>Ga0070739_10003996_pt1 | contig 17883 bp, 15 predicted proteins | sample Coa_R1_7_FD_66445 | JGI IMG/M metagenome (GOLD analysis project Ga0070739, IMG submission 66445) | Surface soil microbial communities from Centralia Pennsylvania, which are recovering from an underground coalmine fire - Coalmine... | ecosystem: Environmental > Terrestrial > Soil > Unclassified ... | reverse complement strand
GCGCCGCGCGCGGCTGCGGTCTGGATAGCTTCGTCCGCCTAACCGCTACCGATTACGCCACCGTGATGCGCGCCCTGGAGGCCGGGGCCGGCGGTGTCATGGCTGCCATGGTGCGGAGTGTGCGTCAGGTCGAGGATCTCATGAGCTGGGCCAAGTTTCATCCGCGCGGCCTGCGCGGCGTCAACGGCAGCGGCGTCGATGGCCGCTATGGCATGATGCCCGCTCCGGAATACTTCCGTCGCTCCAACGCCGAAACTATCGTCGGCGTGCAAATCGAGCATGTCGATGCGGTCGAGGAAGTCGAGAAAATTGCTGCAATTGCCGATCTTGATTTTCTCTTTATCGGCCCAGCAGACCTCAGCCAATCGATGGGGCTGCCCGGACAGTGGGACCATCCGCGCATGTGGCAAGCCGTCGAGCGTGTGGCTCACGCCTGCCGTGCCCATCGCATTCCCTGGGCCATTCTGCCGCGCGATGCTGAGCACGCGCGCCGCTGTATCGAGCTTGGCTGCCGTATGCTGTCGGTCGGCATCGATACCTGGGTTTTCAACCTCGGCCTGCAAGCGTTCAAGGAGCGCTTCGCTGAATTCTTCGCCGAGACGCCGCTTCGTTCATAAAGATCCAATCGCGCTCCGGCATATCCTTTGCAGCTTTTTCTAGGGGAGTGTGCGCTCTTGAAAAACAATGACAAAGGGGAGGCTCCGTATGTTTGGGCAGTTCCGTCACGGTTGGGTGCTTGCTGTTCTGATTGGCGGTTTCGCGCCGCTGCTACCTGCGTGGGCGCAGACTGTGGAGCCGGACGATTCGCATACGGTCCATCCCGGTTCTTCCTCACCGCGTGTCCCGGACTCATCCGTTGATCTGAGGCAGACGAGCCAACAGATTGTTTCCTTGACGAATCGCTTTCGCTCTCAGCACGACCGGGGCGAATTGAGGGTCAATCCCGAATTAGAGCGCGCCGCTCAGGACTTTGCCGATTACCTCGCCCGCACCGACACGTTCAGCCACACAGCGGACGGAAAGAGCCCCTCGCAACGTGTCCGCGAGCACGGTTATACCTACTGCCTGGTCGCCGAGAACATTGCCGAAGAGTACAATTCGGACGGCTTCTCTACGCCATCGCTCGCCCGCGCCTTCGTCACCGGCTGGCGGCACTCCCCAGGACATCGCAAGAACCTGCTCGACGGTGATCTTGACGAGATCGGCGTCGGCGTCGCCCGCAGCGAGCGGACGGGACGCTATTATGCGGTGCAGGACTTTGGCCGGCCCAAGTCGAAGGCCATCCTCTTCCGCATCACCAACGAGACGGACGCAACTATTCGTTACGTTGTGGACGGCCAATCGTTCAATCTTGGTCCGCATTACACCGCAACGCACACGCGCTGCCGCACGCCAGAACTCGATTTTCCCAATGCACGCGGCAAAAGCGAAGCTGGCAAGGAAGGGGAGGAAACCTTCTATCCGAAGAAGGATGCCCATTACGTCATTCGCGGCAGCGAATCGGGTGGGTACACCGTAGAGTCCCAATAGCCGCTCTGTATCTCTAAGGCGTAACAAGCGTTGATCGCTTCGCTATTCCGCCGGAGGTGTGGTGGCCGTCGGCGGCTGGAACAGTTCGCGCAGCGAACAGCGGAAGCCAGGAACCACGTCCTCGCCGGTTAGCTCGCCTTCTTCGCCAATCTCGACGAGACTGCCATCGAGACGACGGATTTGTACTGTGCGCGTTGGCGGAATCACGAGCCATACCAAACGCACTTGAGCAATGCGATATTCCGCCATTTTTTGAGCCACCTCATAAAAGGTATCATTCGGCGACACCACTTCGACGACGAGGTCGGGAGCGAGGCGGGCATGTCCTTCGGGTAGTACTTCATTCGGCAAGCGACCAGCCCGGATGAAGGAAACATCCGGCTTGCGAACAAGATTCGGTCGATCAGGAAAAAACTGGTAGCTGGCATCAGCCGGCAGCACCCAACCGATGAAAGGGTTTTCACAATAAGCGCCGAGCAGACGAAGCAACCGGCCGCCGATGTAACTCGACTTGACGCCCATGTGTCTCTCCACCAGTTTGCCGTCCACTAACTCATAGTCGGCTTCATCCGGCAAACGCAGAAATTCGTCGGCAGTGATGAGCGGTGGGGATGCAAGCAGATTCATCATCCGAGCCTCCTAGGGAGTGATGACAAGAGAAAGCATAATCAATCCGGATGGTTCCTTACAATACTTTCTTCCGCAGCCGCAGCGAGTTGCCGATCACCGATACCGATGATAAACTCATGGCTGCGCCCGCAAGGATGGGAGGGAAAAAACCGACAGCGGCGAGGGGAATGCTCACCGTGTTGTAGACAAACGCCAGAAACAGATTTTGCCGGATGGCCGATAGCGTGAAGCGACTGAGACGACGCGCTCGGGCGATGGCTCGCAGGTCGCCGCGCACCAGCGTGACGCTGGCGCTCTCCATCGCCACATCGGTGCCGGTGCCCATTGCAATGCCGATGTCGGCGCGAGCCAGGGCCGGAGCGTCGTTGATGCCGTCACCGGCCATGGCGACGACATGGCCTTGTTCTTGCAACTGAGCCACGACTTCGCTTTTCCGCGCCGGCAGCACTTCGGCAATCACGTCATCGATGCCTAGCCGCCGGGCGACAGCTTCGGCCGTGGTGCGATTGTCGCCGGTCAGCATGAGCAGGCGTAGGCCGTCGGCGTGCAGCAGTTGGATGGCTTCAGGAGTGGAAGCACGGATCGGATCGGCCACGCTGAGCAGACCGGCAAGCCGACCCTCGACGGCGACAAGCAGCACGGTATGGCCTTCCCGCCGCAGCTCCTCGGCGCGAGCGGCCGGCGACTCAACGGCGATGCCCTGTTCGGCCAAGAATGCCGCGTTGCCCAGCAGCACCGTGCGTCCTTCGACGCGGCCCTGGACGCCGCGGCCGGTGATCGACTGGAAATCCTCACTTCGCGTCAGCTCAATGCCGCGCTCCATCGCTCCGGCGACCACCGCCGACGCCAACGGATGCTCGCTGCCGCGCTCCAAACTTGCCGCCAAGCGAAGCAACTCTCGCCCATCGAAACCAGCCGCCGGCTCGACGACCATCAGACGCGGCTTGCCTTCGGTCAGCGTGCCGGTTTTGTCCACCACCAGCGTATCAGCCCGGTGCAGCACTTCCAGCGCCTCGGCATCGCGGATCAGAACGCCGGATTCCGCCCCGCGGCCAGTACCGACCATGATCGCCATCGGCGTCGCCAGGCCTAGCGCGCAGGGGCAGGCGATTATCAGCACCGCCACCGCCCGCACGATGGCATGAGTGAGTGCAGCTTCCTGGTTTGGATCGAAACGCCACCACAGGACGAACGTCAGCAGGCTGACAGCGATGACGGCCGGCACGAAGTATTTCGCCACCTGATCGACAAGCCGTTGCACCGGCGCCCGGCTGCGCTGGGCCTCGGCAACCATGCGGACAATGTGAGCCAGCAGCGTGTCCGAGCCGACACGCTCGGCGCGGATCAACAGGCTGCCGGTACCGTTGATGGTGCCGCCGGCGACCTTGCCGCCCGGCGCTTTCTCGACGGGCAGCGGCTCGCCGGTAAGCATCGATTCATCGACGGAGCTGCGGCCCTCGATCACTTCGCCGTCAACCGGCACTTTCTCACCGGGCCGGACACGCAGCACGTTACCGACCTGCACTCGTTCGAGCGGAACGTCTTCCTCACCGCCATCTGGCCGGACCAAACGAGCCGTCTTCGGCGTCAGGCCGAGCAACCGGCGGATGGCACTTGTGGTTTCGCCTCGCGCTCGCAGCTCCAACACCTGACCGAGCAGCACGAGCACGATGATCGCCGCCGCCGTCTCGAAATACAGTCCCTTGCCGAATACTTCCGGCGATGCCAGCGCCGCGATGCTGTATCCGTAGGCCGCCGCGACGCCCAGGATGATAAGCGTGAACATATTGGGGCTGAGATGCACCACCGATTGGGCGGCTCGCACAAAGAACGGCCAGCCGCACCAAAATACGACCGGCGTGGCCAGCAGCAATTGCAGCCAGCCGAGATGGCCGTGAAACGCCATGTCCAGCACAAGCAGCGGCACCGTCAAGATCACGCCAAACCAGAAACGCCGCCGCATGTCGATGAGTTCCGGGTTCGGTCCCTCTTCAAGTACGGCGATGCGCGGCTCCAGGGCCATGCCGCACTTCGGACAGCTTCCCGGACGGTCGCGGACAATCTCCGGGTGCATCGGGCAAGTATACTCGACCTTGGCTCCAGCAGGAGCGGCGAGCGGCGTCTCCATCGGTTCGGGTCGGCTTCCGGGATGAAGATAGCGGCCTGGCTCGGCCTGGAACTTTTGCGCACAATGCGGGCAACAGAAGTAGTATTTCTTGCCCTCATGCTCGACCGAGGCGGGCGCCGAGGCCGGATCGACCGTCATGCCGCACACGGGATCAATGAAGCCGGAGTTGGGTATAAGGGAGAGAGAAAGGCCAAGTCCCTGCGGACGCGGAGGATGATGTTCATGGTCCATGATGCCGGCCCTTGTAAAATGCCAGGGTGAGATTGAGGACGCCTCCGTGTTTATTCTAGGGGAGTGTCTGTCATGCCGGAACAACCGCCATCCAAAGTACCCGTGGCTCCGGGAGTGCAAACCAGTCTTCATACCATCGCCGAGATCTTGCGTGATCCGCGGCCGTTGTCTCACGAAATCCGCGCCGTGCTCGCCGATCTTGTGGACGAATTGGGCCGAGTTCTGGCCACGGCGGCGGTTCCGCCAGCGGAGGTGGCACATCTGGCCGAAAGCACCGCACTGTTGGCGCGAGCCGTGCATCGTCAAGAAGCTCCGGGCCTGTTGGCCGCGGCGCGCAATCGGGTTGAATCAGCTATTCTCGCTACCGAATCGAAGGCCCCGCTTACCGCCGGTCTGGCCCGCCGGCTGCTCGACACGTTGGCCAACATCGGCATTTGAACCGTTCGCACGTCCGCAATACAGTCTCCTCAGATGCGTTCGTTAATCAGCACCGGCATCCAGCGGCTGCCGCGCGTCATGACCTCGTAGTAATGGCTCGATGGTTCACAGATGATGTACACACGGGGACAGCTGCGTTCATCGTGAACGACCAAGCCGTGGATGCCCTGGCGAATGCGGTACCAGACGCCGTTGTCCAGACCCATCGTCGCCGGAATGATGACGGGCTCGACGCCATGCTCGCCCCAGCCGCCGTTCTGCACCGTTTCCAGCTGAGTCCAGGCTGTGCAGGGAAGGCGAGCGCTCTGGCCGCGCCGGTTGCCCCAGCGGAGGATTTGGAGTTGACCATTGTGCCAGACCGGCAGCAGGCGCTCGGCATCCGCGAGCAGAAATTGCACTTCGCTTTCGCCGCCGCGATCAAAGATGCGCCGACGCAAGCCGTGTCGGTCGATCAGCTCAACCGGCAGTTCACTCATCGCTAACGCCACCCCCGCAAACATACTTTGGCCTCCTTAGAAGCAGATTTTGCCTCTCACATCACAGATGTCGTAAGACTGAGCCTCATCTCGATACACGTCGGCCAACGGCAAGGTAGCGCCGCTGCGCAGGGCGAATCGGCCCACCTCTTCGTTGATCTTTCTTTTCACCTCGGCCACGGCGCGGGCCTGTTCTTCCGGCTGGTCGAATAAGCCCAGCTGGACGAAGCCGGGCCGTCGGAGCTGCGATGCCAGGATGTGCATGTGCGTCGCCGGACTCCGGGGCGACCACGCTCGTTCCAGGCAGAAACGGCCTGCCTCCAACAGCAAGTCGAAGCGATTCGTCGCCGCAGGCAGTTCGGCACGGCAAAAACCGGATGTGCCGTCCTTATGCTGAATGGCCACACTGAGCGCCCCGGTGCAAACGACGTGAAATTCCAACTCCTCGACCAAGCGCTCCAGATTGCGCACCAGCCAGGCGTAGACCCGCTCCGGCTGCCCGGTCGCCCCGCCCAGGCTGCCGCCGCGTGACAGCATCTTGTGTGGCGGACGCTCGGTGTACAGCGGCAGGACCGGATCGCCATTCAGCTCGTACCACAGCGCTTCGCCGGTAATGGTCAGCAGCTGACGGATGAGCCGGCGGTCGGCCAAGGCCAGGTCGAGGCAGGTAGTGATGCCGTGCGGCTCCAGCCGGGCGGCGCGGCGGCTGGCGATGCCGCTGACCTCCGTAACCGGCTGTCGAGCTAACAGGGTCCGCACAGGGTCGGCGTCGAGCAGGGCCGAGGCGCCGAAGGGTTTGGCAGTATCGGAGATGAGCTTGGCGAGGGTCTTGGTTCGGGCAATGCCGACCGTAACGGGCACACCGACTTCGCGCAATAGGGTGCCGCGCAGCTGCTCGGCCAGCTGCTGCAAACTCGCTCCATCGCCGTCGCTGACTTCAAAGAAAAAGTCGTCAATCGAATGGTATTCGACCCGTGGGAAAAGCTCGCGGAGGACCGCCAACACGCGGCGAGACAGCACTTCGTACCAGCGGAAATCGCGCTTGACGTAGACGCCCAGCGGACACAGACGCATCGCGTCCCAGATGGGCATTCCGGTTTTCACGCCGGCGTGTTTCATCTCGTAGCTTTTGGCGATGACGCAGGCACCTTGGTTGCCAAGGATACCGACGGGTTTATCGCGCAAGAAGCGATCGCGCATCCGCTCTGCGGAAACGTAGAAGCAATCGCAGTCGATATGTCCGATGGCGGCCGGGGATGGCATGGCCGTGCGCGTCCGCTCGCCTCGCGGCTGGGAGCAACGAAGTACTTCTTTTGTACATGAACAGGTGTATAGTAGTCAAATGCATTCTTGAAGAAAGAAGACGTACAGCCTCAGCACCAATAAATCTATCTCCGCCCTTGCCTTCCACCGCTACAGGCGGAAGAACTGATTCCTACAGCCTAGCGAGGGCAGGGATTACTGTTTAGCAGTGAGGCGTGAAGATCTAGGAGTCCTGGCTCTTTTTCTCTTCCGATCCTAAATGTCAGCGTGGCAGCCGCCCTGCGGGATATGTGTTGTCCGAACCGATCCCCGTCAAGTTTCGAGCGTTGGAAGCGGAGCGGATCGTCGAGAAAGCGGTTTAGTTATCATGTTTCCAGTCATCGAAGTTGACCCACGTAAAGCCGAAGCGCTAGAACCGCTAGGAACGAAGCGGAAGTTCTGGTACAGTGACCAAGGTCGGAGAATCTTGTTTAAGGCCGAGGAACGGGGCACTGGCGAAGACTGGGCGGAAAAGATTGCCTGCGAGCTTGCGCAGCTATTAGGGCTGCCACACGTTCACTATGAGTTGGCAGAGGAAGTCCAAAACAAGACGCCGGGCGTCGTTTGTGAGAACTGTGCGCCACTGCCGTGGGCCTTGGTGCTGGGCAACCAGCTTTTGTTGGCCCGTGATCCGAACTACCCCGCTACGGATGGACGCAAGTACAAGGTACGAGCACACACGGTGGATGCGGTGGCCGAGATCATCGGTGGCTTGCAGCTGCCTCCCGAGCCGTGGATTGGATTACTCCCTCAGGGCATAAAGACGGCCCTGGATGTATTCACCGGATACCTCTTGCTCGATGCCTGGATCGCCAATCAGGACCGGCACCACGAAAACTGGGGAGCGCTGCGTCGGGGCGACACATTGTACTTGGCCCCTACCTTCGATCACGGCGCGTCGATGGCTCGGAATGTGACCGATCAAGAGCGTCAGGAGAGGTTGACAACGCGCGACGCGAACCGCCGAGTCGCCGCGTTTGCCCGCAAGGCAAGGTCAGCCTTCTATGCCGGTATCGGGAACACGAAGCCGATGTCCACAGTAGAGGCGTGGAAAGCCTTTGCAGCCCGAACTCCGCAAGCTGCCTCCATCTGGCGGGAACGCCTGAGACAATTAAATGAGCAAGCCGTGGACCAGTTGTTGAAAGAGATTCCACCGCATCGGATGACCACGGTTTGCCGACAGTTTACGATGGAATTATTGACAGAGAATCAAAAGCGGCTTGTTCATGGAGATGATGAATGAACAATGCATTGTTTGTGGCTTGGCGATCGGATGATGCGTTAAACGGACGCTGGGGACCGGTAGGACGATTGGAACACGTTGCGAACGGATATCGGTTCGTTTACACACGCGGCGCTCAAACTTTGACTGGATTTCGTCCTTTTCCGGGAATGCCCGATCTGGAGGCCGTGTACGAATCGGAAGAGTTGTTTCCGTTGTTTGCCAACCGGCTCTTGGCTCGCTCCCGGCCCGAATACGAAGCGTTTCTCGTCTGGGGCGGCTTCGATCCCAACAACCCTCCTGACCCGCTGGCTGTACTCGGAGTGACGGAAGGGCGGCGGGCTACTGATTTGCTGGAAGTGTTCCCCTGCCCGCTGCCGGATGCAGATGGATGTTTCACAAACAAATTTTTTCTGCATGGAATCCGCTGGATGCCCCCGGCAGCCGTCGAGCGAATTGGCAAGCTTCAACCAGGGGAAGCTCTGGGTCTATTGTTAGATCTCAATAACCCCTATGATCGCCATGCGGTAGCCGTTCGGACTTCTGTCGATCATGACCGTTACTGGATCGGCTATGTACCGCGTTACTTGGCTTCTGACGTGCGCGAGTTGTGCAGGCAATGCGATCAGGATTTCATCAAGGTGACAGTGGAGCGCGTCAATTTCGATGCACCCTTGCAGCACCGGCTGCTCTGCCGGATGAATGCTTGTTGGCCGTCGAATTTTCGTCCGTGCGCGGGACAGGCGTTTCAACCAATTGCCAAGGGATGGTCTATGGCAGCGACTTGAGAGCACGTCACATAAAGCGCGAACAAGCTTCAATCCACAGGCGGCAGACACAGCAAACCATGCCCGGTTTCCCAGGTGGGACTGCTCGCCGAACACGGACGGGCTGCATTCTGAAGTGTCGAGCGGATTTGTTGCGCGTTCCAGTCGGGGTGGCGGGACCAGAGCAGCGCGGCGAGGGCGCCGGCTTGCGGAGCGGCGGCGGAAGTGCCGGCGAAGGGACGCGGACGCCAACGGCTGGGAAAGGGCACCGTCGCCACCAAGTCGGGTTTGGCCGCGCCGTACTTGGATCCGCAGGAGCTGTACGCCAGTCGCCGGCCGGATGCATCGACGGCACCGACGGCGATGACTTCGCCGCCGTCGCCGGGGAACGGAATGCTTCCCATAGACGTAGCGTGGCGCAGGCTGCCGCCGAGAACGACAAGGTGAAACTCTCCTGTCTCGTTGCTCAGGCGGCGGACACGCACTTGGTAATCGTGCCCAGGCTCCGGCAGGAACGCCGCCACAGCACTTCCATCTATGGAGTGCGAGCGGACCACAACTCGCTCGGTATCGGCCTCGGATACGCTCACTTCGTAGGCTGACGTCTTCGGACAGCACAGCTCCACGGAGATGCGCTCGCTGCCCCAGGGGCGGATAAAGTTGTCCCGATGAGCGGCGCCCGCAGCGTCTCGCCAGAGGTGATAGCCGTCGCCGCCATCCTCAAAGGGGCCGCTCCAATGCCGTTGCGCCGTGTTGCCGGCGCTGGCGAAGAACAGAGCGTCGCCGGCCTGATCGCCGGGACCAAGAAGATGCGCCAGTTCCTCGTGAACGCGGCCATGCCCCTCACAGTCGCTCCAGCTGGGCATGATGATGGAGCAGGAGAAGATGCGCGCTCCCTGCCGCCGTGCCCAGCGGACAGCGGCCAGGAATTGATCGGGACACTCCGGTTCCCAGTTGGCCAGCAGCAGTTCCGCCTCCGGGGCCAGGGTGTGAATCACTTCGGCGCACAGAATGCCGTGCTGGCTGTCCTTGGCTTGCAAATCGCCGTCGAAACGGAAGGAGCAGACGTGGACGGTTCGCGGCAGCGTCGTGCCCAGATGAGATTTGTAGCCGTGGAATCCGGTGTCCAGCACTGCTACTTTCAGTCCCTGTCCGCGCCAGCCCTGGGCGTGCCAGGCCGGTACTCCGAGTCGTTCCAGCACGTCCGCGCGAGGCAGGACATCCGAGCTAACCACAGAGTCACAGAGAACGCAGAGAAAAGAAACACAAAAGGCAAAAGACAAAAGGATCGTTCTTTTTTGCTTTCCTCTCTGTGTTTTTTTTCTCTGTGTTCTCTGTGACTCTGTGGTTAGTTCTTCTGCATTCCGCATAGGAGCATTCCACCTGTTGCTTGGAGTCGGAGTCGGCTCGTCATAGATGCAACGGTAGTTTACCCGCGCTGTTCGCGCGGAGTGTGCGGCATCGGATGAGATTTTGCGGCGAGATTGCGGGTGTATGAGAAACTGTACCGATGAAGCTGATCTTGACAGTGCGCGGCCAATGACGTATCAGCCCTCCCTCACACATAGAGATGATTTTCAAAACGGATGAGCGGCGCGCGAACGTCTTGGTTGCTTTCCGGGGGAGTCGATGCGCTCCGTTCGCTGGGTTTTGAAACCGGTGCGTTCGGCACAAGCCGAAGCAGCGGCGGCTCGAATCGGGAAGTTTTTCTACAGGGGATCGGTTCGAGCCGTCGATAGATGGAGAGCAAACGGTCCCGATTGGGGCCGTCACGGACGGGGGTTTGGCAAGAGGGGGTTCGGTGCCCGCGAAGGCGTAACGGGGATGAACACGGGCCGCAAACAAGACACGAACGCCACGAGCAGATGGCACCTGCGACGGGGGAGTCGCAGCGAGCCATCGTGTCCGGTCAGCATCCCAGCCCGACTAAGGATGAAGGATGAACGATGAAGGATGAATCAATAAGGATTACCTTGATATCATCCTTTATCCGTCATCGTTCATCCTTCCGATCCTGATTCTCTCTAGTTCGGCACGCTCGTCGCTAGCGGCGTCGTCCGCTGTGCGCGCCGAGAGAGAGGCGGGGGGAACCGAATTACTACTTGCCTTACAGCAGGGAGGAGTCCATGGCGACGCATGTGGACGTGGATATTCAACAAGTCTGGCGCGATTATCGTGCTCAGCCGAGCATCGAGTTGCGGAATCAGCTAGTCGAGCACTATCTGCCGTTGGTCAAGTATAATGCGGAGCGCATTTGGGCCCGTTTGCCCGACGGCGTCGATCTCGATGATCTTATCAGCGCCGGCGTCTTCGGCTTGATGGACGCCATCGACGCTTTCGATTTGAATCGCGGAGTCAAGTTCGAGACATATTGTGTGCCCCGCATCCGCGGTGCCATGCTCGATGAGCTGCGGACCATGGATTGGGTACCGCGCCTGGTGCGCAGCAAGGCGAGCAAAATGGAAGAGACGCGCAAATCTCTGGAAGCGTCGCTGGGCCGGCCGCCGCGTCCCGAAGAGATGGCCGAACATCTCGGCGTCAGTCTCGAAGAGTACAATAAGATGCTCGGCGACGCCACCGCCGTCAGTCAGGTCAGCCTCAATAAGAAGTGGTACGAAACCGACAGCTACAAGGACGTGCGCGAGATCGATATTCTCGAAGACAAGAAAGCTGAAGATCCCACGCACCGCCTGCAAAACCGCGATCTGATGCGTTTGGTCACACGCGGCCTCAATCGCAACGAGCGCCTCATCATCATTCTATATTACTATGAAGACATGACGATGAAAGAGATCGGCGCCACGCTCGACCTGAGCGAGTCGCGCGTCAGTCAAATGCATTCGAGCATCGTCGCTCGTTTGCAGGCGCAACTGGCGCAGCGGCGGCCCGAGTTTAGTAACTGAATCGAACGAAGCACCAAAGCAACAGAATTCCGACCCTCCCACAAGGAGGGCCGGAATTTTTTATTTTCGGTACTTCGCCGGAAGCGAGGGAGTGAAGCCTTAGCCTCCTGGTGCGAGTCTGCACTAAGCCTGAGAACAAAAACTTGGCTTCGCAATTTTTCTTCTCTATCCCATTTTTGCCAGATTGCCTGTGGCCGGGGAATGCTCTGGCATTTTTGTCTAGCGTGGTGCAAGATAGTCGCCGTGCTTGACGGCACCTCAGCCGGGCAGCGTCCCCTATCTGGCCGCGGCGGCTCCAACAACCATTACTTCAACCGCTTTTGTTATAAGGAACCGATCGATGCCTTTTGTTGCACGGATGCTTATGTGTTCGACTGTTGTTAGCCTGGCGCTGGCCCTGGTTGTTCCCAGCGCGCGACCAGAGCCGGCGCAAAACGAACGCATCGTCTATCTCGCTCACGAGTTGGCAGACGAACAGCTCATCGTACTCGGCTCGGTGCTGGCCGCACGGCGCCCGGACAGTGTGCTGTTGCTCGATTCCACCAAAGCCTCGCCCTATCTGAATTCGTTTCTGGCGGCGTACAAACCAGATCAGATAATCTCCATCGGCGACAATGCCGACGACCTCGCCGAGATGGAGCGCCGGTTGGATATCAAGTCGTCCACCACACTTAAGTGGACGCGCGGGCATCCCCTGGCACTGTGGCAATCGCTGTTCCACCGTGCGGAGGATGTGGTAATTTGTCCGGTTCATCCGCGCGGCACGTTGCTTCAAGCAGCGTGTCTGGCCGCATCCCTGCACGCGCCTCTATACGTGCTGCACGGTCGGGACAGCGAGTCGGCGCGGTTGGTTCGCAAAGTGGGTGAATGGCACACTCGACGTATTCATTTGGTCGGCAAGGCGGAGAAATTGGCCGAGCAGTTTCCCGGCCTGGAACAGATCAAGCTCAACGGCGAGAGCGCCGTGGCCGCGGCGTATCAGAAACAGTTGACTTGCAAAGGGCGCATCGAAAACGTGGTCTTCGCTAACCCCGAGGACACGCGCGGAGAATTGGGCGGAACCTCGGCTCTGGCGCCCTGGATCGCTCCGCGACGCAACGCCGCTCTACTCTTGACCGATGCGGAGGGAACGAACGTCGCCGAAGTCATGGAGCGCGCCCAGCGACGCGAGGCACTGCGCCACGCAGATTCCTTGCTGTTTTTGGCTAATTTGAAGGCCATTCCCGTTTGGCACCGGCCCAATCCCATTCCCGGCGACAAAGACCAGCAGATCGAGATGGAGCCGTTGACACCCAACGGCAATCAACCATTCACCTACGCCGCCGGCCGACTGTTTCACGAGGACCGCGCCATCGTGCCGTTGATGCTGGCTCGCCAACAGATGCTTCTTGAAGCACGCCGGCCCGTCAAGGCGTTGGTCGCGAGCAATTCCGGCAGCAGCCTCAGCTTGCTGGAAACCTTCTCACGCAACACCATCGAATCGCTGCACCACGCGGGAGTGGAAACGACGACGCTGATCGGCAACAAAGTCAGCCGCGACGAGGTCCGCAAGCAGATGCCCTTGCACAATCTCTTTCTTTGGGAAGGGCATTCCGGCACGCTCATGAACGATTACGAGTTCCCGACCTGGGAGGATGCCGTGCCGCCGACGTTCGTGTTTTTGCAAAGCTGTCTATCCCTGACGGAGCCGCGCGTTGGCTCGTTGCTCCGACGCGGCGCATTTGCCGTGCTCGGTTCTTCGACGCGGACCTATTCCGGCTCGGGAGGCGCTTGTTCGTTGGCTTTCTTTAATGCGGTGTTGTACGAGAATCAGTCGGTCGGGGACGCCTTGCGTCAGGCCAAGAATTTTCTCTTGGTCTACGCGCTTCTCAAGGATAAACGACTCGGCAAAAGTGCGACGCGCACCGGAGCCAACATCCGTTCGGCATGGGCCTTCACTCTGTGGGGTGATCCGACGCTGAAACTGCCGCTGCCGGCCCCTCCGGAAAACGATGCGTGCTGCGTGCCGTTCGTTCGCCATGAAGTACAAGGCAACACGCTCGTCATTTCCCTGCCAGATAAGGCCAAGGTGCCGATTCAGACGGACAAATACCGCACCGAGTTGCTGCCCAATGGTCGCGCTGCCGGCTTGGTGAAGAAGGAGAAAATCGACGATCGACGCCCGCTGGTGCCGTTCGTCTTCGCCGAAGTGTCGCTGCCGCGTGGCCGCCTGGGCCTGACACCGCGTCTCAGCAGCCGGCTGCCGTCCAACCGCTGGGTTTTCTGCTGGGACCAACGGCGTCGCTCTGGCTACCTGCTCATCACGCCGCGCCGCGAGGACACCGAGGAAATTCGATTTCACATCCACTGGGAGACGGTCGAGGCGAAGAATAATTAACCACGAATCACACGAATCACACGAATGAAATTGAGAATAGAAGACTTATTATTTCTTCTTAATTCGTGTGATTCGTGGTTTTTTCTCCGGGAAGAGAGGCAATTGGATGTCAAGGACGACGTTGTGCGTACTGACGGCGGCGGGCTTAGCGCTGTTGTCTGTCTCGCTCATGATGCTGCGCTACCAAGTGATGGGTGGGGAGTTGTATCGACCACCAGGCGCGGGTGCTTGGAAAGTGACGTTGGCGGTACACGGCACTAGTCTGGGTAACGCCCGCATTGCCACTTCGATCCCGCTCGATCTGGATCGACAGAAAGTGGACAACGAAGTTTACAAGAGCGAGCAGTTGTTCCACAAAGCGCCGGAAGCGAAGCATCCGGAGCGGCGCGTGGTCATCTGGTCGCAGCGGGGCGGCGCACCGGACGGACCGTTTCGCGCCCGCTCCGAATATCATGTTTCCACAGAAGTGCAGCGTCCCAGCGCGCTCATCAACCAAACAGTCAGTGGTCTCTATGCCGCTCCCCTCCCCGGCGAGTATCTCGGCGGCGAAAACCGCGCTGCCGTCAACGATACCGAAATCTCTGCGACGGCCCGTCGCTTGACCGCCGATCTGGATAATCAACACGATATCGTCGAGGCACTGTATCGATTCGTCGCCAGGGAAATCAAAAACGATCCGGTAGATGGTCCTTCCGCCACGGCCATCGAGTGCTTGCGAAGTGGTCGTGGTGATCGTCTGGCCCAGGGCCGCTTGCTGCTGGCGCTCTTGCGTAATCGCGGCATACCTGCACGCCTTGTTTCCGGCTTGGTGCTGTCCAACGGCTCAGAGCAGCCGCAGCATTACTGGGTCGAAGCATGGCTTGCCACCTATGGTCAATGGCTGCCGATGTGTCCGTTTTATCAGCACTTCGGCCACGTTCCTTCGACCTATCTCATCTTTGGCTTCGGCGAGAAGCCGCTGGTGCGCGGCTGGCACGTCAAGGATCTCGAGTTCGCCTTCTTGGTCGAACGGCTGCCTGTGGTCGATGCCAACGCGGCCGGTCTATCGCCGCTCAAACGCGTGTTCCTCAATCTGTCGTTGTTCTCGCTGCCGCCGGCCGAACGCCGTCTCGTTGAAATTCTGCTGCTTCTGCCGATTGCGGCACTCATCATCTGCATCTTTCGCAATGTAATCGGCCTGAGTAGCTTCGGCACCTTCGCCCCGGCGCTGATCGGCTTGGCCTTTCATGATTTGCACAGTCTACCGGGCATTCTTGTGTTCGTGACCATTCTGCTGATCGGTTGGCTGATGCGTCGCGTTCTGGACCGCTATCACTTGCTGCAAGTGCCGCGCGTGGCCACCATGCTGACGCTCATCATGATTGTGCTCATCGGTGCTGTGGTGGCCGCCAACGTCTACGGCGCTCCGACGACGCGCTACATCTCGCTGTTTCCCATGATTATCTTGTGCGGCATGGTGGAACGCTTCTGGACGTTGGAGACGGAGGATAGCACCATCGCATCGTTTCGCACTCTGTTTCAAACGATGCTAATTTCGACCATCATCGCCCTGGTCCTTAGCTCAAGCGGCCTGGTGCAGCACATGCTCCGCTTTCCCGAAACGCTTGGCCTCATCATGGCAGCCCAGCTTTTGATCGGCCGTTACACCGGCTATCGCTTGATGGAACTGCTGCGCTTCCGCGATTTCCTCAGAGAACCGGGACCGGAACAACACCACTGGGCCATCGACAGCGAACTGTAAATGATTCACCACGGAATACACGGAAAACACGGAAGAAGATAAGAGAATAAGAATGATTAGTATTCTCTTTTTTTTTTTGTTCTTCCGTGTTTTCCGTGTATTCCGTGGTGAATTTCTTCGGAGGCAAGGCATGTTTTGGTTGTTCAAGGCGGCGCGGCGGTTGCGGGAGTTGGGTATTCTCGGCATGAATCGCCGCAATGCTGCCTTCATCCTCGATCACAATCCGCGTTCGCGGTATCCGCTCGTCGATGACAAACTGCGCATGGCTCGACTGTGTCAGCGAATTGGCGTGCCGACGCCGCAAGTGTATGTTCAAGTATCGTCCTACTCGATGCTGCGCCGCTTGCCTGAGTTGCTGGGCGAACGCGAGGATTTCGTTATCAAACCCAATCGCGGCTCCGCCGGACGCGGCGTGCTCGTGATCGTCGGCCGTCATGGCAAAGATTATCTCCGCCATAACGGCGCCAAGGTGCCGCCCGATGCGCTGCGCCAGCACTTTTCCGACATCTTGTCGGGCATGTACTCGCTGGGCGGCCAGCCGGACATGGCAATCGTGCAACAACGCATTCACCTGCACCCGGCGTTCGAGTCCATCACGTACAAGGGTATCCCCGACGTTCGTGTGATCCTCTATCGCAACGAGCCGGCAATGGCCATGCTGCGTCTGCCGACCAAAGCGTCCAATGGCCGGGCTAATTTGCACCAGGGCGGTATCGGCACCGGCATCGATCTCGACAGCGGCATCACTCACCACGCCGTCCAGCGCAATCGTTTCATCGAGCGCCATCCCGATACGGGAAGACCTGTTGTCGGAATGCGTGTTCCGTATTGGAACGCGGTACTCGACATGTCGCGGCGAGTGGCGCGAGCTGTCGGCTTGGGCTATCTCGGCGTCGATATTGTGGTGGATGAGCATGCGGGGCCAATGCTGTTGGAAGCCAACGCTCGACCGGGATTGGCCATCCAGATCGCCAATGGGCGCGGTTTGCTGCCGCGCTTGCAAGCGATTGATACGTTGCTCGATCAACCGGCCCGGACGGTTCCACTGGAACGCATCCGGAAGGCGCCGCGGGTGCAGCAACCGCAGCGCAAAAGTGCGTGATCGGAGAAGCGGACAGCTTGCTGCTTCCCTAAAATGAAAGCGAACGGCCGGCTTACGCCGGCTGGTGATGGCCTCAACCAGCCGGCTTACGTCGGCCGTTCGCCGTAATATGTGGGAGTGTCGCTGATGTGTTTGTTGGCCTTGTTTTTCCGAGTTGTTGAGGACGCTGCGGTAGTCGCCGGTGCCAACCGCGAAGAATATTACGTGCGCGGCGGCGAACCGCCGCGCTTATTGCAAGGGCCACTGCGCGCCGTGGCCGGCGTCGATCCCGTCGCCGGGGGAACATGGTTGGGCGTCAACGAAAACGGCGTGCTCGCCGCCGTCACGAATCGGCAGAAGCTCGATACGCCGGCGCAGCCGCGCAGCCGTGGCTTGCTCGTCCGCGAGCTATTGACTTATCCCTCGGCTGCGGCCGCCGTTGATCATGTACTAGGGGAACTGCAACGACATCCTTATGCCGGTGCGAATTTTCTGTGCGCCGATGCCAGCCGGGCCGTGGTGATCCAAGCCGGCGACCATCTGCGCATTCGCCCGTTGACACCTGGCATTCACGTTCTGGCCAATGGCGATGTTGATGATCCCACCGATCCCCGGCTGCAATATGCCCTGGATTGGTTGAAGCGCCGTCCCTATGATTCAGCAGCGGATTGTGTAGATGCACTGCGCGAGCTTTGTGCCCAACAAGAGTCGGATCATCCGCCCATCTGTTTCCGCCTCAAGGACCGCGGCACCGTTTCAAGCTCGATTATTGTCGTGCGCCGCGCTCTGGCAGAGAGTACGTACCTACACGCGCAGGGACCGCCGTCCCAAACGCCGTACTTGGATTGTTCGCGTTTGCTGCACGACTTGAAAGTTGATCGGAATCAGCAATCGATTGAGCGCCATTAACGATCTCAATGGTGAGGCCAGTACGATGGACAAACGTTTGATCCCTCCCGGACCCAAAGGACATTTTCTCAGCGGTCATTTGCCGGAGATGCGCCGGGATCTCCTGAACTTTTATCTAAGCTGTGCTCGCGACTACGGCGACTGCACT
>Ga0070739_10003994_pt1 | contig 17888 bp, 16 predicted proteins | sample Coa_R1_7_FD_66445 | JGI IMG/M metagenome (GOLD analysis project Ga0070739, IMG submission 66445) | Surface soil microbial communities from Centralia Pennsylvania, which are recovering from an underground coalmine fire - Coalmine... | ecosystem: Environmental > Terrestrial > Soil > Unclassified ... | reverse complement strand
CAGCATCATCGGCCGGACGATGCGCTACGCGCGCTCGCCCTTTGTGGCCAATCCCGACCCGCGTGAGGAGGACTCCTCGCTCGAGCCGGGCAGCTTCCTGGTGCCGCTCGTCCGCGCCCACGACAACGGCTATCTGACGGTGGGGAATCGGCTAGACCCGCGGGACTGGACCCAGCCCGGGACGCGGCGGATCGTCGAGACGACGACCAACCGCCAGCTCACGCCGCCCGGCTACATCATCCTCATGCACGACAGCGGCGGGGACCGCCGCCAGACCCTGGCGGCCCTCCCGGCGGTGATCGAGTTCTACCAGGCGCAGGGCTACGAGTTCACCACGATCTCCGGCCTGCTCGGCAAGGACCGCGAGTACGGCATGCCGCCGATGCGGCCCGACGACGCGTTCGCCGTGCAGTTCGTCGGCACCTGGTTCCAGGTGTTCCACGTCGTCGAGAACACCCTGCTGTTCCTGATGTTCTTGAGCATCGGCATCGGGGTCGTCCGCGTCGTGGGCATGCTCGTCCTGGCGATCATCCACTACCTGCAGCCGCGCGTGCGGCCGTTCGATGCCCGCGAGCTGCAACCGTTCGTCTCGATCCTCGTGCCGGCCTACAACGAGGAGAAGGTCATCGGCAACACGATCGAATCGCTCCTCAAGAGCAACTACCGGAACTACGAGATCATCGTCCTCGACGACGGCTCCAAGGACAACACGGTGGCCGTCGCGCGGCGCTACGAGTCCAATCCCCGCGTCCGCGTCATCGCCAAGGAGAACGGCGGCAAGTCCAGCGCGCTGAACCTGGGCATCCAGTTGGCGCGCGGCGAGGTCGTGATCGCGATGGACGCCGACACGGTCTTCGAGCCGGACTTCATCCCCTACATCCTGGGCCACTTCCGCGACCCCAACGTCGGCGCCGCCTCCGGCAACGCGAAGGTCGGGAACCGCGAGGACCTGATCGCTAACTGGCAATCGATCGAGTACATCACCAGCTTCAACCTCGACCGGCGCGCCTACACCCTGTTGAACTGCGTGACGGTCGTGCCCGGCGCCGCCGGCGCCTGGCGCAAGCGCGACCTGGTGGCCGCCGGGGGCTTCGGCCACGATACGCTCGCCGAAGACGCCGACCTCACCGTGAACGTGCGGCGGCTCGGACGCCGCATCGTCTACGAGGACCGCGCGATTGCCTGGACCGAGGCGCCCAACAGCGTGCGGGCGTTCGTCAAGCAGCGGCGGCGCTGGTCGTACGGGACGCTGCAGATGCTCTGGAAGCAGCGCGACGCGTTCTTCCGGCCGAAGTACGGGGCGCTCGGCTTCGTCGCCTTCCCGTCGACCCTGCTCTACCTGGCTTTCAGCGTCATCGCGCCGGCGGTCGACCTGGGAGCGATCTACGCCGTGATCAGCCAGGTCCTCGAGCAGGTGCAGCTCAACGAGGAGCTGCCGATGACCCAGCTCGAGATGGTCGGGTCGCTGCTGTGGTCCGGCGGGCCGCGGCCGCTGCTCTACTACCTCGCCTTCATTGGCATAGAGTGGATCCAGTCCGCGATCGCCTTTTACATGGATCGCGAGCGGCCCGCGCCGCTGCTCTGGGTCCCGATCCAGCGCTTCGCGCTGCGCTGGCTACTGTACTACGTGCTGTTCGCGACGTTCATCATGGCGATCAAAGGCTTCCGCGTGGGCTGGGGCAAGCTCGAGCGCAAGGGCAGCGTCCTCGGGCCGCGCGGCGCGCCGCGCGCCTGACTGCGCCGAGGCCGCGTCAGGGCGGATTCCATCCGGAGTGAGAGAAGGCAGATGAAGGTGATCGCGATCAAGCTGGCCAGCGTCGTGCTGTGCCTGGCCGTGGGCCTGCTCGTCGTGCTGGACTGCTTCACCGAGGAGAGCGCGGCCGTGGAGCCGACGTTCGAGCAGTACGTGACCTTCTACGCCTGGCTGGACAACGACCCGCCCGGCAACCGGATCGCCTACCCACGCTCCGAGTATCCGCGGGCGGTTCACGAGGTCGCGGGCGGCACCGGCACCTACGCGGACCCACTGACGGCCGCCTCCGATCCCACCGAATGGCCGATCGGCACGCGCCTGTACGCGCCGTTCCTGCGCAAGTACCTGGTCGTGGAAGACTGGTGCGAGGCGTGCGTCCGCGACTGGCGGCAGTCCCGCAAGCACCACGTCGACGTCTGGATGAACAGCAACCAGAGCACCGGCGACCGGGTCCACGAGTGCGCCTACCGCTGGACCCAGGACCGCGCCTCGCTCGAGGTCAATCCGCCGCGCGGTCGCGCCGTGGACACGCGCCCGCTCTTCGACACCAGCTCCAATACCTGCCTGGAATCGGCGTTCGGCGACGACCTCCCCGTCAGCTTCCGCCCTGGTAGCGGTGGCCAGCGCTGGTGGCCGGGGCAGTAACACTGGAGAGCGACACGATGCGCTGGATCGTAATCGCGAGCTGGCTCGCCGTGGCGGCCGGGCTCGGCGTCGCGTGTGGCGCGACGAGCGACCCCGCCGCCGCGGACCTCCCGCCGCCGACCGTCCCTCCGTCCGTGGCAACCGGCGTGGCCATGCCGCCGCCGGTGCCCACGGCCAGCACCGCGGCCGCGGCGCCCGCCGCCGAGACGGCGGACCAGGCCGCAGCGCCGGCCGAGGCGGCCCTCGCCGCCGCGCCGCCGTCCGGCGCTGGCGCGGCGCCGACGACGGCCGAGGCCTACTATACCCGCGGGGTCGAGCGCGCCAACCGCGGCGACTACCAGGGCGCGGAGGCCGACTTCAGCGAGGCGTTGCGGCTCAACCCGAGCCTGGCCAACGCCTACGCCAGCCGCGGCTACGCCCGCGCCAACCTGAAGGACGAGCGCGGCGCGCAGGACGATTTCAGCCAGGCGCTGCGGCTCGAGCCCGACCTGGCCGGTGCCTACAGCGGGCGGGGTTACGCCCGCGCCACGGTCGGCGACGCCCAGGGTGCCGTCGAGGACTTCACGCAGGCGCTGAGCCTCACGCCCGATCAGCCTGACCTGCACCTGGCCCGTGGCTACGCGCGGGCGAAGCTGGGCGACGCGGCAGGGGCCGTGGACGACTTTACGCGGGCGCTGCAGCTCAAGCCGAACCAGGCCGACGTGTACGTGGCCCGCGCGACGGCCCGCCTCAGCCAGCAGGACCTCCAGGGCGCGGCGGCGGACTACGCCCAGGCCCTGCAGCTCGACCCGAACCGCGTCGAGGCCTATACTGGCCGGGCCGACGTCCGGGCGAAGCTGGGCGACCGCGCGGGCGCGATCGACGATCTGACCCAGGCGCTGCGCCTCAAGCCCGACCAGGTCGACCTCTATGCGCGCCGCGCCTACGCCAGCGCCGCGGCCGGGGACGCGCGCGCGGCGCTGGCCGATCTCGATCAGGCGCTGCGGCTCAAGCCGGACCAGGCCGACCTGTACGTCGCGCGCGGCTACGCCCACGCCAACGCCGGGGATGCGCGCGGTGCGCGCGACGACTTCAGCCAGGCCATCCGCCTGAATCCGCAGCAGGTCGACGCCTACATGGGCCGGGGCTACGCCGACGCCAGCCTCGGCGACCACCAGGCCGCGATCCAGGATTTCGGGCAGGCGCTGGGCTTGAACCCCAGCCTGGCCGATGCCTACGTGGGCCGCGCCTATGCCCGCGCGAACCTCGGCGACCAGCAAGCGGCGATCGCGGATTTCGGCGAGGCGCTCCGCCTCGCGCCCGACCGCGCCGATGTCTACCTGGCCCGCGGCTACGCGCGCGCGAACCTCGAGGACCGCCAGGGCGCCAGCGAGGATTTCCAGCGCGCGGCGCGGCTGTTCGAGACCGCGGGCGACAGCGCCCGCCAGCAGGAGGCGCAGGACGCGCTCCGCACGACCCAGAGCGGCGGTCGGCGGCGAGGACAATAGGCCGCATCCCGACCGCGGACGGCCGATAGGCCCTCGCGGAAACCACGATCCACCCACTCGAGGAGAGCGACGATGCTAAGTTTACAGGGCAGTTTGGAGCACCCGCCGCCTGGACCGCGATCCCCGCGCTGCTGGCGGGCTCTGCCCGCCGCGCTCGCGCGCCGGGCGAGACCGCGCGCCGTCCGGCTCTGGCGCCTGCTGGCGATCCCCTGCGCGCTCGTGCTGATCGCCCTCCTCGTCGCCCCGGACGCCGCCCCGCCGGGGGCGACCTGGGCCCAGCCGGCGATCGCCAGCGCCAGCGCGCTGCCCCCGCCGCCGGCGAACAGCCGGATCCGCGCCGAGAACCAGCGGCCGGGCAGCACGTCCTGGCTGTCGCCCGACCTCAGCCGGGCGCTCGCCGCCCGCCTGCCCGCCGCCGGGGCGCTCTCCGGCGCCCTGGACGCGGTCGCCGCGCAGGGCCCGACCCCCACTCCGACCATCGCCGCCTCGCCCTCGATGACCTGGGTCGACACGGAGATCCGCGGCTACGTCGACCAGCCCAGCGTGAACAAGGGCGAGTCCATCCGCCTGTACGTGAGCACCACCAAGCCGCTCTACGACCTGGAGATCTACCGGATGGGCTGGTACGGCGGGGCCGGCAGCCGGCAGGTGTACGTCGAGCGCGGGCTGCCCGGCGTGGAGCAGCCCATGCCCACGCCCGACCCGACTACCGGTCTCATCGTCGCCAACTGGTCGGTGTCGCGCACCCTCCAGACCGGCGCGGACTGGGAGAGCGGCGTGTACCTGATCCGGCTGATCACGACCGAGGGGCTGATCGGCTACATGATCTTCGTCGTCCGCGACGACGGCCATCCCGCGGACATCCTGTATCAGCTCCCCGTCGCCACCTACCAGGCCTACAACAACTGGGGCGGCAAGAGCCTGTACGACATCCAGTCGCCGGGCGGCCGCGCCTACAAGGTCTCCTTCGATCGGCCCTACGCCCAGTGGAATGGCGCGGGCGGCTTCTTCGACGGCGACTACAACATGATCCGCTGGCTGGAGCGCGAGGGCTACGACGTCACCTACGCGACCAGCGTGGACGTCCAGGCCAATCCCAGTGTGCTCGTCGGTCGCAAGGTCTTTCTCTCCAACTGGCACGACGAGTACTGGTCGAAGGTGATGCGCGACAACTTGACTGCCGCGCGCGACCGGGGGATGAACCTGGCCTTCTTCGACGCCAACAACATGTACAGCCAGATCCGCTACGAGGACTCGGCCGACGGTCGGCCGAACCGCGTGATCGTCTGCTACAAGGATCCCGCGCTCGACCCGATGGCCGCCTCCAACCCGATCCTCACGACGGTGCCGTTCCGCGACCCGCCGGTCAACCAGCCGGAGAACGCGCTGCTCGGCGTCATGTACGAGTCCGACTGGAACTTCGGCATCAGCTTCCCGTGGGTCGTCACCAACGCCAGCCACTGGGCCTACGAGGGCACGGGCTTGCAGAACGGGGAAGCGTTACCGGACCTGATCGGCTACGAGTACGACAAGGTCTGGGACAACGGCCAGACCCCCGCGGGCCTGCAGGTGCTGTCCGCCTCGCCGGTGGTCAACAGTCGGGGTGTGCAGTCGACGGCCAACGGCGCGCTGTACGTGGCGCCGAGCGGCGCGATCGTCTTCACCGCCGGCACCTTCTACTGGGCCTGGAAGCTGGACGACAACGACTACCAGCAGCACGGCGCCGATCCGCGCGTCCAGCGCATCACGGCCAACATCCTCAACCGAATGATCCATGGCGGCCCGTCTGCCGCCGCGGCCGGGGCCACCCCGGCCGGCGACAGCGGGGCCGGCGGCGCGGCCGCGGCCGCAGCGGCGGGAGCGCCGGCGGCAGGCGGCACCGCCGCACGCGGGGCCACGGCCAGCGGCAGCCCGGCAGGCGAGGCCACCGCGGGCAGCGATGCGGCAGGCGGAGCCACGACCGGCGAGGTCACGGTGGGCGGCACTGCGGCAGGGACGGCGCCGGGCGAGACCTCGACGGGCGGCGCCGCGGCAGAGGTGGCGGGCGGGGGCCCGGCGGGCGGGGACGCGGCAAGCGGCAAGGCGATCGCGGCGTCGCCGCCCGCCGCGGCCAACGGCCCGCTCGCCGCTCCGGCCGGCCCCCCGCTCGCCGTGGCGAACCCGGCCGCTGCCTCCACCGCGCCGGCGCCGCGGGCTCAGCCCCTGGGCGTCCCCTTCCCGCCCGGCGCCGGGCTACCGGCGCTCTCCTCGGCCTGGCCCGTCGCCCTGATGGCCTTGTTGGCCTCGAGCGTCACGGCGCTAACCTTCCTCATCAGTCGGCGCGAGCACCACCACAAGTAACGTCACACCGCCGCGGTTGGGGGCGTCGCCGCGCCGCTCTCCAGCGTCGCGGCGAGAACTGTGACGTTCAGGTGCCCTCTCGCGGTCGGTCTGCACCGCCATGAGGTGAGCCTCGCCCAGCCGCGTCGAGCCGGCGTGGCGGGGTCTTGATGCATCCTCTACTAGCGTGTACATTGAGATACACGGTAGTGTGAGGTGCGAGATGCGGGTTGTGGGGATCACGGACGTCCGCCAGGACGGGACCCGGATCATTCGGGAGGCTCAGCACGCCGACGAGCCGACCCTAGTTGTCATCCGCTCCGAGCCGGCGGTCTACCTCGTGGGGGCACAGAAGTACGAGGCGGAGCAAGCCGAACTGAAGCGCCTCCGACGGGAGCTGTTGGAACACGAGGTCGCGGAGGCCGAAGCGGAGATCGCGCGTGGCGAAGCGCGGGTCTTCGACAACGTGGAGGACCTGATTCGGAGTCTTCACGACGACGAAGCATGAGACCCGCGCGCACGCCTGCCTTCGCGCGGCGCTTCCGCAAGTTGACGCCCGAGCAACAGCACGCTGTGGAGGCGGCGATGCGCCGGCTGGCCGCGAATCCCGCCGATCCGCGGCTGCGCCTGCACCGTCTGACCGGGCGCCTGGCCGGCCGGTCGGCGTTCAATGCCGGCTACGACCTGCGCGTGGTCTGCCGAATCGAAGGCGACGTGGCGTACTTGCTGGGGGTAGGCAGCCACGACGAGGTCTATTGATGGAGCAGATCGTCGCCCGCAGCGCTCAGCAGTTCGCGAAGCGGGTCCCAACCGCGGAGTCGGTGTCGACCAGATCGAACTGACAGATTCCTCCCGGCCGCGTCACCGCGCTGGGCGATCCGCCCGGGCCGGATTGCAGGTCCAGTTGCTTGGCCGAGTAGACGGGGCCAATCGACTGGCCGTTGACCGCCACGTCGAACTCGACGAGGTTGAGGCCGGGCCCGGTCTGTGCGGCGCAGTCGGCGACCGGCTGGACGTCCACGTAGTACCAGCCATCGGCCGTATTGACGGTGCCCGTGCCACACAGGATGCCGCTGTCGGCCGTGGTGACGGTGATCTCGCTGCCGATCGGCGCGGGTTGCTGGGCGTCGCCGAGCAGCACCCGTCCATACAGGCGGAACAACGGCAGGTATGGCGTACCATCCGCGTCAACCAGCAGGTCCGTTGGCTCGACGCCGGGTATGACTGTCACCGACACGTCGCGGTGGGCCGTATCGCCCCACGACTCCGGCCGGTCGAGCGCCGCATTGGACCGGGCGTCGGTTTCGATCACGCCGTTGTAGACGAAGTAGTACTGCACGCTGTTCCGCGGCCCGCCGCTCGCGGCGCAGTCCGGAAGCGGCTGCACGTCGATGACGTAGGTTCCGCGACCGTCGCTCACGGCGCCACTGCCGCAGATGGTGAGGTCCGTCGCCGAACGCGCCGTGATCAGCGTCAGGCGCGTGCCGGCGGGTAGCGGCCCACCTCCCGCGCGGGCCTCGACCGTGCCCGTGTAGCGGAGGAAGAAATTGCCGCGCTGGGCATGGGTCGTGGGCGTGCCCGCGACCAGGTGCCCGAACAGCAGACTCGACAGCGCGAGCGGGAGCAGGATGTACTGGCGGCGCGCCTGGCGGTTCGCCCCGTAGCGAGCAGGTTGCAGTCGCATAGTAGGCATAGACGCTTAATTCACCTCGGGCCGAGATCGTCGCGCGCGGCTACGCGTCCGGCGACGGGCGACGGATGACCGTCGGCGTCTCGTCGTCGGGGCGCGAGTCGAGGCGGCCGGGCGTCTGGAGGGCGTCGGCGGAGCCGCCGTCGCCGCGGCGCGAGATCACCGTGCGCGCCTCGCTGGGCGGGAATGGCGGCGGAGGCGGCGGCTCGGACGCCAGCGGCGGGGGCGGCGGGACGGGCGGCGCTGGCTCGGGCGCCAGGGGCGGCGGCTCGGGTATGCGGGCTGGCGGCGTCGCCGCGGCCGCCGCTAGCGGCGGCCGCTCGACGGCCAGCGGCGGGGGCGGGGGCGGCTCGACCGCCAGCGGCGGCTCCGGGACGCGCGGGGGCGGCGCCGACGCCAGGGGTGGCGGCGGGATGCGCTCGGCGGTCGCGAACGGGACCGGCGTGGGCGTCTCGTCGTCCAGCGGCGGGAAGTCGGCCGCGCTCACCCGCGGGCGCGCGGTGGGCGGCGGCTCGACGGCGAGGGGCGGGGGCGGCGGCTCGGCCGGCGCGGCCGGCCCACGGCCGATCACCGTGCGCGGCTCGGGCGCCGGCCGGCTGGCGACCGGCTGGACCTGTGGGGCGGTCGGGTTCTGGAAGCTGAATACCGCGGCCCCGATCACGACCACGTCGCGGTGCTGCAGCCGCTGCGGCACGCCCGGCTCGAGCGGTACGTCGTTCACCAGCGCCGGGTTGGTGCTGCCCAGGTCGATCAGGACCAGGCCGGCGCTCTCCTGGCGAATCACGGCGTGGTAGCGCGACACCAGGGCGTCGTTCAGCACCAGGTCGTTGTCCTGCCCGCGGCCGATCGTGAACTGGCTGCTGTCGAGGTCGTGGCGGTGCCCGATGACGGGTCCGCGCTGGGTGATCAGGAAGGGGGGCATGGCATCCTCCGCTTGCGCCAGGGATCAGCCCGCTTCGATACAGGTCCGAATGGTCGTCGCCAGGCGCCGCGAGTCGTGGCGCACGTACGGCCGGTCCACGGCGATGCTGCCGCCGACGAAGCGCGTCGTGCTGCGCCAGGAGCTGACGTCGCCGAGCTGCACGGGGTAGGAGCTGGTCTCGGCGTAGGTGTCGCGCACGGCGCGCGGGATCTCCCGCGCGTGGTAGAGCACCACGTCGATGCGCGGCGCGCCGAGGTACAGCTCGATGGTCGAGGCGAAGTCGCGCACCGTGTAGCCGTGCGTCTCGTTCGGCTTGGTCATCAGGTTCGCCACGTAGATCACGAGCGCCTTGCTCTCCACGATCGCGCGCGGCACGCCCTCGACGAGCAGGTTCGGCACGATGCTCGTGTACAGGTCGCCGGGCCCAAGGACGATGACGTCGGCCGCGCGCAGCGCGGCCAGCGCCTCGTCGTAGGCCTGGACGTGGGGATCGAGGTACACGTTGAGGACGGGGGCGTTCAGCAGGTCGCCGAGGGTGTCGATGTTGGCCTCGCCGCGGATCGTGCTGCCGTCCTCGAGGTTCATCACCAGGTCGCAGGTCTGGACGGTCACCGGCAGCACGCGCCCCTGGACGCGGAAGACGTCGTGCAGGCGGTGCACCGTCTCCGCGGTGCTGCCCGTGAGCTGCTCGAGCGCCGTGAACAGGAGGTTGCGCATCGTATGGCCGTCCAGGCTGCCGCCGCGGAAGCGGTGGCCGAACAGCTCGCGCATCGTCTCGGGATGGTCAGAGAGCGCGACCAGGCAGCGGGTGAAGTCGCCGGGCGGCAGGATGCCGTACTCGTCGCGCAGCTTGCCGGAGCTACCGCCGGAGTCCATCATCGAGACGATCGCCGTCAGCCGCTCGCAGGCCGTGCGCAGCCCGCGCAGCAGCGTGTAGTGCCCCGTCCCGCCGCCGACGGTCACGACGCGCAGGTTAAGCCGTCTGGCCATGCTCGCTCCCCGCGGGGCGCCAGGGCTGGCCGAGCGCCTGGGCCTGGTTCGGGTAGAACTCCAGCAGCCGGTGCAGGCGCGTCAGCTCGAACAGTGCAGTCACGGCTGGCGAGGCGCCGAAGAAGCGGACGGCGCCGCCGCGCTCCTGGGCCAGCCGCACGAGCGCGACCAGCGTCCCCAGGCCGCGGCTGTCCATCTCGCGCACGGCGGCCAGGTCGACCAGGATGCGCCGCGCCCCGCCGGTCACGACCGCGCGGAGCAGCTCGCGGACGGCCTCCGCGTACTCGAGCATGATCGTGCCGCCGAGGGCGACCACCGCGTACTCGGGGGCCAGCGAGACGTGGACCGTGGCGCCCGACCGTGCCGCGTCATCGACCATCGTGTCCTCCCGCGGGGGCGGCCGGCGCGCGGTCCGCGCCGGCGCGATACCACTCCACCAGGCGCTCGAGTCCCTGTGCCACAGTGTAGCGCGGATGGAGCCCCAGCAGGGAGCCGGCCCGCGCGGGGTCGGCGTAGGAGCGGTAGACGTCGCCGGCCCGCGCTGGCGCGAAGGTGGGCGGCGGCGCGCCGCCGACGATCGCGCCGAGCAGCTCGTACAGACGCAGGATGCTGGTCTCCTCGCCGCGCCCGACGTTGAACCGCTGGTGGCCGGCCAGCGGGGCGGTGAGGGCCAGGCGATTGGCCTCGGCCACGTCGGCGACGTAGATGAAGTCGCGCGTCTGCTCGCCGCTGCCGTGGATCACCGGCGCCTGCCCGGCCAGCAGGCGATCGAGGAAGATCGAGATCACGCCCGAGTAGGGGCTGTGCGGGTCCTGGCGCGGCCCGTAGACGTTGAAGTAGCGCAGCGAGACCGTGGTCAGCCCGTACAGCGCGGCGTAGAGGGCGGTGTACTGTTCGGACTGCCACTTCTCGAGGCCGTAGGGCGAGGTGGGCTGCGCCGCCATCGCCTCGGTCTTCGGCACGCCGGGCGCGTCGCCGTAGATCGCCGCCGAGCAGGCCAGGACCACCCGCTCGATGCCCTCGCGGCGGGCCGTCTCCAGCACGTTCACGGTCCCCGTTAGGTTGACGGCGTGGGTCAGCGTCGGCTCCTCCACCGAGCGCGGCACCGACGGGATCGCCGCCAGGTGGAGGATCGCCTCGGCCCGCGCCTGGCGGACGGCCTCCTGCAGGGCGGGGCGGTCCCGCACGTCGCCCTCGTGGAAGGCCACGCGGCCGTCGACCGCGGCCAGGTTGGCGCGCTTGCCTGTCGAGAGATCGTCCCACACGGTCACCTCGTGGCCGGCCTCGACCAGTGCCTCGACCGTGTGCGACCCGATGAAGCCGGCCCCGCCGGTCACGAACACGCGCATCAGCGCCTCCCGCTGGGACCCGGCCCGCTCGGGCCGGGCCGGCTACTCGACGGTGACTGACTTGGCCAGGTTGCGCGGCTGATCGACGTCGCAGCCCCGCTCGACCGCCGCGTAGTAGGACAGGAGCTGCATCGGGACGACGTTCACGATCGGCGACAGCAGCTCCGGCGTCGGCGGCACATACATCACCTCGTCGGCGTGGCGGGCGATCTCCTCATCGCCGTCGGTGGCGATCGCCACCACCCGCGCCTGGCGGGCCTTGACCTCTTGCAGGTTGGAGAGGACCTTGTCGTAGGTGCGGCTCTGGGTGGCGAGGACCAGCATCAGCAGCCCCGGCTCGACCAGCGCGATCGGCCCGTGCTTCAGCTCGCCGGCGGGATAGCCCTCGGCGTGGATGTAGGAGATCTCCTTCAGCTTCAGGGCGCCCTCGAGCGCCGTCGGGTAGCCCACGCCGCGGCCGAGGAACAGCAGGTGGGCGATGTTCACCGTCGCCGCGGCCACCCGCTGCGGCGGCTCGTGGCGCTCGAGCGTCTCGGCGATCAGGTCCGGCATCGCGTCGAGCGCCGCCAGCAGCTCGCGGCGCGCCGCGTCGGCCAGCGTGCCGCGGCGCGCCGCCAGGTGCAGGCCCATCGTGTACAGCACGGCGAGCTGCCCGGTGAACGTCTTGGTGGCGACGACGCCGATCTCCGGCCCGACGCGCAGGTAGACCACCGCGCTAGCCTGCTGGGTCAAGCTGCTGTCCACCACGTTGGTGACGGCGATGGTCTGGGCCCCGGCCGCGGCGGCGTACTCGGCCGCGGCCAGCGTGTCGGCCGTCTCGCCGGACTGACTGACCGACACGAACAGCACGTGCTCGTCCAGCGGCGGCGGCGCGTAGCGGAACTCCGAGGCGATGCAGACCTCGACCGGCAGGCGCAGCCACTCTTCCCAGGCGTACTTGGCGACGAGGGCAGCGTAGTGCGACGTGCCGCAGGCGGCGAGGTAGACGCGCTGGACGCGGTCCAGGTCGATGCCGTCTAGCTCGGGCAGGCGCGTCTCGCCCTCGACGATCCGCCCGGCCAGGGCGGCGCGCACCGAGCGCGGCTGCTCGTGGATCTCCTTGAGGACGAAGTGCGGGTAGCCGCTCTTCTCCGCCGCGTCCTGGTCCCAGTCGACCCGCGTCGCCTCGCGGGCCAGGCGCTGCTGGCGCTCGTCGTAGATGGTCACCTCCGGGCCGTCGAGGACGGCCAGCTCGCCGTCGCGCAGGCGGATGACGTCGCGCGTCCGCGGCAGCAGGGCGGGGATGTCGGAGGCGAGATAGCTGCCGTCCTCGGCCAGCCCGACGACCAGCGGCGCGTGGCGGCAGGCGCCGACCACCACCGACGGCTCGTCGCGGCTGAGCACGGCAATCGCGTAGGTGCCCTGCACCTTCTCCAGCGCCCGGCGGACCGCGCGCGGCAGGCGCGACGCGAACTCATCGCCCGCGTCGCCGTCGAGGTGGGCCAGCTCCTCTTCGATCAGGTGGGCCAGGACCTCGGTGTCGGTCTGCGACTGGAAGGTGTGGTTCCGCGCTTCGAGCTGGGCCCGCAGCGCCGTGAAGTTCTCGATGATGCCGTTGTGGACGACGCAGAGCCGCCCGCGGCAGTCGGTGTGGGGGTGAGCGTTCTCATCCGACGGGCGGCCGTGCGTCGCCCAGCGCGTGTGCCCGATCCCCGCGCGCCCGCTCGGCTGGTAGACGCCGAGCAGCCGCGCCAGGTTCTGCAGCTTGCCGGCGGCGCGGTAGACGGCCAGCTCGTCCGTCGGCGTGATGATGGCGATGCCGGCCGAATCGTAGCCGCGGTACTCCAGGCGGCGCAGCCCATCCAGCAGGTAGCTCACGGCCTCGGCGCGTCCGGCGTACCCGACGATGCCACACATCTGAGTTGCCCCCTCGTGTCCTTCGCGTATCGCACCCAACTCCCCTGCCGTCGTGCACCAGGCAGGAGGAGGAGCCGTTAAGCGCGGCTCCCTGTACTTTGACTCTAGGCGGTGAGCCACGGTCGTGGCTGTACACTACCTCACGGAAGCGCTGTGAAGCCGGCTACTTCTCTCGGCCGTCGCTCGCGCGCCCCCCTGGCGGCACGTGGGCGCTGCCGCGCCCTGGTCGCCGGTGAAGATCGCGTCGAGATGCATCATCGCCTCTTGCCAGCTAGCGGGCGGCTTACTTGCGCACGATCATGATGCCAGACGGGCCGGCTCGATTGCAGCGTCCGTCGCGCGGGGCGCTCTTGACGTCACCCGCGGCGTCGGATCACGAGCCAACCGCGCAGCGCGTAGCGGCTCACATGAAGGTGACGTCGAGGCTGGCGAGCCAGCGGCGGAAGGTGACGCCGGGGCGGTCGACGTAGGTCTGCAGCTCGGCGTCGAGGTCGGTCGAGAGCTCCCAGGGGCGGGCCGACTCGACGACCTCGCGGTCCTCGGCGTTGATCGCGTCCTGGGTTCGTCGCAGGCGGTCGGGGTCGGCGTCCCAGTTGCGTGAGGCGTAGAGCACGCGGAACAGCCGGCACTGCTTGGGTCCAACCGGGCAGACCGCGGCCAGGATGCCAAACCGAACGTCGCCGACGGTCTTGAGGAAGTAGACGGCGTTGGGCACGGCCCACATCCGGTAGGTCGACAGCACGAACGGTTCGGCGCCGTCGCGGCTGGCGGCAGCGGCGCCGTAGTTGACCGCCTCGCTGTTCGGCTGCCGCGCCGTGTACTCCAGGTAGAAGTGGTCAGCATGGACCCGTGCCTCGGCCTTCGGCGCCGCGGGCTGGCCGGGGTCGCCGAGGCTGCCCCAGTGGGTGAACGGGAAGTGGTAGGTGTCCATGAACGCTTCGACGATGCGGCCGCAGCCGGCCTGCCATTCCTGCTCGACGATCGGCGCCAGCCGGGCGTAGGCCGGGTCGTCGCTGGGCGGCGCGGCGAGCACCGGCAGCCGCGGGCTCGGCTCCAGACAGACCCAGATCAGCCCGTGGGCGACGACCGTCGGGTAGGTCTCCACGCACCAGCCGGGGCCGGTGGGCACTGGGCGGCCGTCGACGTCGAAGGCGGGGATGCGCTGCAGGCGGCCATCGGAGCCCCACTCGAAGCCGTGGTAGCGGCAGACCAGAGCATCGCCGCTGGCGTTCAGCCAGCCGAGCGCCAGCGACGCGCCGCGGTGCGGGCAGGTGCCGCGCATCGCCACGACGGCGCCGCCCAGGCGGGCGACGACGATGCGCTGCCCCAGCACCTCGGCGCCCAACACGCGGGGCTGCCCGTGCGCGTTCAGACCGACGCTGTCGAGCGCCTCCTCGGTCGCCACCGGATGGTAGAAGGGCCGCAGCGAGGCGAGGTAGGCCTGCTCGCGCGCGGCTTCGGTGCTCAGCTTGTGCATTTGCACTGGTGTCTCCTCATCCGCGCCCTCTCCCGGTGGCAGAGGGCGAGTCGCGCAGCTCGCGGATCGTCCAGCATGGCTCGGCGAGGCCGGCCGCCATCGCTGGCCGTTCCCGCCACTTGCGCCCGGTATCCGGTAGGCGACTAGCGGAGGCTCTCGTGGGCCGAAGTGTACACCGGATCGCGGCCCGCGCGGCGAAACGGCGTACCGCTGCACCTATCGGCACCGGGCCGAGCACCGCTGTCTGGGTGGCTGTGGCAGTGCGCCGTTAGGTTCTGGCGTCGCCTGGTGTCTATTTGGTTGAGGGGATTCGGCCGACACCAGGAGGAGGGGCCGCCGACGAGCGCTCAGCGCAGGCGACGCGCTCACGGCTCGCCGCTGGCCTGCCCGGGCGGCCGGGTCGGAAAGGAGATGGAGCCATGATGGCCGACGAGGCGCTCCTGGACCGCGCCCGCTCTGGCGATCAAACGGCCTTCGCGGAGCTGGTCGAGCCCCACCGCCGGAGCCTGCACCTGCATTGCTACCGAATGATCGGCTCGTTCGACGACGCCGACGACGCCGTACAAGAGACGCTGCTCGCGGCATGGCGAGGGCTCGCGACGTTCCAGGCAAGAGCATCGGTCCGCACCTGGCTCTACCGCGTCGCGACGAATACGTGTTTGAACTTCGTCCGGACAGCCGCACGGAGGCCGCAGATGGCCGAGCCCCTACCCGCGTTGGCCCCAGAGCCAACCGGCTCCAACGAGGTCACCTGGCTGCAGCCTTACCCCGACGCGTTGCTCGACAGCTTGCCCGATGACGACCTGGGCCCAGACGCGCGAGTGGAGCGGGACGAGGCAGTCTCTCTAGCGTTCCTCACGGCACTCCAACTGCTCTCACCGCGCGCGCGTGCCGTTCTCATCCTCCGGGACGTCCTCGGTTTCAGCGCCCGTGAGGTCGCCTACACCCTCGACTCGACGCAGGACGCCGTCGCGATGGACCCTCACTCGCGCCCGTGCGTCGCTGCGAGGGCAGGCGCAGTCGTGCCTCGCGCCACCCGCCGGCGCCAAGACGGCCGCGGAGGAGGCGACGGCGCGTCGTCTCGCGGCGGCTCTCACCGCGCACGACGTGGATGCAGTCGTCAGACTCCTCGCCGAGGACGTACGGATCGCGATGCCGCCGCTCCCTGCGGTCTGGCAGGGCCGCCAGCGTGCGGCTGCGTTTCTCGCGGAGGTGGCGGTTCCGGCTGGTCCCGCGGGCGCGCTTCATCGAGACGCGCACGAACAGGCAGCCTGCCCTCGCGGTCTACACCCGCGACGAGCGCAACGGACTCTGGCGCGCCAGTGGACTCCTCATGATCAGTCTGCGCGGCGACGAGATCGCCGGCCTCACTCGTTTCGAGTCGCACACCCTGCGCCCCTTCGGCTTGCCACGCACCTTGCCCGACGACCATCTGGCGACAGACCGGTTCGCCCACTCGTAACCCGGCACGAGCACAGGAAGTCCCGAGGGACAGTGATCTGGCAGGTGGCGGCGAGCGCGCTGGTACCCGAGTGGGTCGGTACGCGGCCCACCTTCACGATCACGGTGGCTGCCGACGGCTGTCGGCTCGACTTCACCCACCACGCCCTCGTCCCCGCTCTGGGCTGCTTCGAGCGTTGCGCCATCGACTGGGGGCACTTCCTCCTCCGGCTGCGCGCCCACGCGGAAGCGCGGTGAGGCGGACCGCGTCGCCGGTGTACAGGTACGCGGCATGCTCCAGCAAGGCGCCCCGCGGGCGCGGCGGACGGCCGTGAATCCGTCTGTTCCGGCCCCCACCCACGCTCGAATTGGGATGCTACCCGGCAGCGCCTTGCTGGAGCGCCTGGATGACGACGCGGCGGATGCGGTTGAACTCGTCCGACGAGCGGTCGCGCGGACGCGCCAGCGGCACGTCCACGATCGCCGTGATGCGGCCGGGGTGCGCGCTCATCACCACGACGCGGTCGCCGAGGACGATGGCCTCCTCGATGCTGTGGGTGATGAACAGCGCCGTCTTCTTGTGCACTTCCCAGATCCGCAGCAGTTCGTCCTGCAGCGCCGTACGCCGCAGCTCGTCGAGCGCGCCGAACGGCTCGTCGAGCAGCAGCAGCTTGGGATCGTTCGCCAGCACGCGCGCCAGGGCGACCCGCTGCTTCATCCCGCCGGAGAGCTGGTTGGGATAGTAGTCCGCGAAGCCGCTGAGCCCGATCAGTTCGAGCAGCTCGGCCACCACCTCCTGCCGCCGCGCCTTCGGCACGCCGCGCTGGCGCGGGCCGTAGGCAATGTTGTCGCGGATGCGCAGCCAGGGGAACAGCGCGTACTCCTGGAAGACCATGCCCCGCTCCGGCGACGGCCCGGTCACCGGCTGGCCGTCGACCAGCAGCCGCCCGCGCGTCGGCCGCTCGAAGCCGGCGACCATGTACAGCAGCGTCGACTTCCCGCAGCCCGACGGCCCAAGGATGGTGATGAACTCGTTGCGCCGCACGCTCAGATCGAAGTCGACCAGCGCCAGCGTCTCGCCCTTGCCGGCGACCGCGCGGAAGGCCTTGGTCAGGCCCTCGCAGCGGATCATGGCGTCGGCCGTGGTGGCGGAGGCGGCCCCGGCCGCCGCGTACTCAAGGGACATCGGACGCCCACCGCGTGACGCGCCTGGCGAAGAGCTGCAGGATCTGGTCGGAGACGTAGCCGAGGATGCCGACGCTGAACATCGCCGCGACGATGATGTCGATACGGCTGAAATAGTAAGCGTCCCACAGCGAGAAGCCGAGCCCGGACTTGACGGCGACCATCTCGGAGACGATCACTAGCACCCAGGCCAGGGCCAGGCCGACGCGCAGGCCGCTGACGATCGACGGCAGCGCCGACGGGAAGACGACCTCCCAGAGCATCGCGTGCTGCGGCGTGCCGAGCATCTGCGCCGAGCGGACGAGCACCCGGGGCGTGCGGGCCGCGCCGGCCGCGGCGTTGAGCGCGATGGGGAAGAAGGCGCCGAGGGCGATCAGCGAGATCGAGGCGGTCGGCTGGATGCCGAAGAAGACCACCACGAACGGCACCCAGGCCGTGACCGGGATCGGCCGCAGCAGGTCGATCAGCGGCTGCAGCAGCATCCGCGGCAGCAGGAACCAGCCGGTGGCCAGGCCGACCACGACGCCGACCACCGCCGCCACGGCGAAGCCGGCCAGGACGCGCGACGCGCTGGAGGCGGCGGCAGTGAGCCAGGTACCCGTGTAGGGGGTAGCCGGGCCGCCGCCGAAGATCCAGACGTACCAGGCCATGAGCACCGTGTGCGGCGCCGGCACCAGCGACGCCTTGACCCAGCCGGCCAGCACAGCCCCTTCCCAGAGGAGCACTACGGCGAGC
>Ga0070739_10003990_pt1 | contig 17901 bp, 21 predicted proteins | sample Coa_R1_7_FD_66445 | JGI IMG/M metagenome (GOLD analysis project Ga0070739, IMG submission 66445) | Surface soil microbial communities from Centralia Pennsylvania, which are recovering from an underground coalmine fire - Coalmine... | ecosystem: Environmental > Terrestrial > Soil > Unclassified ... | reverse complement strand
CGAACAGCATTCCGAAGGCGTCGGCGTCACCCGTACGCGAGCGCGCCCACAGGACGGCGTCCGACGGCTCCATCGCCTTCTCATGTCCGAAGCCGGCGACAGGGTTCCCTGCGCCGGCTCGCGCCGGCCGGCTCAGGCCTCGCCGGTGAAGTACTCGACGGCGTCCCCGAGGCGGAACAGCTTTCCCGGAGGCCATGCGCCGACCTTCTCCGAGTCGGGATAGACGGACGTCGCGACGTCCAGCCGGTTCGACCAGATGCAGACACGCACCGTCTCGCCGCTTCGGTTCGTCACCTTGTGCGCGCCCTGCTCGCCCGTCGGGAAGAAGGCGCAGTCCCACGGCGCGAGCTCGCGCTCGCCCTCCGGCGTGCGCAGCGTCGGCGTCCCGGCGAGCACGATCAGCCACTCCTCCTCGGCGTTCTCGTAGTGGTACGGGCAGATGCTCTGGCCGGGCTCGAGCTCGTACACCGAGAGCCCGAGCTGCTCGCCGCCGACGAGCGGCCCGACGCGGACCGCACGGCAGAGGTAGCCGGGCGGGTCGTTCTCGTCGCCCTCGAGCGCGACGTCGAAGAGGTTGACGGTGCTCATTCCTCGCCTTCCCAGTACTCGACCTCGTCGCCGAGCCAGCCGCGATGGCGGAAGCCGGGGGCGGAGATGCCGACCTTGCCGCTGTCGGGATAGACGCTCGCGCCGCCGAAGCGCGCCCGTGTGGACGGCATCGCGAAGCGAACCGGCGCGCCGGAGTGGTTGCGTACGGCATGCGCGCCGGCCGCGCCGGCCGGGAAGCAGGCGACGTCGCCCGCGCGCAGGACGGACTCGCCGTCGGGCGTGCGCAGCGTTAGCTCGCCGTCGATCACGAGCAGCCACTCCTCCTCGGCGATCTCGAAGTGGTAGGGCCAGTGCGCGTTGCCGGGCTCGATCTCGTAGACGCCCATGCCGGTCGCGACCGCGCCGAAGCCCTGCGTCAGCGACGTGCCGGCGAAGCGCCGGCCGGGCCGCGCGTCGTCCGGCACCTCGAGCTCGAGTGAGAGGAGATTGACCGGCTGTAACGTTTCGCGCCCCACAACGCTCAATGTATGCACATGGGAAGCCCGCTGTCCCGGCAGGCCATCGAGCGCGTCTATCGCGAGCAGGGCACGCAGCTCTGGCGCGGCGTCTATGCCTTCACCGGAGGCCGCCGCGACCTGGCGGACGACGCGGTTGCGGAGGCGTTCGCGAGAGCGCTCCAGGATCCGGGACGGATCCGCTCTCCCGTTCCCTGGCTCTACCGGGTCGCCTTCCGGCAGGCGGCCGCGCGGCTGCGGGAAGAGCGCCGGCAAGACGCGCTGCCCCTCGAGCCGGCGGAGCCCGCGGGCGGGGCGCCGGCCGAGGCCGTCCCCGGCGTCCTCGCGAGGTTGACGCCGCAGCAGCGCGCGGCCGTCTTCCTCTTCTACTACGCCGACCTCTCGATCGCGGACGTCGCCCGAGCGACCGGATCGAGCCAGGTCGCGGTCCGCGTCCACCTGCACCGCGCGCGGCAGGCGCTGCGCAGCTCGTACGGCAGCGCCGCGGCGATGCGTGCTTCTCCGGGAGGGAGGGATGACTGTGAACTGGCGTAGCGAGCTGGCGGCTCTCGACCGGGTCGAGCCCTCGCGCGACCTGTGGGGGGATGCGCTCGCGCGCGCGGGGGCGCGTCCGACGGCCGCTTCGCCGAGGCGCCGGCGCGCTCCGCTCGTGGCGGTCGCGGTGGTCGCGGTGCTCGCGGCGATCCTCTTCGCGACCCCGGCGTGGGCGCTCGTGCGGGAGATCCTCCCCTTCTGGAGCCAGCCGAAGGCGCCCGCCCCGGTGCGGGTCGTCTTCTCGTCGCTGAACCTCGGAGCCCCGCGCGGGATGAGCCCGCACGCGGTCAGCGGCGAGACGCGCGACGTCGGGCAGTTCACCTTCGGCGGGCTCGCGCACACCCTCTGGGTGGCGCCGGCGAAGAACGGAGGCTTCTGCGTGCTCTGGCTGCCGCACGGAGGAGGCGGCTGCTCGACCGCGCACCTGCCGCTCGGGACGGGCGCCCTGCTGCGGCCCAGCGGCGTGCCGGAATGGCTCACGGGCAGCGCGGAGGCGTCCCTCGTCCACGACGTCGTCATCCGCTTCAGCGACGGGACGACCGTCCGGCCGCGGATCGTCTGGGTCTCGGCGCCGATCGGCGCCGGCTTCTTCGCCTACGACGTGCCGGCGAACGAGCAGTCGCGACGGCATCACGTCACGACGGTCGACGCCTACGACCGTGCGGGAAGGCTCGTCGCCCGCCAGGGCTTTCGCTGAGGCCCCTAGGTGGCCCGCTTCGTCGTCCGCCGCGTGCTCTGGGCGGCGTTCCTCTTCGTCGTCGCGACGCTCGTCACGTTCCTGATCTTCTACGTGATCCCGAGCAACCGGGCCGGCCACAAGGCCGATTACGCGGCGCCGCCGGGCTTCGTCCACCACATCGACCACATGCTCCACCTCGACCTGCCGCTCTACCAGCAGTACTGGCTCTTCCTCTGGAACATCGTCCGCCACCTGTCGCTCGGCTACTCGTTCGAGACCGGAGCGTCGGTGCGCTGGATCATCGCGCGCGATGCGCCCGTCACCGCCTCGCTCGTGCTCGGCGGCGCGGTCATGTGGCTGCTCGTGTCGATCCCGCTCGGAATCGTCTCGGCGCTACGGCCCCGCTCGCTGGTCGACCGCGCGGGCATGGCCTTCGTCCTCGTGGGAGCGTCGGCGCCGGCCGTCTGGACGAGCCTGATCCTCGCCTACGTCTTCGGCTTCAGGCTGGGCTGGACGCCGATCGCGGACTACTGCGACTTCTTCGCCTCGCCGACGCCGGGCTGCCACGGCCCCGGGCAGTGGGCGTACCACCTGCTCCTGCCGTGGACGACGTTCATGCTCGCCTTCGCCGCGCTGTACGTGCGCCTGGTCCGCGCGAGCGTGCTCGAGACGCTGGCGGAGGACTACGTGCGCACGGCGCGCGCCAAGGGCGCCTCCGCCACCCGCGTCCTCACCCGCCACGTGCTGCGGAACAGCCTGACGCCCGTGGCGACGATCCTCGGCATGGATATCGGGCTCGCGGTCGGGGCGGCGCTGTTCACCGAGAGCGTCTTCAACCTGCCGGGGCTCGGCCAGGAGCTCGTGACCGCGGCGCTGGACGACGACCGCCCGCTCGTCGTGGGGATCGTGATCTGCACGACGGTGGCGGTCATCGTCTTCAACGTCCTCGTGGACGTCGCCTACGCGTGGCTCGATCCGCGCGTGCGCCTCGCCGCATGAGCCCGCCGGAGGCGCTCAGGCGCGGACGCGGACGCGCTCGACGCCGAGCTCCTTGGCGAGCTCCTTCGCGCGCGCCGCGATGTCCGCCCGCAGCTCGGCCGGCTCGACGAGGACGGCATCGCCCCGGCCGGCCAGGATCTCGCTCTCGAGCCACTCGTCGTCGCCGTACGGGCGCTCGGCGAGCGCGGTCCCGTCCGTCAGCCGCCGTGCGCCGCGCTCGGTGGCGAAGCGGGCCACGTCCTTCGCGTAGAGGATCCGCGCGGTACGGGCGTTCCGCAGCTTCGTCGGCTCGAAGCCCGGGCGAGGCTCGAAGCGCTCCTTCGTCAGCGTCGCGCTGCGCATCCGGTCGAGGCGGAACGAGCGCTCGCCGTCGCTCGTGCGATCCCACGTGTGGACGTACCAGTTCGGCAGCTCGCGGCCGAAGGAGTACGGCTCGACGAGCCGCGTCGACGGCGCCGAGTCGACCTCCTTCTGGTACTCGATCTCGACGACGCGCTGCTCGCGCATGCCGCGCGCGAGGGTGGAGACGAGGTCGACCTCCTCCGTCTCGGCCTGCGGCTCGGGGGTGCGCGCCAGCTCGAACCGGCCGAACGTGTCCTCGAGCTTCTTGCGGACGCGCGCGAGCGGCGTGTGCGCGTCGGCCGCGATCATCGGGCCCACGTACTCCAGCGCCAGCCGGATCGCGCGCGCCTCCAGCGGGGTGAGGCGCGGCGCGAGGCGGAACGTGTCGCCCCAGAGCTCCTTGTCGACGTGCACGACGTTCCCGCGCAGCTCGGCGTAGACCGTGTAGCAGCCGCCCCCGAAGTTGACGAGGTTGAGCAGGGACAGGTGCTCCTCGAGCTCCTCCGCCGGGATGGAGGGAAAGCGCTCGAGCAGCTCGCTCGCCGGGATCTCGGCGTCGGCCGACTCGCCGCAGGCGGCGAGCAGGTAGGCGAGGAGCGCCTGCAGGACGGCGAAGCGCTCGGGCGCCACGGGGCCGGCCGGGCGCTCGATCGCCCCGTCGCCGCCGCGGGCGGCCTTCTCGCGCGCCGGCTGCGGCGCCGCTCCCTCGTGCGCGTCGCGGACGCGGCGCAGCGCGGCGGCCACCTCGCGCTTCAGCTCCGCCGGCTCCAGCGGCACGGCGCGGCCGTTCTGGCGCAGCACCCACGAGGCGAGCTGGGGGAGGGAGGAGTAGTCGGTTACGAACACGTCGTCCTCGAGCGTCCCGGTGTCGCCGTACGTGCGCCGCACCCACCAGGCGGTGTCGCCGCGCACCTCGATCCTCGCCGTGCCGACCGTGTCGCCGATCTGCCACGGCGGCCGGCCGCGGTACTGCTCGATGTCGAAGTCGGAGGGTGCGCGGAAGTCACGCTCGCGCCGCGTGGCGAACTTGATCTCGCCGCGGATGCGCGAGACGCGGAAGGTGCGGATGTCCTCGCGGTCGAGGTCCTGGCCGACGACGTACCAGGCGGCGTTGTCCTGCAGCAGCGCGTACGGGTTCAGCGTGCGGTCGCTGACCTGGTCGCGCGAGATCGACCAGTACTCGAAGCGCACGGTGCGCTGCTTCGAGATCGCGTTCTCGAGCTTCGCCAGCCGGCCCGGCATCTCCGGCGAGTAGTCGGGATCGAGCACCTCGACGCGTCCCGCCGTCTCGGTCGGCGCCTCGACGAATCCCGGCCGGCCGAGCGCGAGGTTCTGGAGCGCGAGGCGCAGCGGCTCCGCGTACGCGAACTTCCCCTCGAGGAGGTAGAAGGCCGTCTGGAGCGCTGCGAGCTCCTCGTCCTCGAGCTCGAGCTTCGGCAGGAAGTACTGCTCCGAGCGCAGCGTGTAGAGCTCCTCGCCGGTGAACTCGTCCCGCTGCGACTGCAGCGGCACGCCCAGCGAGAGCAGCTCGGCGCGGTCGGAGTAGAAGCGCCGCGCGAAGGCCTCGTCGGACATCTCCGAGTAGCCCTCGACGTTGGACTTGACGTCGCGCGCCGTGATCGCACGGCGCTCGGCCATGAGAAACGCCACCAGCGAGAGCTGGCGGATCAGCTTGTCCGTGTCGTGGGACACCCTCCCCGGCACCCTAACGCGGGGTGGCTGTGGATCGCACCTGTGGAAAAGCTGGGGAGGACGCGCTTCGCTAGGCGGCGGCGCGCGCCTCGAGGTGCTGGTGCGACGGGCAGTAGTCGCGGTCGGGCAGAGGCGTCCGTTGGCACGGCTTGCCCTTGCGCGTGGTCGCGCGACAGCGGGCGACGCCGCCGTCGAGCAGCCCCGACTCGATCTGCTCCTGGATGAAGTCCACCGCCGCCGTCACTCCCTGCTGCACGGCCCAGGCCACCTGCGCCTGGGCGGTGATCGGGAAGTAGCGGCGGATGTCCTGGAACAGGGCGCGATCGGGCTTCGCGAAGTAGAGCGGGTCCGTCGCCAGCCGCTCCATCGTCTGCTCACAGGCTTCGAGGACGGCGCGGCGGGACTCGAGCTGGGTCTGCCGGTCGGCGTACGGGTCGATCTGATCCTTCACCGACCGGTAGATGGCCCGTGAGTACTGATACATGCACTGCTGCAACTGGGCGGTTCTCTCTTCGATCACGTGGCTCTGCACTCCCTCGTCAGCGACCCCGCGAGGCCGTTGCCGAAGCGGGTTCTACGCCCGGGTCGGCCTGTGCCGGGGACTCGATCGTACATCGTACCGTGCCTTGTCACAAAGTCGCCGGAATCGTTGTCCCCCGAGTAAACGCTTCGCAGTGCGGTGACAGGGCACCCGCAGTACGTGCCCGGGCCCTGGTCACGCTACACCTGCGCCGAGCGCGCTGCCGGCGCCGCGGGACCGCAGGCCCGGCCTCAGACGCGACGCTCGCCGCGCTCTGCGGCGCGGCGGCCGAAGCCGGCCACCCAGAGGATGGCGAGCACGAGCCCGACGATCCCCACGGGGATCCCGACCCACGGGATGATGAAGAGGAAGACGATCCCGACGACGATGAGTGCGATTCCGACCCCGATCATGGGGTGATCGTCCCCCCGCGCGAAAAAAGGAAAACGCCGCTACCGCTGGAGCACGACGAGCCGCTCCTCGGTCATCTCGCGGATCGTGTAGGCCGGGCCTTCCTTCGTGTTGCCGGAGCCCTTGACGCCGCCGTACGGCATCTGGTCGGCCCGGTAGGTTGGCGCCTCGTTCACGGTGACGCCGCCGAACTCGAGCGCCTCCGCCGCGGCGAGCGCGGTCGAGATCGACGCGGTGAAGATGCCGGCCTGGAGCCCGAAGTCGGTCGCGTTCGCCCGCTCGTACGCCTCGTCGAGCGAGTCGACGCCGTTGACGACGCACACCGGGCCGAAGACCTCCTCGCACACGACCTTGGACCGTTCGGGAGCGTCCGCGAGCACCGTCGGCGCCAGCGGGTCGCCGCCGGCGCCGCCCGTCAGGACGCGCGCGCCGGCGGCCTCCGCCTCCTCGATCCACTCGGCGATCCGGTTGCGGTTGTCGTGGTCGATCACCGGCCCGACGTCGGTCGCGTCGTCCGCGGGATCGCCGACGACGAGTGCCTCGACCTTCGGGACGAAGCGGCCGAGGAAGTCGTCGAGCAGCGGGCGCTCGACGTAGATCCGCTGCACCGAGATGCAGCTCTGGCCGGCGAAGGAGAAGGCGTTGGCCGCGAGCTTCGCGGCCGCGGTCTCGACGTCGGCGTCCGCGGCGACGATCACGGGGGTCGAGTTGCCGAGCTCGAGGCGGACGCGCTTGCGCGGCGCGCGCTCCTGCAGACCCCAGCCGACGCCGCTCGAGCCGGTGAAGGTGATCAGCCGCACGCGCTCGTCCTCGACGAGGACGTCCCCGATCTGCGAGGCCGGCCCGACGAGGACGTTGAGCCAGCCTGCGGGGAGGCCGGCCTCCTGCTCGAGCTCGGCGAGGAGCAGCGCGGACATCGGCGTCTGGCTCGCCGGCTTGAGGACGACGGGACAGCCGGCCGCGAGCGCGGGCGCGAGCTTGTGGGCGACGAGGTTGCAGGGGAAGTTGAACGGCGAGATCGCTCCGACCACGCCGACGGGCCGGCGCAGCGTGAAGGCGAGCTTTCCCTCGCCCGCCTCCGACGCGTCCATCGGCACGGCGTCGCCGGCGAGCTTCCGCGCCTCGACGGCGGCGAACGTGTACGTCGACACCGCGCGCGAGGCCTCCACCCGCGCCGTCTTGATCGGCTTGCCGGCCTCGGCGCAGATCGTCTGCGCCATCTCCTCGTGCCGCTCGCGGATCAGCCCGGCGACGCGGTCGAGGATCGCGGCGCGCTCATGCGCGGGAAGCGGCGACTCGAGGACGCGTGCGGCGGCGTCGACCGCCCGCCTGGCTTCGTCCGCTCCCGCCTTGGCGATCCGGCCCACGACCTCGCCGGAGTAGGGCGACCGCACGTCGACCCAGTCGCCGGTCTCGATCCAGTCCCCGTCGAGGAGGAGCTTGTGCGTGTCGGTCGTCGTCGCCATATGCTCGCCTGATGCTCAGCCGTGACGATATCGGGACGCACCTGGCCGGGGAGGTCGTGGTCGGCGGCGAGACGTGGCCGGTCTTTGTCCATACGCTCGACCATCCCGACGGATTCGTGCTCGTTGATACGGGCCTGATCGACTCGACGCCGGAGCTCGACGCCGAGTGGGAGACGGTGGCGCACCCGCTGCCGGACGAGCTTGTCGCGCGCGTCACGCTCGTCGTCAGCACGCATCTCCACTTCGACCACTGCGGCGGCCACCGCCTCTTCGCGGGCAGGCCGATCCACGTGCAGCGCCGCGAGCTCGAGGACGCGCGGACGCAGGACGACTACACGATCCGCGAGTGGGTCGACTTCCCGGGCGCCGAGTACGTCGAGCACGACGGCGAGGCGGAGATCCTCTCCGGCGTGCGCCTCCTGCCGGCGCCGGGCCACACCGCCGGCCACCAGGTGGTGCTCGTCGAGACCGACGAGGGCCCGGTCGTCCTCGGCGGCGACGTGGGCTACTCGTTCCGCGAGGTCGGCGAGGCGGACACGCCCGGCCGGCAGCTCGTGCTCGAGCTCGCGCTGCCGACGTATCTCGCGCACGTCGAGCGGCCGCACGTCCCGCGACGGAACTAGCGCTACTGGAATTCGGGCGGGACGCGCGCCGCGAGCGCGGAGAGCACCTTCGTCTGCAGCGACGGAGACTCGCGCAGCAACGAGCGGAACGCGCGATCGGTGAGGAGCAGCAGCCGCGACGGCCACGTCGTCGTCACGGTCGCCGTGCGCGGCACGTCCGCGACGAGCGCGATCTCGCCGAGGAAGTCGCCGTCGCCGAGCCGGTTGATCACCTTCCCCTTGCGCCGCACCTCGGCCGCCCCCTCGACGAGCACGACGAACTCCCGACCCGGCGCGCCTTCCTTTGTCAGGTCGCGGCCGGCGGGGACGCTCACCTCGTCGGCGACGCGGGCGATCGCGGCGAGCTCCGACTTCGAGCAGTTCTCGAAGAGCGGAACGCGCTTCAGCAGCTCGATCTTGGCGTCCTTCCGCAACATCGGCCGGGATACAGTAAATCGGTGGCCCGCGGAAATACAGAGGCGCTGATCCTCGACGCCGTCCGCAGCCCGATCGGCAGGCGCGGCGGCACGCTCGCCCACACCCGCGGCGACGAGGTCTCCGCCCAGGTGCTGAACGGGATGCTCGGCCGGCTCGGCGTCGAGCCGGCGGAGATCGAGGACGTGCAATGGGGCTGCGTCACGCAGGTCGACGAGCAGGCGTGGAACGTCGGCCGCAACGTCGCGCTGACCGCCGGCTGGCCGGTGTCGGTCTGCGGGACGACCGTCGACCGGCAGTGCGGCTCCTCGCTGCAGACGAGCTTCAACGCCGCGGCGGCGATCTGGTCGGGACAGCTCCACCTCGTCGTCTCGGGCGGCGTCGAGATGATGTCGCGCGTCCCGATGGGCTCCAACGGCGGCTCGTTCTCGCCGCTCGTGACCGAGCAGCACGACATCGTGATGCAGGGGATCTCGGCGGAGGAGATCGCGCTGCGGTGGAACCTGTCCCGCGAGCGGCTCGACCGCATCGGCTGGGAGTCGCACAGGCGCGCGGCGCGGGCGATCGACGAGGGCCGCTTCGAGCGCGAGATCGTCCCGGTCGAGGTGGACGTTCCCGCCGGGGACGGCGGGGGCGCGGCGACCGCCACGCGCGTCCGCTTCGCGGTCGACGAGGCGGTGCGGCGCGACACGACGCTCGAGAAGATGGCCTCGCTGCCGCCCGCGTTCGTCCCGGACGGCGTCGTGACGGCCGGCAACTCGTCCGCGATCGTGGACGGAGCCGCGGGCCTGCTCGTGGCCTCGGAGCAGAAGGCGGCGGAGCTTGGCCTCGAGCCGCGCGCGCGCTTCGTCTCCTTCGGGCTCGCGGGCGTCGACCCGCATCTGATGCTGCACGGCAACCCGGAGGCCTCGGCGAGGGCGCTCGCCAAGGCCGGGCTGACGTGGGACGACATCGCGGTGATCGAGGTGAACGAGGCGTTCGCGTCGGTCGTCGCGCAGTTCGTGGACGACACCGGGCTTGGCGAGCGCTACGACGCCGGGGACGTGAACCCGAACGGCGGCGGCATCTCGCTCGGCCACCCGCTCGGCGCGACGGGTGCGCGGATCCTCGCCACGCTCGTCTCGGAGCTCGAGCGCCGCCGGGCCCGCTACGGCCTCGCCACGATGTGCATCGGCTTCGGCCAGGCGATCGCGGCCGTCGTCGAGCGCGTCTAGCCGGACGAGCTTTCCGCAAATTGCGGGATCTGCTTCGCGGGCCTTCCGGCGGAAGTTCGGAAATAGCGAAGAGTGCGTGGTTGACCCCGGGCCTGCGGCAGGGCAGCATGGGCGTCGCGCCGAGCACGGAGCGGGAGTAGACCGAAGCCCTCGGGCGGTGACGTAGGCGGAAGCCGAAAGCATTGCTCGGAGGTGGACGAAACCGCCACCGGCTCGGCGAATTTCTTTGCACCGGCAGAGGCAGAGGCGCGCGCGAGCGCGCTACTCGGCCCCGTCTGTCTGATCGACTGCACCGACGTCGAGCGCGTCGAACGTCTTCGAGCCCGCGCTCATCCGTCGTATACCGACGAGCGCATCTGGGATCTCGTGGTCCTCGCCGCCTGGCAGCGTCTGCATCACGCCGACCCGCGGTGGATGCCGGAGGTGACTCTCGACCATTGGCCTGAGATGGCCTGGGCGCGATGGAGGTCGTGGCGGGCCGGAGACTCGCGATGGTCAGTTCCGGTCTTCGACACCTCGGGTGCGTCGGTGGCGAAGTCGGCGTCGAGAGTTGCAGCGTGGATCCGTCAACGGAGCGAAGCTCGCAAACCTGGCGTTCGCCTCGGGTGGGTCCGACATCAGGCGAGGGCGCGTTCGAGCGCTGCCCGATCGGTCGGCTCGCCGTGCGTCGGCAGCACGATCTCGACGGGCTCGTCCAGCAGCGGTCTCAGCCCGCTTGCCACCTGCTCGACCGTCACGCCTTCGGGAAGCCAGCTGCTGCGGATCTCGAGCCCGTCGCCCAGGTCGACCAGGGTGTCGCCGGCGATCACCGCGCGGATGCGCTCGTTCCAGAGCACGAGGTCGAGCTGTCCTTCACGACCCGGATACGCCTCCATGCCGAACAGCGCGTCGCCGATCGCGTACCGCGTCGCCGGAACGAGCTGGTCCTCGGCGCGATCAGGCGCGGGAGCCCAGACAGGAAAGCCGAGGGATGCGGCATCGCGCTCGTGCCAGGTCGACGTGAGCACGGTCACGACCTCGCGCAATCCGAACAGTGCACGCACGCCTTCCGGGACGGCGATGGGGTCGATCAGGATCAGCCGCTCGCCGTCGTCGATCGCATACGACGAGACCGGCCCCTCCCACTCGGGATGCCTCGCAGTCCAGTGGTGCACGCCCTCGGGCAGCATCGACCCGGATCATGCCTCAACAATCCGCCACGCTCGGCTGGGCCAGTGTTCCGGAGTGACCCTCGAGCGACGAATAGCATCAGGGCAGTCCTCATGAACGGTCCTTCGTCGATGCGGGAGATCGCATGCGATACGTGCTCTTGACCTACAACGCCCCAGATGCGCGCGAGGCCTGGGACGCGATGACGCCGACCGAGCGCCGAGCCGAAGAGAACGAGTACGTCCAGCTTGTCGAGGCCATGCGTCATAGCAACTCGTATGTCGCCGCCGTTGAGTTCGATCCGTCTGCGACTACGCACACGGTGCGGGTTGGGAACGGAACCGTGTCGGTGACCGGCGGCCCTGCCACCACGGCCGAAGAGTCGCTTACCGGCTATTTCGTGATCGAAGTGGACTCGATCGAGTCCGCGATCGACTGGGCATCGAAGATTCCGAACGCGCGGAATGGGTCGGTCGAAGTGCGGAAAGCCGACGAAAGCGAACTTGCTGACCGGATCGCCCGGGCAGCGTCGGAGGCGGCACCACAGCGAAGTTCACCGGGCTGATACCAAGCAGGGAGCAGTCGCATGGCCAGTGTTCCGGAATGACCCCTGGGCGACGGCTCCTAGACGCTGCGAGAGAGGCGTCAGATACGTCCCAGATCCGAAACACCGGCATCTGAACGCGCAGCACGCTCGGTTGGGCCAGTGTTCGGGAATGTCACCCGACGGGCCGGAGGATCAGTCTTCCTTGCATGATCGCCGGTGGCTTGTTTGTGCCTGGGAGTGGGTACCCGCGGAGGGCAGCGCTTCGCCCATCTCGGTCAGTCGGCTCGATCGCTACCACCTCCCACTCGCGCTCCGGCCCGGACGTGATCGTGATCTCGTGCGTGTCGGGGTCCTCCTGCGGATTGGTGAAGGCCCGCCTCAATCGTTCTCCCACGCGTAGGGGCTGGTCGAGGACGAGGGTCCCGGATAGGCCGCGCTCTGGGTGGTAGGGGTTGACGAGTTCATACGCGAAGGAGATCGGCTCCCCTGGCGAGTCCGTCATGTCCAGATCGTGCCACCATCGCTTGCGCGAGCGTCTCTTGCCTGGCCTCGGCCGGGCGCCTCTAAAGAAACCGGCCGCGTGCGGTGTCATTGTCAGTAGATGGGCGCTGACGCCGGGAAGACGGGCGGTCTTTGGGAGATCGAGCAGATCTATCGGACGCGTCTGCTGGAGTTTTGTCGTGTCGCGGCCGCGATTTCGGGATCGCGGCAAGCCGCACCAGATCTGGTGCATGAGGCTTTCGTTCGGGCGGTGCGGCGGCTCGACAGCTTCCGGGGTGATGGCCCACTTGAAGGGTGGGTGTGGCGGATAGTCGTGAACGTCGCCAATAACGGCCGTCGCGAGCCGGTCGCTGTCACTCTGCCTGAAGAGGGGCTGGGGATAGAGGGGACGCCTGCCGGTGATGCAGGGGCGGAGTTAGCTGCAGCGATGTCGCTGCTTTCGGAGCGGCAACGGCTCGTCTTGTTCCTCCGCTATTACGCCGACCTCGACTACGCGACGATCGGTGAGGCTCTTTCGATTAGCGGTGGCACCGTAGGCGCGACTCTGACGGCTGCGCGAGCTGCGCTCGCACAAGCACTGGAAGTGAAGGAGGCAGCGCGTTGACTGACCCGATCGCAGAGGCGCTGGACCAGTTTGTTCCGCGCTTCGAAGCCGTTGAAGGAGACTGGGAGGGAATCCTCCACGCGACAGCGGTGCCCGCTCGGGCCGAGCATCGACCGCGTCGCCGACAGCCGCGCAAACGGCTGCTGGTTGCAGTAGCCCTTTTCGCCACAGTGGCTGTGGCAACTGCCGCGATCGCCGTCGGCCTCGGAGCCTTCAACGGCATCGGAGCGGCACAGCACCCGATCGGCACCGCTGACGTTCTCGACCCCGTCACGGCGGCATACGTGCAGGAGCATCTCGCCGGAATCCAACTCGACACCACTCGCCACATTGGCCAACTGCCGGACGGACAGAACGTCTACGTGATAACCGGCACCCAGAACGACCTCTGCGTCATCGTCGGGGCGCCGCAGCCCGACGCTTCGTGCGGCGACCCCTTGAGTGACGCTCACCCGGCAACGCTCGAGACGTACCCCATCAGCAACGACGCCGGCACCAAGGTGGTCAAGTGGATCGTGTTCGGCGTGGCCCTCGATGGAGTGTCGTCCGTCTCGTTCCAGCCAACGCAGGCGACTGCGGGAGGCCCGTCCGGACAAGAGATCACGCTCCCAGTCAACGACAACCTCTGGACGTGGCAGACCGACGAGAAATCGCCGCCTTATGCCCTCCAGTCAGTGACCGCCCACTTCGGGGACGGCACGACCGTCGTTGAGCCTGCCACCGGCCAGAACTGCGCCGCCTGCTAGTCCAAGCCGGGCAGCCTGTCGCCTGCGCGAGCGTCCTTCTCACCCGAGTGCCGACCTCAGTCGTGGCGGCCGAGCCAGTCGCCCACGACCTGCATGTACCGCTCGCGTTCCTCGAGGTGCGGCATGTGGGACGACTCCTCGAAGCAGACCCACTCCGAGCCGCGGATGCCGGCTTGCAGCGTCTCCTGGAGCGCGGGCGTCGCCTCGTCGTGGCGGCCGGAGACGAGCAGCGTCGGGACACCGATCTCGCCCAGGCGGTGCTTCGACTGCCAGTCCCGGATCGAGCCGATCACGTGGAACTCGCTCGGCCCGTTCATCGTGTGGTAGACGGTCGGGTCGCGCTGGATCCACGCGAACGCCTCCATGACCTCGTCCGGCCACGGGTCGAGGCGGCAGAGATGGCGTCGGTAGAAGACCTCGCAGGCCGCCTCGTACTCCGGGTCGTCGGTCGTGCCCGCCGCCTCGTGGCGGCGCAGCGTCTCCTCGACCTCCGGCGGCAGGAGCGCGCGCAGCCGGTTCGCCTCGGCGACGAAGTCCGGGAACGACGCGGCGGTGTCCGCGAGCACGACGGAGCGCAGGCCCGCGGGCCGGGTCAGCGCGTACTCCTGCGCGAGGAAGCCGCCCCAGGACTGGCCGAGCACGTGGTGCCGGCCGGCGATCCCGAGCGCGTCGACGAGATTGTGCAGCTCGCGGACGAAGAGGTCGACCGTCCAGAAGTCGGCGCCGCGGTCGGGCAGGTGGGTGCTCCGACCGTTGCCGAGCTGGTCGTAGTGGACCACCGCGCGGCCGTCCGCGAGGTCGCACAGGGAGAGCAGATAGTCGTGCGTCGCGCCGGGGCCGCCGTGGAGAGCGACGAGCGGCGCCGGCCCGTCCGCGTCGCCCGGCCGCAGCTCGCCGGTGACGCGGTACCAGGTCTCCGCCTCCGCGCCGTCGAGCGGGAAGGCGACCGTGCCCTCGCGCACCTCCACGGGGCGCGAGTCTACGCTCCTCGGCGTGGGGAGAGGATCGCGGCTGCGCCGCGCGCACGTCGCGCTCGCGCTCACCTTCGTCGCCTTCGGGATCGTGGACGGAACCTGGGCCGCGCGGCTGCCGGCGCTGAAGGCGCGCCTCTCGCTCGACAGCGGCCAGCTCGGCCTCGTCGTCTTCGCAGTCTCGGCGGCGGCGACCGCCGTGCTCCCGCTCGCCGGCTGGCTCGCCTCCCGCTTCGGCAGCCGCGGTCCCGCGGCGCTCGGGCTGGTGCTCGCCGCCGGCGCCCTCGCGGCGGCGGCGTTCGCAGCCGGGGAGGCGGAGCTCGGCGTCGCCGCCGCGGCGGTCGGGGCCGGCTTCGGGATCGTCGACGTCTCCGCGAACGCGCACGGCGTGGCGCTGGAGCGGGAGCTGGGCCGGCACATCCTCTCCGCGCTGCACGGGATGTGGGGCGTCGGGCTCCTCGCCGGCTCGGGGATCGCCGCGGCGCTGGCCGCCGCGGCAGTCGGCGTGCGGGGCAACTATCCCGCGGTCGCGGGAGGCGTCGTCGTGCTGGCGTTGCTCGCGGTGCCGCGGCTGCTGCCGCGTGCGGAGGACTCCGAGGCGGCGCGCTTCGCCCTGCCGCACGGAGCGGTCGTGCTGCCGTCGCTGCTGATGTTCTGCTCGATGTTCCTCGAGTCGTCGGCGATGAACTGGAGCGCGGTCTTCCTCGCGGGCCCGGCGCACGCGAGCGCCGCGGCCGCAGCCGGCGGCGTCGTCGCGTTCGGCGTCGCGATGGCCGTCTCGCGCTTCGCGGGCGACCGCCTGCTCGCGCGCTGGGGCGTCGCGGGTCTGGCTCGGCGCGGCGGGGTCGTCTCTGGCGCCGGAGTCGTCGTCGCGCTCGCCTTCCGGACTCCGGCGGCCGGGCTCGTCGGCTTCGCCCTGGTCGGAGTCGGCTGCGCGGCGCTCGTGCCTGCGCTGTTCCGGGTCGCGGGCGCGACACCCGGGATGGCGCCCGCGGCCGGCATCGCGGCGGTCGCGACCGCCGGCTACACCGGCAGCGTCGTCAACGGCCCCGCGGTCGGCTTCCTCGCGCGCGCCGTCGGCCTCACGCCGGCGCTCGGGCTGCTCGGCGCGGCGGCTCTCGTGATCGCCGTGCTCGGGCCCCGACTAGTCTCCGCCGCATGAAGCTGGGAGTCGTCGGGCTCGGCGCGATGGGCGCGGGGATCGCGCAGCTCGCGGTCGAGGCGGGGATCGAGACCGTCGGCCGCGAGGTGACGGACGAGCTCGGCGCGCGGGCGCGCGGGCGCATCGACCACTTCCTCGGCCGCAAGGTGGAGAAGGGACAGATCGAGTCCTACGACATCTCGCTGCTCACGCTGACGACCGACGTCGGCGATCTCGGCGACTGCGACATCGTGATCGAGGCGATCGTCGAGGAGCTCGAAGCGAAGCAGGAGCTGTTCCGCCAGCTCGAGGCCGCCTGCCGCCCCGACGCCGTGCTCGCGACGAACACGTCGGCGCTGTCGGTGACGGAGATCGCCGGCGCAGTCTCGTCGCCGGAGCGCGTCGTCGGCATGCACTTCTTCAATCCGGCGCCGCTGATGCCGCTCGTCGAGATCGTCCGCGCCGAGCGCTCCTCGGACGCGGCATTCGACCGTGCGTACGAGCTGGGGCGGAAGCTCGGCAAGCATCCGATCCGCTGCCACGACACTCCCGGCTTCGTCGTCAACCGCGTCCTGATCCCGCTGCTCAACGACTGCATCCGCGTGCTCGACGAGGCGCGGGTGAGCGTGGAGGACCTCGACGCGGGCATGAAGCACGGCGCCGGCTGGCCGATGGGCCCCTGCGAGCTCGTCGACCTCGTCGGGATCGACGTTCACGTGCACGCGAGCGAGGCGCTCTGGGAGAAGCTCTGGGAGCCGCGGATGGCTCCGCCCGCGCGGCTCGTCGCGATGGCGAACGCGGGCATGCTCGGCCGCAAGACTGGCCGCGGCTTCTACACGTACGAGAGCTAGGCGGCGAGCGGGATCTCGCGCGGCGGCTCGGCGCGCTCGGGCTCGACCGCGACCTCGACCACCGACCGCTTCGCGGCGGCGGGCTCGGCGCGCTCGTGGAGCAGGTCGAGCGTCAGCGCCTGCAGCACCGCGCTGGCCGCGCCGCCGAGCAGCCGGGAGACGGCCTCGGGATCGGCGCCGCTGGCATCCAGCGCCGCCGCGAGCGCCTCGACGCGCGCCGACAGGCGCTCCGACGTGTCGTGACTCGTCACCTGCATGCCGCACAGGTTCGCCGACGGGTCGGACGTTCCTGCCTTCCGACCCACCTCGGTACGCTGGCGAGCGCCCATGCGTCGGCTCCTGCTCATCTGCACCGGCGTCGCGCTGCTCTTCCTGCCGGCGGCCGCCGCCGAGGCCGGCGCGGGCGCGCGCACCGGCTGGCTCGTGGTCCGCGCCGCCGCGAACAACGGCGGAGTGGTGGGATCCCCCGTCGCGACGGTCGTCGTCCGGGGCTTCGTGCTCGGCCGGATCGCCGACCAGGGCAGCATCGAGATCTACCAGCTCGGCGCGAGCTCGTCCGCGCAGCCGCAGGTGACCGGGCCGGACGTGTCCCGGCGCGGCGTGCGCTGGCGCGGCGTCTCCGGCAGCAAGTGGACGGGCACAGGCTTCCGCTTCCGTGCGGTCGGCGGGGTCTTCCGGCTCGTCGTCCGCGGCTCGGGCGTCTACCTGTTCGCCGGCGGCCGCGGCAACGTCACCCTGCAGGGCTCGACCGACTCGCCCGCGCACGACGGCAGCTACGCCGTCGACGGCGGCCGCTTCCGCTCGCTGCCCTCGCATCCTGTCCGGCGATCGCTCGGGAAGAGCTAGATGCCGTCGAAACGCCCGAGCACGATTCTCGTCGTGGAGGACGAGGAGTCGATCGCCTCCTTCGTCGCCGCCTACCTGCGCAAGGACGGCTACGAGGTGCGGACGACGCCGTCCGGCCGGGACGCCCTCGGCCTCGCGCATGCCGAGCGGCCCGCGCTCGTGGTGCTCGACCTGATGCTTCCCGACCTCGACGGCCTCGAGGTCTGCCGGCGGCTGCGTGCGACGACCGACATCCCCGTCCTGATCCTCACCGCGCGCGACGACGACATGGACAAGATCGTCGGGCTCGAGATCGGCGCCGACGACTACCTGACGAAGCCGTTCAACCCGCGCGAGCTGGTCGCGCGCGTCCGCGCCATCCTGCGCCGCAGCAACGATCGCGAGCTGCGCGAGGGCGAAGTGCTCGAGTACGGCGACCTGCGGCTCGACGCCGGCCGCCGCGAGTGCTGGGCCGGCGGAGAGGAGGTGCAGCTCGCGCCGAAGGAGTTCGACCTGCTCTGGGAGCTCGTCGACCACCGCGGCCTCGTCCTCACGCGCGACCAGCTGCTCGAGCGCGTCTGGGGCTACACGTTCGCGGGCGACACGCG
>Ga0070739_10003988_pt1 | contig 17906 bp, 22 predicted proteins | sample Coa_R1_7_FD_66445 | JGI IMG/M metagenome (GOLD analysis project Ga0070739, IMG submission 66445) | Surface soil microbial communities from Centralia Pennsylvania, which are recovering from an underground coalmine fire - Coalmine... | ecosystem: Environmental > Terrestrial > Soil > Unclassified ... | reverse complement strand
TCGAGCTGGGACGGCTGCTCCAGATCCTGATCGTGCAGATCAACGCGCGACACGTTCTCGAGATTGGGGCCCTTTTCGGATACAGCTCGATTCTGATGGCGCGGGCATTGCCGGCCGGCGGCAAGATTGTGTCGCTCGAATTGAGCGACAAGCACGCGGCAATAGCGCGGAAAAATATCGAAGGCGCCGGCTTCGCCGACTCCATCGAGATTCGTCAAGGGCCCGCAAGCGACTCCCTTGCCGCGATGCAACGCGAGTCATTCGACCTGGTGTTCATCGATGCAGATAAGGTCGGGTACCCCCGATACCTCGAACACGCCCTCCGCCTCACTCATCCAGGCTCAGTGATCGTGGCCGACAACGCCTGGCGCGGGGGAGCGGTCGCCGAAGCCGGAACCGACGACGAAAGCGCGCGTGCGATGGCCGAATTCAACAGGAGCTTCGTCAGCAATCCGCGCCTGCTTGCGACCATCATCCCGACGCGCAATTGCTCGGATGCGGCCGCTCTCGGAGTCGTGCGAAGCCCCGAGGAGTAGTGGCATACGGTTTGCTCTTACCTCTGCATTACAGCAGGACGGAGCGAACCCATGGCCCTTCTCACCAACCACATACTCTTTCTACTGCCCGTTGTCGGCGTGGCCGGCTGCATCATCGCGGCGCTGGTCTCTTCACCCCTTGTCCGGGCTCCCGAACGAGAAAAGGCGAAACCATGCCGGTATTGCCGCTGGGGCCAGGCCGTCCTGATCAAGGAGAGTATCTCCCGCGAGGGGGATGACCTCGTGCAGACCTTTCTATACGGATGCCGCAGTTGCGGTCTGCCTCAGTGGACAGTGGAGCGCACGCCACTGACGCAGAAGGTACCTTGATCTGCTGTATCCGGATTCCGTCCGATATGATTGACAGGACGGAATGGAGCTCGATCGCTTTCTCGACGACCTGTCATCAGACGCGCCCGTACCGGGGGGCGGGAGCGTCGCCGCGTTGAGTGCGGCACTGGGCGCCGCCCTGGTATCGATGGTCGGCGGGCTTACCGTTGGGCGGAAACGGTACGCCGACGTCGAAAAGGAGGCCGGCGAGCTCCAGGCAACCGCGCGGGAATTGATGCGCCGCAGCTCCCGGCTGATCGACGAAGACGCATCGGCTTTTCGTCGCGTCTCCGAAGCGATGTCTCTCCCGCGCGACACGGACGAGGCGAAGTCCGAGCGAACCGCACAAATCCAGACGGCTCTCAAGGGCGCGACCGAACCGCCGCTGGAGACAATGCGGGTAGCCCGCGATGTTATGCTGCTTGCGCAGCGGATCGCGGCGATCGGGAACAAGTCCGCGATCAGCGACGCGGCCAGCGCTGCCCTCATGGCCGCTGCCGCCTTTGAAGCGGCGCGGCTGAACGTCGAGATCAATCTGGCGTCCGTTCACGACGCTCCCTGGGTCGGCGCGAAACGCACCGAACTTGAAGGGCTCGGGAACGTCGCCGCCGAAGCCGGGCCGATTGTCGAGGCAGCGGGAAGACGAATCCGCGGCGAGACTGCGTGACCGCCCAAATTCTGGACGGAAATGAGATAGCGCGGCGGGTTCGAACCGACGTGCAGGTCCGAAGCGAGGAGCTTCGGCAGCGCGGAGTCGTACCGTCCCTGGCGTTCGTCCGCATCGGCGAGTCCGCCCCGGCTGAGGTCTATGTGCGGCGTCTGGAGCGTCTGGCGAAGCATGCGGGCATAGAGATGATGACGCTGGTTCTGCCGGAGGAGATCGCCGCGGAGGAATTTGGCCCTGAGCTGGCCGCACTTGACTCCGACCCGCGCATCGACGGAATCATCGTCCAGATGCCCCTCCCGGTTCGACTCCGCGGGGTGCCCATCGGTGAATTGATCGACGTTCGGAAGGATGTGGACGGGGCAACCATCCACAATGCTGGCCGACTGTACCTCGGTCTTCCCGGTCAGCGGCCGTCGACCGCGCTGGCGATTGTCGAGGTTCTCGACGCAAGCGGGACCGAGATCTCCGGCAGCGATGCCGTGATCGTGGGGCGCAGCCCGGTGGCCGGGCACCCGGCGGCGGAGCTCCTCCTCGCCCGCAATGCCACGATCACGGTCACACACCGATCAACGCAAGCTCTGGCCGGGCATATCCGCCGCGCCGATATCGTCATAGCCGCCGCCGGCGCGCCGCGACTCATTCGAGGCGACATGATCAAACCGGGGGCAACGGTCGTCGATGCGGGGATTAATGTGACGCCGGACGGCATCGTTGGCGATGTCGACTTTGATTCCGCCGTGCAGACCGCGGGGGCGATTACACCGGTGCCGGGAGGCGTAGGTCCGGTAACAAACGCGGTGCTCCTCAGGAACGTCGTCGAAAGTGCCGAGCGACGAAGCGCGTAGCGGAACCGCCGTCGTCGGCATCATAAACGTCACGCCAGACAGTTTTTCCGGCGACGGCCTGTACGACCGGCTCGATGCGGTCGCGGCTCGGGCTGGCCAGATCGAAGCGGAAGGCGCGGCGATGGTAGACCTGGGAGGACAATCGACCCGGCCCGGCGCAACACCCGTGGATGACGGCGAGGAATTACGGCGCGTTATTCCAGCCGTGGAGTGTCTCGTTGCGGCGGTCTCGATCCCGATCTCGGTCGATACGTCGCGAACCTCGGTCGCTCGAGCCGCTCTGGCGGCGGGAGCAACCGTTATCAACGATGTATCCGGTCTCTCCGATCCGGAGTTGCCCGGAATTATCGCGGAACGCGACGCCGGTTTGGTCATCGTCCACCACGCGCCGGTGGAGGGTGCCCGTGTTATCGATTCGGTGCGAGAAGGGTTGGCGCGCCTCGTGCACCGGGCGGAGGCGCGCGGAGTGGAACGGAAGCGCATCGTCGTCGACCCGGGGCTGGGGTTCGGCAAAGGATGGCGCGAAAATCTTGTCATTCTGCGTGACCTTCGTGGCCTCCAACCGCTCGGGCTGCCGATTCTCGTCGGCCCATCGCGCAAGGGAACCATCGGCCGCGTGTTGGGCGTGGACGTCCACGATCGGCTTGAAGGCACAGCCGCGCTCGTTACGATTGCAATTGCGAACGGCGCGAGCCTCGTTCGCGTTCACGACGTTCGTGAGATGGTCCGCGTGGCCCGGATGACGGACGCGATCACGGCCGCGCGGCCTCAGGTCTAGTGCGCTCGCCGGCCGTCCAGTCTCCCGGATCGAGCCGGATAGCGAGTCTTTCCGCCAGCGCCGCGGTGAAAGCATCCATGGTGTCTTGGCCGCCGGCGGCAGGACTCAGCTCATTAAGGCCGACGCCGGCTTGGGACAAGAGCTCCGGGAGATCAGGGTCTCCCGGTGCCAGCAAGGCCGCCAGCCGTCCGGCGTCATACGTCAGATGGATTCCGCTCTGGAGCAGGATTCCCGCCGTGCGGCGAACCTGTGCCAACCCGACGAGTTTGCGGCCCTCGACCGTCACCTCGTACGGGGACAGCGATCCGAAGCACGCCTTTCGCACGAGAGGCGGGGGGACGGGTGCCGACCGCGCCTCCGCGATGGACACCAGGTGACCGTTAACGTCGAGCCGGCGCAGCGCATCGAGCCAGACTTCCCCTAGCCATCGATACGACTCGACGACGTCGGCCCGGATCAGGGGGTGGCTGCGGGGAAGAACCACGTCGAGGCCCAGAACACCGGGACGCGCCAGCACGGCGGTTCCCCCACTTTGCCGGCGGACGACGTCTACGACTGTCGCGCGCGCGGTCTCATCCGCCTGGCGCGGCCCCAGGATCAGTGTTTCCCGCGTCGTCGAGTGCCACCAGACAGTCGGGACGGTGGCGTTCCGCACCAAAGCATCGCCAAGCGCAAAATGTGCGGCGCTTGGCCCTACATCGTAGGGGAGAAGCCGCCAGCGCTCCATCGGGGTCTTTCGCACCGTCGCTACCCCGCCCGCTTTTGGAGGGCCGCCGTCGTATACTGCGCGGCCTGCCGGGCGGCTCGAAGCGGCTCCAGGCCGCTCAGCGCCGCATCGACGTACGCTGCCAGAAGGATATCCCCGGCACCGATAACGTTCGATACATTCACCGACTGAATTGCAACCGGGTGCGAGCGACCGCTGATGCGCACGTCGAGGCCCTTCGAGCCGCGCGTTACCAGCGCCACCGTTCTATTGAGCGCTACTCGAGCCTGAGGAGTCAGGCCGGTCAGCTCGCTCTCCGCGACCTTCACGGCGGCCGCGCGGGCGAGTAGCTCGGGCAACCCCCCATCTGGAGCCAGGTTCGGTTCGTCCCGCGGCCGACGTACAAATCCTTGTACGTCGACGGCGAGGAAACCGCCAACGGTGGGAACGGTCGCCGCGTCGATCTCGCGCATAATAGGGGACACGACGACATTGCCGGGGAGGGCAGCGGGCAGCGGAAGCAGGGGCAACCGGGCGATACTGTACGTTTCGCCGTTCGGACCCGCGATCGCGTTGACGTCAGCCACGATACCGGTTATGATCGTCACCTGCCGGCCGAGCGATCTAAGCGTCTCGGAGATGAAGCGTGCCGGTCCCCCCGGTAGCGACACGTCCGGCTCGCCGTCGCGGTGGACATGGTCGACGGCAAACGTCCCGACGATCGTGATCATCCCCGAATCCCTATTGACGGCACCCCCCGAAGCGAGTACGCTCATTACTTGTGTGGCCCCACCCTACGTCTGTGAGGAACTCTTGGATACATTCACTGTACTTGTCCGAAACGAGCTGACCGGCGAGAGCTGCACCGTCGAGGTACGCAGCGATTATTTCGTCGACGCGCAAGTCGAGGCACTTCATACTGTCTTCCACACCCGTGGGTGGCGCAAGGTGGTGGCCGCGCTTCCCGATATTGTGGCGGACGCGCAAGCGTCCTGACGCACGACCGGACGTCTAGATTTCCGGCGCTATAATGACGCCACCCGGTCTCACGGGGTGGGGGTAGCACGTGTCTCTTAACCGCAAGTGGCGGTCGCGGTCGTTTGCCGATCTGTACGGCCAGGACCACGTAGTGCGGACGCTCCAGAACGCAGTTCGCGATAAATCGGTAGCGCACGCCTATCTGTTTACCGGTCCACGTGGAACCGGCAAGACGAGTACCGCTCGGATTCTGGCGCGCGCCGTCAATTGCCTCCAACCACAAGAGGGGAACCCCTGCAACGAGTGCGCGAACTGCCTGGCGGCGATCGAGGGCCGGGCACTGGACGTCATTGAGATTGACGCCGCGTCAAACACCAGCGTCGACAACGTTCGCGAGTTGAGAGAACGAGTCGCCTTTGCGGCCGGGGAAGGGGCGTACAAGGTCTACATCGTCGACGAAGTGCATCGCCTGTCCGGCGCCGCGTTCGACGCCTTCCTCAAGACTCTTGAAGAGCCGCCCGAGCACGTCATCTTCGTCTTCGCAAGCACCGAGCCGCACAAGGTGCCGGCGACGATCGCCTCCCGCTGCCAGCGCTTCGATTTTCGTCGAATCGGACTGGACGTTATCCTGGTCCGCGTTCGCTCGATAGCGGAAGCGGAAGGATTCGGCGCCGAAGACGATGCCCTCCGCCTTATTGCCCGGGGCGCCAACGGAAGCCTACGCGATGCGCTCGGTCTGCTGGAACAGGCCACCGCACACGCCGGGGGAAGCGTAACGGCGGCCGATGTACGCGCGGCGATTGGACTCTCGGATCCGGAGCTTCTCGCGCGGCTCACCGACGCCCTACTCGATTCGGAGATTGGCCGAGGCCTCGCGGCGTTCCAAGAATTTGTCGATCAGGGCGGCGACCCGCAACAACTGACGACCCAGCTTCTCGACTACTGGCAGGCATTACTACTCCACGTAGCCGGAGCCGACGGCGCTAACTCCGTTGACCCGTCACTGGAAGCCCCCCTCTGCGCGCAAGCGGCGCGGTTGAGCGCGAAGATAGTGGTCGGAATGCTCCAGGCGCTTACCGATGCGGAATTCAGTCCGCGCTTTAACGTTCCGGCGACTCTCCCGTTCGAAGTTGGGTACGTGCAAGCCGCGTCGGCGCTCGAGTCGCGACCTACCGGGACGTCCGCGGCCTCGCCGGAACCAGCTCAGGCGGCGCTACGACCTGAAAAGACCGTGCGGGAGAGCTCGCCGCGGATTGCGTCTGCTCCGTCAGGCGGAACCGCGCGAGCGGCCTGGAAGGACATCGTCGCGGCGATGCGTCAGCACAGCCCTACTCTCCAGGCGGTACTGCGTTCCAGCTTTGTCGTCGACGAGCGAGACGATGAGATCACCGTCGGCTTCCCCTACGATTTCCACCGCGAGGTGTTCAGCGAGGCAGCGAAGCGCCGGGTACTAGAGGGTGTCGTGAGCGACGTTCTGGGCCAGAAGCGGCGGATCATATGCATCAAGGCTAAACCGGAGGACATTGCCGGCGCCGATATGGAGGCGGCCGACGACGGGTTCATCGCCGAGGTTGCCGAGCAGCTCCGGCAGTACCACGCCCGCGAATTTAACGGCCGTTCCTGATAAAATGACAAGTAGGCGACACGTCGATCGGGCAGGTGTCGCCTGCCGTTCACTTGGAGGCGCAGCGGTGCTGAATCCGAAGATGCTCAAGCAGCTTGAGCAGATGCAAGCAAATATGAATAAGGCTCAGGAAGAGCTCGGTACCCTCACTGTCGAGGGGACCGCCGGCGGGGGAGCCGTGACCGTCGTGATGAACGGCCACCAGCAGGCGGAAAGCCTGACGATCGATCCGGACTTTGTGGACCCCGAAGAGGTCGAAGCTCTCCAGGATGCTGTACTGGCCGCTTTCAATGATGCCCAGCGCAAGGCACAGGAACTCATTCAGGACAAGCTGGGTGCGCTGACCGGCGGTCTGGGCGGGTTAGGTCTGCCCGGCTTTTAGGCTTTCCCTGTTCGGCAGAGCGCTGCCGGCTAGATTTTTCGAGTATCAATGGCATTCACTGTACGCCCGATAGAGCGGGTGGTTGACGAGCTTGCTCGCCTTCCGGGCATCGGCCCGAAAACAGCGCAACGGCTGACGTATCATCTGCTGCGCGTTCCCAGCGAGCAGGCGCTAGCCCTCGCCACGGCGATCATGCAGCTGAAAGAGAACGTCGTCTTTTGCTCCAGTTGTTTCAATATCACCGAAACCAGTCCGTGCTCGATCTGCGAGAATCCGCAGCGCGACCGGACGCGCATCTGCGTGGTCGAGGAACCGCTTGACGTGATTGCGATCGAGCGGACCGGCCAGTATGACGGCCGCTATCATGTATTGCACGGCGCTCTCTCGCCAATCGAGGGAATCGGACCGGACGAGTTGAAGGTGCGCGAACTGCTGCGGCGCCTGGAGCCCGGCGAGATTGAAGAGGTCATTCTGGCCACGAACCCAAACCTCGAGGGCGACGCGACGGCGATGTACCTCACGCGGCTGATTCAGCCGATGGGCATCGCGGTGACGCGCCTCGCCCGCGGTCTTCCAATGGGTGGTGACCTCGAATACGCCGACGAAATTACACTGAGCAACGCACTGGCCGGACGGAGCCGGCTGTAGCAACTATCACTACCGTAGCGCGGGGTTCCATCCCCGCGGCCGTCTGAAGAAAGTACCCAAGGAGAAGAGTGTGGCAGTAAAGATTCGACTGCGCCGGATGGGCGCCAAGCACCAACCCAGCTACCGCATCGTGGTGGCCGACTCGCGTACGCCGCGAAACGGCCGCTATATCGATCAGGTCGGCTTCTACAATCCGCTGACCAACCCGGCAACCATCACGGTGAACTCCGAGAAGGCGGTCGACTGGCTCAAGAAAGGCGCGCAGCCGACCGAGACCGTCGAGATTCTTCTCAAGAAGTTCGACATCGTGCCGGAGCAGGTGCGGAAGGGTGAATGGACCCCGCCTTCGTCGGACACGGCGGAGCTGACGCCCGAAGAGACGGAGGAGCTGCCGGGGCCGGAGGACTCTGAGGAGTGAGTCGCGAGCTCATCGAGTACGTCACGAAGGCGCTCATCGATCATCCGGAGGAGATGGAGTTGCGGGAGATCGAGGAAGACGGCGTGGTCGTGTACCAGCTGAAGGTCGCCCCGCGCGACCTGGGGAAGGTAATCGGGCGACGGGGTCGGGTCGCGCGGGCCACCCGCACCCTGCTCAAGGTTTCCTCGATCCAACACAAGCAGCGCGCGGTCCTCGAAATCGAGTAGCGGAGTTGGCGGCTGACGAGCAGTGGATGCCCATCGGCGAGATAGCCGGACCGTTCGGTATTCGGGGCGAAGCAAAGGTCAATATGCTGACCGATTTCCCCGAGCGATTTTCCGGGCTGACGCGGGTATTCGTTGGTCCGCGGCACGATGAACTCGAGATCGAGGAGACTCGACTCCACAAGGGCCAGGCTCTCGTGCGTTTTGCCGGCGTGACGACGCCGGAACAGGTAGACAAACTGCGCGGGGCCGAGATTGTCGTTCCCCGGAGCGAAGCGGTCGAATTGCCCGCGGATCACTACTTTTTGTCCGACTTGCTCGGCGCGGAGGTACGAACGACTGACGGGCAAGAATTAGGGCACATCGCCGACATTCTCCAGACGGCCGGCAATGACGTATACGTCGTCCGGGGCACCGGGCGCGAGATCCTGGTGCCCGCCATTCGCGAAGCGATCGACGATCTCGACGTGGCTGCGGGACGAGTGATCGTCGAGCCGTGGGTTCTCGAGTCGGTGTAAGTGACGAATGGGGATTCACCGAAGCTAACCGTCACGATCGTGACGCTGTTCCCGAACTTGTTCCGCTGCTGGCTAGAGCAGGGTGTGGTGTCGCGTGCGGTCGAGAAGGGAATAGCGGTCGTGCGGCTCCTCGATCTGCGACCGTTCGGAATCGGACGCCACCAGGTGACGGACGACTATCCGTTCGGCGGCGGCGCGGGCATGGTCATGAAGCCCGAGCCGCTCTTTGCCGCGGTCGAGTCGATTGGACGCCGCCAGGAGACTCCGGTAATCCTCATGACGCCGGCTGGCCGGATGTTCAATCAGCGGATCGCCGAATCGCTCGCCGAGCGTCAGAACCTGGTGTTGGTTGCCGGCCACTACGAAGGGGTGGACGAGCGCGTCCGCGAGCACCTGGTGACCGACGAACTATCGATCGGAGATTTTGTGATCTCGGCGGGGGAACTGGCGGCCATGGTCGTAACCGACGCGGTCGTTCGGCTGCTTCCGGGCGCGCTCGCCGAGGAGTCGACGGCCGAGGAGTCGTTCGTTTCCGGATTGCTGGAGTATCCTCAGTACACCCGCCCCGCGACGTTTCGCGACTGGGAGGTTCCGGATATCCTCCTGTCGGGTCATCACGCTGAAATCGCGCGCTGGCGTCGTCGCGAGGCGCTGCGACGGACGTTCGAGCGGCGTCCCGATCTCCTCGAGACTACCGCCCTTGACGATGCCGAGCTGGCACTTCTCGCGGAATGGCGCGAAAGCCGCGTCACGCCGGCCGAGGAATGATGTATCCTTGATATGGCGCCGGTTTGCGGCGGTCAATTTTTTTGCGGAGGATTGGAGTACAGTACTTGGAAGAACGTGGACGAGATTTTGAAGGCCTGCTCAAACGATGGAAGCGAAATTCGCAGACGGTCGTAGCGGAATTCAAGCGAAGGCGTTTCTATCAACCACCCTCGGAGCAGCGCCGTCTCGCGAAGGCCAAGGCTGAGAAGAGGGCTCGCCGCGCCCAACTGAAGCGCGAGCGCGCCGAACGCCGCAACGGTTAAACGAGCGACACTTGATAGGCCGCGAGTCGGAAACGACCGCGGCCTTTTGCGTCGGAGGCAATTGTGGAGTTTGAGAACCGCTTTTCCGTCAATGCCCCGCTAGACACCGTCTGGCAATTTATTACCGACGTGCCCCAGGTCGCGCCCTGCCTGCCCGGCGCCGAGATAACTCGGGAGATCGACCCGGAGCATTACGAAGGGGCGATGAAGATCAAAGTCGGCCCGGTACAGATGACGATGCGCGGCGAGATTCAGGTGCACATCGACGAAGCGGAACACGCGATCCATCTGTCCGCACGGGGACGTGACGTTCGTGGCATCGGCTCCGCTTCCGGGACGATAACGGCGGCGGTCACGCCAGGGGACGGGGGAACGGACGTCGTCATTACGTCAAAGGTTGACGTCACCGGTCGGATCGCCCAATTTGGACGCGGCATCATGCAGGACGTGGCCAACCGCCAGACGGCTCAATTCGCCGCTTGCCTGCAGGAAAAATTGACCAGCGGGGCCGCGGCGGAGTCCGGGGGCTTGACACAGTAGGACGCTTGTACTAAGATGACCTCATAAGTGACGGTCAAGTTGATGGAGAGGTCATGAGCGTCGTACAGGCTCCGAGCGCAATTACAGAGATCGAAGAGCGGCTTCACAAGGGCGTTCAGTTTCTCTTCGAGTTGGAAAGTCGCGGTGAGACGGTCGGCGAGTATGAGCGCTGGCTGGATCATTGGCTCGATCTTCTCGAGCGCTACGAGGAAATTCAAGCCGCATAATCCCCCGCTCTAACGAGCAGCGAGTAGGCGACCGATGACCAGCCCCGCTATGGTGCCGACGGCGCCGATCACGACCATCTCAACGCTGCTCCGCAGAAGCGACCGATGGCTGTAGCGCGAGCGTGCCGCCCCGGTGGCGAACAGCACGGCAAGTGTTAGCGCAACCGCCCACACCTGCCCGTTCGGCACGCTGAGCAGGAAGGGAATGATGGGGAGCAGCGCCCCGCCGGCAAATGACCCGCCGACGATCGTCCCGACTTCCCACGGGCTCCGAAATTCGCCAGGCCGAAGTAACAGTTCGTCGCGGACCATGCTGTTGAGCCACCGATCCGGATCGCTTGTCAGATGGTTGACGATCCCGGCCAGCTGCCGGCCGCTGAATCCCTTCTCCCGGTAGATCTGGCGCAGCTCCTCTCGCTCCTCCTCGGGCTCGTGTTCAATCTCGTGCCGTTCCACCGCAATCTGATGCTGCTTCACCTCTCGCTCGGTTCGGGCCGACATATAAGCTCCCAGGAACATCGACACGCCTCCCGCCAGCATCTCCGCGATTCCGGCCAGTGAGATAGATCGATCGCTGCGTGACACGCCCGATACGCTCAAAACGAAAACCAGCGTGGTGACGATGCCGTCATTCAGCCCGAGAATGACATCGGAAAGAAATTCGTGTGGGTGCGGGTGCTGTTCGCCGATAATGTGCCAGGACACGAATCATTATCCTCGGGGACAAGGGCACGGATAGTGCACGTGTGGGCAACATGGACACAAGAGAAGCGAGAATCGCGGTCGAAGGCATCGCGACTGAGACATTAGAAATAGTCGAGCAAATTGCCGGCGGACGCGCGGCGAGCCCGCTACAACGCCGCCGGCTCCAGGAGATGCTGTCGGAGACCCGAGACCTCCTCGGCGATGCCGGATACCCGGCAGAGCCGGTGTGGAGATCGCTCCACCGAGCGGTTATCGGGATCGACACGACCGCCGATCATGAGAATCCGGGATTCTGGCTCGACCTGGCAGCTGACTTGCGTCAGGCGCGGGAGACTCTCGGCTTGCTGGGCCACCGTTTCACGCGCGACAGCGACATCCACGTCGTTGGCTGATAGCCCCCCGTCCCGCGTCGACCCATCATCACTGCTCGCCGGCTTGAACGAACCGCAGCGTGCCGCGGTTCTCAATCGCGTGCCGGCACTCGCAATCGCCGCCGGCCCCGGCAGTGGTAAAACACGCGTCATAACCCACCGGCTTGCTCACGAAGTTGCCGTCGGCGTCCCACCAGACCGCATGGCCGCGGTCACTTTTACAAATTGCGCCGCTTCTGAGATGCGGCGCCGGGTCGATGCTCTGCTACACGTCCAGCATTCGATTCACATCGGCACGTTCCACTGGCTTGGTCAGCAAATCCTTCGTCGCGATGCCGGCCGGCTGGGGATCCGGCGCGATTTCACTCTGCTCGGCCCGGCCGAGGCGCGTCGGGTCTTCTCGCGCGCTGTCGGAGGAGAGCGGCCGGATAGGAACCGCGTCCTCGAGCTCATGGAAGCGGTGAGCGCTCTCAAGAACGGCAAGCCGCCCAGCCCCGGCGAGAGTCAGCGTGGCGAGGCCATCAAAGAGGCAGCCCGCGCTTATCGCCGCGCGCTAACGAATCTCTCGGCGATCGACGTCGATGACCTGCTCTGGCTTTCGGTTCGGTTGCTGGAAACCGACGAGCCCGCGCGACGCGCGTGGCAGCGGCGCTGGGACGAGATCCTGGTCGACGAGTTCCAGGACACGAATCCGATCCAATACCGTGTCCTGCGGTTGTTGAGCGGTTCGGCGCGCCTGGTCGTCGTCGGGGATGACGACCAGGCGATCTACGGATGGCGGTACACGGAGCCCGACGTGATGGGACGGTTCCTTACCGACTTTCCCGGCGCTGAACTGGTCAAACTCGAGCAGAACTATCGGAGCACGAAGCGCATCCTGCGGGCGGCGGACGCCCTAATAGGAAAGAATGAGGGCCGTCTCGAGCGCCGACTGTGGACCGAAAACACCGCCGGCGAGCGACCGGTTTTATATACGGCGGATGACGAAGTCGAGGAAGCGGAATGGATTGCGAAGCGGATCCGCGCCGATGCAGAGCGCGGCCGCGACTGGAGCGATTTCGCCGTCCTGTACCGCACCAACGCCCAGTCGCGTGCCCTCGAGGACGCAATGGTCCGTCACGGTATCCCGTACGACATTTCGATTGGCGGCCGGTTTGTGGAACGAGAAGAGATTCGCCAGGCGGCGGCGTATCTGCGGCTCGCAGTGAATCCGGCCGACGACGAAGCGGCGCTCTTCCTCTTCTCGTTTGTCCGCGGAATCGGGCCCAGACGTCTGGAGGCGCTCCGATCCGAGGCGGCCACGCGGGGTTTGACGGTGCTTGAAATGGCCGGCGAGGCGTCGTTGCTGCCAAACTCTGTGGGAACCCAGCTACTGGAAACCGCGCGGCGGGTTCAGGGGATCGTCGCCGGACGCGCCGGCTCGGTGACCGCGGTGGCTGACGGGATTATCGCCGCGGTCGGCGAGGGGCTCGGCGGGTCTGCTCTCGAGCGAGAGACCGCGCTCGAAAATCTCGCCGAACTCCGATCGTTGCTCCTTGATCGGCGCGAGCGTTCGTGGACATTGCGCGACCTTGTCGATCGGCTCTCGCTCACGTCGTCCGACGCGGGAAGCGAGGGCGTCCGGTTGCTTTCGCTCCACGCGGCGAAGGGCCTGGAGTATCCGGTCGTCTTCATCACCGGCATCGAAGAGGAGATTCTGCCGCATCGGCGGTCGCTCGATCGGGACGAGGATATCCGCGAGGAGCGCCGGCTTCTGTATGTTGGGATGACGCGTGCGGCGGAGCAGCTCTACCTCTCGCACGCCCATAGCCGCCTATTGAGCGGGCAACTGAGGCTCGGGACGCCGAGCCGATTTATCGCCGAGATCGGCCGCGGACACCTCGAGTTGGAGGGGTCGAGCCGCCGGGCACCCCGACCGAGGCTCCACGCCGTCACCCCGGGGGAGCGCGTCGATCACCGTCGCTGGGGACCAGGTACCGTGACGCACGTCGAGGGACGTGGACGCGATACCATGGTGTCGATCATGTTCGACAACGGCAGCTGCCACCGGATCCAGCTTTGCCACGCGCCGCTGACCCGTCTCACGCCGCACGAGAATGTCGTCGCCGGCTGACGGCAGGCGCCGCCCGCACCTGGCGACCTTCATTCTGGCAATCGTCGCCCTGCTGGCTGCTGTGGCGCTCATCCTCGAGGTCATCCCGTCCAACTACTACATGCTGCTTCCGGGGGAGGCGCTGGCAGTCGAGCCGCTGATTTCAATCCAGGGGTACCCGCAGCAGCACTTCAAAGGGCAGCTCTTCATGACCGATGTCACGATCTACAAGGTCAATCACAAGCTCGAAGAGCTGTACGGCCGCCTGAATCCGAATGCCGAGCTGGATCCTGCGCAGTCCTTCGCCGGTGGACTTTCGGAAAGCCAATATCTGCAGCTCAACGACGAGCTGATGCTGGATAGCGTCCAGAGGGCCGAGGTCGCCGCGCTGGGAGCCGCGCGGGGCTACAAGCCGCACTTCGCGACCAAAGGCCCGGAGGTCGCCTTCATCCTGCCCAATCTCCCGGCGTCGCGCGTTCTCCAGGTCGACGATATCATCCTCTCGGTCGACGGCCATGCGGTGACCAATGCCGAGAGCGTCGCGCCGTTGATACACGCCGTGAAGCCGGGAAAGAAGGTGGCCATCACCGTAAAACGCGGCAAGACGACGCACACGTACCAAATCCGAACGGTCCCCTCGACGAATGGAGTGCCGAAGAAGAACGGCAAGACACCGCTTATCGGAATCCTGGTGCGCAACCGGCTCATCCTACCGGTGAAGATTTCTATCAATCACGAAAATATTGGTGGTCCATCCGCCGGGCTGATGTTTGCGCTCGGTATCGTGGAGCGGCTGCAGCATCGTGACCTGGCACGCGGCTGCCGGGTAGCCGGGACCGGAGCGATCAACTACTTAGGCCAGGTGAGCGCGATCGGCGGCGCGCGGCAGAAGGTGATCGCGGCCGAGCATGCGGGAGCGCAGTATTTTCTTGTTCCTCACAATCCGACGAACATGCGCGATGCCCACGCCGCCGGTGGGAATATCGTTATCAAGCCGGTAAACAGCTTGCGACAGGCTCTCAACTACCTCCACGAGATCCGCCGCTGCAGTTAAGGAAATCGCACGGGCTTTCGTCCTATACTGATGCCGTCCTCGACCTCTCAGATATTGGATCTTGTATATGCGCTTCGCGGGTGGTGTGTTCACCGCGGCCGGGCTCGGCATTGCCGCCTGGTTCCTCAATTCGATCAGCACCAATAATCTCCCGGCATCCATTGGCTTCGCTCCCTACTTGATGGTGGGTGCGGCCGTCTTGATCGGCTTCCTGGCCGGCTCGGCGGCCGGTCAGCGCGCAACCCGCACGACGGAGAACATCGGCGCATTCGCGATCCTCTCGGGCGCGGTCGCCGGGGGAATCGTCGGCTGCCTGCAAGCGGTGCTGATCACCGCCGCCTACCTCACCAGCTACACGACGTGGCCCCAGGACCGGCTCGACCAGGTTCTGGTACTCCTGGCCTACCCCGTGTTCGGGATGTTGGGTCTCTTTCTGGGAGCCGGCGCGGGATTCCTGCTAGGAATCCTGCTCGGGGGGTTCCTGCGCCTGGTAGCGCGGTAGCAAGTCCTTCCTGACCCAGCGCTGCCCCTGCGGCGTATCGCGGACCTCGAGTCCGGACGCCGCCAGCTCATCTCGCAGCCGGTCCGAGAGTTGCCAATCGCGCTGGCTTCGGGCGGCGGCGCGCTCGTCCAGTAACCGGTTCTGCCCCGTTGTCGTCTCCGAGAGGCATGCCGCCATTTCGGCGATGGACAGCCCCAGAACGCTATCGAAATCGCGAACCAGGCTCAGCTTCTGACCGGCCGGGAGCTGTGACCCGAGAACCTCGTGCAGCACGGCGAGCGCGGTCGGCATGTCCAGGTCCCGGCTAATAGCGGTACGGAACCGATCGCGATACGTCTGGGCTACCTTGCCTGGCTCCTCCGGGCCGGCGGATTGTGACAGCTCTGCCGCCGCTTCCCAGATTCGGACGAGCGCCGTTTGGGCCGCCTCAAGCGCTTCCCAGCTGAACGTGAGCGGCGTGCGGTAGTGCGCCTGGAAGGTGAAATAACGATACGTTAGCGGATGGATTCCGCGTTCGATCAGATCCTCGATCGTGAAGATGTTGCCGCGAGACTTAGACATCTTCTCGTTGTTTGCCAGCTCCAGGAATGCGTTGTGCATCCAATAGCGCACGAACTCCTCGCCCGTCGCCGCTTCGCTCTGGGCGCGCTCGTCCTCATGGTGGGGGAAGATGTTGTCCTGGCCGCCGGTGTGGATATCGATTTGGTCGCCCAGTAGGTCCATCGACATGGCGGAGCACTCGATGTGCCAGCCGGGAACGCCTTCGCCCCAGGGGCTCTCCCAGCGCATCAACTTCTCCGGACCGGCGGCCTTCCAGAGGGCGAAATCGGCCGGCGACCGCTTGTCCTCGCCGACCTCAACGCGCGCTCCCGCGATCAGATCGTCGACCGAGTTGTGGCTCAGCTTGCCATAAGAGGGGTAGCTCGACACGTCGAAATAGACATTGCCGTTCGACTCGTACGCATGGCCCTCGTCGATCAAACGCTGGATGAGCTCTGTCATCTCCGCGATGTACTCGGTCGCTCGCGGCGACGCCGTCGGCTCAAGCAGGTTGAGACGGCGCGCGTCCTGGAGAAAGGCATCGGTGTAGTGGGCGGCAATATCCCAGGGTGACATGTTTTCGGCGCGCGCCTGCGCCTCGATACGATCGATACCCTCGCCGAGCGTGTCGTTCGTCAGGTGACCGACGTCGGTGATGTTCCGGACGTGCCGGACCTCGTAGCCGTTGTATTCGAACATCCGCCGCAGCGTATCGGCAAAGATAAGCGCGCGAAAGTTTCCGATGTGGGCATACCGATAGACGGTAGGGCCGCACGTATAGATGAGGACGCGGTGATCAGTCAGCGGGCGGAACTCTTCGAGCCGTCCGCTCAAAGTATTTGTGAGCTGAATGTCGTCTCTCGGCATATCTGGCTTTCCGGTGCGCGATACGGGACAATTCTAGCAACGAGGTAAATGGTCTCCTGTTGTGAGCACGAAGCGTCCTCGCTATAGTGATGACGACAGCACCACGAATCGAGCAATCATGCGTTCCGATCTGAATCCCGTCCCCTCCCGCGATGAGTCCGGGCGGATCATCGATCTGGGCGCGGTTCGCCGGCGCCGAAGTCGCCGCCGCTCGCCGGACGGCCTCTACCTGGCCGCACTCGGCCTGGTGGCGCTCTTTTTCTGGGTCGTCTGGTTGGCCGTCGTCTTCAATCTCTACCCCTCGAAACTGCTGACCTACCTGGCATTTGTCGCGCCGCTCTGGGGAGCGCTGACGTCCACCGCCGCAATCGGGGCCTATCTCCTGGAAATACGTCGCGGCGGTTTCGCCGATTTCGGCGTTGCAATCCGCCGCGGCGCCATCGTGGCGAGCGTCATCGTCATCAACATCGCTTTCCAGTTCGCGCACCGTTGGACCTGGCCGGTCGGTGTACTCTCGATCGTCGTCGGCGCCGGAATAGAAGCGGCAACCGGCCGCCGCGCGGCGTAGAGACCCTTTTAAAACCTGTAGGGCGGGACCTTAAAACTCGTAGGTCGGGACCGCGCGATAGCGCAGTGTCCCGCCTCTCCCACCTGCATTCCGGTATCGATAGGATTCTCAGTGCGGACGGCGCAGGCATTGAGCCAGGGCGGGCACGGCTGGAGCCGGCCCCTACCAGGCACCGCGCCGCAATGACATAGACAACTGCTTTAGTAGTAGTCTATGCCCCACGACAGCAATGGCTTACCGTTAGCGGATAGAACCTGTATCCGGTCGTTGTCGGTGTCCGCCACGTAGATGCGATCCTGAGGTCCGACTACGATGCCGGAAGGATGATCGAACTGGCCGGGATGATAGCCTAACCGACCCCAGTGGGCCAGGGGTTTCATCGTCGGAGAAAACTCCTCCACGCGGTTGAGATTGTATTCGGTGGCGAAAACGTGACCCGCATTGTCGAGGGCCAGGTCGCTGATCACCGGCGTCTTCCACGAATGGAGCTGGCGATCGCCGGGAGATAGCTCGATTACCTGCCCGTGCTGGGTCGGCAGCGTCTTTCCTACCTGTTTGAAGTACGCGTTGACCAGCGCCACATAGAGATCGCCACGCCGGTCGAATGCCATGCCGAGAACGTGGTGAAAGTGAGCGACGGTCCGCCGGAGGTGGCCGCTCTGGGAATATTCGCGTATGTACCCGTTGTAATCCGAGACGTAAATCGAGCCCTGGCGATCGACGACGGACGTGATTTGCAGGGCCTTGGTATGCCA
>Ga0070739_10003987_pt1 | contig 17919 bp, 14 predicted proteins | sample Coa_R1_7_FD_66445 | JGI IMG/M metagenome (GOLD analysis project Ga0070739, IMG submission 66445) | Surface soil microbial communities from Centralia Pennsylvania, which are recovering from an underground coalmine fire - Coalmine... | ecosystem: Environmental > Terrestrial > Soil > Unclassified ... | reverse complement strand
CGCGCGCCGCTGCAGCCGAGCGGGTGGCCGAGAGCGATAGCCCCGCCGTTGACGTTCAGCTTCTCCTCGTCGATCTCCAGTTCGCGCGCGCATTGCAGCGACTGCGCCGCGAACGCCTCGTTCAGTTCAATCAGGTCCATGTCCCGGATGCTCAGCCCGGCGCGCTGCAGGGCTTTGCGCGTGGCCGGAATTGGCCCCAGCCCCATGTAGGCGGGGTCGACGCCCGCGACTGCTGTGGCGATGATACGCGCTCGCGGCTGCAAGCCGAGTTCTCTGGCACGACTGCCCGCCATCAGCACCAGCGCGGCTGCCCCGTCGTTGATGCCCGACGAGTTGCCTGCCGTCACCGTTCCGTCCTTGCGGAAGGCCGGTTTGAGCTTCGCCAGCGCCGCCAGCGAGGTGTCGGGGCGTGGCTGCTCATCCATGCTGACGACGACAGGTTCGCCCTTCTTCTGCGGGATGGAGACCGGCACGATCTCTTCGGCGAAACGCCCATCTCGCTGCGCCGCGACCGCTCGTCGGTGACTGCGCAGGGCGAAGGCGTCCTGATCCTCGCGGCTCACGCCGTACTTCTCGGCCACGTTCTCCGCCGTCTCGCCCATGCTGTAGGGATAGTGCATGGCCGAGAGGCGCGGGTTGACGAAACGCCAGCCGATGGTGGTGTCGTAGATGCTGGCGCTGCGGCTGAAGGCCGTCTCCGCCTTGCCCATGACGAAAGGCGCGCGCGTCATGCTCTCGACGCCGCCCGCGACGAAGGTATCGCCCGCGCCGGTCTGGATCGCCTGCGCCGCGCTGTTTACCGCCTGCAGACCGGAGCCGCAGAGCCGGTTGACCGTCTGCCCGGCCACATGGGTGGGCAATCCCGCCAGCAGCAGGGACATGCGCGCGACATTCCGGTTATCCTCACCGGCCTGGTTGGCGCAGCCAAGTAGAACATCTTCCACGCTCTCCGCGTCAATCCCCGCTCGCCGTACTGCCTCAGCGATGGCGAGGGCGGCGAGGTCGTCCGGGCGCACATCCTTGAGGCCGCCGCCGTAGCGCCCGATAGGCGTGCGCACTGCTGAGATGATTACCGCCTCTTCCATGTTCTCTCTCCCTGTCTTATCTGCCCTGGAAGTTCGCTTTCCGTTTCTCGATAAACGCCTGCATGCCTTCGCGCATATCCTCGGTGGCGAAGAGCAGGAAGAAGTTCTTGCGTTCCAGCGCCAGCCCCTCTTCCAGCGGCGTCTCAAAGGCGGCCAGCACGGCTTCCTTCGCCAGTTGCGCGGCGATGGGGGCGCGTTCCGCCACCTCTTTCGCCAGCTTAATCGCGGCAGTCAGGTGTTCGCCCTTTGGCACGACCTGGTTGACCAGCCCGTGTGCCGCCATCTGCTCCGCCGTGAACTGCTTGCCCGTTAGCACCATCTCCATCGCCAGATATTTGCCGACGGTGCGCGTCAGGCGCTGTGTGCCGCCCGCGCCGGGAATAACACCCAGCAGAATCTCCGGCTGCCCGAAGCGCGCATTCTCCGAGGCCACGATCATATCGCAGTTCATCGCCAGTTCGCAGCCCCCGCCCAGCGCGTAGCCGCCGACCGCCGCGATCAACGGCTTGCGAATCTGCTTGATGCGCTGCCACGCCTCAAAGCCGCTCAACATCATATCAATCGGCGACTTATCCGACATCTCCTTGATATCGGCCCCGGCGGCAAACGCTCTATCGCCCGCGCCCGTAATCACCATGCAGCGAATCTCGCTATCGCGATCAAACTCCGTCAGCGCGTCGGCCAGCTCATTAACAAGCTGGAAATTGAGCGCGTTCAATTCCTTCGGGCGGTTCAGCGTCACGATGCCCACATTGCCATCCCGCTCCGTCAAAATGTACTGGTAATTCGCCATACTCAATGCTCCTCGTGAACAGAAATAGAAATCGTCTTTCCCATGCACTTCTTAGTATATCACCTGCCGCCTTGCCGAAACGAGCCAGGGCGGAGGCCAGCTCCGCCCCTACTAACCGACGGACGCCTCCGCCCCGTAGTTAGTAGGGGCGGAGCTGGCCTCCGCCTCCGCCCTGGCCTTCATAGATGCTTCGCTGCCGCTCAGCATGACATGTTCCTAAGAGCATGAGGTTGATAGAACTTAACCATAAGAAGGAATTTATCGCAATTTCTCAACAAAAATATAACCAATCGTTTAAATAGGAAAGAGTATCATTCGGTAGAGGCATATGTGAGCAAGTAAGGATACTGCGGAAGCTGTAGGGAGGATAAACCAGGTAAGGAAGGGAGCAGCTATGCAAGAGGCAGCGGAATATGCAATTCTCTCGACGACAAAGGCGACAACCGCAACAGCGCCACCACCGGCAACCCCGGCACCGCTGCTCGCGCCGGTGACGCCAGCAATACCGGCAACAGGCGTAACGGTTGCACCGGACCGCCCTTTGAGCCGGCAGGAGTTCTACCGGCAGCAATACCGGCGCTCTCATCACTGGAAGGACAGCCTCGCGCTCTATTGTGAAGTCATTGACCGGTACGTGGAGGCGGATACCTACGTTCTCGATATCGGCTGCGGGCACGGCGATTTTCTGGCCCCGGTCTATAGCAAAACGCCGCACACCTATGGCGTCGACCCGGACGCGCAGGCGCTGGCGAAAAATACGATCCTGCGCAACACCGTTGTTGGCTCCGCCGAGGTGCTGCCATTTCCCGATAATTTTTTTGATCTCGTCGTCTCCGCCTGGGTGCTGGAACACCTTGAGCGGCCAGAACAGGCGTTTCGTGAGATGTACCGCGTGCTCAAGCCGGGTGGCCGCGTGATTTTCCTCACGCCCAATACCTGGAACTACAACGTCTGGATCATCCGCCTGATTCCCAACTGCTTCCACAACTTTTTCACGCGCCGCCTCTACAACCGCCAGGAGCACGACACCTACCCGGTTCGCTACAAAGTCAACTCCCCACGCAAAGTCGACCGTACCCTGCTGCCGCTCGGCTTCAAGAAGGCGCAGCTCATTCTGAACGGAGATCCGACCTACATCAGCTTCAATGCCCCGCTCTACGCCCTCGCCTGCGCCATCGAGCGCCTGCTCAACCTCAAATGGCTCAACGTGGCACGGGTACACTTGATCGGGGTTTATCAGAAATAAAGTGGGCTGGTTAATGCAGGCTTGACGCCGCCTCGCTGCTGCTGATACGATAGCGGGTGAATGGAAGTTTGTGCTTATCTTATGGATATTGTGTTATGCGAATCATCTTTTGTGCCGACCCTTTCAATATTACTCGCCCCGATTACATGTATGAATCTGAGGTAGCTGCGGCTCAGGAGGCCAATTTATCGTACTCCCTCATCAGCTTTGAGGCTCTGGTGGAGGGGAAAAGAGCGGAACGCGCAATACGCAGGGTTGAGCCATCCGCGCAGGGTGAGGTGGCAGTGTACCGGGGATGGATGCTCAGGCCCGAAGCCTATGCACGGCTCTACGAGGCGTTGGCAAACAAGGGCATTTCTTTGCTGAACACTCCCACTGCCTATCGCCACTGCCATTACCTGCCGGAGTCATATCCTGTCATCGAAGGCTATACTCCTCGTTCTACCTGGCTGCAACTTGAACCGGGCAAACCGGTCGACATGAATGCTGTCATGCAGGCGCTGTATCCCTTTGACGGGAAGCCCGTTATCGTCAAAGATTTCGTGAAATCGAGGAAGCACGAGTGGTCGGAGGCATGTTATATTCCGTCTGCTGCCGATCGACAGGTGGTGGAGCGCGTGGTGAATCGCTTTCTGGAATTGCAGGGCGAGGATCTAAACGAGGGACTGGTCTTTCGCGAATTCGTCGAGTTTGAACCATTGACGCAGCACTCTAAAAGTGGCATGCCCCTCATTAGAGAGTTTCGCCAGTTTTTTCTGGATGGCAAACTTATTCTCTCCACTCCATACTGGGAAGAGGGCGACTACAGCGGCCTGCAAGCACCCACAGACCTGTTCCAGAACGTGGCGCAGCAGGTGCAAAGCCGCTTTTTCACGATGGATATTGCCCGTCTGCGCAGTGGCGAATGGATGATTGTCGAACTTGGCGATGCCCAGGTCGCGGGCCTACCTGAGCGGGCAAATGTGCAGGCGTTTTATCAGGCGCTGGCAAAACTGGCTTAGCATGATGAATGGGAACAAACAAGATTGGGAAGGGGCGTGCCGGTGTGCTGTAGGGACAGGGGGCGGTTGAGGGGATGGGTGGGGGCCTTGTGCCTGTCCGCCTCGCCACCGAATTCCTCTATCTGCAAGGAGAAGAGAACGGGGAGGCTTGCTGGGCGGACAGGCACAAGGCCCCCGCGTCCCTACCGCTCCACCCCCTGTCCCTACAGTACGAGACCACCCCTCTTTGCCGATCCTGCTGCGCAGCCCTCACCTCGTCCACACACCCTCTGGATCAGACTCCCGAATCACCTTCAACTCCTCTTCGCTGGGAGGCACGGTTTCGGCGCAGTCGGGGGCGAGGCGGAGGGGCCAGCCAGTTTGTTCCTGCACCTGCTCGATGGTGGTGCCTGGATGGTAGGATTGCAGCAGGGCCTCGCCGGTTTCGGGGTCGAAGGTGAAGAGGGCCAGGGTGGTGATGAGGGCGGAGGGGCCGCCCCTGGGCAGGCCGACGCGCTCGCGCCAGGCGGTGCCAGCCAGGCCATGTTCGTCGGGGTAGCCGTAGCCGGGGCTGGTGACGAAATCGACGCGCTCGCGCAGACGGTGCCGGTCGTGCTGCATGATGATGGCGAGCCGGTGCGAGAGCGAGGCGATGTCCGCGCCGCCGCCACTGCCAGGGAGGCGCACGGAAGGACGCTGCCAGTCGCCGATGAGCGAGGTGTTCAGGTTGCCGTAGCGGTCCACTTCCGCGCCGCCGATGAAGCCCAGGTTGACCTCGCCCGCCGCCATCAGGCCCATCAGGTTGACCATGCGCGTGGCCCAGAGCGCACCGCTGATATTGGCGGGGTCGCCCATCGTGTAGAGTAGCTCGGCGGCGGGCGTGTCGCGCATGATGCCCACCTCGAAGAGGCCAATGGCGTTGGGTGCGTGGGTACGCTTCGCCAGCGCGAAGGCGATGAGCGGCAGGCGCATGCCGACAAAGACGTTTTCTCCATCCCGTATCTGCCTGGCGGCGCAGACAACCATCAATTCTTTCGCGGTATATTCCATGATTATCTTTCCCTCAGTTTTTGGGTAAAGGGGAAAATCTGGGGACACCCCAGACCCCGTTCAGGGGCTGCAGCCCCTGAAAACCCCGTTAATAGCCGTAATCCACCGGTGCGGCGTAGCGATGTTCTTTGACGCGCAGGCGATTGGTGCGCTCCTCACCAAGTTTGGCGACGTAATCGGCGCGGGTGGGTAGCTGCAAGACCCATTCGTCGAGCCATTGCTGGAAGCCTTCGAGGGTGCGCGTGCGCTGGTGATATTCGTGGTAGAAGGCGTGGTCGCGCCCATGGTAGCCCTGCACGGTGGAAGGGTGCGCGCCCCAGGGTTCGTGGACGACGGCGCGCACCTTGAACGATGGCCCCAGGACGCGGTTGGGGTCGCTCACGATCACCTCGTGCGGCACGATCTCCTCCGCCACCAGAATCACGTCGCGCGCGGCCAGGAAAGCCTCTTCGCAGATGCCCACGTTGCCCCACAGGTGCGCATTGCCTTCCTCATCGCTGCGTTGCGCGTGTATGATGGTCACGTCCGGTCTGACGGCGGGAACGAGCAGCAGCGGCGCGCCATCGACGGGCGAGGTTTCCTGCCGGAAAGTGGGGTTTTTGCGGATGATATCGCTGCCGAGCAAGGTACGTGTGGGGATATAGGGCGAGCCGAGGCCGGCGGCCAGCAACGCCAGCGCAATCGAGAAGTTGCTGTGATCTTCGGTGGTGATGGCGCGCGGAATGGCCTTCTCCGTGGCGCGGCGATAGCAGTGGCCCAGCCCCTCGCTCACGTTGCCCACCCAGGCTGCTTTGACTTTCTCCACACAGCCCGCGCCGATCAATTGATCGAAGAGGATATCGGAAATCGGGCCGATCAGCGTCAGGTTGCGCCGCTGCTGGCGTATGATCTCATGCCCGGCGGCGAAGGGGATGAGTGGCTCCAGCGCCAGCCCCAGCGCGACCGAGGCGCCATCGGGAACGTAGCGAGCAATAGCCTCGCTCATGGGTAAGAGTTTGTTCATGCCGGTTCGTACTCCACAATCTTGTCTGCGTAATCGTCCGATACAAAAATATTGCCCTGCGCATCGATAACCAGCCCCTGCGGCTCGATGTAGCCCGCGCTGGCCAGTGTCTGGCGTTTCCCCGTTGCCAGATTCACGCGGATGAGGGCGTGAATGGATGGCTGCAGGTCGATCAGCAGCAGGTTGCCGTGTCCGTCGAGCGCCACGTCATCGGGCATACCGAAGCCGCCGATGCGCGCCGTCTTGCCGCCGGGCGCAATCGTCCAGACGGCCCCGCCGCACTCGTCAGCAACATAGATGGTTCCCTGCGCGTCGACGTAGGCCCCGACCGGACGCACGATGCCGGATGCCAGCAGAGTCAACGTTTTGCCGTCCAGGCTCAGGCGATAGACATTGCCGTTGGGGCTGTCTGGCACAATCACTGTGTTAGTTGTCGGGTCAAAGGCGATGCCGTCCACGCCGTCTTTGCAGTGAGCTGCGCTCGGCGTGCCGGGCAACTGGCGCAGCAGCGTCGGCGTATGCGAGCCGGGGGCGAAGGAGAGGATGCGGTTCGTCCGCTGCTCCGCTACGATCAGCGTGCCATCCTGTAACACGACCATGCCTTCCGGCCCGTTAATGCCCCTCAGCAACGTCGTCACCGAGCCATCCGCATTCAGTCGACTGATCGTGTCGTTGTAGAAATCGCTGAACAATAAACGCCCCTGCGTATCGAAAGCCAGGTCATCGGGCCGGTAGCCGCCCTGTAAGAGCGTCCGCGCCGTGTAGCGCGTCGGCGCAGGCCCCGGCGTTAGTGTCGGCGTACTGGTAGGCGGCAAGGTAGCCACCACCGTAGCCGCCGTCGAAGCAACGACCGTAGGCGATGAAGAGGGTGAAGGTGATGACGAGCAGGCGGCGAGCAGGAGAAGACTGCTGAAGATGCTGAACAACATAAATGAGTATCTGATACCGCCGGTATTTTGCCTCAAAATGGAGTATCCTTCCTGTTCATCCCTGGCCCGCGCGCACCTTTCACCGGGCCGCATTAACTATTATCATTCTTCCGGGCCAGGTTTTCAAGATGGTACACCGGCGGACATATCATCCTGAGCGTAGCGAAGGATCTCTGGCTGCTTGGCGCGCATGGAGACCGCACGGCTTTGAGCGGGACAGGTCATCCTGGGCGCAGCGAAGGATCTCTAGGGGCCAGAGCGCCAGTCCCTTGCCTCAGATCCTTCGCTGCGTTCAGGATGACCTGTCCCGGAGATTTTTATGATACAGTTTGTTCGACCGTTTCTTCAATCGCTTCCTCAACCGGCAGCGCCTCGTCCAGCAGGCGGCGCAGATCCTTGAGAGGGGCGCCGGTGCCGTTTTTGCGCAGCATAAGCATCTCGGCGGCGATGCTCAGAGCGATCTCGTCCGGGGTCTCCGCGCCGAGGTCGAGGCCGATGGGCGAGTGAACCTGCGCCAGCCGCTCGCGGGGGATGCCCTCGTTGTAGAGATCACGGAAAATCTTTTTGACCTTGCCGGGGCTGCCGATCATACCCACGTAGTGCGCGTTCGACTCCAGCACCGCCTTGAGCGCGTCCTTATCGAGGTGGTGGCCGCGCGTGACGATGACGACCCAGCTCGCCTCGTCCGGCTCCAGGGCGCGCAGCGTCTCCGGGATATCGCCAAAGGTAAGCTGCACGTGGTCGCCAAACGCCTGCGGGTCGGCGAGGTCGCGGCGATCATCGACCACTATAATGCGAAAATCAAGCTGGGAGGCCAGCCGGGCCAGGGCCTGGGCCACGTAGCCGGCCCCGGCAATAATCAAGCGCGGTTCCGGGTGTAGCACCTCGATAAAGACCTCAAGCGTCGCGCCGCAACTGCCGACAGCGAGGTCGCCATCCAGATGGATATGGGTTAGCCGTGAATAGCCTTCCTGCAACGCCTGCAGCGTCTTCTCTGCTACCTGCGCGTCCACCTGCCCGCCGGAAAAACTGCCGCTCGTCGTGCCATCGGCGCGCACCACCATCTTGCTGCCCACGCCGCAGGGGGCCGCGCCAATCGTCTTCACCACCGTCGCCGTCGCCACGCGCTCCCCGCGCTTCAACGCCGCCTGTATCTCGTTATACACATTCATTACTGCCATTGCCTCGCTCCTGCTTTACGCTCATGCTCTCAGAGGTGTCATGCTTCGCAGCCGCTCAGCATGACACGTTCGAGACACTTTCACCGCCATGCTCAATCATTGAGTATCTCTTGATGATACTATATCACAAACGGGCGTTTTGTGGCAGAAGCGATGATCTGCCGGATACATCAAATGGCGACCTCAAGCTTTGTTTCGCGCAGCCAGCGTTCAAAGTCGTGGGGAGGGAGGGGGCGCGAGAGATAGTAGCCCTGGATGGTATCGCAACCGAGGGCGCGCAACTGCTGCCAGGTAGCTCTGTCTTCCACGCCTTCGGCCACGACGTGCAGGCCGAGACTGTGCGCCAGTTCGATGGTGGAACGTACAATGGCGGCATCCGCTTCCACATCTCTCATGTGTTGAACGAACGTGCGGTCAATCTTCAGTTCGTTGACCGGCAGGCGTTTGAGGTAGAAGAGCGAGGAGTAGCCGGTGCCGAAATCGTCGACGGAGATGCGCACGCCCAGCGCGGTGATGCGCGAGAGGACGGCCAGCGTGCGCTCGGTATCGACCATGACCGCGCTTTCCGTCAATTCCAGGCAGAGCAGGCGCGGTGGGATGCAGCAGGTTTGCAGCAGGGTGGCGATAGTGTCCGGCAGGCATTCGTCACGCAGGTTCCACATGGAGAGGTTAACGGAGACGCTCAATTCGAGGCCAGAGCGCAGCCATTTCCGACACTGCCTGAGCGCGGTTTCCAGCACCCAGGCGCTCAGTGGCGTAATCAACCCCGTCTGTTCGGCCAGCGGGATGAACTGGTCAGGCGAGAGGAAGCCGTAGGTGGGGTGCTGCCAGCGCAGGAGGGCCTCAACTCCCTGTACAACTCCGGTGAGCGTATCGGCCTCTGGCTGATAGTAGAGGAGCAGTTCGTTGGAGGCGATGGCGTTGCGCAGCGCACCGGTGAGGGCGAGGCGACGCGGGCTATACTGGTCGTAGGTGGCATCATAGAAGGCGTAGCTTTCATGCGCCCGTTTCGCCATATAGAGCGCCATATCGGCGCGGCGCAGTAGCGTCAGCGCGTCCAGTCCATGCTCTGGATAGAGGGCGATCCCTGTACTGGCCTCGACACGCAGCGCATAGCCCCGCAGCGTGAACGCGGCCTCCAGCGCCGTGAGAAGTGATTCCACAGTTTGTTGTATTCTGGCCTTATCAGTCGCAGGCAGCAGAAGCGCGAACTCGTCGCCGCCGAGCCGGGCCACCGTTGCCTGTGGCCCCGCGACGTGCAGCAGGCGTTCCGCCACCTGTTGCAGTAGCAGATCACCATGCTGGTGTCCAAAGGTATCATTGATATCTTTGAAATGATCCAGATCCATCACCAGCAGGGCCACGCTCTGCCCTGCCTGCCCGGGGGCCTTGATGGCCTCTTCTAAGCGTTCCATGAGCAGAATGCGATTGGGTAGATCGGTCAGGGCATCGTGCCGTGACTGGTAGAGCAATTGCTCTTCGGCTCGTTTGCGCTCGGTAGTATCTATGGCAACACCGAGAATCCCGCTTACTTCGTCTTGCTCATTGCGTAGTGGGACGAGCCGCACCTCAAAGACCCGCCCGTTGATTTCTGTCTGTGCCGTCAGGGTCTCGCCTTCCAGCGTCCGCCGCATGTATTCCAGCGCATCGTCTGTTCTGGAGTAGAGATCGAACACCGAGGTCGCCATCGTCTCCACCGCCTTATCAAGAGGCTGTCCGATCCCGTTCCCTTCCAGAAAGGTAATGATGCCTGTGCGATCCATAACGAAGAGGATGACCGGCAGGTTGGTAAAGATGGCCTGTAAGCGGGCTTCGCTCTCGCGAGCGCGCCGTTCCGCCTGCACGCGCTCGGTCACATCGATAAAACTGACCACCACATGGGTGATCGTGCCATTTTCCCCACAGATCGGGACGCCATCAAACTGTATCCAGCGATAAGAGCCATCAGGATTGTTATAACCGGCAATATAATTGTGCAACGGCTGGCCCGTGCGAAAGATGATAGAAGAAGGCCATTCCTCTGCTGACATCGGGGTGCCATCGAGATGCATCATCATATCAGGAACTCGTAGCTCAACATAGGCCTGCAAGCTCTGAACGTCCAGGCCCAGAATCTGCTGCGCTGTCGCATTAACCTCAATGATGTGCCGTCCAGCATCCCAGACCACGACGCCGCACGGCATGCTATCATAGATTTTTCGCCAGTAGCGACCCCCTTCGGACGTAAAGATATCCGCTCCTGCTGGCTGTGCGGCCTCTTCACCGTTCAGGAAAATCATAGATTGCTCCGCTTTCTGCTCTATCATTGTATGCCCCTGTGACATAGTTTCTCCTATACCTATCGGCAGAGACTGAGGCAACAAAAGGTTGCAATCTTTGAGCGGATAAGGTATCCTCTAAAAAAACGGGCAAAGCGTGGAAGGGAGACCCCGCTTTGCCAGGGAAGGTTGGACGAAAGAAGCTATGGCCGATCAGTACCGCACCGCGCACTCAGAGGAAAGAGCAGCCCAGGAAAGAAGCAAGAACGAGAAGAAACTACAGAAGCGCGAGCGGCGCATGCGCGAACGCCTGGCAAGCGCACAGGAAGGCTTACAACGCGCCCAGGCCCGTGTAGAAAAGCGCATTGCCCGTCTCCAGCGTATCGAGGAACGCCTGGAGCTTATTCGCCAGCAATTAGCGGCCCTGCGCTCAGGCCCGCCGACAGCAGAGACTCCTGAGCCGGAAGCCGCCCCGACAGGAGAGGTAACGCCAGAAACGGACGTTGCCCCGGCTGCCGACAAACCGTTAGAGGCGCAGGTCACGACGACAGCCACGCCGACGGACCCGTCTGCTTCCGCCACGCCGACGGAGCCAGAAGTGGAACCTGCGCCACCCACAGCAGGGCTGGAGCCGGAGGCGGCAGTTGCACCACCTGTCGGCATGAATGGCGCAACCGCAGCGCCGACAGAAGAAACAGAGGTTCCCACACCTGCCCCTGCCCCTACGCTAGAGCCGGAGCCGGAGAGAGAAGCCGAACCATACGCTACCCCGGCTATCGGTGAGGCAGAGCGGGAGATTGAACCGCATCCCACGCCGGTAGTGGGCCGGGAAGAGGATTTCGAGGCGGAACCCGAAGCAACGCCCATCGCCGCGACGCGGGAAGAGGCAGAGGCCCAGCCCTCACCGCCGGTCGCGCTCACATTTCAGGAGGCGGAGCAACGGGCGCGCCAGGCACGGGCTGCCGCTCAGGCCGCCGAGGAGGAGGCGCGGCAGGCAGCGCAACGCGCCATGGAAGCCTCTGCCCGCTTAGAACACCTCGGCTCAAGCCGCCACCTGTTGCAGGAAGTCGATCTGTTGCAGGCAGAGGCTGACCGCGCCGACGCCCTCGCCCTGGAAGCCGAACGCGCCGCACGCGAGGCCGGGCAACGGGCGCTGGAGGCCGAACGTCTCGCGCGCAAGCTGGCAGGAAGCGCGCCGGAAGCTACCGCGACGACCGGAACCGTTGAGACCGCCGCAACTGCCGCCCCGACGAACGCAACAGGCGAAGCCGAAACCGACGGGGGCGAGGAGCCGCCCGCGCCCGCAGATGAGGCAGCGGCGCAGGAGCTAGCGGAACCGTCCGCGCCGTCGGCAGAAGAAACAGCTTCGGAGGCCACAACTGCCAGGGACGCGGCCTTTCCACCGGAAATGGGGCCGCGAGCGCAGGCCGCCGAGGCTGAGGAAGAGAGCGTGGAAAACGCTGCTACCTCTATGACCGTTGCCGAGGTGGCCGCCGCCGCTGCTGCGCAGGCCGCCGCGATGGCCGAGGCCAGCAGCGCGACCACGCGAGAGGCCCGCCACAACGCGCAGCAGGCCGAAGAGAACCTGCAGCGCGTGCGCGAGGCCATCCAGCGCGGCGAACTGAGCGGAGAAGACGCGGAAATGAGCCTGCGCACAGCGGAAGAGGCCTATACACAGGCGCAGGCCACGCTGGCCGATGCCGAAGCCGCCGAGGAGCAAGCCATCCAGGCCGCCAGGAGCGCCGAAGCCGAAGCCACAGTAGCCGAGGGCCGGGCCTCTCTCGATAGTCACACCATCGAAACTGCTGACGAAGAGCAGGCACTGGAGTAGAACCTGTGAATGGAGACCCCGACAACCCATCCGTCGACAGGCCACGCGCCGTCGTCAACAACCCAGGCGTCGTCAGCAGCCCACGTGCCGTCGACAACAGCACAGGCGCCGTCGACAGGTCACGTGCCGTCAACAGGCCACGCGCCGTCGACAACAGCACAAGCGCCGTCAACAGGTCACGTGCCGTCAACAGGACGCCCGCCGTCAACAGGCCACCCGCCGTCGACAACCCGCCCGCCGTCAACAGGTCACACCGCAGGCCACCCGCAAGGGGTGGCCCTACTATACACGACCAGTGGCAGCCAGATGTCACATATGGGGAACATGACGTCTCTAGTAGGGCCACCCCTTGCGGGTGGCCTGTGGGCGGGCGCCGGGGGTCTGTTGGCTGCCCTGGCATGCGACGCGGCGGCTGCCCTGGCATGCGACGCGGGGGCTGCCCTGCCGGGAGGCGCGGGGGCCTGCGGGGGCGATGTGGCCTCTGATCCAGCCGTTCTTGAACCGCGCCGTCTCTACCCTGCCGAAGATGAGGTGGCGCGGCGCTGGTGGGCCTTGCCGGTTGGCGCGAACCTGCAACTGGGCAACGGTTCCTGCTACCGGCTGCTCTTTGCCGGCCAGCGCGGCAGTGCTGCTGGCCCCGATGTGCGCGATGCCGTCTTCGCGCCGGAACCGGAAGAGACCGCGCTGGTGGGCGATGTCGAATTTCACGTGCGCGCCAGCGACTGGTTCGCTCACCGGCACCACACGGATGCTCGCTACAATCACGTCGTGCTGCACGTCGTCCTGCTCTGTGACGACGACCGGCCCACCAGCCGCCAGGACGGGGCCACTATCCCCACCTGCTCCCTCTACGACCGGCCTGTGCTTTCCTGCTCGCCTGCTCAATCAGCCCTGTCTCCTTTGCCGTCAGCAGAAGAGGCGGCGCACTGGCCGTGTCATGACGTGATGCGGCGTCTGAACGAGAAGGAGCGCGCCGGGCTGCTGCGCACCGCCGGGCTGCTGCGCTTCGAGCAGAAAGTGGAGAGCTTTGTGGAACAACTGCGCGCCGTCTTTGCTGAGCAATATGAGGAGAGGCCGCCGGTAGAACACCTCTATGACCGCTGCTTGCTGCCTGCGCTGGCCGAGGCGCTGGCCTACGGGCGAGACCGCGCTTTCTTCCGCGCAGCCGCCCTCTACCTGCTGGGTCTGGATGGCGCCGGTCACGTGCCGCCGCCGACCGGCCGCGGCGTTGAGCCGCCCTCACTCGATGCCGCGCGCCTGCACGCCCTGCGCCGCCTCTGGCAACGAGCCGCGACACAGAGCGCGACAACGGAAATCCGCCAGTGTCTCGCTCTGCCAACCTCGCAGGCGCTGCACACCCTGCGTGCCCTCTTCATCGAGGCCGGGCTGAGCAAAGCGCGCGCCGATATCGTCCTCTGCAACGTTGTCCTGCCCTTTGCCGCCGCCCTCGGCTTGATCGAAGGCGATAGCGCGCTGACGGACGCTGCCCGGCAACTCTACCTTGAGCATCCCGGTCTCTCTTCTAACCGTGTTATCCGTGTTATGTGTGCGCAGTTACAATTGCAGGCTGAACCTCGCGGCAGTTGCGCGCAACAGGGGTTGCACCATATCTATCAATCAACCTGTCGCGAAAAACACTGCGCGGCCTGCCTCGCAGGAAAATGGGATGTATGATGCAACCAGACCCGGAACACCAATCCGCAGCAGAAGCTGAATCGGGGAAAGAACAGAGCAAGGGACAGGAGGAGGGCGAACGCCTGGCCCGCTTCCTGGCCCATGCGGGAGTCGCCTCGCGCCGCCACGCCGAAGCATTGATAGCAGCCGGGCGCGTGCAGGTGAACGGCGTGACCGTGAGGGCGCAGGGGACGCGCATCCAGCCCGCGCGCGATACCGTCAGTGTCGATGGCAAACAGGTCTCGGCTCCCGCGCAGCATGTCTACGTGCTGCTGCACAAGCCCGTCGGCTACGTCAGCACGGTCTACGACCCGCAGCATCGGCGCACCGTCCTCGATCTGCTCCCGGAAGAACTGCGCCATCTGCGCCTCTACCCCGTCGGTCGCCTCGACCTCGACACCAGCGGCCTGCTCCTGCTCACCAACGATGGCGATTTTGCCCTGCGCATGACCCATCCCCGCTACTCCATGCAGAAGCACTACGAGGCGCTGGTAGAGGGCTGCCCCGATAAAGCCGCGCTCAATGCCCTGCGGCGCGGCGTCGAGATCGTCGAGGACAACGGCCAGCGTCACCGAACCACGCCTGTACAGGTGCGCCTGCTGCGCCGCGAGCGTTCCTCACAGACACATTGCTGGCTCGCTCTCAGCATCCATGAGGGGCGCAAACGCCAGGTGCGCCGTATGCTCGCCGCCGTTGGGCATCCCGTCCTTCAGCTCATCCGTACCGGCATTGGCCCCCTCACGCTCGCCAACCTGCCCCCCGGTCACTGGCGCTACCTGACGCCGCGCGAACTGGAACAGCTTTCTCAGGTCTCATCGGGCGGGGCCCCGTGATGGCGCAGCGTGGCGCGCACCATGCGCAACTCGCCATACGAAAATGCATCGCCCAGAAACTCTTTGACCGGCTTGAGCGGCCCGTCGCCAAAACGCTCAAAGGCGGCGAGCATAACCGCGTAGCGCGCGGGCGGCACCAGCCGCTCAATATCGACCTCCTCGCCCTCCTCGATTAAATCGGCCAGATGGCTTTCAATCGTTGTGAGCGCGAGATTTCTGCGCGCGGCAATCTCGGCGATGCTCAGCCCCTGGCGGAATAGCTCCAGCGTGAGCTGCCGCGACGACGGCGACGGCCCGATGGCTACTTCCTCGCTTTTCTTCGCCTTTTCCGGCTTCTTCGCCCCTGTCGGCGGTTCTATGTCCGTCGTCATATTGTGCTGCGCGCAGTAGTCGCGAATGGCGTCGGTGAAGACCGTGAAGTAGGTTTCCAGCTTGCTCGCCCCCACGCCGGGGATGCGCTCGAAATGCGCCTGGCTGAGCGGTCGCCACTGCGCCATCGCCTGCAGGCTGGTATCGGCGAAGACCATGTAGGGCGGCAGACCCTTTTTGTCGGCCAGTCGCTTGCGCAGGTTGCGTAAATGCTGGAACAATCCCTCTTCCTCCGGCGAGAGGGGGGCAATCTGCTCTTTTCTCACCTTCCCCGGCGCCGCCTCTTGCTGCTGCCTTGCTCTGCCCGGCGTGGAAGCAGGTGCAGGCGCGGGCATGGCAACCAGCACCTGCCGCTCGCCCCGCAAAATCTCGCGTGAGTAGGGATTCAGGCGCAGCACCGGATAGCTGTCCTTCGTCTCCAGCAGCAGTCCCTGGTGGAGCAGCGAGCGACCGAGACGCAACCATTCTTCCACGCTGCGATCCTTGCCGATGCCATAGGTCGAAAGCTGCTCGTGTCCGTAGTCGCGAATCTTCTGCGTATTGGCCCCGCGCAGGATGTCGATGATGTGGCGCATGCCGAAGCGTTGCTGCGTGCGCACGATGCAGGAGAGAAACTTCTGCGCGTCTATCGTGCGGTCTTCAATCACCTGCTCGTGCAGGCAATTATCGCAGTTGCCGCAATTGTCCCGTCCGTAGACCTCGCCGAAGTAGCCCAGCAGGATGCGACGGCGGCATTCCGCGCTTTCGCCATAGGCTGCTATCTGCTGCAACTGGTGCTGCGCCAGCCGCTGCTCGTACAGGTCTTCCTTCTGTCCAACAATATAGTTGAGCTTTGCACGGTCGCCTGCGCTGTAAAAGAGGAGACACTGCGCGGGCAGCCCGTCGCGTCCGGCGCGGCCCGACTCCTGATAGTAGCCCTCAAGGTTGCGCGGCAAATCATAATGGATGACCGCGCGCACATCTGGCTTGGCGATGCCCATGCCAAAGGCGATGGTCGCCACCAGCACCGGCACATCGTCGCGAATGAAGCGCATCTGATTCTCTGCGCGCTCCTCGTTGCTCAGCCCGGCATGGTAGGGCAGCGCCGGGATGCCGTCGCGTTCCAGCGCCGCGCTCAGCTCATCGACGCTTTCGCGGCTATTGCGGTAAATGATGGTAGAGGCTCCATCCAGCTCGCGCAAAATCTGCACCAGTTCGCGGTATGACCTCTGATGCTTCTGCCGCACCTCATAATACAGGTTGGGCCGGTCGAAGCTGGCGATATGGATATACGGGTCGTGTAGCCGCAGTTGCTCAAGGATATCATCGCGCACGCGCTCGGTCGCCGTCGCCGTCAGCGCCAGCATGGGCGTCTCCAGGTAGCGTTCGCGCAACTGCCCCAGCTGGCGATACTCCGGGCGAAAATCATGCCCCCACTCGCTCACGCAGTGCGCCTCGTCCACGGCGATCAATGACAGCCCCACGTTATTCTCCACACGGTCGAGCAAAGAGAGGAAGTTTGGCCCCATCAGCCGTTCGGGCGCGACGTAGAGCAGCCTCACCTCGCCATTGATGGCCTGCCGCTCGCGCCGTGCCCGCTCCTCAACCGCTAGCGAGCTATTGATAAATGTAGCGTCAATACCATTCGCCAGCAAGCGATCCACCTGATCCTGCATCAGCGCGATCAGCGGCGAGACCACCACCGTCAGCCCCGGCAGCAGCAGCGCCGGGAGCTGGTACGTCAGCGACTTGCCCCCGCCGGTCGGCATCAACACAAACGTATCGCGTCCCGCCAGCACCTGCTCAATCACCTGCCGCTGCCCCGGCCAGAACTCCCCAAAGCCAAAATACTGCTTCAACGCCCCATCGATATCCTGCACAGCCTGCCCTCTCTCCTATGGTCATGTCATGCCGTATGCTGGCTCCCTCTGCTGGCCTGCCGGATTCCTCTTATACGACCCGGCACCGCAGGCCATCCGCCAGGGGTAGCCCTACTATAATACGGGCGGCTCGTGCCGCTTGTGGAGGGGTCGTCTCTCGTAGGGCCACCCCTGGCGGGTGGCCTGCGCTGTCGACCTGTGACGGGGAGCCAGCATACGGCATGCCATCAGGATCGTCCCCTGACGTGTCATGCTGAGTGAAGCGAAGCATCCAATCATCGGATTGACCGTTATGGGTTGCCTCAGATGCTTCGCTTCACTCAGCATGATATGACGGTGACGATCCTGTAAATCATCCATCCTTACATCTCTTTCTATTCTCTCCGTCATTGTCCTATATGGTACTGCAAAAATCGCCGCCTGTCATGTAGGAAAACGAGGATAAGTGATGTGGGGTAAGATGTTGATGAGCAAGTAGCCATATGCTATACTGTGTCAGTAAATAACACGACGGGGAGTCGAATAAAACTATGCCACAGAACGAACTGTACTCAAAACTGGCACGCAAGGCGATGCAGAGACCTCCCCTCTTCAGATAACGATCTGGCTGGGATGGGATCAGGCCCGCCTTTTCACCGTAAGTGGCACCTGGAAACGAGGCATGCCAAGAACCTACGCGCTATCAAACGACGAGACCCTCGTGCAGTGGATGTGGGTTCCGCGTCGCCCGTTTTTCCTCTACCAGTTCAGGCCAACGGTTCCCTATGATGAGTATGAGAGGCAGATGCAGGGCTTATTAGAGCTTGTTGAGGCAAAAACCCATCTACC
>Ga0070739_10003986_pt1 | contig 17921 bp, 16 predicted proteins | sample Coa_R1_7_FD_66445 | JGI IMG/M metagenome (GOLD analysis project Ga0070739, IMG submission 66445) | Surface soil microbial communities from Centralia Pennsylvania, which are recovering from an underground coalmine fire - Coalmine... | ecosystem: Environmental > Terrestrial > Soil > Unclassified ... | reverse complement strand
CGCTTCACCGCGTCGCCGAGCCGCCGCTGGCGCTCATCACGGGCCTGCGGATACGTCGCGTAGGAGCCGCCGTGAACCCACGCGCCGTTGCCCTCCAGCGTCACGATCGCGCCGACTGCCCCTGACAGCAGCTCCCGGTCATGGGAGATCATCAGGACGGTCTTCTTCGTTGCACGCAGACGCCGCTCGAGCGCCAGCTTCGCCGGCACGTCGAGGAAGTTGTCGGGCTCGTCGAGCAGCAGCAGCTCGGCGTCCGAGGCAAACAGGACCTCGAGCACGAGCTGCTTGCGCTCGCCGCCGGACAGCGTCACCGCGGGCCGGTCCGCGACGTCGGCGAACCGCCGCCGGACGATCCGCCGGCAGGCGGCATCCCACTGCCCCTCGAGCTCATAGCCGCCGAGCGCCGACCAGTCAGCGATCGCCGACCCGAGCCTCATCCCGGCGGACTCGTCGCCCGCGGCAAGGCTCGCTTCGGATGACAGCACCTGCTCTCCGGCGAGCCGGAGCGCGCGCGGGGCGAGCCCCAGCAGGAGCTCACGGACGCTGCGGGCGCCGTCCGCGACGCCGACATCCTGCGGCATGTAGGCCGCCCTGCCGCCCAGCGAGACCTCGCCGTCGTCGGGGCCGAGCTCACCGGCCAGGATTCGCAGCAGCGTGGTCTTGCCGACGCCGTTGAAGCCGACCAGCCCGACGTGCTGGCCCGGTGAAACGTGGAATGAGACATCGGAGAACAGCAGCTCGCCGCCCGGGTGGGCGTAGGCCAAGCGCGTGACGGTGATGTGCCCCATCGGCCAATGGTCGCAGGCGGCTTACGCCGCCGCGCGAATCCGCTCCGCCGCGCGAATCAGCTCACGCGGCGAGGACGTCACGCAAGGCGACCTCGAGCTCCGGGTGGCGGAAGTCGAAGCCCGCTTCGCGAAGCCGCTTCGGCAGCACCCGCTGGCCGGTGGTCACGATCTGCGCCATCTCGCCGTAGAGGACGCGAAGCGCCACTGCCGGCACCGGCAGGACCGCCGGGCGATGGAGCACCCGCCCGAGCGCGCGGGAGAGCTCGGCGTTGGTCGCCGGGGTGGGAGCCGTCAGGTTGACCGGCCCGCTCAGCTCCGGCCGATCGAGGCAGAACAAAAGCCCTGCCACGACGTCATCGAGATGGATCCAGGGGACGTACTGGTGGCCGCCGGCGACGGGACCGCCGACCCCCGCGCGGAAGAACGGGAGCATCTTCGCGAGCGCGCCGCCCCCGGGTGAAAGGACGACGCCGGTGCGGGTCATCACCACCCGCGTGAGCTCGCCGGCGGCCGCGGCCGCGGCCTCCCAGTCGCGCACGACATCGGCGAGGAAGTCGCTTCCGGCCGGTGCGCCCTCGTCCAGCTCGCGAGTGTCGCTGGGACCATAGAAGCCGGTCGCCGACTGGGAGACGAGGACACCCGGACGGCGTGGCTCAGGCAGCTCCGCCAGGGCCGCGACGAGCATCCGGGTCGCGCCGACGCGGGATTCGCGAATCCGCCGCTTGGCCTCCTGGCTCCAGCGCTGCGCCACCGGCTCCCCGAGCAGGTGGATCACCGCCGCGGCGCCGTCCAGCGCCTCGACCGGCGGCGGCCGGCGGACGGGGTCGGGCCACGCGAACACCTCCGTCTGATCGCCGAGCGCCTGGGCAGCTCGATCCCGGTCGCGGGACAGCGCGACCACCTGGTCGCCGCGCGTGGCCAGCGCATGGCAGACGGCGCGGCCGATCATTCCCGTCGCTCCGGACACGGCTATGCGGCTCATTGGTGGCTCAGTTTCCCGCAGGCGGCCAACGTAAGCTTCACCGGCACGGCCGATCTAGGAGGAATGATGGCTCAGGCGGTGGTGGTGCTCGGCGCGCGCAATCTGGGCGGCGCGATCATCGATTGCTTCGTGGGGCGCGGGTGGCGTGCTGCGGGCGTCGCGCGAAATGAGGACACGCTCGCGCGCGTCCGCGACCGCGGGGCGTTGGCGTTGTCCGCCGATGCGTCCGATCCGCAGTCGCTGCGCGCCGCGCTCGAGCAGGCTCGCCGCGAGCTGGGGTCGGTCGATGCGGTCGTCAATGCGGTCAGCGCCGCGCGGCCACCCGGCGCCGGGCCGTTCGGCGGGGGCAACCTCGCCGACGCCGACCTCGAGGCGTTCCACGGCTGGACGGTCGCGGTCGCCGAGCAGACGTTTGTGTTCCTGTCCGAGGGCGCTGCCGCGCTTCGAGCGGGTGGCGGCGGCGCGCTGGTCCAGCTCACGGGCGGCTCGGCGCGTCGCGCGATCCCGGGCAGGGGGCTGTGGGCGGCTGGTGCGTTCGCGACACGGGCGCTCGTGCAGGCGGCTGCGCAGGAGCTGCGAGCGGAGGGGATACACGCGGCGCTGCTCGCGGTCGACGCGACGATCGAGTCTCCCAAGACGGCCTCGTTCACCGCCGGCCAGCCGAAGGAGGCGCTGGCCGACATGGCCCAGGTTGCGGACGCCGTGTGGTTTCTCGTGGCGCAGGGACCGCGGGCGTTGACGCACGAACTCGTTGTCACGCCCGCGGGCGAGCGCTGGGTCCCGTGATGTGGCCCTGGGGCGAAACGCCGGCTGGACGCTTTGACGAGCACGTGTTCGCGAGCGACGCGCTGCGTGGCAACCCGCTCGGCGATCCCCACGAGCGGCCGCTGTGGGTCTACGTGCCGCCCGGCTACGACGACGAGCCGGACCGGCGATATCCCTCGATCTACCTGATTCAAGGGCTCACCGGGCAGCTCGACATGTGGCGCAACCGCTCCGCGTTTCGGCGGAACTTCCCGGAGCTCGCCGACGAGCTGTTCGCGTCAGGTGAGGCGCCGCCGTGCGTCTGCGTGTGGGTCGACTGCTGGACGTCGCTTGGCGGCAGCCAGTTTCTCGATTCGCCCGCGACCGGCCGCTACCACACCTACCTGTGCGACGAGGTCGTGCCGTGGGTCGACTCGCAGTACCGCACGCTGGCGGCTCCCGAGCACCGTGGGATCGCCGGGAAGTCGAGCGGCGGGTACGGCGCGATGGTCACGCCGATGCTCCGCCCGGAGCTGTTCGGTGGCCTCGCGACGCACGCCGGCGACGCGCTGTTCGAGGTCTGCTACCTGCCCGAGTTTCGCGACAGCGCGCGGGTGCTTCGCGACGAGTACGAAGGCTCGTTCGACCGCTTCTGGGATGACTTCCGCAGCCGCCCCGCGTTCTCGAAGAACACGGACTTCTTCTTGCAGAACGACTGGTGCATGGCCGCCTGCTACTCGGCCGACGAGGACGGAACCGTACGGCTGCCGTTCGATCCCGCCACCGGCCAGCTGATCGACGAGGTGTGGCAGCGGTGGCTTCGCTGGGACCCGGTGCGGATGGTGGCCGGGCACGCCGACGCCCTGCGGGGGATGCGCGCGATCTACATCGACGCGGGCAAACGGGACGAATGGTTTCTCGACCTCGGCGCCGAGGCGTTCCGCCGCGAGCTCGAACGGATCGGGGTCACCGACGTCCGCTTCGAGATCTTCGACGCCACTCACATGTCGATCGAATATCGATACCCGCTGTCGCTCAAGTACCTGGCGGACCGGCTCGCGCCGGCCGGCTGAAGTTTTTCGCAGCCGCGGCCGATAGCAGAAGGCGTGAATGCGCTACGTCGCTCCAAGGCCCACGCGAAAGCCGCACTCGGGGCTCTGCTGACGGCGCCGCTGGTCGCGCTCGCGATCCCCGCTGCCCCCGCCAGCGGGCACGCGACCCAGTACTGCTCGCAGATTCCGTTCATACCCGGGATTCCGCCGTGGGGGTTCCACACCGGCCCGCCGATCACCGGAAGCACCGGCAGCTACGCCCGCGGCCACGGCGACATCAACCTCGCCGCCAATACCGTTTCGGGGATCCTCTGCCAGGTCGACCGGGTCCCCAATCAGCCCGACCGTCTGATCATCATGACCGTCGAGCACCACCTCGTCTACCACTCCCATTACGCCGTGCGCTGGGGTTACCCGGGCAACCTGATGGAGATCATCGTCCGCGTCAAGAGCAGCGCCGACCCTCGATGCCCCGTCGGGACGCTCGGCCACGTGACGCTGTTCGCCAGCTACAACGGCGTGCGCAGCGACAGCGTCCGCTTCACATTCGCCCCCGCCTGTAAGGGCCACGACCACCTGTACCACGGGCCGCAGGTCAACAACCAGGTCCCGCCGGCGTAGCCTCGCCGCCGAACTCCAGCTGCGCTCGGCGGCGCACGCACAGCCGCGGCTCGCAGTAGTCTCCGCGCGCAGCCGCATGGACGTGGACTCAGAACCCATTCCTGCGCTCGACGCGCCACCCGGTCCCAGGCTCGACTCACTCGGCGTGGTGATGGAGGCGATCGCGCGCGCCGATGAAACGCTCGCGCTGGCGGCGCGTCATCTGGATCGCTCGTTCGTCGACGTCCTGCGCCTGCTGGGGTTCGACAAGGACTACGTCTCCGGCCGCGGCTCCTACCTGTATGACGCCGAGGGCAGGGCGTACCTCGACTTCTACACGGGCGAGGGGTTCGCGAGCCTGGGCCACAACAACCCCGACGTCGCGGAGGTGCTGCAGGCGGTGCTCGGCGCCGACCTGCTCGATGGCGTGCAGATCCACTACTCGCCGCTGGCGGGGATGCTCGCGCAGGAGCTCTCACGGCGCCTGCCATCAGGACTGGACGCCGTGTTCTTCGCCAACAGCGGCGCCGAGGCGGTCGACTCGGCGATGAAGTTCGCGCGGGCGGCGACCGGGCGGCCGCGGCTGATCTCGTGCGAAAGCAGCTTCCACGGCGTCACCCTGGGGCCGCTGTCGCTGGTCGGCGACGAGTTCCTCAAGGAAGGCTTCGGCCCGCTGCTGCCAGGATGCGGGCTGGTTCCGTTCGGCGACCTCGATCGTCTCGAAGCCGAGCTGCGGGCCCGCGACGTGGCCGCGTTCATCGTCGAGCCCGTCCAGGGGCGGATGGTGACGCCGCCACCCGAGGGCTACATGCAGGCCGCCCAGGAGCTCTGCCGCCGCTACGGAACGCTGTTCGTGGTCGACGAGGTGCAGACGGGGCTGGGGCGCACCGGCCGGTGGTTCGCGCTCGAGCACTGGGGACTCGAGCCGGACTTCGTGCTCGTCGGCAAGGCTCTCAGCGGCGGGTACGTGCCGGTGGCGGCGATGGTCACGACGCGAGCGATCTACGACCGGGCGGTGGGCACGCTCGAGCGCTCCTACGTTCACCAGTCGACCTTCGGCCGCAACCGGCTGTCGATGGCGGCGGGCCTCGCCGCGCTGCGGATCATCGAGCGCGACGGACTTGTCGAGCACGCCGAGCGGATCGGGAAGCTGCTGCTCCACGGGCTCCGCGAGCTGCAACAGCGCTACGAGATCGTGGGCGAGGTCCGGGGCTGTGGGCTGATGCTCGGGATCGAGCTGTGCGCCCCGAGCTCGCGGGCCGCCCGGCTCAGCCTGCGCTTGATGCGGATCGCGAGCGAAGGGCTGTTCCCGCAGCTGATCGTGATCCCGCTGCATCGCGATCACCGCGTGATCACGATGGCGGCGGGCAAGAACGACGTGATCAAGCTGCTGCCGCCGCTGACGCTGAGCGAGAAGGACGCCTACACGTTCCTCGAGGCGCTCGACTGCGTGCTCGCGGACTGCGAAGCGGGCGCGGGCAAGAACTGGGCGGTCGTGCGGCAGATCGCGGTCACGGCACTCGCATGTAAGGCGCGCCTGAAGTCACCGTGAGCGGCGGCGCGAGCGGCGACGTCTGCCTCGTCACCGGAGCAACGGGCTTCATCGGGTCCCATCTGGCGCGGCGGCTGCACGCGGAGGGATATCGGGTGCGCTGCCTCGTGCGCGCGACGAGCGACACCTCGCCGCTCAACGGGCTCGATCTCGAGCTTGTCCGCGGCGACCTCACCGACCGCGGCTCGCTGAGCGCGGCCGCGACCGGCGCTCGCTTCGTCCTGCACTGTGGCGCACTGGTGTCGGACTGGGCGCGGATCGACGAGATCGCCCGGAGCAACGTCGGGGGGACGCGGAACCTGCTGGAGGCCGCGGTCGCGGCATCCGCCGAGCGGTTCGTGCACTTCAGCAGCACGGATGTCTATGGATATCCGGGCGCCGCTGGGGTGCAGGAGGACTACCGGCCGAGCGGGTTCAGCAACTGGTACTCGCAGACCAAGCTCGCTGCCGAAGCGGAAGTACGCCGCGCCGAGCGGGCGAGCGAGCTCGAGGTGGTGATCGTGCGCCCCGCCACCGTCTACGGGCCTGGCTCGAGCGAGGTCGTCGGCGAGCTGGCGCGCGCGATCCGCGCCAGGCAGATGCTGCTGATCGACGGCGGCCGCGCGCTCGCGGGGCTGACCTACGTCGAGAACGTCGTCGACGTCGCGATCCTGGCGCTGCGCGGCGCCGCGGCGGCCGGCCAGGCGTTCAACGTGACCGACGGGCTCCCGGTGACCTGGCGGCGGTTCCTGGACGACCTGGCCGCCGGCCTCGGCTTCCCGCCGCCGCGCCTGAGCCTCCCCTACGCAGTCGCCTACGGGGCCGCGTGCGCGCTCGAGCACGGCTACCGCCTGCTGCGCGCGACGACCGGGCTCACGACCCCGCCGCTGCTCTCGCGACAGGCCGTGCACGTGCTCGGCCGAAACCAGGACTTCAGCACCCGCAAGGCGCGCGAGCTGCTCGGCTGGGGGCCGCGCGTCGGCTACGCGGCCGGACTCGAGGCGACGCTGGCGTGGCTCCGAGACGACTACCTGCCGCACGCGTCGCGGGCCACGGCCTGACGCCTCGTTAGTCGGGCAGCAATGGAACCCACGGTCCGGCGTCGCGACCGAGCAGCACCCCGCGGACGATCGCGTCCGAGCCGTAGCGCTCGCGGATCCGGTCGAGCGTCGTGTCGAGCTCGCGGGCGCGGGCGAACGGCAGCGTCAGCTGGAGCGCGCGCTCGTCGGCGAGGTTGGTGAGCGCGACGCCGACCAGCGTCAGGCCGCGGCTCTCGATCTCCGGCCAGGACAGCGTCAGCAGCCCGGCCGCGACCGCGAGGATCGTGGTGGTGCTCGCGGTCGGCTCGGGCATCGTGTGTGAGCGGGTCGCACGGGCGTAGTCGGCGAAGCGCAGCCGCAGCACGACCGTCCGGCAGACGCGGTTGGCGGCCCGGAGCCGCCGGGTCACGCGATCCACCAGCGCGGTCAGCACGACGGCGATCTCCTGCTTGCGCCGCGCACGCCGTCCGAGCGCGCGTTGCGCGCCGATCGAACGCCGCCGCGGCCGCGCGTGGACCGGCCGCGGGTCGTGATTGCGGGCGAGCGCGTGCAGGTGGCGGCCGCTCGCGCGCCCGAGGATGGCCACCAGCGTCGCCTCGTCGAGGTCGGCCACCTGGCCGACGGTGGTGATCCCGCGCTGGTGGAGCTTTGCCGCGGTCACGGCCCCGACTCCCCAGAGCCGCTGCACCGGCAGCGGGCGCAGGAACGCGAGCTCGGCGTGAGGCTCGACCAGCAGCAGGCCATCCGGCTTGGCGACCGCGCTTGCGACCTTGGCGAGGAACTTCGTCCGGGCGATACCGACCGTGACCGGGAGCCCGACCTCCTCGCGGATCTCGTGCCGCAGGCGGGCCGCGATCTCGACCGGCGTGCCCGAGATTCGCTCGAGGCCGCGCACGTCGAGGAAGGCCTCGTCGATCGACAGCGCCTGCACTAGCGGGGCCGTCCGCTCGAACACCCTGAACACTGCCTTGCTGGCTTCGCTGTAGGCGGCCATCCGCGGTGGCACGACCACCGCGTGGGGGCACAGCCGCCGTGCCTGCGCGCCGCCCATCGCGGTCCTGACGCCGCACGCCTTGGCCTCGTAGCTGGCGGCGAGGACGACGCCGCCGCCGACGATCACGGGACGGCCGCGCAGGCGCGGGTTGTCGCGCTGCTCGACCGAGGCGTAGAACGCATCGAGGTCGGCGTGGAGGATCGTCGCGGCAGACACGAACATATGTTCCCGTCCGCCACGGATGGAATAGAGTTGCCCCCATGTGCCGAAATATCAGAACGCTTTACAACTTCGATCCACCCGCCACCGACGAGGAGATCCGCGCGGCAGCGCTCCAGTACGTGCGCAAGATCAGCGGCTTCAACAAGCCATCGCGCGCCAACGAGCAAGCCTTCGCGGCGGCGGTCGACGCGGTCGCTCACGCCTCCGCGCAGCTCCTGGCTGAGCTTCAGACGTCGGCCACGCCTAAGGACCGGGAGTCCGAGCGCGCCAAGGCCAAAGCCCGCGCGGCCCAGCGATTCGCGGCCTGATGCCCCTGGGCTACATCACCCAGTGGATCGGCGGCGCCGGACCCTGGGCCAGCTGAGGGGGTGCAGAACGCCGAGATCGCAGCGCGGCTAGAGGCGTGGGCCGCGCTGCTCGAGCTGGCGGACGCCAATCCGTACACGACGCGGGCTTACCGGCGCGCGGCCGAGACGATCAGGGGAACGCCGCTCGAGGTCGCGGCGCTGGTCCGCGCCGGTCAAGCGCGGGAGCTGCGGGGGATCGGGCCGGGGATCGAGACGCGGCTGCGCGAGCTGGTGCAGACCGGGGAGATCGCGGAGCTCGGAGAGCTCGAGCGCGAGCTCACGCCCGAGCTGATCGGGCTCGGCCGCTTCCTGGGGCTGAGCGCGAAACGCTCGCTCGAGATCGCCCGGGCGCTGGGCGTGCAGACCGCGGACGAGTTCCGGCAGGCAGCGGCAGCAGGCCGTCTCAAAGAAATCCCCGGCATCGGCGCCAAGGTCGAGGCCCGCTTGCTGGAGGCGCTTGCTCGCGAGCGCGAGCCACGCCCGCGGCGAGGGCTGCTGCTGAACCGGGCGTGGGAGCTGCTTGGGGCGATCGCCGAGGAGCTGGGCGGCGAGGTCGCCGGCGATGCGCGCCGCTGGCGCGACTCGTGTGAGTCGCTGGTCGTGGTCTGCCCGGCGGGCGATCCGGATGCCGTGCTCGACCAGCTCGGCTCACTGCCGCAGCTGGTGGCCGTGATCGACCGCAGCGAAAGACGCGCGGTCGCGGTGACGGTCGATGGGTTTCCGGTCGAGGTGGTGGCGGCAGCGCCTGCGCGATTCGGGACCGAACTGGTCCGCGCCACCGGCTCGGCGCGGTACGTCGAGGCGCTCGAGCCGCTGCCGGATGCCGAGGATGAGGAGGGGGTCTACCGCGCGCTGGGCATCCCGTGGTGCCCGCCGGAGCTGCGCGAGGACCCGTTCGCCGGCAGCCCCCCGGCGCTGGTCGAGCTCGCGGCGATCCGCGGCGACCTGCATTGCCACACCGATTGGTCCGACGGCCGGGCGACGGTCGAGGAGATGGGATGGGCGGCTCGCGACCGCGGATATCAGTACCTCGCGATCTGCGACCACAGTCCCGCGGTCGGCGCGGTCCGCGGCCTGACCGCCGATGACCTGCGCCGCCAGGCGGAGGAGATCGCGGCCGCGAACGAGGAGCTGGCGCCGTTTCGGATCCTGCGCGGAATCGAGTGCGACATCCTCCCGGACGGGCGGCTCGACCTCCCCGACGAGGTGCTGAGCGAGCTCGACTGGGTGCAGGCGAGCGTCCACGGCGGCCAGCGGATGCCGCGCCGCGAGATGACGCGGCGGGTCGAGCGGGCGCTGCGCAACCCGTACGTTCGCTGTCTGAGCCATCCCAAGGGCAGGTACATCAACCGCCGGCCCGAGAACGCGCTCGACCTCGAGCGGGTGTTCGAGGTGGCGCTCGAACAGCGCGTGGCGCTCGAGGTCAACGGGCTTCCGGACCGTCTCGACCTGAGCGGCGAGCACGCACGCGCGGCGATCGCGGCAGGAGTCCAGCTCGTCTGCTCGACCGACGCCCACTCGATCCGCGGGCTCGGCAACATGGCGATGTCGGTGGCGACCGCGCGCCGCGGCTGGGCGACCGCGGCGGATGTGCTCAACACCCGCTCGCTGCGAGCCCTGCTCAAGCGTCGCTAACCGACGCTCTCGAGAAAGCGCAACACGCGCTCCTTCAACAGCGTCGCCGCCGCTTCGTCGTAATCGGCCAGGGAGCTGTCGGCGAACAGGTGCCGGTCACCCGAGTACAGGAACAGCTCGGCGTCAGCGGCCTGGCCAACCAGCTCGCGGGCCGCTTCGAGATCCTCGACCGCGAGCTCGTCGTCCTCCATCATGTGGATCTGCAACGGCACCTCGTCAGGCCAGCCGCCGCCAAACTCCGATGGCGGGACGGCGGCGTGAAACAGCAGCGCTCCCCTGGCGCCCGAGCGCGTCTGCGCAAGCATCTGAGCGGGCAGGACGCCGAGCGAGAACCCCGCGTAGACGAGCTCCTCGGGCAGGCCCTCGGCCGCCGCGCGACCACGCTCGATGATCACGTCGAAACCGACCTGTTGGGCGTGGCGAACGCCGTCGCCGAGCAGCGCAAACGTGTTCCCGCGGTACAGGTCTGGAACGTGAACCACGTGTCCCGCCTCGCGCAGCTCGTCGGCGAACGCCGTGACCCCGCGGGTGAGGCCCTGGGCGTGGTGGAACACGATCACCTCAGCCATCGTCAGCGAGCAGCTTAGGTGGGGCGGACGGTCGATGCGTGCGCGATCTCACCCCAACTGGGCGCAACTGGAGGGAGAATGCGATCTAGCGGAGCAGAGGAATGAGCCCCCCTTTCCTGTCCACGGTCAAACGACGGCTTCGGCTGATCGGCTGGGCCGGGGGCACGGCCGGCGCAGCCGCGACCTTCATCGCGGTGGGGCTGTTCTTCCCCGCGCTTGGAGGGAGCGTTCACGTCAACGCCACCAGCGGCTGGGTGAACGCGCCGGTGATCGCGGCAGTCCTGATCGTGGTCGGTTACCTGCAGTCGCGGCTCCGCGGCAGCCATACGGAGCTCGCGCTGCGCTGGCTGATCGAGAACCGCCCGCCCGACGATCGCGAACACGAGTTGACACTTGGCCTCGCGGCCTACCACGTCAAGCGCGACGCGCTGGTCTGGGTTCTCGCGGCGGTCGGGTTTGCGCTGCTCAACGGGCTCGTCTTTTCATGGGGGCTGGCCGCGATCGTCGCGGCCACGATCTGGTTTGGGGGCGAGACGACTTGCGCGCTCGGTTACCTGCTCTACGAACGCGCGCTCCGCCCGGTGACCGCGCGAGCACTCGCTGCTCGACCGGTGCAGTCGGCGGTCGCGCCCGGCGTTCGCCCGCGCCTGGCGATGGCCTGGCTGCTCGGCACCGGCGTCCCGCTCGTCGGGCTGCTCGTGCTCGGCGCGGTCGGCGCGCTCGGATCGACGCGACACGCGCACTATGTCGGTGCGGCGATCGTGTTCCTGGCGGTTCTCGGCTCGTGCACCGGGTTCCTCGCGACGGCGCTGGCGGCGCGGGCGATCGCGGACCCGCTGACGGCCGTCCGTGACGGGCTCGAGCGGGTCGCGCGAGGTGAGCTTGACGTCGACGTTCACGTGGACGATGCGAGCGAGGTCGGACAGCTTCAGGCGGGGTTCAACCGCATGGCCGAGGGGCTGCGCGAACGCGAGCGGATCCGCGATCTGTTCGGCCGTCAGGTCGGCGAGCATGTCGCCCGCGCCGCGCTGTCCAAGGGCGTCAAGTTGGGCGGCGAGGAGCGAGACATAGCCGCGCTGTTCGTGGACCTCGTTGGATCGACGTCGCTCGCGCTCGCACTGCCGCCGACGGAGGTAGTGCGAGTCCTCAACCGCTTCTTTCGGGTCGTCGTCGAGGTCGTCGAAGCCGGCGGTGGCCTCGTCAACAAATTCGAGGGCGACGCCGCGCTGTGCGTCTTCGGCGCGCCGATGCGATGCGAGGACCCAGCCGGCGACGCGCTGAGGTCGGCGCGGAGGCTGGCTGCCCGGCTGTCCGATGAGCTGCCCGAGATCGACTTCGGGATCGGCGTATCGGCCGGGATCGCGGTCGCCGGCAACATCGGCGCGGAGCGGCGATTCGAGTACACGGTGATCGGCGATCCCGTCAACGAGGCCGCGCGCCTGGCGGAACTGGCCAAAGCGCGCCCGGAACGAGTGCTTGCCTCGACCGCCGCGCTCACCCGGGCCGCCCCAGCGGAAGCCGACACGTGGCGCGTCACCGACGAGGCGGTGCTGCGCGGACGACTCGCGCCAACGCGGCTCGCCCATCCAGCGCTCGAGCCGGACTGACGGTTGCCCGGGCGATCGTGAATCCGTCGGGGTCCGGCGTGTCTGCTTGATCTGGGATCGGCCGCTGCCGATACAGCGGCGATGAGTACGTCCGTTCCGCCCCCTGGCTACGAGCCGCCGCCCACGTACGCGCCGGCAGCGGAGCATCCGCCTGTGGTTGGCGCACGGCCGGGAGGTCGCTCGCGCTCGAAGCTGATGGCGGGCGCGGTCGTGCTGGTGGCGGCCGTCGCCGCGGCGTTCGTCGCGCTCGGCTCGACCAACAGCCCGGTGAGCGACCCGATCGCGCAGGCGGCGACGCTGTCCTCGACCGCGCCCGGGTACCGGATGAACTTTGCGCTGTCGATCAGCGCGCCTGGGCTGGGCCAGCCGGTCGCCGGCTCCGGCAGCGCGATCATCGACCTCCGCGACCAAGCCGCCTCGATGTCGTTTGCGATGGACCTCTCCGGAGAGCCGCAGGTAGCGCAGCAGCTCGGATCGACGACGATGAACATGCGAATGGTGATGGACCACAGCGTCCTCTACGTGAAGCTGCCGGCAGCCGTGCTCCAGTCGGCTCCCGGGCTCGGAGGAAAGCCATGGCTGAAGTTGGACATCGCGAAATTTGCCGGCCTGCCGAGCGCTGGATCGCTGAACAACCCCGCGATGAGCGACCCCGGCAGCATGCTCCAGTACCTGCGCGCCGACTCCTCGAGCGTCAGCAACGAGGGCCGCCAGCAGGTGGACGGGGTGGAGACCACCCACTACCACGCGATGCTCGATCTGAGCAACCTCGCGAGCAATCTGCCGCCGTCGGAGCAATCGACGGTCCAGCAGTCGCTGTCGCAGCTGGAGCAGGCGATGGGCTCCGAAGAGCTTCCGATCGACGTGTGGATCGATGCGCAGCACTTCGTGCGGCGGATCGGGATGTCGCTCTCGATGCGCATGGCCAACGGCGGCACGGTCCAGGAGGCGATGACCGCGGACCTGAGCGACTACGGCCCGCAGCCGCAGCCGAAGCTGCCGCCCGACGACCAGGTCCAGGACTTCACGAACCTGATCCACATCGGTAGCTGAGCCGTCGCTACTGCTGGTGTCGCGTTCCCGGTTGATCAGCGGGGCAACAAGGTGAATCCTGGGCGTTCGCCGGGCGGGGGTTGCACGTTCGGTCCTCTGTGAGGCCCCAACGTGCAGGCGAAGCGGCGCGGGCGCGAGCGGTGCACGTTGTTGCCGAAGGCCGGCCCACCCTGTAGGCGACACGCCGCCCCTACTCCTCGGCCGGCTCCTGCTCGAGCGGATCGTCCACCAGCGCACCGCTCAGCGGGTCGTCGCGATCCGGCTCGGGGGTCGGGCGTCCGGCGAGCACTGAGCGCAGCTGGCGGTGGGCGATCAACCCCGGGGTCGCGGCAAGCAGGAAGTTGAACACCCGGTAGGCGACCACCGCCGCCAGCGACGGGGCGAGCGGCTGCCTGACCCAGTAGAGCGCGTAGGTCATCAAAAACTCGGTCACGCCCGCGCCTCCGAGCGGCAGTGAGCGGCGCGTCGCGGCGTAGCCGGTGCCGTAGGCGATGATCACCTTGCCGAACCCGGGATCGAGGCCGAAGGTCCGCAGGCCGCCGTAGAACGCCGCGATGTCGGCCGCCCAGTAGAGCGCGACCCCCAGCCACGCGCCCGCATAGGTGCGCGGATGGCGGGCCAGCGTGTACATCACGCTGACGCCTTCGAGCACGTGGGCGACCAGCTGCCGGCGCCGGCCGCGGCGCAGCCACGAAAACCGCGCGACTCGCTGCGGCGAGCTCACCCACAGCGCCAGCGCAAACCCAACCGGGACCCCGATCGCCCACGGCCACAGCAGCGAGGGCAGGATGTTCGCGCCGGTGACGATCAACGCGATCGCCGTCGCGCAGGTGATCGGCGCGAGCACCGCCCACTCGAGCGTGCCGAGCGCTGTCACGCGGACTCGGGCGCTGCGCTCATCCTCGTGCAGCGCGTGCAGCACCTTGAGGTCGATCCCGAAGCCGCCGCCGATCGTGAACGGCCCGAATCCGGCGACCACCACCCGTGCCACCAACGGCAGCGCCAGCGCCGGATAGCCGCCCACGCGGGCGATCGACCTGTAGGCCAGCGCGTAGGCCGGATAGGCGATCAGCTCGGCGCCGGCGATCAGCCCGATCCAGCGCATGTCGACGTGGTCGAACGCCCTTCCGACCGCATCGGCGCCGGTGATCCGCGCGATCACCAGCACGGCGATCGCTGCGATCCCGGTCGCCACGGCCGCGAGCACGACCGGGCGGATGCGGAGCCACGCCGGCATCGACGCGACGTTACCCGGCCCGCGCCGCGGGCGGCTCAGACGTGCGCGACCGCGTCGTCGGCGACCGGCGGTGCCTCGCCGCCGGTCGCTCGCGGCAGCCGGTGGCGCAGCAGCACGACGATCGCGGCGGCGAACAGCAGCGTGAGCGGGGCGATCACGAGCAGCGCAGCGTCGCCGCCGGGCCAGTGGGCGCCGGCGCCCTCGGCTCCCCAGAAGGTCCCGAACGAGGTCAGCATCACGCCGACCGCGAACTTCATCGTGTTCTCCGGCACGCGCGACAGCGGCACGTGGACCGCCACGCCCGCCAGCGCCACGGCGAGCACGGCGACGCCGGCGGCCGCCGCCGCGAGGCTGATGTCGTGCTGGTTGGCGCCGAAGGTGAGCACGATGAAGACGACCTCGAGCCCTTCGAGCAGCACGCCCTTGAACGCGATCGTGAACGAGTAGGCGTCGATCCCCTCGCGCACGGCCCCCTGCGCGCGCGCGGCCCTCAGCTCCTGCTCGTAGGCCTCGCGCTCGTCGTGCAGCGCCTTCAGGCCGGCGGCACGGAGCACCGCCTTGCGCAGCCACTGGAGCCCGAAGATCAGAAGCAGCGCGCCAACGGCCACGCGAAGGACGTCGATCGGCAGCGCCGTCAGCGCGGGGCCGAGCACCGCGGTCAGCGCTGCGAGCACGAGCACGGCTGCGCCGACGCCGGTGAAGCTCGACCGCCAGCTGCGCGTATAGCCGACCGCCAGCACGATCGTCAGCGCCTCGACCGCCTCGACCGCGCAGGCGAGGAACACCGAGACCGCAAGTCCGACTTGGGTGCCGGTCATCAGTCGGGCCGGCCAGTACGCAGGAACCGCTCGATCGCCGCGTGCGTCTCGCGCGGGCGCTCGAGCTGCGGCACGTGGCCGCAATCGAACAGCAGATGGCGGGCGCCCGGGAGCGCTTCGCGCACGTGCTTGGCAAACGCGGCGGGAACGACCGCGTCGCGTCGGCCCCACACGAACAGCGACTCGACATCCAACGATCGCAGCCGGGTCCAGAAGCCGGCTTCCCCGCCCGGCTCCTCGAGATAGATGTTGCGGGCCGCCGCGTAGAACGCGGCGCGTCCGTTCGGGGTGAGATAGGAGCGCAGGAACTCGTCGATCCCGGCGGCCGTCCATTCCTGATCGGCGCCGGGGATCAGGTGGCGGACGATCGCCTCGACGACCGGGCGCGGCGCCGGCTGGATCGCGCCGAGCTGGGTGGGGATCCAGCGCAGGTACGGCGCCCACGGCCGCGCCCGCAGCCACGCCAGCGACGGGGCGAGCAGCACCAGGCGCCTGAGGCGGTGCGGAGCTTCGAGCCCCAGCTCGATGCCGACGCGGCCGCCCATGCTGTTGCCGATCACGTGGGCACGTTCGATCCCGAGCGCGTCGAGCAGCGCGATCACCCAGCGCGAGAAGAACGCCGCGTCGTAGGAGCCGCGCAGCGGCTTGTCGGAATCGCCGAATCCCGGCAGGTCGATGGCGATCGTCCGCATCTCCGGCGCCAGCGCGCCGATGGTCGGCAGGAACGAGGCCTTCGTCGCGCCGAGGCCATGGATCAGGATCACCGGCTCGCCGGTCCCGGCCTCCATCGTCGAGATCGAGCCGGCGGCGGTCTTGACGGTGCGAATCCTTAGCCTGCCCTCGCCGGGGGCCGCGGTGGCGGCGAGGAACCCGACCCCGAGGTGAAGATCGCGGCGGACCCGCAGCCGTCCCGAACGGAACGCCGAGAGCCCGCCGCGGAGGTCGGAGGCGATCGCCTCCCAGGTCTGCCGGTCCGCGACCAGCTCGGCGTCCGGGTGACCGTGCGCCATCTCCAGGCGCGCCTGGCCGTCCTCGATCACGATATCGCGCGGCCCGGCGCCGAAGCCGTCGATCCGCAGGCGCGCTCGCGGTCGCTCGAGGTCGAACACCTCGGAGTCGTAGCGCTCCACCAGGCGCTCGATCGCCGCGGTCGCCTCGGCGTCGCTGCTCGGCTGCTCGGTCTTTGGCGCGATCATCCCCATCCGTTCATACCCATCCCGTCGTTGAGGTTACGGGTGGGTGGTCTGACCTCCAACCTCGCCAGAAAGGACCAGATGGAACGCGAGCAGATCATCGAGCAGCTCGAAGACGGGATCCTGACGATCACGCTGAACCGCCCCGACCGGCTCAACGCGTGGACCGCGACGATGGCCAGAGAGCTGATCTCGGCATTCGACCGGGCCGACGCGGACGACGATGTCCGGGCGGTGATCGTCACCGGGGCCGGCCGGGCGTTCTGCGCCGGCGCGGACCTGGAGAAGGGCGGTGAGACATTCGATTGGCGCGCCCGAGGGGGTGGGGAGGCCGGGACCGAGATCCCACGCGACGGCGGCGGCCAGCTGACGCTGCGGATCTTCGAGTGCACAAAACCGGTGATCGCCGCGATCAACGGCCCGGCGGTGGGGGTCGGCGTGACGATGACGCTGCCGATGGACATCCGGATCGCGGCCGAGGAGGCTCGCTTCGGCTTCGTGTTCGTGCGGCGCGGGATCGTCCCAGAGGCCGCCTCCAGCTGGTTTCTCCCGCGGGTGGTGGGGATCAACCAGGCGCTCGAATGGGTGCTCAGCGGGCGCGTGTTCGCGGCGGACGAGGCCCGGGCCGGCGGCCTCGTGCGCAGCCTTCACCCGCGCGAGCAGCTCCTCGACGCCGCGCGCGGGCTGGCGCGCGAGATCGCCGAGAACGCGGCGCCGGTATCGGTGGCGCTCGCCCGCCAGATGCTGTGGCGGATGCTCGGGGCGCACCACCCGATGGTCGCCCACCGCACGGACTCCCGCGCGATGTTCCTGCGCGGACAGTCCGCCGACGTGGTGGAGGGGATCAACTCGTTCCTCGAGAAGCGGCCGCCGACGTTCCCCGACCGGGTCAGCGCCGGGCTGCCGGACGTGTTTCCGGGATGGGAGGAGGAGCGGTTCGAGTGACAGTCGGAGCCTGCTAAACTATTGCTTGCCGGCAGGCAAGCGATCTGAAAGGGGAGGGGGCGGGGCGCACCAACGCCCCGGCTCGACCCTACAACCACCCAAGCAGCCAGGAAAGCCAGGAAAGCCACTGCCCACACTCGCGCCGAAACCGACGTTCGACCTCGACACCGCCGCCCGCCTGCGGACGGTGATCGGACGTCTCTCACGGCGGCTGCGGAGCACCGCCGCCGCGCGCGACGCGAGGCTCGCGCCGACCGCGATCTCGCTGCTGCTGAGCGTCGTCCGCGGCGGGCCGACGCGGCTGTCGGATCTGGCCGTGGCCGAGGGGCTCAACCCGACGATGCTCTCGCGCGCGGTCAGCGCGATGGTGCAGGATGGCCTGTTGAGGCGGTCGAGTGACGAGGGGGACCGGCGGGCCGCATGGGTCGAGGCGACCGCGGCGGGGCGGAAGCTGGCCGAGCGGATGCGGCGCGAACGCACCGAGGCGGTGAACGCCGCGCTCGCTGGACTCAGCGCGAGCGAGCGGCGGCGGATCGAGCAGGCGCTGCCGGCACTCGAGGCGCT
>Ga0070739_10003985_pt1 | contig 17921 bp, 15 predicted proteins | sample Coa_R1_7_FD_66445 | JGI IMG/M metagenome (GOLD analysis project Ga0070739, IMG submission 66445) | Surface soil microbial communities from Centralia Pennsylvania, which are recovering from an underground coalmine fire - Coalmine... | ecosystem: Environmental > Terrestrial > Soil > Unclassified ... | reverse complement strand
GGAGCTTCAGCACGGGGATTCATCGGCAGCGGCGGGCATCGCGCAGAGGGGGCCGACGGGCATTCCGGTGACTCTGCCGACGCCCTCGCTGCAAACCAATTTCTCTCCCGCGAGCCTGGCGTTCTGGCAGGAGGCATACGCGGAGATCGCAGCTATTCAGGCGTCGGCGGGATTGCAGCCGTTCCTGCAATTCGGAGAAGTGCAGTGGTGGTATTTTCCGAACAACGGAATGCCACCGGGACCGGACTTCGTGGATTTCGGGGGGATGCCATTTTACGACGCCTGGACGCAGGCGCAATTTCAGGCGCAATACGGGCGGCCGATGACGACGATCACGACGAACACGGTGGACCCAGGCGCCTATCCCGACGAGGCGGCGTTTCTGCCGGGTCTGATTGGAAACTTCACGGACGCCATCATGACATACGTCCGCGCAAGCCACCCCGGGTGCCGCTTCGAAGTGCTCTACCCTGGCGACGCAAACCAGACGCCGTTCAACCAGACGATCAATTTTCCAGCTCCGGCATGGACGTCCGCGTCGCTGGCTGTGCTGAAGACGGAATGTTTCGGCTTCACGCTGGGGCGGAACCTGAACGGGTGCGAGCAGATCCTAGACAACGCGCACATGTTTCCAGCATCGCAGCGGGCGCACCTGGTGGGGATCGGAGATTCGACCACCGCATGGCTGAAGGAAGTGCGGGCGGCGTTTGGAAAGGGTTTCGAAAGCGTGGTGCTGTTCGCGCTGGATCAGTTCTGCTTGATGGGATACGGCTTGCCGTTGGGGGCGGGCCTGCGGCGCAGCATGCGAATGGGGCAGCCTTGATAGACTGGGAGGGTTGTTACAGGTCCAGAACGTTTCTAAGGTTTATCGCCTATACCGCCGGCCCATGGACCGGCTGACGGAAATTTTTCCTTTCGTGAAACGTCATCCTCCGGCCGAGTTCTGGGCCTTGCGCAACGTGACGCTCACGGTAGAGCGCGGCGAAGTGCTGGGCGTAGTGGGACCCAACGGAAGCGGCAAAAGCACGCTGCTGCAAATCGCCAGCGGGATTCTGGAGCCGACACGCGGCCGCGTGCGGGCAAGCGGACGCATCGCAGCACTGCTGGAGCTGGGCGCGGGGTTCAATCCGGAATTTTCGGGCCGGGAGAATGTGTTTCTCAATGGCGAAATTCTGGGAATTTCCCGCCGGGAAATGGAGAGCGTATTTCCCGCGATTGAAAAATTCGCAGAAATCGGGGAATTTATCGACCGGCCGGTGAAAGAGTACTCCAGCGGCATGTACGTGCGGCTGGCGTTCTCCACCGCGATCCATGTCGATCCCGAGATCCTGATCGTGGACGAAGCCCTGGCAGTGGGGGATGCGATTTTCGCCAATCGCTGTATCAAGAAATTCGAGGAATTGAAAGCGCGGGGGATCACGGTTCTTTTTGTCTCGCACGACTTGGGGCTGGTGAAGCGGCTGTCTGACCGTGCGGCGTTGATGCTGGATGGCCGCTTGGCCGCCTACGGCTCGCCAAGCGAAGTGGTGAATCGGTACGTGGGCCTGGTGCTGGAGCGCCAGGAACCCGAGCGCGAGATCGAGGTGCAGCGCACGGCTGGCGGCATCTACCGGCACGGCGACGGCGCGAGCCGGGTGCTGGAGGTCGATTTGCGGGATTCCCGCGGATCGACACGCAGCCTGGAGCCCGGCTCGGCGGTGACTATTCGGGTCCGCGCAAAAGCGGAACGGAATCTGGAGAATCCCGTGGTGGGCATGTTGATCCGCAACCGCCTGGGGATCGACGTCTTCGGAACCAACACTCGGATTGAGGGCGTCGATTTGGGGACCGTGCGGGCCGGCGAGAACTTTGAGGTCGAGTTCAGCTTCGATTGTCTTCTCACGCGCCAGGATTACACGCTGACGGTGGCGACACAGTATCCGGAGGGATTCAGCCAGGACTGGCTGGATGACGTGATCTCATTTTCGGTGGTGGATTCGCGCGATGTCGCGGGCCTGGCGAATTTCAAGACCAAGGTAAGCTGGCGGCGGGTGGCCGCAGCGTGACATGAGGCTCGCGGAAATTCAAGCGGCGCTCAAGGAAGAGGGGCTTGACGGCTGGTTGTTCTTCGATCACCACCGGCGCGACCCGCTGGCGTACCGGGTGCTGCAATTCACGCCGGGCTCCATGGTGACGCGGCGGTGGTTCTATTTCATCCCCGCCGAAGGCGAGCCGCGCGGGCTGGCGCATCGCATCGAAGCGGAAACGCTCAAAAAGCTGCCGGGAAAGGTCGAATTCTACGCGGGGTGGAAGCAACTGGTGGACGGGATCCGGACGGTCCTCGGCGGCGCGCGGCGGATCGCGATGCAGTATTCGCCCGATTGCGCGGTGCCGTACGTTGCCATGGTGGACGCGGGCACGGTGGATCTGGTGCGGGGGCTGGGCGTCGAGGTCGCCAGCTCGGCCAATCTCATTCAGTATTTTGAATCGCGATGGAACCGGGAGCAGCTCGAGGCGCATCTGGAGGCGGGGCGGCGCGTCGATCGCATTCGGCGCGAGACGTTCCAGCGGATCTCGGACAAGGTCCGCATGCAGAAACGGGTCACCGAGTGGGAGATGCAGCAGTTCGTGCTCGGACGATTCCGCGAGGAGGGATTATTCACCGATCACGGGCCGGACGTGGCGGTGAACGCCAACGCCTCCAATCCGCATTACGAGCCCAAGGAAAACGCCTGTTCGGAGATTCGCGCGGGAGATCTGGTCCTGCTGGATATGTGGGCGAAGCTGGACCGGCCGGAGGGCGTCTATTACGACATCACCTGGATGGCCTACACTGGCGAGCGCGCGCCGGAGCGCATTCAAAATATCTTCGAGATCGTGCGGGAGGCGCGCGATCGGGCGGTGCGCCGGGTGATGAAGGCGGTGGAATCCAAGCAGACGCTGCGCGGCTACGAGGTCGATGACGCGGCGCGCGATTATATTCGCGAAGCCGGGTTCGGGGACTATTTTTTTCATCGCACCGGCCATTCGATCGGCGCCGAGGTTCACGGCGCCGGCGCCAACATGGACAACCTGGAGACCCATGACGAGCGCAAAGTGATACCGTGGACCTGCTTTTCCGTGGAGCCTGGAATTTACCTGCCGGAATTCGGGATCCGCAGCGAAGTGGACGTGTTTATCGACGAGGAACGCGCGCGGGTGACGGGGGAAGTGCAGGATAAGATCGTGCCGCTGTAGAGCGTTCTCTACGCAGCCATGAGCAGGCTTTCGGCGAATGGCCATTCATAGTCGATCCATTGTCCTTCGCAAGCGAAGCGGGCCTCGGCGGCCATCGCTCGCACCTCATCACGCGAATACTTGTGGCTGTTTTCGGTCCAGATGGTTTCGCCCGCTTCGAAGGTGACCGAAAGATCCGCGCGCGGGATATTCACCGATTGGCGGCGGGCCGACCGGAGGTGCATCTCGATGCTCCGGGTATCCTCGTTGAAGCGCGCGACGTGATCGAAGTGTTCCAGGGGGAATTCGCCGTCCAGCTCCCGGTTGATGCGCGCCAGCAGATTCCGGTTGAACGCCGCCGTCACGCCCAAAGGATCGTCATAGGCGTCGATGAGTTGCGGCACCGGCTTTTCGAGGTCGGTTCCCAGCAGCAGAGCATCGCCGCGGTTGAGAATCGCCCGCACATCTTTTAGGAAATCGACATCCGCGGGATGGCTGAAGTTCCCGATGGTGCTGCCCAGGAACAACACGAGAATGCGCTGGCCTTCGCGGCGCCTCGCCGCCACCTCCACCAAGCCGTCCAGATATTCGTGCTCCAGGCCGACAATGCCGACTTGGTCGATATCGGAGAGCTCGCGGCGGCACACGGCCAGCGCGGTAGCGGAGATTTCGATGGGAAAGTAAAAGACCGGCTGGCGGCGGGAGAGCGCCTGCAAAATCCAGCGCGTCTTTCGCCCGCTGCCGCTGCCGAGTTCGCATAAGACCACCTCGCCTGGAACCCGCCGCACGATTTCCGGCGCATGGCGGTGAAGGATGCGCTCATCGGCACGGGTCGCTCCGTATTCGGGAAGCTCGCTGATCACCTCGAAAAGCCTGGACCCGACCGCGTCGTAGAGATACTTCGACGGCAGCTCTTTCTGGCCAGGCTTGGTTAAGCCGGCTCGCACATCGGCGGCGAACCCTTCCTCGGCTGCAATCTCTTTGGTCAGCATGGCTCCCCCGCGCAGCGGAATCCCGCGTAGATATATGGATAATGCGGCTGGAACCAGTTGCGGAACGATGCCCGCAGCATGGAACGCGCGGTGCGCGCAGAGCCGCCCTTCATCACGTAATGCTTGCCGTCGAAGAAATTCGCCGAATATCCGGGATAAAACGGGAAGGGCTCAAACTGTTGGAAGGGAGCGAACGGCGTGGAGGTCCACTCCCATCCATTGGCGAGCAAGCCGTGAACGCCGGACTGGCTCGCCCCATCCGGGAAAGCGTTCACCGGAGCGGGGTCCCAGCGCGCGAAATCGAAATAACCGTGGCGGGGCGCGGGCGCGTCCGAGCCCCACGGATAGGGGCGGCCGCTGCCGTAAGCCGCGCGATGCCACTCGGCTTCGGACGGCAAGCGTTGACCCGCCCAGTTCGCGTAGGCGCTCGCCTCGGCGTGGCTCACATAGACAGGCCAGTCGAGCGGCAGCGGGATCGTCTCGAACATGGTTCGATAGTTCCAGCCCTCGCGCGCGGTCTCCCAAAACGCCGGATGCTCGATGCCCGCTTCGTTTCTCCAGCGCCAGCCCTCCTCGGTCCACAAGCTCCGCTCGCGATATCCGCCGGAGCGGACAAACTCCAGATACTGGCGGTTCGTCACCTTGTAGCGGTCGATCGCAAACGCGGGAACTTCCACCACATGCTGCTCGAATTCGTTATCCCAGCCGAACGAGTCCGTGCCGCCGCGGCGCAAGCCCAGCGTCGCGCGGCCGCACGGGATGTTCACCATTTCCGCCTCGGCCGGGCCTGCCGGCCCCACCTCGGTCTGCCGCTGCGGGAGCTTTCGTTCCAGCGGCAATTGATGCAGCATGTACGCGAGAGTCTCCGCGTGCATCAGCCGATGCTCGATCGCCACGTTCAGCAGCAGATTGCGATCCGCAAAGCCGGCGTCCGGCAAGGCGGCATCCAACTTTTCGCGCACGCGACGTACATAGCTACGGACTACCGGCAGCGCGGGCCAATCCGATGCATTGTCCGAAGGCAGACCTCCGTCGACGGGATCGATCCCGAACGCGAACAATTGATCCAGCGCGGGATCGAAGGAGGGGGCGTGCGCCAGATGCGGGCGCAGGAGATTCCAGTCGAAGGCCTCCAGGTGCCCGAGGTAGAAAATGATTCGATGGCGCTCCGGGATGGGGCGGTGGTAGAAAGAGTCGGGGCGGACGAGCGCGAACAGTTTGTCGGTTTCCGCCCGGGCTTCGGCCATAGTTGCTATGAGTGAGTCACGCGCGGCGAGCACGAAGTTGGGCTCCTTTCTTGTGAAGTTAATTCAGGGGCTTCCGTTCTCCGAAAATGATCGGCAGATATTCGGACACGGTGGGGTGCATATGCATGGCTCGTTCGATGACCGTGTACGGTTGTCTCGCGTACATCATATCCAGAATGGTGTGAACGATTTCATCGCAGCCCGTCCCAAGCAGGGCAGCACCCAGGATTGCGCGCGATTCGGGCATCCACCAACATTTTCAGGAATCCCTGAATTCGCCTTTTTCCGCGGCGCGGCTTGACGCACGTCATCTCCGGTTCGGCGATCCGGGCGGGACGGCCCGGCGAAGCTCGGCTTCGGTCATGCCGCAGCGCCGGCGGCGGATCGGTGTTGAGCGCGCAAGCCGGGATGCGATCGCTCACCCCGGGGCGGATCGTTATCTAGGAGATGAGCGGCGGCGATCTCGAAGTCGTCATAGGTAACCAACTTCATGGCCGGTTCATTGCCGAGTGTGTTATGATCCTCGGGGTTCTTGTATGCAAGGAGCGTTATGTACATCTCAACGTTTCACCTGATGCCGCATCGGGAGCTGCCCGGCGACTTCGAGAAGCGCTACCCGTCGGTTTGGGTCACCCCGCCGTTCCATGAACTGGCGGACGCGCGGCGGATCGGCCAGTTCTATAACTGGACGCTGGATGAGCTGACCGCGGCGGCGCGGGCCGGTTCGGACGGCATCTGCACAAACGAGCATCACCAGAACGCCTACGGATTCATGCCCAGTCCGAATCTGATGGGCGCGGCTCTGGCGCGCGAAACCAACGGGCTCGATTGCGCGATCGTGCAGATCGGCGCGAGCCTCCCGGGCACGCAGCCGCCCATCCGCATCGCCGAGGAGTACGCCATGCTCGATTCGATCAGCGGCGGGAGGCTGGTGGCCGGTATGCCGCTCGGCACGCCCATGGACATCAACATCTCCTATGGGATCACGCCGCTCGAACAACGCGAGCGGTACCGGGAAGCGCACGATCTGATCGTGAAAGCGTGGACCGCGAAAGAGGTCTTTCCCTGGAACGGGAAATACTTCCAACTGCCGATGGTGAACATCTGGCCGCGGCCGGTTCAGCAGCCCCATCCGCCCGTGTGGATTCCCGGTTCGGGCAGCGCGAGCACATTTTATTACGCAGCCGAACATAATTATTGCTACTGTTTTTTAAGTTATTTCGGATATAAAAGCGTTTCCAGACCGGTGCGCGACAAATACTGGGAAGTGTGCGCCGAGAAGGGACGCGATGAAAACCCGCATCGCATGGGCTTCCTGCAACTGGTGGGAGTTTCGGAAACGGACGAGCAGGCCGAAAAAGACTACGCCCGGCACGTCGAATATTTTTACCATAAATGTCTGCATATTCCACCGAATTGGCTGGGAATTCCGGGACATAATGACTACAATGCAACGGTCAACGCGCTGACGAAGTCCGCCGTGGGCCGGAACTTCGCGGCGCTCAAGGAGAAAAAATACAAAGATTTCCTGGAGGACCGCTACGTGGTCTGCGGCAGCCCGGCCACGGTCCGCGGCCAGCTCAAGGATCTGTGCCAGACACTGCGCGTCGGCAATCTGATGGTGCTGCTGCACATCGGATCGATGCCGCATGAGCTGACGCTCAAGAACATCCGGCTTTTCTTCGAGGAAGTCGCCCCGGCCCTGCGGCCGATGTGGGCCGACTACGAGAACCTGTGGTGGCCCGCGGGGTTGCGGCGGAAGGTGGCCCAGGAGGCGATGGCATGAGCGCCGCGGCTGTCATGGACCGCCAGGTCAACGTCTGGCAGAACAAGCTCAAGTCGAACATCAAGGTGGCGGGCAGCGGCTCGCCGGTCGTGTTTCTGCATGGCGCCGGAGGGCTGGTGTGGGACCAGTTCCTCGACACGCTGGCCCGGCGGCACACGGTGTACGCGCCCGAGTTTCCAGGAACGACGCCCGGCGATCCGGATGCGATCGCCCAGATCGATAATCTTTGGGATCTGGTTTTGTACTATGACGAGCTGCTGGGATCGCTGGTGTCCGGGCCCGTGCCGGTCATCGGCCACTCCTTCGGCGCGATGCTGGCGGCGGAACTGGCCGCACATCACTACGACCGCGTCAGCAAGCTGGTGCTGATGTGTCCCATCGGCCTCTGGCGCGAAGATGTACCGATCCCGAACTGGATGATCGCGCCTCCGGAGGATCTGCCGAATCTTCTGCTGTCGGATGCGAAGGGGCCGCTGGCGCAGCAGATGTTTGGAGGCGAGCCCCAGCCGGAGATGCAGATCAAGATGATCTGGTCGATGGCCTGCACCGGAAAATTCATCTGGCCGATTCCGGATAAGGGTCTGAAGAAGCGTATCCATCGCATCCACGCGCCCACGCTGGTGCTCTGGGGCCGGCAGGACCGGCTGGTTCCGGTTGCCTATGCGCAGGAGTTCGCGGGCCGGATCGCCGGCGCGAAAGTCGAGTTGATCGACCGGGCGGGGCACCTGCTGACGGCGGAGCATCCGGCGAGGGTGGCCGAGACGATCGAGAATTTCCTTAGCGCTGGGTGAAATCCTCCAGGTGGCTGACGAGCTCGGGATAGGCGTTGGCGCCTAACTCGTGCAGGTCGGCGCCCTGGCGTTCGCCGTCGATCGGCAAGCGGAACGGCACGATCACGTTCAGCGCCCAGCAGATCAGGTACGTGAGCGGGAAAACGCAGCCCAGCAGAGTCGCAATCCCGGCAACCTGCGCGATCCACTGTCCGGACGCCCCGCCGGGAAACCGGCCGAACATCCCGGCGGCGAGCAGCCCCCAGAGTCCGCAGACGGCGTGAACGGAAATGGCGCCGCCGGGGTCGTCGATGCCGAAGTGAACTTCCAGCCATTCGATCGAATAGGGCGCCAGCGCGCCGGCAGCGAGTCCGACGATGATCGCCCCGGCGGGAGCCAGGAACGCAGCGGCCGCGCTCGAGGCGACCAGCCCGCCGGTCCATCCATTGGCGCTCAACGAGGCGTCGGGCTTGGAGAACCGGGCGCGGGTGATGAGCGCGGAGGAAAGCAGTGCCGAGCCCGCGCATAAGACCGTGTTAATGGCGATGAGCGCCAGACGGGGCGGGGGCACGTTGTAATCCAGGATCGCGGCGGCGGAGTTTAAACCGAGCCATCCGGCCAGCGCGAGCAGGCCGCCGAACAGCACGAATATGGCGTTGTGGCCGGGGAAGGCGACGGGCACGCCCTCGGGGGAATACTTGCCGCGGCGGGGTCCAGTGATCCAGGCGATGGACAACGCCGCCAATCCGCCGGTCACCTGGATCGCGCCGGCGCCGCCGTCGATGAAACCGCTGCCCGCACCGTAGTTGGCGCCGAGCTGGGCGAGCCATCCGCCGCCCCAGACCCAATGGCCGAAGACAGGGTAGATCCAGCCACCGATGACCGCAGCCACAGTGGCGGCCGCGGACCATCGCCAGCGCTCGGCGGCGGCGCCGATGGGGATCAGCGCGGTCCATGCGGCGGCGAACATGCCGGAGCAAGCGGCCAGGCCTAAGGGCGATCCGTCGAAATCCAGGCCGCGCAGGAACCAGGCGTCCGCGCCGATCCAGTCCCATTGTTTATCGCCCAGAAAAAAGGCGAAGGCCGGCCGGCCGGGAAACGCCTGAAAGGAGTAGCCGCACACCACATACGCAAGAGCGGCGATGGCGGCGGCGGCGAGAGTGGTCAGCAGGACGTGAGCCGCGCCGCGCGAACGCACGAAGCCGGCATTCATCAAGGCCAGCCCGGCGAAGGCAAGCGGGATCAGGAGCACAGCGACGGCACAGATCGCGGCGGTTTCGGCGGTCACGGGCGCTCCTTTGGCAGACGACGCTGCGAGCGGAAGACCAGGACGGTCCCGAGGATCTGGATGGCGATTCCGGCCAGCACGAAGGCAGCTCGGGCGCCGGGCCCGGATAGCAGGATGATCGCGGAAACAACGATAATCCAGCCCGCGGGCAGAAGCAAAAATCCAGCAAGCCTATCCGGGCGGGCCGGAGGCGCGGAGCGCCGTAACGGTGGCGCGGCGTGCCGGGACAACAACGAATCGCCGCTGTCCTGTGCGCTCATGGAATTTCCCAAAGTAACACAGCCACGCTGCGGACCGGCATCCGGAGGAGGCATCGCGCCGAAACTATTGCAGAAAAGGAAGTAATGCCACGCATCGAAACTTTTTATAAACAGATCGGAGAAATTGCGTTTAACATAGGATTCACAGTTCGGGTTTTCCTTTACGCGGCGCCCCGTCGCTTCGCCGCCAACGCGCGATCAAGCTCAAAACAGTTTTGCTCTCAGGGCGAGGGTTCGCGAGAGCCCTCTCTCCTCTTGCCGACTTCAACGATAAAGGGGTTTTTGCTTTATGTCCAAGATTCGATTTTCTGCTATTGCCGTTGGGATCTTCGCGCTAGCCACCTGCGTATCCGCCCAGAACGACGCGCAAAGCGCGGCTCCGGCAGCCGCTCCCGCACCGGCCGCTCCGGCGCCTCTTCCGGCGCCTTCCATCACCGGTCCGCTCGCGGGCCAACCCCCGGCGATCTTCGACGCCGGCCCCTTCGGCAAAATCGCCGTGAACGGATTGCTGAACGGCATGGGGATGGCGCAGAACAATCCGCTGCCGGGCGACGACAACCACCAGGCGGCGCTGAGCAACGGCCAGATCTGGATTCAGAAGTCCGACGGGTGGTTCCAGTTTTACGTCCAGGCCGGCGCTTACAACCTTCCGTCCCTGGGCGTGCCGTTCCTGGCCACCGATAAAACGGTGACGGATCTGTACGGTCCGGTTCCGGTGGCGTACTTGAAACTTCAGGCGGGCAAGAACACCTCGATCGAAATCGGCTCGCTGCCGACTCTGATCGGAGCCGAGTACACGTTCACGTTCGAGAACATGAACGTCAACCGCGGATTGCTTTGGAACCAGGAGAACGCGGTCAACCGCGGCATCCAGGTGAACCAGACCATGGGCAAATTCACGGCTTCCCTGAGCTGGAACGACGGCTTCTATTCAAACCGCTATACCTGGCTGTGGGGTTCGCTGGCTTACACCAACGGGCCGCACAGCATATCCTTCATCGCGGGCGGAAACCTGGGCCAGACCGCGTACACCACTTTCGCCACGCCGGTCCAGAACAACAGCAGCATTTACAACGTGATCTACACCTACAGCAAGGGCTCCTGGATCCTCCAGCCGTACTATCAATACACCAGCGTGCCTACCAACACGAAGATCGGCATCGCGAAGGGGGCGCACACCAACGGCTTTGCGATCCTGGCCAGCCACACTTTCCCGCATGGCTTCTCACTGCCGGTGCGGTTCGAGTACATCGCGAGCTCGGGCAGCGTCAGCGACGGATCCGTCAACCTGATGTACGGTCCGGGCAGTAAGGGCACTTCGTTTACCGTGACGCCGACGTTCCAGCGCGGGGGGTTCTTCGCCCGCGGCGACCTGGCATTCGTGCACATCGGCGATTATGTTCCGGGCGCCGTCTTCGGTCCGGCCTTGCTGGACAACAATCAGTTCCGCGCGACCGGCGAAATCGGGTTCATGTTCGGCAACAACATCGTGGAGAAAAAGCCGTAATCCACTGAGGTAGAATGATCGAGGCCCTGAGGCCCGGACTTCCGTCTGTGCGCTTTATGAGGCGCGTGACGCGCAGGTGACGGGCCTGTGCCGCCCTATAGCCTCGATCAAAAAAATTGATGGTGCGGTAACAACCGCGGAGATACACTATGGGAATGACTCCTAAAGAAGTCCTCGAATACGCGAAGAAAAACGATGCCAGGCAGCTCGATTTACGGTTCACGGACCTACCGGGCGTGCAGCAGCATGTAACGTACCCCATCACGGAACTGTCGGAAAGCTCATTCGAAGAGGGGTTCGGTTTTGACGGGTCCAGCATCCGCGGGTGGCAGGCGATCAATGAGAGCGACATGCTCCTGATGCCTGACCCCACGACGGCATTCATCGACCCATTCTTTGAGACCAAGACGCTGGTTCTGGTGTGCGACGCAATCGACCCGATTACCCGCCAGCACTACGACCGCGACCCCCGTTGGATCGCGCGCAAGGCGGAGATGTACCTTAACAATTCGGGCATCGCCGACACCGCGTATTTCGGGGCGGAAGCGGAGTTCTTCATTTTCGACAACATCCGCTTTGACCAGACTCCCAACAGCGGCTTCTACTTCATCGACGCCGAAGAAGGCCGCTGGAATTCGGGCCGCGAATACCCGAGCCAAAGTAACCTCGGCTACCGCCCGCGCTACAAGGAAGGCTACTTCCCGGTGCCGCCCACCGATCACCACCAGGATCTGCGCGCCGAGATGGTGGAGACGATGCTCAAGGTCGGGCTGGACATCGAATGCCACCACCACGAAGTCGCCACCGCCGGCCAGGCCGAAATCGACCAGCGCTTCAACACCCTGCTCAAATCGGCCGACAACATGATGCTGTACAAATACGTGATCCGCAACACGGCGTATCAGTACGGCAAGACGGTAACCTTCATGCCCAAGCCGCTGTTCGCCGATAACGGCAGCGGCATGCACACCCACCAGAGCCTGTGGAAGGACAAGAAGCCGCTGTTCGCGGGCGACCTGTACGCCGGCCTGAGCCAGATGGCGCTGTGGTACATCGGCGGATTGCTGAAGCACGCGCGGGCGCTGGCCGCGCTCATCGCCCCGACCACCAACAGCTACAAGCGGCTGGTACCTGGATACGAAGCTCCGGTGAACCTGGCCTATTCGCGCCGCAACCGCTCGGCCGCCTGCCGCATCCCGATGTATTCGGCGAGCCCCAAGGCCAAGCGCGTCGAGTTCCGCCCGCCCGACCCCTCCTGCAACTGCTACCTGGCGTTCGCCGGAATGCTGATGGCGGGCTTGGACGGCGTGATCAACAAGATCGATCCGGGCGAGCCGCTCGACAAGGACATCTACGATTTGACGCCGGAAGAGATGAAGGCCGTCCCGTCCATGCCGGCATCGCTCGAGGAGGCGCTGGCGGCGCTCGAAGACGACCACGCATTCCTGCTCAAGGGCGACGTGTTCAGCGAAGAGCTGCTCGAAACCTATATCGCTTACAAGCGCAAGAACGAGGCCGATGCCGTCCGCCTGCGGCCGCATCCTTACGAGTTCGCGCTGTACTACGACATCTAAAAATCGTTTTAGAACAGGCTGTTCAGTTGGGATGGGCCGGGGATGATCTCCCCGGCCCCTTTTCTGTCGGGCGGCCCGGCCAGCAGGGATTCCCGGAGCGGTTCGCCAGCCGTTACTTCACCATGTGGGAGCGGTCCTTTTCGTTCTGGTTGCAGAACATTTCGAAGATGTCGTTGTCCGGCACGAGGTTGTAGCCGATTTTGACGGTGAACTGGCGGGTGTAATACTGAGGGTCGTCGAAGGTGAGCTCGGTTTCCAGATGCCCGAAATCGGGGCGCCGGTAACGCTCGGTCACATGCATAGATTCGCTGCGGGGATGGCCCATGCCGTCGATCGGCGTACGGTCGTTGAATCCGCGGGACTCGACGACAAAGGTGTTGCCCTCCCAGTGGCCGATCGAATATCCGAGATAGGCAGGGAATTCGAAGGTAGCCGGAAACTGCCGTCCATCGGCAAAGACCTGGCGGTGGAGGTTGTCCACTTCGTACAGGATCATCGTTTCCTTGGGCGCCTGAATGATCTTCATCGGTTCGGCGAGCAGACTCGCGACCGGCCACCCATACTCGCCGTGGCAAACATTGTCCACGCGCTGCTCCGCGAGGCGGCGCTTCATGGCGGCTTCCCCCTCCGGACGGAGGAGGTTTTCGCCGGGAAAATCGATCAGGATATTGAGCCCATATTTATGCACCGCTTCGAGTTCCATTCCGATCAGCGAGCTTTGCGATTCGATCTCGTACCGGTCGCCTAACATGCGTCTGAACTCAGCGGGCGAAGTGAGTTCGTGCGCCCAGACGCCGGTGAGATCCGGCTTGCCATCCGGCGCGCGGGGCGCAGGCGCGGAGAGGTCCGGTCTGCCGTCTTTCAATCGTGGAACGCCTGGGGGCGTGTAATTCAGCCACTGCGCGGGCGAGGCTGCGGGCAACAGGGCCAGCGCGATGAGTACCGTCCGGCGGGTGATCTTCGGGTCCAATCTCGATTTTAGCTGCTGGGATGCACTGCGGCAACCCAAGCGCGCAGCCGGACTATGCGGACCAAGACCGGGCAGCCCGCTGGCCGCCGGCGGCAGCCCCCGAGCCAGCAACCAGGTGCTTTGCACGGGGGCAACTCTATCAGGCAGGGCACGGCGCCACGCCCGGAAGGGCTGTAGCCCGGCGCGATGCCCCGGAATGGCCGGCCTCAAATTCCGGTAAGATCGAAGCTCAGGATCCGGGAGGACAATCGCCATGCAACAGGGACTGCGATTACGCTGGACGTTAACGGCGCTGCTCGCCGCTGGCCTGGGCACGTGGGCCCAGGAACGAGCTTATCCGATTATCCTGGTCCCGCCCGGGAAGGGACCATACGAGTTTCCGGCGGGCTACCAAACGCCGTGGGACAAGATCCAGATGCTGGTTACGGAAAAGCTGGCGCCGAATCTCTATTCGGTCCACGGCTCGGCGGGGCTGGACCCGGCGCATCCGGATGCCGCCGGCGGCCGGGTGGCCGTGCTCTTCGGCCCGGACGGCGTCCTGATGGTGGATACCGAGGACGCGCAGCTCGCGGCGAAAACCCTGGACGCCATTCGAACCTTCAGCAGCGCGCCCATCAAGATCGTAGTCAATTCGCATATTCATCCCGACCACACCGGCGGCAATGCGTTGTTTGCGAAGCAGGGCGCGCTGATCTACGCGCAGGAAAATTTGCGGGAAGAGATGCTCCACCCGCCGGGCAATCCCAGCCGCACGCCCGATCCCGCGGGCGTTCCCAAGGTGACCTACCGCTACGGCGCGCCGGGCGTGCCCGCGGTGACGATCCATATGAACGGCGAGACCGTGGACTTCATCCCGATGATGCCGTCCCACACCGCGGGCGACACAATCATTCGCTTCAACAAAGCTAACGTGATTTATATCGAGGATTTCTACCGGAACTTCGGCTACCCGTTCGCGGATCAGAACAACGGCGGCTCGATCAAGGGGATGATCGACGCAGTTGATCTCATTGAAAAGATCGCCGGACCGGAGACGATTCTGGTTCCCGGCCACGGGACGCTGGTCACGAAGAAGGACCTGCTAAGCTACCGCGCCATGCTCGTCGACATCCTGGCGAAGGTGCAAAGGTTGCGCGACCAGAGCAAGTCCTTGGATGAAGTTCTGGCTGCGAACCTGACCGCGCCCTACGATGCGGCCACGCTCGGCGATACAAAACAGAGCAAGGACCGGTTCATCACCGAGGTGTACGACGAACTGAAAGACTTTCCTCCGGTGGTCAACGGCATACGCCGGATGCCGCGCCGCGCGGGGCCGGGGAGATAGGCAGACGGGGAGGTTGCGGAAGTAGGGCCGCGCCCCGCCCCGGCGGTCACGGCGCGGCCCGATCTCCTCGCGCCCGGAGCTCACAGTTTCCGGGCGCAGATCGCGTAATCCAGCCCGCCGAAGAACGCCTCGCGCAGCGGCGCGGGCAGTTCCGCCAGCGCCGGCATCGATTCCACCGCGGGTTCCAGCGTTTCGATCTCCACGTGGCCGAATCCCGCCTCTTCGAGATAAAAGCGCAGCAGCCGGGCGGGTACTGGGCGGGTGTGCGTCGGATCGATGTAGAAATGCGAGGCGAAGATCGCCAGGCACTCGGGATTTGGCGTCTCGATCACCGCCAGCGCGCCCGGATGCAGCTTTGCCCCGAGCAGATTCACCAACTCGGGCACGCGCTCCGGTGGAAGATGCTCCACCACTTGCGAGCAGAACACTCCCCCGAGCGACCGGTCCAGCAGCCCGGCGAGATGCTCGAATAGATCCGCCCGCTCCGCGTTCAACCCCTTCGAGCGGCAGAGGCCAATCGATTCCTGGCTCAGGTCGATGCCGCGCGCCGGGATACCGGCATCGCGAGCCGCCTCCAGAAACTCGCCGCGCCCGCAGCCCAGATCCAGGACTTCCAGCGCCGCGCCGCGAAACTTGGCTGCATGCCGGCGCTGATGCTCGCGGATGCGCTCTTCGGGGCCGCGAAACACGTCCGCGAACCGCAGCCAGTCGATCGGAGCCGCCGCCGGCCCCGCCTGCCGCACGTCTTCCACCGGCCTCGCCGGCGCCTGCGCCGCCCCCCGCTGCCTCAGCAGCCGGAGTTCGCTGTAGATCAACTGTTCGTACTCCGCGCGGACTTTCTGTAAATCCTGCCAGAGCCGCTGCTGCACTTGAACGGTGTTGCGCTCCAGCGCAGCCGTGAACTCGCCGTGCTGTTGCCTCGCTAATTCGTGATAACTCTGCTCCAGCAGCGTCACGCGATGCTGAAACGCGCCTTGCAGCTCGGAGATCGTGCGCAGCATGTGAATCTCGCTGGCGGCGCGCCGCTCCTCGAAGCCCGTCCGCCACTCGGCCCAATGCCGCCGCACATCCTTCAGCTCTTCGGCTTCCTGCGCATATGAGGCCAGTTCCACCCGCAATTGCCGTTCGCGAGCCTCCATCTCCTCGCGAAGCTGCCGGTGATGCGACGCCATGGCCGCCAGCCCCCGGCTCAGGCCGTTCAGCGCCTCCAGGCTCGCCTGCACGCACGCCATCGCGGCGCGGTTGAACTCCACCTGCTCGCGAACGTGCCAGTCCAGCCCGCGCGCGATCAGCCGCTTCAAGAACTGGGCGATCGAATTTTTCAGCCCCGCCGGCCGGGGATTCACGGTGCCGATGGCCGCGACCTTCGCCTCCGCCGCGTCGCGGGCGTGCAGCAGCGGCATCAGGTCCGGCGCCGAGACTCCTTCCAGTCCTAAGTCTCCGTTCGGCGTCCGCGCCCGTGCGCGCTCCTGTACCTCGCGAATCGCCGCCGTCAGCTCCTCATCGCGCACGCGCTTTGCTCCTCGAATAGCTCGCCGTGATCTTGGTCGGAATTCCGCCGCGCGCCGCGAACTCGCCCACCAGCGTCGCCGAAATCGGCTTGGCCCACTTCACGACGTCCTGTAAGAACCGGTTCACCACGTTCTCTTGAAAGATTCCCAGATTCCGGTAAGCGAGCGAATACATCTTCAGCGACTTCAGTTCCAGGCACCGCCGGTCCGGAACATATCGCAGCGTCAGGGTTCCGTGGTCCGGCAGCCCGGTCTTCGGGCAGATCGAGGTGAACTCCGGCATGGAGATCTCGATCTGGTACCCGGTCCGGTATTGATTCGGCCAGGTCTCGATGGGCGGCAGATCGGCGTGAACGCCGGCCGCCGCATGCTCGTCCGTATATTCGCGCTTCATGTTATTTCGTGGCTTCTTTCTCCACGCTGCGGCGAGCCTGGGCGTTCTCGTGCCGCATCTGCGCGGCCAGCAGTCCCAGAAACTGCCCGGCATCGCTGACGACTCCGATCGCCTGGCCCGTTCCGCGATCGCTCACCTTGGTGGCGACCGCCGGATTGATGTCCACGCACACCAGCTTGACCCAGCTCGGCAGCATGTTCCCGGCGGCGATCGAATGCAGCATGGAGCCCAGGCACATCACCAACCCCGCGCCCTTCAACTGCTCCGCGTAGGCGTCCTGCGCGCGATTCATGTCCGTGATCGTGTCCGGCAGCGGGCCGTCGTCGCGCAGGCTGCCCGCCAGCACGAACGGTACCCCGGCCTTCACGCATTCGTACAGGATGCCGCTCTTCAGCCTTCCCGATTGGACGGCCTTTGCGATCCCGCCGGCGTGATAAATAGCGTTGATCGCCCGCATGTGGTTGCGATGGCCGTGCTCTTCCTGGCGGCCGTCGCTCAGCCGCACTCCCAGCGAGGTGCCGAACAGCGCGGCCTCGATGTCATGCACGCCGAGCGCGTTGCCCGCCAGTAGAGCGTTCACCCACTCGCCGCGAATCAACTCGGCCAGCGCGGCGGCGCCTCCCGTGTGGACCACCACCGGGCCGGCCACCACCACGATCTTCTTTCCCTCGGCGCGCGCCTGCTCTATCAGCGCCGCGGTCTGCCGGACGGCGGTCTCCAGTTGCCGCTCCGAGGAGATGCTGTTGCTCATGAACGCGAACGCCAGCCGGTCGCGCTCCTTCGATTCCGGCATCACGCGGATGCCTCGCATGCCCACCACGACGCGGTCGCCCTTGCGCAGATCGCGCAGCCGGCGGCACGAAGCGCGCCCCTCCGCCACCACGATCATGGCGTCCATGCGCTGATTCTCCACTTCGATCCAATCGCCGCTGTGCCGTACCAGCGTGCGGTTGTTCGTGGTCGAGTAAAAGTCCTCCGGCGCGCAGCAATCGCGCTCCACCGCCGCCAGCCCCGCATCGCCCGAATCCACGGGCGAACATCCGAGCCCCAACAACTGGCTCAGCAACTGGTGCATGTCCGAAGCCTGCGCGGTTTCGACTTTC
>Ga0070739_10003983_pt1 | contig 17933 bp, 15 predicted proteins | sample Coa_R1_7_FD_66445 | JGI IMG/M metagenome (GOLD analysis project Ga0070739, IMG submission 66445) | Surface soil microbial communities from Centralia Pennsylvania, which are recovering from an underground coalmine fire - Coalmine... | ecosystem: Environmental > Terrestrial > Soil > Unclassified ... | reverse complement strand
GCCAGACGTATAGGACGATGAACGCGTAGCGGCTGCCCATCTCGTTGAGCCGCAGCTTGGAGACGCCGTGCTCGCGGTTGCGCCAGGTGACGGGGACGACGGCGAAGTTGTAGCCGCGCACGATCGCTTTGAGCGGCATCTCGACCGTGAGGTTGAAGTGGTTCGAGAGCAGGGGCTGGATCTGGTCGATCACGTGCCGCCGGTAGGCCTTGAAGGCGTTCGTGGTGTCGTTGTAGCCGTGCTGGAAGAGGAAGCGGATGCCGGCGTTGACGACGCGGTTGATGACGAGCTTCAGGCGCGGGTAGTTGATAGTCCGGCCGCCGTTGCCGAAGCGCGTGCCGAACGCGCAGTCGTAGCCCTGCTCCAGCACGCGGTAGTAGAGGACGAGGTCCTTGGGCGAGTCGGACAGGTCGGCCATCATGATCGCCACCGCGTCGCCCCGGTAGGCGTCGAGGCCGGCGCGCACGGCGTGGCCGAACCCCGGCGGGTTGGGCGAGCGGATGCAGCGGACGTTCGGGTTCTCGGCCGCGATCGCCGCCACCACGTCGCTGGTTCCGTCGCCGCTGGCGTCGTCGATGACCAGGATCTCGTAGTCGATCTCGTGGAGCTCGAGTTCCTGAGCGGTCGTGCGGACCGTCTCCTCGATCGACTCGGCTTCGTTGTGGGCCGGTATGACGACGGAAAGCTTCATCGCGCGATGGCCGTTGCCATGGGCGCTCGGAGGGTAGCTGCTCCGGCGCCATCGTGGTAGCGGGCTTTGGCGCCCGCTCCCGGGACCCGCGCCTCGCCGCGCGCCCGTGGTCCGTACATTGCACCCCCGATGCCCCTCGCCGAGCTCGATCTGGCCGTCCTGCGCTTCGCCCGCACCCGCGGCCACGCCCGCTGGGCCGAGCGCGCCATCGCCACGTTCAGCCGCGCCGGCGAGCACGCCGCCTGCTGGTTCGCGCTCGGCCTGGCCGGGGCGGCCGCCGACCCTGATCGGCGGCCCGCGTGGCTGCGGGGTGTCCGCGTCGTCGCGATCGCCTACGCGCTCAACTACGCCGTGAAGCTGACGGTGCGGCGGGGGCGGCCCGAGCTCCCGGGACTGCCGCCGCTGACGCCGACGGTATCCCGCCTGTCGTTCCCGAGCGCCCACGCGACCACCTCGTTCGCCGCCGCCGCCGCCTTCAGCCGCGTGGTGCCGGCCGGCGCTCTGTACGGGACCGCCACGGCCTTCCTGCTCAGCCGGCCCTACCTGGGCGTGCACTATCCGAGCGACGTGGTCGCGGGCGCGGCCCTCGGCACCGCGATCGCCGGGGTGTGGCCGGGATGAAGGTCGGGATCGTCGGGCTTCCGAACGCGGGCAAGTCCTCGCTGTTCAGCGCGCTGACCGGCGTGGCCGCCGAGGCGGCCAACTACCCGTTCACGACGATCGAGCCCAACGTGGCCGTCGTGCCCGTGGCCGACGAGCGCCTGAACGCGGTCGCCGCGACCGTCAAGGCCTCCAAGATCGTGCCCGACACGATCGCTTTCCACGACATCGCCGGCCTCGTCGCCGGCGCCCACAAGGGCGAGGGGCTGGGCAACCAGTTCCTGGCCAACATCCGGGAGACCGACGCTATCGTCCACGTCGTGCGCGCCCACGACGACCCCAACGTCGTGCACCCCGAAGGGCGCGTCGATCCGCTGGCCGACATCGAGACGATCGAGACCGAGCTGATCTTCGCCGACCTCGACCAGGCCGAGCGCCGGCTGGACCGCGTGGCCAGGGCGGCCAAGGGCGGCGACCGCCGCTCGGTGGCCGAGGCCGCGTGGCTGCGCGAGCTCATCGACGCGCTCCAGGCCGGACGGCCCGCCCGCACCGTGCCGGCCCCCGCCGACGCCCCCGACGCGCTCGCGCTGCTCCAGCCGCTGACGGCCAAGCCCGTGCTGTTCGTGGCCAACGTGGAGGAGGGCGCCACCGAGCTGCCGCCCGCCATCGCGGCGCACGCCGCCGCGCACGGCGCGGTCGCGGTCGCGGTCTCGGCACGCCTGGAGGCCGAGCTGGCCGAGCTCGACGAGGAGGAGGCGGCGGCCATGCGCGCCGACCTCGGGCTCTCGGAGTCGGGCCTTCAGACCGTCGTGCGGGGCGCGTTCGGCCTGCTGGAGCTCGTCGCGTTCTTCACCGCGGGCGAGGCCAAGCCGGCGCAGTCCTGGCACCTGCGGCGCGGGCTGTCGGTCTGGCACGCGGCGGGCCAGATCCACTCCGACATCCAGAAGGGCTTCGTGCGCGCGGAGGTCGTGGGCTGGCAGGAGCTGGTCGAGGCCGGCGGCTACACGGGCGCGCGCGAGCGCGGCGCGCTGCGGCTGGAGGGGCGCGATTACGTGGTCGCCGACGGCGACGTGATCACGGTGCGCTTCACGCCATGACGCCCGGCTACGCCATCGTCCACCCCGACCAGTGGGAGTGGATCACCCGCCCGCACGAGCCGGGAGAGCCCGCCCGCCACGTGGCCGAGCTCAGCGACATGGCCGACTTCTCCACCGTCCGCGGCAACGTGTGGCGCTACGAGCCGGGCGCGGCGGGCCGCCGGCACCGCCACAAGCATCAGCAGGAGACGTTCGTCGTCCTGCGGGGCACGCTCACCATGTATCTGGGCGACCCGCCGGCCCGGTTCGACGTCCCGCCGGGCGGGGTCATCCACGTCAAGCCGGGCACCGCGCTTCAGACCGTGAACCACGGCGACGAGGATCTGCTCGTGTACGCGTACGGGACGCCTCCCGAGAGCGAGAACGCCGAGCTGCTCGACTCCGCCGTCTGATCCGCGCCGGCCGGCGCGGGGCGCGGGCCGGGCGCGCCGGGCGCCGCAGGGGGCGGGCGGGCGCGCCAGCGGGCGGGCCGAGCGCCGAGCGCGCACTACAGGTCGCGCACGCTCCCGGCCGCCTCCAGGCGCTCAGCCAGCCGGCGCAGCCCCAGCTCGCGGGCGGCGGCGGCTCCGGCGGCGAGGTCGGTGGCGCGGTCGGGCGGGCGCTGCACCGGCGCCTCGCGCAGGGTGGCGATCTCGCGGAAGGCGCGGAGCTGGTCGGCGTTCTCGCTGAGCGCCGCGGCGAGCTTTGGACGGAGCCGTCCGGCCGCGGCCAGCGCCCCCTCGAGCGAGCCGTGCTCGCGCAACAGCTCGGCCGCGGTCTTGGGCCCCACCCCCGGCGCGCCCGGCAGGCCGTCGGAGGGGTCGCCGCGCAGCGCGATGAAGTCCGGCACGAGCTCGGGGCCGATGCCATAGCGGCGGGCCACCTCGGCGGCGTCCACCTCCTCGAAGCCGGTCGTGCCCGACTTCAGGAAGAGCACGTGCACGCGGTCGGCGGCGCACTGGTACATGTCGCGGTCACCGGTGAGGATGAGCGCCTCGCCTCCCGCCTCCGCCTCAGCCCGCGCCAGCGATCCGAGCAGGTCGTCGGCCTCGAGGTCCTCGGACCCGGCCGAGCTCCACCCGAAGGCCGCGAACAGCTCCGGGGCGCGCTCGAACTGCCAGGCCAGCGCGTCGGGCACCGGCGGGCGGTCGGCGTGGTAGGGGGCGAACAGCTCCACGCGGTAGCTGGCCGCCTCGGCGCCGAAGCAGGCGACGATCGCCCGCAGATCGCGGTCGGCGGCGATCCGCAGCAGCACGTTGACCGCGCCGAGCAGCGCGTTGACCGGGCGCTCGCCGACCCCGCGGATCGAGTCGGGCAGGGCGAAGAACGACCGGTAGAGCAGGAAGGGGGCGTCGACGGCGAGCAGCGGCGCGGGCACCCGCGCAGCGTAGTGAGCCGCGCCCCCCAGAGGGGGCCCGCTCAGCCGACCGCGTCGAGCGGGCCCGAGCCCAGCCCGCTCAGCCGACCGTGACCGCTGGCCCGTTCAGCCCGCTCACCACCACGCGGTACTGCCCGGCCGCACGTACGCGCGTCGCGTACGCGCCGTTGGCGGCCAGCCGCGGCTGGGCGACCGTCTGCCAGGCGCCGTGGACGAGCTGCTGCACGGCCACCACCTGGCCACGGTGGCCCGGGAAGACGGAGCCGTGCACGGCCCGCGCGGCCCGGCTCAGCGTGGCCATCAGCCGGAAGACCGCCGCCGAGGGCGCCATCCCGCGCCGCATCACGTCGCGCGCGGAATGGGGAGACGGCAGGCCGGGGGACGTCGTGACGAGCGTGAAGCTGGCGTAGGTGGTCAGGAGCCGGAACGCACTCTGGAGCTGGCCGCCGGTGACCGAGGTCGTGCCCTTGGTGCCCACGACCTGGGCCAGGAGGATGCGAGGGGAGACGCCGTGCTTGGTGATTCGGATGCCGACCAGCGAGCCCTTCAGGAGCCCCCCGAGATCATGCGCCGCCGTCCCGGGAGTCAGGTTGTAGGCCCAGCGGTGATAGGGGTTGCCGCCGGCCCCGTCGTAGGGGTCCGGCACGCCCCGCAGCCACGGCTCCGGGGTGGCGCCGATCCACACGTTCTCGATGTTCTCGGTGTAGCCGCCCGAGCTCGAGAAGAAGTAGGTGACCGCGGGCGCTCCCCCATAGGTGACGATCTGCCCGCGCGTGGCCGCCACGGCGGCATCGGTCGCCGCCGACTCGGCCGAGACGCCGCCGTACATCTGCGACCGGGTGTCGGGGTACAGCGTGTAGCCGTTGCCGGAGACGCTGGTCGTGATCGCGTAGGTGCGGGCGGCCACGGCCTGCGCCTCGAGCGCTTGGGCCGGCCAGGAGGCTGACATCTCGAGCCCGATGACGCCGCGCACATAGTCGTCGAGGGCCAGCGCGTCGACCGTCTGGACGCCGCCGCTGCCGTCGGGCCGGAACTCCAGCGAGCCGCGGTAGGCGCCCATCCCGGCGAGGGCGAGCGGCGTCGGGCCCGTCACGGTGAGCGGCGCCGCGAAGGTGCCGAGCTTCTTGCCCGCGGGGTCGAGGAGGACCAGCGAGCCGTTCGCGAGCGCGCGCACGGCGTACGTTGAGCCGGCGTGCAGGGGCTTGACCACCGGCTTGGCGCCGGCGCCGGCGGCCTGTGTGGCGCCGCTGAAGGACGCGCTGCCGGTGCGCAGGAGCACGCGCACGACCTGCATCGGATCGGTCTGAGCGAGCTGCGTACCCGTGTAGTAGTGGCCGAGGATGTAGCGGTAGTCCTTGCCGTGCAGCGCGTAGCCGAGGGCGCCGTACTGGCTCATGCCGATGCCGTGGCCGTAGCCGCCGCCGCGGATGAACAGCGTGCCCGCGCCCAGGGCGCAGGGCGCGCCCACAAGGGCGCCCAGCAAGCAGGCGAGGACGGCCAAGCGGCGCACGACTGCGAGCTTAGACACGGCGGAAACGGACAGGTTGCGGTTAGATTGGGGTCCGATCATGGCTGCGCGTAAAGCCTCAGAGGTGTTCGTCGAGTGTCTGGAAGCCGAGGGCGTCGAGTACGTCTTCGGCATCCCCGGGGAGGAGACGCTCGATCTCAACGAGTCCCTGGCCGACTCCTCCGTGCGGTTCGTTCCCGTTCGCCACGAGCAGGGCGGCGCCTACATGGCCGACGCCTACGGACGCCTGACCGGGCGCGCCGGGGTGTGCCTGGGCACGCTGGGGCCCGGGGCGACCAACCTGGTCACCGCCGTCGCCGACGCGTTCCTCGATCGCGCCCCGCTGGTCGCGCTCACCGGCCAGTCCGACCTGGAGCGGATGCACAAGGAGTCCCATCAGTACATCGATCTAATCGGCATCCTGCGCCCGGTTGTGAAGTGGAACGCCCGCGTCTCCAGTCCGGAGATCATCCCCGAGGTCGTTCGCAAGGCGTTCAAGGTCGCCGAATCGGAGAAGCCCGGCGCCACCCATCTGGAGCTTCCCGAGGACGTCATGCAGCGCCCGCTCGAGGCCTCCCCCCTGCCCCGCCGCGCCCCCGTCCAGCCGGAGCCGGGCGTGCGCGAGCTCCAGCGCGCGCGCGAGCTCATCGACCAGGCGGAGAACCCGATCGCGCTGGCCGGCAACGGCGCCATCCGCGGTCATGCCAGCCGCGCGCTGCGGGCCTTCAGCCACACGACCGGCATCCCGGTGGCCGAGACGTTCATGGCCAAGGGGCTCCTCGACTACGAGGATCCGCGCGCGCTGGGCACGGTCGGCCTCCAGTCACGCGACTACGAGATGGCCGGCTTCGAGGACGCCGACCTCGTCATCGCGATCGGCTACGACCTCGTCGAGCATGCCCCCGAGCACTGGAACCCGCGGGGGGACAAGCGCATCATCGTCATCGACAGCGTCGCGGCGGAGATCGACGAGTTCTTCATGCCCGACGTCGAGCTGATCGGCGACATCGCCCACGTGCTGGCCCGCCTGGCCGCCGACACGAAGCGCCTGCCGACCGTCGACCCGCCCGCCCGCCGCCTGCACGACCTCGTCCAGGGTGCGCTGCGCGATGCCCGCGACGACGATCACTTCCCGATGCGCCCGCCGCGCGTTCTGTGGGACATCCGGCAGGCCCTGGGCCGCGAGGACATGCTGGTGTCCGACGTGGGGCTCCACAAGCTCTGGATCGGGCGCATGTTCCCGGCCCACGAGCCCGGCACGGTCCTCATCGCCAACGGCCTTGCCGGCATGGGGTTCGCCCTGCCCACCGCGATCGCGGCCAAGCTCGTGGCGCCGAACCGGCGCGTGGTCACGGTAAGCGGCGACGGCGGGTTCCTCATGAACTGCCAGGAGCTCGAGACCGCGATGCGCCTGCGCACGCCGATCGTCAACGTCGTGTGGGAGAACGGCCAGTTCGGCTCGATCGCCTGGAAGCAGGACAAGAAGTTCGGCCGCCACTTCGACGTCGGGTTCGGCAACCCGGACTTCGTGAAGCTGGCCGACTCGTTCGGGATGCCGGCCTGGCGCTGCTCCGGCGCTCAGGAGTTCTCGCGCCGCCTGACCGACGCCCTCGCCCTCGACGTCCCCTCGCTGATCGTCGTGCCGATCGACTACTCGATCGACGTGGCCATCTCCGAGCAGCTGGGCGCGGAGACCGTGGCCACCTGAAGTTTTCCCCGCCCGCCCGCCGCTTTGGTTAGGTTTGCGGCGTTCGGCGCCCCGGGGGACGGGGGGGCGCAAGCACCGGGGGCGATTGACTCGCCTCCACCAACCAAGGAGGTAGGGCGTGGACAAGGCCTTGAAATCTCGGCCCGGACCGCTCAGGCGCTGGCCGCTGGCCGGCGCCGCCATCGTGGCCCTGGCGATGGCGTTCCCTTCGCTGTCTCAGGCCGCGGCGCCCGCGACCTGCACCGGCTCGCCGCAGTCGCCCGGCACTCTGGCCGGCAGTTACGCCGGCAACGTCAGCGTAAGCGGAGTGTGCTTCGTCAACGGAGGCGTGGCCGACATAGCCGGAAACCTGACGCTCGAGCCCGGCTCGGCACTCGTCGCGGCCTTCGCCCGCAACGACGTCACCGGGCAGGGCGAGTCCGCACTGCACGTCGCGGGCAACATTCGCGTCGCAAGGGGTGCGACGCTCCTGCTGGGGTGCACGCCCCGCAGCTTCCCGTGCCTGGATGACCCCAGCCACGATCACCCGACGCTGTCCAGCGCGGGCAGGGTCGGGGGGAGCCTGCTCGAACGGGCCCCGCTCGGCGTGATCGTGCACCAGACCTCGATCGCCGGCAACGTCGTCGAGGACGGCGGCGGCGGCGGAGTCACGTGCGATCCCAGCGGGATATTCGCCGCGTTCGGGTCGCCCGTGTACAGCGACTACGAGGACTCGACCGTTGGCGGCAGCCTGCGGATCGTCGACCTGCGCTCGTGCTGGCTCGGCGTGGCCCGGGTGGACATCGCCCGCAGCGCGCGGTTCATCCGCAATCGCCTCCAGGATCCCGACGCGATCGAGATCATCGACAACCGCATCGGCGGCGATCTGGCCTGCACGGGCAACAGCATGGTGTGGGACAGCGCCGACATCAGCCCGACCGGAGCGCTGTTCCCGCGCCAGCCCGAGCCCAACACGGTGGCCGGCGCGAGGCTCGGCCAGTGCGTGCTGGCCAGCCCGGCGACGGACGGCGGCTCTCCCGGGCCCGGCCCGTTCTGATCGGCTGACGGCAGGCCGCCCGCTCGCCGGGCGGCCTGCCTAAAGGCCCAACCCCTCGCCCGCCCGGGCGCGAACGTAGGCGTCGGCCAGGCGCTTGGGCGCCCGGGCCAGCCACGCCTCCACCACGACCTCCTCGAGATCCTCGCGCGAGATCTCCGCCAGGCGCACGAGCACGGCGGGGTAGCCGTCGAAGTGCGGCGTCGTGAAGAAGACGCCCGGGTCTGCGGCCAGCATCGCCTCCTTGGCCACGAGGTGCTCGACCCGCGCGCCAAGGATCGGCCCGCTCGGCGCGCTCTCTCCCAGCGCCGCCAGATCGGATTTGCGCAGCGGTCGCTCCCAGACGAAGCCCTTCCCGCGCACGAACCACATGCGGGTGCCGTGGCTCAACCCCTCCTCGGTCTCGGGCAGGCTCAGCGCCAGCTCGGCCACATCCTCCCAGCCGGCCACCGCTACAGGTTGCCCTGCGCCATCTTGCGGAGGTCCATCGCCTTGTTGTACGTCTCCTCGTCGACGCCCATCTCGTAGGCGACCTCGCGGAGCATTCGACCCGAGCGCGCCGCCTCCTTGACGATCTCGCCCGCCTTGTCGTAGCCGATGTAGGGATTTAGCGCCGTGGCGGCGGCCAGCGTGGACTCGGCCGAGTGGCGGCAGCCGTCCTCGTTGGCCTGGATCCCGTCCACGCACTTCTCGGCGAAGATCCGCGCCGTGTTCGAGAGGAGCTTGAGCGAGTCGAGCAGGTTGCGGGCGATCAGCGGGACGCGCACGTTGAGCTCGAACTGGCCCTGGCTGCCCGCGACCGTGATCGCCGTGTCGTTGCCGATGACCTGAGCGCTCACCTGGAGCACGACCTCGGGAATGACCGGATTCACCTTCCCCGGCATGATCGAGGAGCCCTTCTGGAGCTCCGGGAGGAAGATCTCGCCGATCCCCGCCCGCGGCCCGGAGCCCAGCAGCGCGAGGTCGTTGGCGATCTTCGTCAGCGAGACGGCCAGCACCTTCAGCGCACCCGAGAGCTCGACCAGCGCGTCGCGGTTGCCCTGGGCCTCGAAGGGATCCTCGGGGGCTCGGATCTCGAGGCCGGTGGCCTCGCTCAGCTTCGCCCGCACGCGCTCGGCGAACTCCGGATGGGTGTTCAGCCCCGTGCCCGTGGCCGTGCCGCCGAGCGGGATCTGGGCCACCTGCGGGAGCGCGCCTCGCACCCGGCGAGCGCCCAGGCGGACCTGCGCTGCATACCCCGAGAACTCCTGGCCGAGCGTCACCGGGACGGCGTCCATGAGATGCGTGCGCCCGGACTTGACGATGTCGTGGAACTCCTGCGCCTTGGCCTGGAGCGAAGCCTCGAGGCGCTCGAGCGCGGGCAGCAGCTGGTGGGTGGCCTCGTCGAGCGCGGCCAGGTGCACGGCCGAGGGGAACACGTCGTTGGAGGACTGCCCCATGTTCACGTGATCGTTGGGGTGGGCGCCCTCGCCGGCCAGGTTGGCGATGACCTCGTTGGCGTTCATGTTCGACGAGGTGCCCGAGCCGGTCTGGAAGACGTCGATCGGGAACTGCTCGTCGTGAGCGCCGGCCGCCACCTGGTCGGCCGCCTCGGCGATCCGCTGGGCCAGCCCGCTGTCGAGCAGCCCAAGCTCGGCGTTCACGCGCGCGGCGGCGCCCTTGATGCGGCCCAGCCAGCGCACCACGCCGGTCGGGATCCGCTCGCCCGAGACCGGGAAGTTGTTCACCGCCTTGGTGGTCTCGCCACCCCACAGCTGCTCGTGTTCCTGAACGCTCATGTCGATCCTTTCCGTACCCGGTTCTCGCTGCTGGACACGCTACAACGCGCGCGCCCGATAGCGGTCTCGGCTCCCAGCGCGCCCGCGGACGAGCGGGCCTCGCGGGCGCCTCAGCCGCAGAAGGCGATCAGCTCGCGGGCGACGCCGACCGGATCGTCGTAGGCCATCAGGAAGCCGGTGGCGTCGAGCGTGCGCAGCTGGGCCTCGGGGATCAGGTCGAGCGCCTCCTGGGCGGCGGCGAGCGGGTGCGCGCGGTCCTCGGTCGCCCACAACAGGAGAACCGGCATCCCGATCCGGGGGTACTCGTCGAGCAGCTGGCGCTGCGCGCCGGCCGGCCAGCGGCGCGCGAATTTCGCCCACGAGCGGGCCCGGTTGCCGTTGCCGGCCACGTCGGAGAAGGCGTGGCGGATGAGATCGCGCGCACCGTCGGCCTGCTGCGCGGACAGCCGCTCCCCGAACGACGGCCGGAAGACGGCGGTCGCGCCATGCGAGAGCAGGCGGTCGAGCCCGGGCAATGCCGCGGCGCGGCAGGCGGCCCGCCATAGCGCCCGCTGGCCGGCGAACTCGTCGCGGCGATGCAGCCGCGTCCCCATCAGCACCAGGCGCGCCGGGCTCACCCGGCCCTCGACGACCGCGCGGAGGGCGAGCTCGGCGCCGATGTCGTGCCCGGCCAGGAGCGGGCGCGGGCCGACCGCCTCTTGGCAGAAGCCGGCCACCACCTCGGTGAGCCACTCGGGCGTGTAGGGGTGGCGCGGCCGGTCCTCGGAGTCGCCGTGCAGCGGCAGATCCGGCAACACGACCCGGAAGCGCGCCGACAGCGCCTCGACCACCGGCTCCCACTCGCGGTAGGAGAGCCCCAGCGAGTGCAGCAGCACGATCGCCGGCCCGGTTCCGGTCTCCCTGTAGGCCACCCGCGCCCCGTCGTGATGGTGGTAGAGGCGCAGGCGCATCCCTGCATTGAATCGCCGCGCACGCTCCGCGCCGGGGGCGAAGTCTGTGCAATAGCTCCACGACCCTTCTAAAGCCTTCCGTTTGGGAGTGCAATGGCAGCATGAGCACCACCAGAAACAGCCCTCTGGGACTCTCAACCTCGCAGGCGGCCGAAGCGCTCGGCGTTTCGCTGGGAACGATCCGCCGCTGGTCGGACATGGGGCATCTGGCGTCCTACCGGACGCCGGGTGGTCAGCGCCGCTTCAGCGCCGAGCAGATCGAGCAGTTCCTGGCCAAGCTCGAGCGCGGAGCGGTCAGCGAGCGCGGCGAGCGCCTGGCCAGCTGAGGCGCCTCGCCTCAGCAACCCCGCCGGCCGGCGGGTTCAACCGGTCCGGGCCTGCCGGATCCGGCGCTCCATGTCGAGCTCCGAGTCGAAGTCGGCCGCGTCGGCGTGCCGGTACTCGACCCCCTCGCCGCTGAGGAGTCCGGCCAGGATCTCGACGAAGCGCGCGTCGAGCTGGGTGCCGGCCACGCGGCGCAGCTCGGTGAGCGCCTCGAAGGAGCTCATCCGCGTGCGATAGGTGTCCTTCGCCGTGAGCGTGTCGTAGACCTCGGCGACGGCGATGATCTTGGCGATCTCGGGGATCTCCTCGGCCACGAGGCCGTTGGGGTACCCACGGCCGTCGGGGCGCTCGTGGTGAGCGAGGACGATCTCGGCCACCGGGCCGTACATGCCGAGGTCCTTGAGCATCTCGGCCCCCAGCTCCGGGTGGCGCTGGATGGCCAGCCAGTCCTCGTCGGTCAGCGTGCGCCCGCGCTCGTGGACGCGGTCAGAGAGCGCGAAGTGGCCGATGTCGTGGAGCAGGCCGGCGGTGTGCGCGAGCTCCTGCTCCTGCTCGCTCATGCCGATGTCGGCCGCCATGTCGCGGGCGAAGCGCGCCACCGCCGCGGCGTGGCGGGCGGCACGCTCGTCGCGAACGTCGAGCGAGCGCATGAGGCCGGCGAGCACGCCCCAGGAGAGCGAGACGTATTGCTCGGCGCGGTGGCGGGACTGCTCGAGGAGGTGGGCCATGTAGGAGAAGGTGAAGACGGCCGAGAGGGCGAAGGCGATGCCGGCGTAGCCGACCTCGACCGTGATGCCGGCGCCGGCGAGCACGACGGCGATGTTCAGCGCCGCGCTCGGTACGAAGCCGAGGAACTCCCGCGGGCCGACCTGCTCGAGGTGAGGCAAAAAGAGCCTGCGCAGCGACGCGAAGATGATGAAGCTCAAAGTGATCGCGAGCAGGGCGGCGAACGCCGCGCTCAGATAGAACCCGACCCGGTTGCCAGGTCCGGCGGACAGCGCACGGACAACGAGAGCAGCCGCAAGCGCAGGCAGGACGTTGGCCGGCAAATTTATGAGCACCACCCGGCGCAGGCGGGTGCGTCCCCGCGCGGCCGCCGCCACCTCCGAGACCACAGCCGCGACGATCGCCGACCGAGGGCCGAGGAAGACCGCGGCGAGCACGTACACGAGGAACGAAGCGGAGATCCCGATCCGCTGTTCAGCAGCTCTCGTCGCAAGTATCCCGGCGATGAGAGCGGCCAGCCCAAGGATGACCGAAAGCGAGTCGAGACGATCAGCTGATGCGCCCACGGCCGCGCCCGCGACACATGCAGCGAGCGCGACGAGTGTCAGAACCTCAACCGGACGCTTGAGCGCAAGCCAGCGGGCCAGGGGGATGGCCATGGCGCCACGGTACCGCGTGCGGGGGCAGAACTAAAGCGTCATCAGCGACGTTCACGTCTGGCGAAAGCCCATACGCGCTCCTTTCTCTCTCGGGCCGCCGGGCTTATGCTCCGGCGCGTGCACAAATCAGCCGCGACCGCGGCCAAGCTGCACTATTTTTTGGAACTTCACGGCCGAAACCTGTGCAATCCTAGGTCGCGGACGCCATGTTCACAAGGCATAGTGCGAAATAGCAGCGGCTAGCCCGCTTTTCCTGCGCATGCGCTACCTCAAGACCAGCGAAGCGGCGACCCTGCTGAACGTCAGCCCGAACACGCTGCGCGCCTGGGAGCGGCGCTTCGGCTTCCCGAAGCCCCAGCGGTCGCCCGGCCGCCATCGCCTCTACACCTACGGCGAGGTGGCGGCGCTGCGCGACGCTCTCCAGGAGGGGCTGTCGATCTCCTCCGCCGTGTCGCGCGCGCGCGAGGGGCTGGCCGCGGACACGAGCTCGCTGATCGGCGCACTGGCGTCCTACGACCGCGAGCGCGCCGATGCCGCCATCGAGGCGGCCCTGGCGCTGCGCTCGGTCGAGCGCTCGGTGCAGGAGGTGTTGTTGCCGGCGCTGGACGAGATCGTCCGGCGGCACTCGGTGGAGTCCGCGCCGTGGGCCTTCGCGGCTCACTGGGGCTCGGACTGGCTTCGGCGCGCCACCCGGCTGGCGCCCCCTCCGGTGCGAGACGTCGCCGTCGTCATCGGGGACGCCTCGCGCGACGAGCTCGACAGCGATGCTCCGCACATCCGCGCGCTGGAGCTCTTCTGCGTGCGGGCCGGCGTGCGTGTGCTCGGCCTCTCCGCGCGCGGCATCGCCGGCATCGGCGACGCGCTCGCCGTGCACCGCCCGAACCTGGTCGTGGTCGCCGGTGGCCACCTCGACGACGACGTCGTGGCGCGCTGGGCATATGCGATTCGCCAGTCGGCGGGCTCGCTGCCGCTCGCCACCTACCGCCGCGGCGCGCACCGAACGCGCATGCGCGGCACCGGAACCCTCTCACTTCCCGGCTCCGCCGCCGAGGCGCAGCGCGAGCTGCTGGCGCTGCTCTCGCCCGAGCCCGCGCAGCGGCGCGCGCCCGGGCGCGGGTTCTCCTCGGCCGCCGGCCTCTGAGCGCCTGGCAGCGACGCCCGGCGGGTGCACGTCGTCGGCGGCAGCAAACCTCGCACGTGGACATTGCACGATTTTCGTGCACGATCCGTTGCGACCCTTGAAGTTGCACATGTGACAATCGATAAATCCCCGCCCATATGAGCGGAATCCGGACCAACGCGGCGGCCGGGATGCTGGGCGTGAGCCCGAACACGCTGCGCAGTTGGGAGCGCCGTTACGGCTTTCCCCGCCCCCACCGATCGCCCGGTGGCCACCGCCAGTTCGCGCTGGCCGAGATCGAAGCCCTGCGGATGGCGCTGGCCGAGACCCACAACGTCTCCTCCGCCGTGGCGCTCGCACGCGAGCGCGGTGCCGGGCCTTCGTCGTCCCAGCGGCTGACCAGCGCGCTGCGCGCCTTCGACGAGGAGACGGCCAACCGGCTGCTCGACGAGAGCCTCGCGCTGCGTTCGATCGAGCGCACGATCGAGGACCTGCTGCTCGACTCGCTGGCCACGCTGCTCCAGAGCGGGCGGGGCGGGGCCGAGTACGAGTTCGCCTGGCGCTACGCCACCGGCTGGCTGTCGGCGGTCAAGCGCCTCTCGCCCCCCGCGCAGCGTGCGGAGGGCGTGCTGGTCCTCGACGCCTCGGCCGCCTTCGACCTCGACGCGCTGCACGCGCAGGCCTTCGAGCTCATCCTGCGGCGGGCCGGGCTGCGCACGCTCACGCTCTCGCCGGCCATCGACCCCGCTCGCCTGGGCCGCGCGATGCGCGCGCTGCGGCCGCGCGCGATCGTGCTCACGGGGCGGTGGATCAGCCTCGACGCGATCGGCCGCGTCGTCTACGCGGTGCGGGCCATCCACAACGAGGCCATCGTCTTCGACTTCCGGGGCGCGATTCCCGACAGTGGCGCGACGACGGTTGCTCGTCTGGGCTCGAAACCGGTCGCCGCGCGCGATCGCCTGCTCGATTTCCTGCAGGCAGAGCCCGCCGAGCAACCGTCCCGTCACCCCCGCTCTCCCGCCCTGGCGCTGCGCTGAGCGGCCCGGGCCGCCAGGGGGTGGCCGCCTAGAATCACCACCCCCATGGCCTCGCCCCACCGCCCCGTCGACCCGCGCGCCGACTTCCCCGCTCTGGAGGAGCAGGTCCTCGCGCGCTGGCGCGAGCGCGACGTCTTCCGCACCTCGGTGCACCGCCGCCGCGATGCTCCGCGCTGGGGCTTCTACGAGGGCCCGCCCACGGCCAACGGCGCGCCCGGGTCGCACCACGTGCTGGCCCGCGTGTTCAAGGACATCTTTCCGCGCTACAAGACCATGCGCGGCTACTACGTGGAGCGCAAGGGCGGCTGGGACTGCCACGGCCTGCCCGTCGAGCTGGCCGTCGAGGCCGAGCTGGGCTTCCAATCCAAGGACGACATCGAGCGCTTCGGCATCGCGCAGTTCAACGCGCGCTGCCGCGAGAAGGTGCTCAGCCACGTCGAGGACTGGAACCGCCTGACCGAGCGCATCGGCTTCTGGATCGACCTCGACGACGCCTACAAGACGCTCGACACCAGCTACGTCGAGTCCGTGTGGTGGGCGCTGAAGACGATCCACGAGAAGGGACTGCTGTTCCAGAAGCTGAAGGTGGTGCCGTACTGCACGCGCTGTGGCACCGCCCTGTCCAGCCACGAGCTCGGCCAGCCCGACGTCTACCGCGATGTCGAGGATCCCTCGGTGTACGTCCGCTTCCCGGTCGTGGCGGGCAACGCCACGGTCGAGGCGGGCGAACAGCTGCTCGTCTGGACCACCACGCCCTGGACGCTCGTCTCCAACGCGGCCGTCGCGGTCGATCCCGACCTCACCTACGTGCGCGCCCGCACCGACGACGGCACCGTGGTGATCCTGGGCGAGGCGCTGCTCGAGCGCGTGCTGCCGGGCGGCGCGGACATCCTCTCGACCTTCCCCGGCAGCGAGCTGGAGGGCGTGCGCTACGAGCCACCGTTCGACTTCATCGCCGGCAGCGAGTACGGCGAGCGCGGCCACACCGTCCTGCTGGGCGACTTCGTCACCGCGCATGACGGCACGGGTCTCGTGCATACCGCGATCGCCTTCGGCGAGGACGACTTTCGCCTCGGCGAGCAGTACGGCCTCAATGTGGTCAACCCGGTCCGCCTCGACGGCACCTACGACGAGCGCATCGGCCCGTACACGGGCCGCTGGGTCAAGGACGCCGACGAGGACCTGATCGAGGACCTGCGGGCGCGCGGGCGCCTGCTGCGCGCCGAGCGCTACGAGCACGCCTACCCGCACTGCTGGCGCTGCCACACGCCGCTCATCTACTACGCCAAGCCCTCCTGGTACATCGCCACGAGCGAGATCCGCGACCGTATGCTGGCCGCCAACGCCACGATCAGCTGGCATCCCGAGCACGTGAAGGACGGCCGCTTCGGCAAGTGGCTGGAGGGCAACGTCGACTGGGCGCTCTCACGCGAGCGCTACTGGGGCACGCCGCTGCCGGTGTGGCGCTGCGAGGCCGGGCACACACGGGTGGTGGGCTCGCTGGCCGAGCTGGCCGAGCTCTCCGGCGTGACGCTCGAGGACCCGCACCGGCCGTTCGTGGACGAGGTCACGTTCGCCTGCGCGCAGTGCGAGGAGCCGATGCGCCGCGTGCCCGAGGTCATCGACGTGTGGTTCGACTCGGGATCGATGCCGTTCGCGCAGTTCGGCGCCCCGCACGAGAACGTGGCCCACTTCGAGGAGCGCTTCCCGGCCGACTTCATCTGCGAGGCGCTCGACCAGACCCGCGGGTGGTTCTACTCGTTGCTGGCCGTCTCGACGCTGCTGTTCGACCGCTCGTCCTACCGCAACGTCGTCTGCCTCGGCCTGATCCTCGACGACCAGGGCCGCAAGATGTCGAAGTCGCTGGGCAACATCGTCGCGCCCTGGGACGTGATCGACACCTATGGCGCCGACGCGTTCCGCTGGTACTTCTTCACCTCCAAGTTCCCCTGGGACGGGTATCGCTTCTCGCTCGAGACGATCGGCGAAGCGGTGCGCCAGTTCCTGCTCCAGCTCTGGAACACGTACTCGTTCTACGTCCTCTACGCCAACGCGGGCAACGTGGCGCTGCGCGACCGCGGGCCGGATGCGAACCCGCTGGAGCTGACCGAGCTCGATCGCTGGGTCCTCTCGCGCCTGGCCGCCACGGTCGAGACCGTGAGCGAGCGCATGGACGCGTTCGACGCCACGATGGCCGGGCGCGCCATCCAGGACTTCGTCGACGAGCTCTCCAACTGGTACGTGCGCCGCTCGCGCCGGCGCTTCTGGGACGGCGACCCCGCGGCCTTCACCGTGCTGCGCACCGCGCTCGTCACCGTGGCCCAGCTGCTGGCCCCATTCTGCCCCTTCGTGGCCGACGAGATCTACGACAACCTCGACGGCGCGGAGCCGAGCGTCCACCTGTGCGACTGGCCCGTCCCCGGCGAGCGCGACGAGGGCCTCGAGCGCGCGATGGCGGTCGCGCGCGAGACCGTCCGCCTCGGCCTCGCCGCCCGTGGGCAGGCCAAGGTCAAGGTCCGCCAGCCGCTGCGCGCGGCGGTCGTCGTGGCCACCGGCTTCGAGCGTGAGGCGATCGAGGCGCTGAGCGAGACCGTGCGCGAGGAGCTCAACGTGCGCGAGCTGCGCTTCGTGTCCGAGGCCGACGAGCTCGGCGAGGTCGAGGTCAAGCCCAACTACCGCACGCTCGGGCCGCGCTTCGGCAAGCAGATGCCGGTGGTGGCCGCCGCCGTCGCCGGCCTCGACGCCGCTCGGGCCGCGAGCACACTGCGCGACGGCCGCACGCTCGCCATCACCGTGGCCGGCCAGGACCACGAGCTGACATCCGAGGACCTGCTCGTCTCGATGCGACCGCTCGAGGGCTACCAGGTCGAGCGCGAGGGCTCGCACGCCGTCGCCCTCGAGCTCGAGATCGACGACGAGCTGCGCACCGACGGGTGGGCGCGCGAGATCGTGCGCGCAGTCCAGCTGGCCCGCCAGGCGGCGGGACTCGACGTCTCAGACAGGATCCGGCTCACGCTCGGCGGCGACGAGCAGCTGCTGGCCGCCGCGCGCGCGCACGAGCGCTACATCGCCGGCGAGACGCTCGCGCTCGAGGTCGCCTACAGCTCGCTCGACGGCGCGGTTGGAGCGGTCGTCATCGACGGCCGCGAGCTGCGCGTCGCCGTCGCGCCAGCTTAGGCCAGCGCGGGCTCGAGCTCGGCCTCGAGCTTGCGCTTCGGATAGGCGCCGATGACCGTCTTGGCCGGCTGACCGTTGCGGAACAAGATCAGCGTCGGGATCGACATGATGTTGTACTGGAAGGCCGTGTTCTGGTTCTCGTCGGTGTTCATCTTGACCACCTTGAGCT
>Ga0070739_10003982_pt1 | contig 17936 bp, 16 predicted proteins | sample Coa_R1_7_FD_66445 | JGI IMG/M metagenome (GOLD analysis project Ga0070739, IMG submission 66445) | Surface soil microbial communities from Centralia Pennsylvania, which are recovering from an underground coalmine fire - Coalmine... | ecosystem: Environmental > Terrestrial > Soil > Unclassified ... | reverse complement strand
TGCGTTTTTCGGCTCAAATCGGACAGCATTTCGGTCGATTTCGGACAGGGTTTCGGCGCATTCCGGACACCGTTTCGGGGATTTCGGACAACCCTGGACGGGCGGAGGGGCGCTGCCCTTGAAGCGGCGCGGGATAGCGGGCTTCATAGCACCTTGCCGAACCAGGAGGTGCTATGCCGAGGGAGCGACTATCCATGCGCAAGATCCGCGAAGTCCTTCGACTCAAATACGAATGCCAGCTCGCCTATCGGGAGATTGCTCGCAGTTGCGGGCTCGCCCGGAGCACGGTCAGCGACTATCTGGCTCGAGCCGCCGAAGCGGGGCTCAGTTGGCCGTTGCCGTCCACCCTCAGTGATCAGGATCTCGAAGCTCGCCTGTTTCACCGCCCCGAGATGGATCTGAAGGGCCGCCCGCGGCCGCAGCCCGATTACGCGGCGGTCGACGCGGAACTTCGTCGCCATCGCGGCGTCAACCTGACGCTGGACCTACTCTGGCGCGAGTACAAAGCCCAGCATCCCGACGGCTACCAATACACACAATTTGTGACCCACTATCACCGGTGGCGCCGACAGCGGGATGTCTGTCTCCGGCAGACCCACCGCTACGGCGAGAAGCTGTTCGTCGATTTTGCCGACGGCCTGACGCTGGTCGATCCCCAGACGGGGATACGGACTCCCACCGCCCTGTTTGTCGCCGTCTGGGGCGCCTCCAACTACACCTATGCCGAGGCCTGTCCGGCGCAGGACCTGCCGTCCTGGATTGGCGCCCATGGGCGGGCGTTCGCGTATTGTGGTGTGGCCCCGCACATCGTCGTGCCCGACAATCTCCGGGCCGGCGTCACAAAGGCCTGTCGGTATGAGCCGGAGCTGAATCCCACGTACCAGGCGTTCGCCGAGCACTACGGCTGTGCCGTGATTCCGGCGCGGCCGCGTCGACCCCGCGACAAAGCGAAGGTCGAAGGGGGCGTGTTGATTGTGAAACGCTGGATCCTGGCCGCGTTGCGGCACCGGCTCTTCAGTTCCCTGGCCGAGCTGAACACCGCCATCCGCGAACTCTTGGAGCGGGTGAACACCCGGCCTCTGCGCACACTCCAGCGCTCACGGCGGGAGCTGTTCGAGGCCTGGGACCGGCCGGCCGCTCGGCCCTTGCCCGCCGTACCGTATGAATACGCCGAGTGGCGGCAGGCCACCGTCAACATCGACTATCACATCGCGGTGGACCACCATTATTACAGCGTGCCCTCTCGGGTGGTGCGGGAGACGGTCAACGTCCGGCTGACCGCGACGACGGTTGAGATCTTCTTCAACAGTGAGCGGGTGGCCGCGCATGTGCGGTCCCGGGTCCCTCATCAGCACACGACGCTAGTCGCACACATGCCGGTCGCGCACCAGCGTTATCAGGAGTGGACCCCCTCGCGCCTCATCGAGTGGGCGGCGAAGACGGGCCCCGCCACCGCACAAGTCGTGGAGCACATCCTGACCAGCCGGCCCCATCCGGAGCAGGGCTATCGCGCGTGCCTCGGCATTCTCCGGTTGGGCACGCACTATGGACCAGCCCGCGTGGAGGCCGCCGCGCACCGCGCGGTGCACTTCCGGGCTTGTTCGTACAAGGCGATCCGCACCATGCTGGCGACCGGCTTGGATCGGGTGGCGCTTCCAGAGGCAGACGCGCCCCGCCGTCTGCCCACTCATGAGAATGTGCGGGGCGCCACCTATTATCACCCCTCACCACAGGAGGATCCGTCATGCTGACCCAACAGACCGTGGCGTTGCTCCACACCTTGAAATTGCATGGGATGGCCCACGCGTTCACTGAGCGGCTCGCCAGCCCCCAGCACGCCGATCTCTCCCACGCGGAGTTTGTTGCCTTGCTGGTTCACGAGGAGAAGACCTATCGGGATAACCAACGGCTTACGCGGTTGCTCAAGAACGCCAAGCTCAAACAGCAGGCGACGCTTGAAGACCTCGACTACAGTCATCCCCGCGGGCTCGCCAAAGCGGTGATGCTGGAATTGAGCACCGGGCAGTGGATCAGGGCTCCACGCAATGTGCTCCTCACGGGCCCGACCGGCGTGGGCAAAAGTTACGTGGCGCAGGCATTGGGGCATCTGGCGGCTCGTGCCGGCTTCCCGGTCCTCTATGTGCGCGCGCCGCGGCTCTTCGAGAGCCTGCAGCAGGCCCGGGGCGATGGCTCCCATCTCAAACTCCTCACCAAGCTCGGCAAGCTCCCGGTGCTGATTTTGGACGATCTGCTGCTGACGCCCTTGACCGATGCGGAACGCAAGGACCTGTTAGAGATCGTGGAAGACCGTTATGGGACCACGGCCACGGTGATTACGAGCCAATGCCCGCTCAAGGAGTGGCATCGGCACATGGGGGATCCGACGCTGGCCGATGCGATCTGCGATCGGCTCCTGCATACCGCGTATAAGATTGAGCTGAAGGGCGAGTCGATTCGGAAGGTCAAACGAGAGTCGCGTCCCGGAGCCGATGCCTGAACAGGGAGCGGGGGCCGTATGGACCGTCTCGCGATCGCGGATCCTGGAGCACCGGTGGTGGTCCGGTTGCACGGCAGTCGGCTCACGGTGCCTTTGCACGCGCAGATCAGGACGTGATCGGGCGCTCACACTCCGCTCAGACTGTGCCCACGCTTATTGATACGGAGGATTGTCAGAGAAGAACCCAACACGCTACACTAACAGCTCGGCCCGCGTCGCTTCGCTCCGACCTGTCCGAATTCCCCGAAACGGTGTCCGGATTCCTCCGGAACCCGTGCCGATTTCACCGAAATACGCAGGAGAGCGAGCATATTCGCCTCACGCGTTGAATTTCAACACTAGCGGGTGGCGATTGGCAGGCAAATTCGCGCTTGGAATCAATCCGCCATTGCCCGTAAAGGAAGCCTGCGCGATTGTTTCATAAGGGAAGGCTCCTGAAGCGGAGTTCTGCCCTTCGGCTACGTAAGTCGGATTCCCATTCAACGGCTTCAACCGCAGCTTGCACTCGGTCCGCAAACTCAGTTCGACGCGCAAGAGATCAAGGAATGCCGCGACCTTCCACAACGCGATGGCAAGCAACAGTTGGAATCTGGCATGTTGGTACTGCCCAGGCTGCCCATCCTGCCACCGCGCATCGAGGCGAAGCGAGGCAAGCTGACCCACATCGATTGAAAACCGCGCCTCGATCCTCTTCGCCGTGATCCGTTGCTTTTGGAAAATAGCCTGGCCAGCCTCGCCGGTTCCGATAGGATCGAAGCGAATGCCGGGAACGGTTACTCTTTCGCAATCCCACCCCACAATACACGCGGTCAGGGCGCGCGGCGAGCGCAGCCCGACAAAGGTCAGCTTGTTTTTGACCGAGATTTGGAATCCGTGGATCAACGACAAGGGGTCGTATTCCATCGCCAGACGGAAGATTTCAGGAACATTGGCCGCCGGGCAAGTATCGCCAGACGGCATACCAAGACGGGCCTTCACCAATTCCACCATTTCTTTGTTCTGACCGTCTTGGTCCTGGTAGGGCAACATTTCTGCATTGGCTCCATTTCCCTCAAGACGACCTTTCGCTCCCATGATGTATTCGGAGGCAAAACGGTGGCCATCAATAGTGGAACTCGTTTTGAAAACCCCGTCAGGCATCCCATTCTCTGTGAGCTTGATATACGGTAAGCCGTTCAATGCCGGTTTCAGCGTGCCGGTATATTTGTCGGCCAGGCACACCTCTTCCAAGCGATTCGCCATCGAGGCTTCCGACTTGAGCAGACAGATATTGCCGTTCTGGCCGGATGGATCGGGGTAGAGCACCGGACCGATATCTGGGAAACCCGTCGGCTGGATACGAGGATCACCGTTCGTAGGTTCGAGTTCGGCTGTGATAAAAATTCGCCGGCAGCCCGCTGGAACGGCGAACCCTCCGAAAGTGAGTACAGGTTGGGCACTTTGAGCAGTGTTGGTCATGGATCGCTCCTCCTAAATCATATGGATTGCGGTAGCGTCACGGCACGGTACAGTTTCCAGTGGTCCCGCCAGTCGAGAGGGATGGCCACGGCGGCCGCCAACCGGCGGACGAACTTCGGATCATGATCAAACCGCCAGGCACGATGATCAGCCCGGATAACATCACGGCCAACAAGACGCGGCTTTTCACGGCTCGACTCTTGACCCCAGCAATTCGGCACACCCCAGATCGCCAGCCACCGAAGCGCTTCTTCGACAGCCAATGCAAGAGTAGATGGCGAACGTTGGCACAAGAGTGCAATGGGGCGTTGCGACCGGCGCTTCTGCCACTGCGATGCATCGTCCCTCTGCCATTCGCATTCAAGCTCGAGAAGCACACGCAACGCGGCGTACGCAGGTGGAATAGCTCGCCAGCCTTCCGAGTCCTCCTGCTCACTGTTTCCCCGATGCCACCCGATGAGGCTGAGCGCTTCGGTCCAGCGGGCAATACAATGATCGTCGAGCTCCCCGTTAAGAAACATGAGGATGTCCGTGAGTGGTGCTGGTCGTGGTGACCGGAGCGCAGGCAGATCGTCATCCAATGAATCGAGGTAACGTCTGGCCAAGACGTCAGCCAGGTCGCTACAGAGATCGGTACCGCTCCAGACTGCCTGCTTGGAACTGGCCTTCGACTCGGTCGGCAAATACCAGCCCGTCGGTCCGCGTTTAAGGGGCAGCAGCGATCCAAGAAACGGCTGTACTTCTGAGAACGCGGGTTTGCCACCGATCTGTTGCCGTTGTCGTTCGAGGCCCTGGACTGCAGCCAGCGCCCGCGCGATTCGAAACTCGGGCGACTGTTCCAGCCCTTGCATCAAATTCTCCCACAGTGCTACTGGCAACGGTTTGAAAAACACTACACGTTGTCCAGTTTCCGCGATCTTATCTCGCAGCGACTTGGACTCGGTCAATCGCTTGCATGCAGCATAGATGCTCAGGAGAGCTTCGAGAGCGTTCTCCGGTGTAGGCTGAGAAACTGTAAGTTCGATCGCTTCGACAAGGTCCGCACGAACGTAATGAGGGCTAGAAGATTTGATCTTTTTGTCTCGTTCGTCGCGCCAAACTTCAAACTGATCGAGGAATCCGCTTTCATCGAGCGGCGCGAGGGCGTCGTTAAGCTGGAGCGCCTGCCTATTCGCTGTGGCGCTCAGATAACGTCCCGTACAGACCCACGGGACGCGGCTCGCTTTCATCTTGAAGCGGAACTCCTGCCAGCCCGCAAAGCCGGCATCCACACCCTGGGAGCGAAGGGCGCGCGCGAATTCTGCGGAGAACCGCGCTTCCTTGCCAGGCAGGCGGGCCTGAGCATCGCAGATGAAGGACTCTAGCTCGGCAAAGGTCGCCGGTCGGTCCCACAACGGCAGCCAAATCGAGGAAGCGGTACCCTTTACCTCGTTAGCGTCGTCCACGAAGTCTTCACCCGAGTCGAAGACAAAGGGAAACGCGGCGAAGCGCCGGCTGTTTGCCGCCAGCGTGCGGGACACCGCCCCTCGCAGAGCAAACGCCCCTTCGACCGCGAGAAAATAATCGAGCGCATTGAAGGGAAAGGTTTCGAGGATCCATCCTAAGCCGCTGTTGTACGTTTTGATGGCGTCCGGGAAAAAAGGTGTCCCAGGCGACTTCTCTTTGTCCCAGATGCTAAAGTGGCCCGGGAAAAGCGAAGCTTGAACCAAATCCGCCGGCTTATCTTTGAAGGCCAGAAAGTAACTCCAGAAGCTACGAAAGATTTCGCTGTTGCCCGCTTCACCGCGCCTTAGGAAAAGCGGATTGTCACCACTGCGTACGGTTCGAGCTGTCAGGATGGCATCCATGGCCAAGACGCCCGAGCTTGGCAGTTCATCGCGAAACAGTTCAAAAAGCTCAGTTTGTTCCGCACGCTCTGCTTCCTGAAATCGCTCGAAGTAGCCGCGTCCAGCATTGATCGCTTTGATGATGTCATGATCAGACTGCATCCGGCTCTGAACAACGGCCATCGTGGCTTTTTCGCCGGAGGTCTTGGTGCGAATCTGGCGGATGATTCCTTTCCGCAGGACCACAGCTTCAGCCTGCTCTCGCGATTTGATTGCGAAGCGCAGCTCTCCTTCAGCGATTCGCCCTTCTTCGAGTTTCCTTTTAGCCGGCCTGGGCACTGTCACGGCTTCTTCAAGCACGGCCAGGTTTTCACGAATAAAGCGAGAGAAGGTTTCTGTTGCCGCAGGCGCCCATTGAATGACCACCTTCTGCTTTGGCCGTCTGCCCGCGGTTGTTTCAATCTGAAAGCTAATTTCTTCCGGTGGCTTAACCGCAAAGCTTCCATTCTTCAGATCGAAGCTGAGTTTTCCGTCCTTCCACGAGTGCTTGTTAGCCTTGTAACCGTGCTGCCGTAGCAGTTTCCTGTTCTCCCAAAGGAATCCGGCCACTGGCTTTCGGTCAATCTTCAATATGAGTTCCTGTTTTTCATCCAATCCTCCACCGGTATTCCATGGCGAGAAGATCGGAGTTGGCTGGTAGTGCTGCGCAAAGAATTCCACAAGTTTCTTTTCGCTCGAATATTTCATCGAGCGTAGATGGAAGCAGGCAGTGTTCAAGTCCCACCACCCTTCGGCATCAGGATCGCGGTATTCTGATTTGGCGCAGGTAGCGAGCACACGTAGGAGACCGATCGCTTTCAGGTAATGTCCGAGGATATTGTGCCTGCATCCTGGAATGGGAAGGGAGTTCATGAATGACCCTCCTTCGCAGTTTCGCTATTGGTCTCTGCGACCTTCTTCGATGCTCGACCATCAGCCGCACGCAGCACTGCCTCCAGGTAGGCAAGTCGGAACGGGCCGTAATGATCGAGCAACCGCAAAACACCGCGTGTGTAGCTTTCATGACCATCAGCGTCGCGCCCTATACGGCGACAATCCACGGAAAGGGCTTGGCAGCCGAGCTCTTGGCCATCGATGAGAACCGCCGGAAGCGGATCGCCATTGCTGATACCGCGAACAGTGTCCGTGTGCTTCTCCTCCTGGGGATTTTTCGGGATCTCGTCGCGAAGGACCTTGCGGACACGACCATGATGGCTCATAGCCAGGTATTCGGACAGAAGCTGTTCAAGATAGCGCTCAACCGACTGGGGCGAGCGTAAGTCGGCTTGCGTCTCAATATGGTGCTGCCGCAAGGCGAGCGCAGAGGCTACCTCATGCGCCATCCCAGGGCGAAAGAGCCGTTTCAGCTCATAGACTTTCTTTCGCAGTTCAGCGCCCGTTAGAGGATGACCATGCTCATCCCGAAGTTGCGGGCTTTCCGAAAGGGAAAATTTGGCTAGCGGCACATGAGCGGATGGGGGCTCGATGCCAGCTTCTTTCAAGGCTCGAAGCGCCTCCTCCTGCCATGAAGGATGGTTTTTCCCAACGTCGTGCCAAAGGGCTGCCTCCAGGCACGCTCCCTTCTCAGCCTCGTTGATCGAACCGGTCGTGGGCAGCGCTTGACAAATGGCATTCAGCTCACTCTGCACATCCTTGCAGTGATCGGCGATGGATCGCCAACCGTTACTCAGATATGACAGCACGTCCTCATCCGGCGGAAGCTGCAGGGGTTGAAACAGGCTTTGAGGCCTGTTGCTGTCCAGTCCCGTCCAGCCGCGATCCGCCTCGTAGCCTCCCGCACTCACCGGTAATAGGAGGGTTGCTCCAGGGAACACACCCTGCGTTGCAGCCGATACCCACCCGCGCTCCCTGCCAAGCCAGAGCCAACCTTGACGCCAGTTCGGGAAGCTGCCCTCTTTCCGGGTTAATCGGCTGATCGGCACAGCACAGAGTTCATCGTGCTGAACGTCATAGAAGAAGGGCGGCGGTGCACCCTCGTCAGCGCCGTCCCACTCACGCCAGAGGACGAGAACATCGGTGTCTTCGTCCATTCCCCGAACGAATGGCGACACATCGGTATATCCGAGGGAAAGGTTGCTGTCGGTGTCGAAGAAATCCAGTAACTCGTGGCGTTGAAGCGAATAGGGGCACCGCTCGATCGAAGCGGCAATGTCGTCGCGAATCGTATCGAGAGCTGCAGGCGATGCGTCACCGTTGGGCTGAGACAGCGATTGCCAAGCACGAGCGCAACGTTCTTGGTCATACGGAAGGTAACGGGAGCGAATCTCTCTTTCTGCTTTTTCCTTTGCGTCTTTGGGCTTGTCTGGGACTTGGGGTAGATCCAAACCGACTATGACAGCAACGGGCGTCCATCCATAAACCGCCTGTCCGTTGCTTCCAAACTCGCCGGCGCGGTTAAGCCGTCCCAATCGCTGGACCATGGATGATAACGGCGCCACTTCGCTCCAAAGGATCGCGCTGGAGAGGTCCACGCCTGCTTCAATGACTTGCGTGGAGACCACGATCTGCCCGCCCGGATAGTTTCGAAGGTGCTCCGGCTTGAGCTTATTGAACTGGGACAGACGATCCGGTGGACGAAATCGCGAGTGGAGGAGAACCAGATCAACTCCCTGCAACTTGCCTGCTTCTTGCTCGCGTCGCAGTGCGTCGAACATCGCGACCGTACGGTCAACGGTGTTACAGATCACGAGCGAGCGTCTTGGAATCTCGGCTGGAGCCTGGTTGGCGTTGAGCGTTGTTACCATCTCATGATGACGCTCAATAATGCCGAAAATTCTTTCCTCCGGTGGTTGGCCTTGACCGAAATGCCAGTCTTGATGCATTTCCATGCGCTTGAGAGAACAGCGGCGTCGGCCGACTTCTGATTGCGTATCAGATTTCTCTGCATCGGTTAGCGAAAACGTAAAACTGTCAGGGCGCGTGTGATCTCGCCAGTCTCGTGTTTTCAAGATGCCCTGACTCGTTGTGGCGGAGACATACCAGGTCACCGAATGGTCTCCGAAGAAAGAACCAAAGCCGCTTGGAAGATTTCCGTTACGATTCCGACGAAATACTTCGAGCTGACAGGCCGTCGCTAAACCTGCACCCATCAATTGCACTTCATCGCAAACCCAGAGGCAATCGTTGTTCAAGAGACCGAAATGGATGGGCCAGCGATACCGGCTCATGCCGTAGCCTCGATTCAGCGCACGGGACAGGAGCATGTCCTGCGTGCCGATGAGGATGGCCGGCTTCTCCGGATAGAGGTCCCAATCGCGGCGGATGTCATCAAGCTCCTCACCTCCCATAAGAATCACGGGAGCACGCTCAGCGAGCCACTGTAAATTCGCAAGAGCTTCGATTTCGAATTTAAGCCCTGCCGTAGGATCAATCAGGTTTCTTAACCATGACGAGACGTTTCCATTGGTCTGCTCAACGAGCGTTCGCATCGGCAAACAATACACAAGTCTTCTTGGCCAATTCGGCCTGTTGAGGACGACGCGGTTCCATATCCAAGCTAGGACCACGCCCGCCGTTTTGCCACAGCCGGTTGGGATATCTATGAGGCGGGACTGGCAATCCAAACCGCTTCTCAAGGTCTCAGGATGGTTTGGGCTGGCATGAGGGCCGCAGGCCAACCGGCATTGCCAACCCATGGGATCAAGTCCATTTGAGGTTCCATCACTGCGCGTCGCAGCTTTGAAAAATTTCCAATAATTCATGAGGCTCTCCGCCTTCTGTCAAAAGTCTTCAGGTTTGTGCGCAAACCAAGTGGAGTGATCTACCATCTAAAGTTAGGCATCCACATGCTACCGCCACCCCGGCACCGCCATCGCGGTCTTGCCCAAGCCCGTCGGCACGTCCACCAGGAGGCTCGCACTCCCCTCACCCGTCCCCTCTCCCGCAAGGGGAGAGGGTCTTGAAAACAGATGCGGCTCGCAGGCGAAACGGACCTGGAACGGGTACGGCTCGTGCCCCGTCGCCTGCCGGAACCACACCGCGAACTGTCGGCTCGTGTCGCCGCTCATGACTACCGTTCCTGCACCTCGGAAACTCCGCTCACTCCCCGGCACCACCTTGTCCCACCGGCACCGATGAGAGCACCCCACCAGTTTGACTTATTTTGTACAACGGCGTACATATTCGGTTCATCGGAGGTCATCGTGAAACTCTCGATCAGCGAAGCGCGCAGGAGGCTGCCGGCGCTGGTTCGCCGGGTACAGCGGAACGCCGGCGCCAGCGTCCAGATTACCGTGCACGACGAGGTGGTCGCGGAACTGCGCGCGGTCCAGCCGGAACCGGAACCCGGCGCCGCCGCCACGAAGCTTCTGCAGTTGATGGCACGGTTGCCCAAGCCTCGTGGCCGCAAGACCGACGTTTCGTCGCACGTCAAAGAGCACCTGTACGGACGCAGACGGGTGACCCGCTGATGGCGCTGCCGCCGGAAGCGTTCTGCGACACGTCATTCTTTTACGCCTGCCTCGATCCCAAGGATGTGAACCATGCGCGCGCACGGGCGCTGGCCGTCGCAGCCGCCACGTCCCGGACGACGTTTTGCTCCACCTGGGACATCGTGAGCGAAACCGTGACGTTGCTCCGCTACCGTCGCGACTTTCGGGCTGCGCTGGCCTTCCTTGAAGAGGTCAAACCAGGGTTGCGGATCATTCGTTACGGCGATCGCGTCAGGGTGGAGGCCGAGGACATTTTCAGGCAGTATGGGCGGGATCATCGGTTGTCCTTATGTGATGCGATCTCGTTCGTTGTGGTCACCACGCTTCTGGAGAACATGCCCTGTCTGGCCTTTGACGAAGACTTTCGCAGGCTCGGTCTGACGGTGCTGATCTAGCCCGCACCACCGCCACCCCCGCGCGGCCATTGGGATTTTCCAAGGCCGGTCAGTACGTTGAGAAGTCACCCCTCACCCGCCCCCTCTCCCGCAAGGGGAGAGGGTCTCCCGGGAAGCTGGATCGCGTACCCGGTCTCCCCGTCCCCTCTCCCGAAAGGGGAGAGGGCTAGCGCGGGCGGACCTCCAGGCGTGGCGGGACCCGTCCCTCTCTCCTGCAAGGGGAAAGAACGCTGAAGGCAGGACCGGCTTTGTCTTTCCATCCGGGTGCGGTACAATCGCGCATGGCGTTGGATCCCGCGAATCCTCCGATCTGGCTGCGCAAGCTTCATGTGACCGCGGCGCAGATCGACCCGACCGATTATCCCGCCACGCCGGAGGAAGGCATCCTCCAATGCTGTCGTTTGTCGGATGAACATCTTGCTTTAGCCAAAGCCTTTGCTGCCGCGCTCTATTCCCACCCATCAGAGGCCGAGAAGCCATGATTCACCTCCTGCCTTGGTAACAGCGTGAAGACCGACGATCGCCATGAAGAACCGGTGTCACCACTTCCACCAGGCCTTCAGTCTCTTTTGGCCAACGTCCTGGCTGATCTCTCCACACTATCCGTTCCTCATTGTCTCATCGGAGCCGCGGCTCTCGGAGCCTGGGGCCGACCCCGCGCGACGCATGATCTTGATCTGCTGCTCCTCGTCGATCAGGCGGCTAAGGAACGGCTCATCGCGCGGCTGTCATCGTCTGGTATCACGGTCAATCATCGGTGGCAGGCAGCCAATCCGATGGCCGAAACCAGGGTCACTCGTTTTGTGTCGCAGCGTCACCCCGACTACCCGCTCGATCTTATCTATGCTTCAGACCGACATGAACGCGAGGCGTTGACACGCACACGATCAGTTCAGCTTCATGGGCTCTTGGTCTCCGTCGTGAGTCCGGAAGACCTGATGATCCTCAAACTTAAAGCCGGCCGTCCGACTGATTTTGACGACGTGATCAGCATCGTCAAGAACCCACGCCTGCACCTCGATCTCCCCTACTTGTGGAATTGGGCCGACCGGTTGGGCTTGCAGGGCGAACTGCACTACGTCCTCCGAGCGGCCGGGGCCGAGAGCTAGCCCCCCGGCGCCGGCCGTCGCGTCCCGCCGAGTCTGTCCCGCTTTCACTGTCCCGCAAGCCGTCTTCGCAACCCTCATCGCGTACTCCGCCGCCCGGCGCCTCCATCCAACGGCGAGAAGGGTACGGCCGGATTCAACTGATTGGCCGGGTTCAGAGGATTCTCCGGGTGAAAGCGATTCGCCGGATTGAAGGGATTGTTCGGATTGTACTGATTGAGGGGATTGGCGGGATTGCCAGGATCGAAGCGATTCACCGGGTTGAAGGGATTGTCCAGCGCATACGCGTTGGCGGGATTGAGCGGATTGTCCGGTGCATAGCGGTTCATGGGGTTGAAGATGTTGTAGTCGCGCTCATACTTGGGGTCGAATCCCATCTCGGCCCAGGCCGACGCGGCACACCACAAGAGAATCGTCACTATTAGAGTCGCGTGTCGCATGGCCGCTTCCTTTCCGCCGTCACCCTGTTTTCCCCCACCCTCCCCCCTCCCGCAAAGGGAGAGGGCTCCGACGAGCGGCGAGCGTAGCATGCGCCTGTGACACCTGAGGTCATGTCGCCCAACAATTTGTTTCCGGCAAGATTCTCGTTGCCTGACCTGCACTTCTGTGGGCTCCGTCGAGAGTCTGCTGCGGCACGTTGTGACATCGGAGGTCACTTTTGAAGAACGTGCGTGGGTCTAGCTGGTCTGTTTGGTCTATCCGGTTGCGAGGACGAGTTTACGATCCCTCCAAAATGTTCTTGGCTTCCTCCTTGACCGCTCGGCGCAAGGAGTCCGGCCGCATGACTGTGACGCCGCTGCCGAAACTCAACACCCAGCCGACCAGTTCCCGCGTATCCGCCACCTGCAACGCCATCCGGAGCCGGCCTCCTTTGAGCGGAGTCAGTTTCTGGCTTGGATGCCAGACACGGTCCTTGGCCCAGGCTGCCGTCGCCTTGTCGAACAGCAGTTCCACGTCGATCCGCTTGCCCCGCATGACGGTCAGCGCGTCCTGCACATAGGCGTCTAAATCGAACCCCAGCGGCATTTGATACGGATGGTCCGTGAGCGTGACGGAGCGAATGCGTTCCACGGCAAACATCCGCACGTCGTTCCGCAGATGGCAATGGCCGACCAGATACAGCCCGCCCGATGCATACCACAGCCGATATGGATCGACTTCCCGGCGTGTCATGCGGCCACGGGACGCCGAGTAGTAGCGCATTTGGACCGTCCGGCGTGTATCGATGGCTTGGGTCAGGCGGTCGATGGTCTCGCGGTGCTGCCGGTACCGCTTGTGCGGGCCGATGCCGACGGAGAGGATGTCCTGCATGCGGCCGAGATAATGGTGGCTGCCCGGCGGCAACACGGCTGCGGCCTTGCTCAACGCGGAGTCCAGCGCGGACCGGATGTGCGTGCCTTCGAGGGGTTTCAGGAGATGCCGGCTGATCAGCAGCGCCATTAACTCGGTCGGCGAGAAGGTCAGCGGCAGGTTCCGGTAGCCGTCCATGAGACGCCAGCGGACGCGGCCGTCCGCACGCTCGCTGATCAGCGGAACCCCGGCGGCTTCCAGCGCCTCGAGGTCCCGGCGCAGCGTCCGGGGGTGCTTGAGATACTCGGGGGACAGCGCCTCCCGCAACTCTTCGAGGGTCAAGCCGGTCCGCGAGGCTTCCAGCTTGTGCACGATGAGCCACTGGCGGGTAAATTGCTCGTTCCGCGCCATCGCCACGTCCCGTGCGGAGAGGCGTAGAATACCCAGTTCTCTTCGACCGGACAAGGTGCGACTGGAGCCCCTCGCCTTGACTCACTCCTCGCCCCCTGTTAGCCTGGCGCCGCTTTCCGATTTCATCGCACCAGGGAGCTCGAGCATGCCCGCCTTCGCCATGATCACCGCGTTCGGTCAGGATCGGCCGGGCATCGTCGCGGGCCTGGCGGAAGGTCTGTACCGGCTCGGCTGCAACATCGAAGATACCTGTATGACCAGGCTGCGCGGCGAATTCTCGATGATGCTCATGGTGCGGTTGCCGGAAGGACTCCCGGCGGATCGCCTCTCCGACTGTTTGGCTCCCCACATTTCCCACATGGGACTGACGGTGCTGTGTCGGGAACTTCCGCCTCAAGCGGCGGCCCGAACGCCGGCTACCGACACGCCGCTCTTCATGTTGTCGGTGTACGGCGCCGATCACCCCGGCATCGTCGCGCAGGTCGCGCGGGCCGTAGCGGATCACGGCGGCAATATCACGGACATGAACACCCGCGTGATCGGCTCGGAGGACCGGCCGGTGTACGTCATGATCTTGGAAATCCAGCTCCTCGAAGGCGCTCGGCCAGACGCGCTGGAGCAGGCGCTCGAACGGTTGAAGCCAACCTTGGGAGTGGATCTGACGTTCCGTCCGATCGAACAGGTGCGGCTGTAGCCGTGGCTGTCCGTCCGATCCTGCTCTACCCCGATCCGATCCTCAAAGGCGTGGCGGCTCCGGTCTCCGTCGATGATCCGGCGCTGCCGGGCCTCATCCAGGACCTGCTCGACACCCTGGAGGCATCGCCCGGCGTGGCGCTCGCCGCTCCGCAGATCGGTCGGTTGCTCCAAGTCATCGTGGTCGATGTGAGGCGAAAGAACGGCGAGACTGGCCACGGGCTCGTGGTGCTGCTGAACCCGCGGATTGTGGATCAGGATGACCGGCGCATCATCCGCGAGGGCTGTTTGAGCGTCCCCGACTATACCGGCAATGTCCTGCGGTACAGTCAGACCGTCGTGGAAGGCTTGACCCCGGAGGGCCGTACGAGAACGCTCATGACGTCAGGCCTGGAAGCCCTGGCCTTTCAACACGAGGTGGATCACCTGAACGGCATCCTGTTCCTGGATCGCATCCAGTCGTTGAGCACGGACTTGTTCAGGAGAAAACGCCGCTCCTCGTGACCACCCCATCCCCCCTCATCCCCTATCCCTGGGCATCGGTCACCTCGTCTTGCTCCCAGACAAAACTCGGCTGGAACATGGGCCGGTACTGCGGCGGAACGGGGATTGGAAACGTCAACACTTCATAGGCGCCGGCGACCGTGCGCGTCACGAACATGCCCAGTCCGTCGATCGGGCCCCTGAGGGCGCCGGTCATCCACCCCTCTGCTTGGCTCACCAGATAGATTTGCTTGGGCAACTCCATCCAGCCGGTGCCGAAGTTCACCGCGCCGCGCAGGAGCTTCATCCCGGCTTGCCGCCAGATGGGAGATTCTTCGGCATGGCCGATGACCGCATCTCCCATTAGCAAGACCGCGCACAAGCCGAGTATCCGGCACGTCATCCCGCCACCTCGCCGACGTTCAGTGTGCAGCGTCCAGTCATCAGCCACGGCTACCATACCCGAGTTGCAACCCGATGTCTATTTCGCTAAGGTACGCTCGATGGACAAGGCCCTCGCGCGTCAGATTCTCTTGGCTTGCGCGAGCGGGCTTTTGTACCCCCTCTGCTTTCCCGACTTCGATCTCGGCGTCCTCGCCTGGGTCCTCCTCATTCCGCTGCATTTCGCCGTCGAGTCGGCATCGTTGCGCCGGGCATTCCACATCGGCTGGCTCGCCGGTCTGATCGGATTCACTGGCATCATGTCCTGGGTGGTTACGGCCATGCATCTCTACGGCAAGATGCCTCTGGCGGCCGGCTATGCCGTGATGGCGCTGTTGACCGCCTATCTTGGACTCTACGTAGCCCTGTATGCCGTCGGATACGTGTGGCTCAAGCGGACGGCTCCATCGGTTCTCGTTCTCACGGCTCCCAGCCTCTGGGTCTCGCTCGAGCTGCTGCGCACCTATGTCCTGTCCGGCTTGCCCTGGGCCCTGCTCGGGTATTCGCAGTCCCACTGGCTGCCGATCATCCAGATCGCGGACCACACAGGCGTCTACGGCGTGTCGTTCCTCATCGCGCTCGGGAACCTGGCGTTGACCGAGCTGATGATCTGGCTCCTCGCCCGCATCCGCCGCCAGGACCAGGTCAGATTGGCTTGGCACGCGCCGGCCTCCGCCCTGCTCGGCATCGCGATCGCATGGATGTACGGACAGAGCGTGCTGCAGGCCGACGCGCGTTCCCCCGACACCCGAACACTGTCCATTGGATTGGTGCAAGCCAATATCGATCAAGCGCACAAATGGGACGTCGCCTACCGAGAGGAGACGCTGGAGCGCTACCGTCGTCTGACGGCGCAGGTGGCCGATCGGTCCGATTTGATCATCTGGCCGGAAGCAGCGACCCCTTTTCTCTTTGAGCTGGAACCGCAGTACCGGCTCGAAGTGACCGCCATGGCGCGAGAGGCGCGTGCGCCCCTTCTGTTCGGCAGCCCGGCGCTCCGATACAGCCTGGATCGCCGTCCGTACCTGTTGAACAGCGCGTATTTGCTCTCGCCGGACGGCCAGATCATGGGCCGCTACGACAAGCAGCATCTGGTTCCCTTCGGCGAGTACATTCCGCTGCATTCTTCGCTGTTGTTCTTTCTGGACAAACTCGTGGAGGGCATCGGCGACTTCGAGGCCGGAACGACGCCCACCATTTTGACCATACGTCCGCAGGTTGCCGACGCCCTACAACGGGGGGAGAAAAGACCGGACGTCAAGTTCGGCGTCGTGATCTGCTATGAGGTGATCTTCCCTGACCTGGTTCGTCAATTCGTTGCCAACGGCGCGGAGTTCATGGCGACCATCACCAACGACGCCTGGTTCGGCCGCTCGGCGGCTCCCTATCAGCACTTCGGGATGGTGGTGTTCCGTTCGGTGGAGAACCGCGTGGCCTTCGCCCGAGCGGCCAATACGGGGGTCTCCGGCTTCATCGATCCGTCCGGGCGCATCCTCAGCGCGACGCCGATCTTCACGGAGGATGCCGTGACGGGCGCGATTCCCGTTCAACACCGCCCGACGTTTTACACGCGATACGGTGATGTGTTCGCGTACGGGTGTGTTATAATCACCGGACTTTTCTTGACAGCCGCGCGCTTCCGGCGCAATGACCGCGGCAATCGGCGATAGGTTCTGGGCTCTCGGCAGTGCACTTAACTCTGTCTCATCACCCAGTGCCGAATTGCCTCTAGCCTCAAGGAGCTATCCATGCTTGACGAAGTCCGTGCGCGAGTCCGAACGATCGGGGAGCGGGTGAACGAACTGCGGGGGCATCTTTGACCTCCCACGATTGACCGCGGAATTGAACGCCCTGAACGAGCAATCGGCGCATCCGGACTTCTGGAAAGACCCGCAGGCTGCCGCGCGACTCAGCCGGAAAAAAGCCACCATCGAGCGGGAGGTCAACCGCTGGCGCGACATCGAGCGCCGGCACAGCGATCTTTGCGCGATGGTGGAATTGGCCGAGGAAACGGGCGACATCGAGTTGGAACGCGAGCTCTCAGCCGAATTGAATCAATTTGAAGCCGCCGTCAACGCATTGCGCATCGAGCTGCTGTTGGCCGGGGAACGGGACGGCAGCAACGCCATTCTGGCGATCCATCCCGGCGCCGGCGGCACCGAATCGCAGGATTGGGCCCAGATGCTGCTGCGGATGTATGTCCGCTGGGCGGAACGCAAAGGGTTTAAGGTCGAAACGCTGGACCTGCAGGCCGGCGACGAAGCGGGCATCAAAAGCGCCACGCTTTCGATCACCGGGCCGTACGCATATGGTTACCTCAAGGCCGAAGCCGGCGTGCATCGCCTGGTGCGGATTTCGCCGTTCGACGCCAACAAGCGGCGGCATACGTCCTTCGCCTCCGTGTTCGTCTACCCCGAGATCGAGGAAGACGTCGAGGTCGTGATCGACGAGAAGGACCTGCGGATCGACACCTTTCGTTCCGGCGGCGCCGGCGGGCAGAACGTCAACAAAGTGGAAACGGCCATCCGCATCACGCACATCCCCACCGGGATCGTGGTGCAATGCCAGAACGAACGATCGCAACTGCAGAACCGGATGGGCGCGATGAAAATCCTGAAGGCCCGTCTCTACGAACTGGAACAGCAAAAAAAGCAGGCGGAGTTCCAGGCGATCGTCGGCGAAAAAAAGGAAATCGCCTGGGGAAGCCAGATCCGTTCCTACGTGTTCCAACCGTATCAGATGGTGAAAGACCACCGAACGAACATGGAGGTCGGCAACGTCACGGCCGTCATGGACGGTGATCTGGACGGGTTCATCGAAGCCTACTTGAAACAACAAATAGCTAG
>Ga0070739_10003977_pt1 | contig 17942 bp, 20 predicted proteins | sample Coa_R1_7_FD_66445 | JGI IMG/M metagenome (GOLD analysis project Ga0070739, IMG submission 66445) | Surface soil microbial communities from Centralia Pennsylvania, which are recovering from an underground coalmine fire - Coalmine... | ecosystem: Environmental > Terrestrial > Soil > Unclassified ... | reverse complement strand
GGTTGATTGCAGCTGCCTTGAAAGCAGCCGGCCGTTCACGCGGCCCGGGGGTTCGAATCCCTCCCGCTCCGCATTTCGGCCCGCCCCTGCCGGCGATGGTCGGCGCCGAGACCTTGAAGCGCGTCCGCCAACGGCGTTAAGCTGCCATTAATGGTCGAAATCGCCTCCTCCGAACTTCAAGCGCCTCGGCCCCCGGCAGCCGAGGCCCCCGCGGGACCACCCGTGGTTCCCGAGTTCACGATCGTCCCCGTTCCGGGGCTCGTGATCGCCGTGGTCGTGCTCGTGCTGATCGTGATCGCGATCGCGGTCAACAAAGTGTGGCCGCTGATGTTCCTGCACGTGGTCGGCGGCGCCGGCTGGACGATCGTCGACCTGTTCGTCGGCCTGCTGGTGGGGCCGATCATCGGGCGGCTGCCGCTCCAGTCGCGGATCGACTTCGTCACCCGCTTCATGCCGAAGATGGTCGTGCTGATGCCGATCCTCGTCGCCACGACGCTGGCCGCAGGCTGGCAGCTGGCCAGCAACCTCGGCTTCACGTTCACCGGGACGCCACAGCATCCGTGGCTGGTCGCGAGCTTCATCGTCGTCGGCGTGATGTCGGTGCTCGCTCTGGGTCTGCTCGAGCCGGCCAATATCGCCGTGCTGATCGAGCTGAAGAAGCCCCGCCCCAACGGGATGGTGATCGAGCGGCTGATGAAGCGCTTCGTCTACTGCGCGGGCGTGCTCGGGATCATGCAGGTGGCCACGTTCGTGATCATGACCAAGCTGGGGTCGATGTGAGCGAGCCGCGCCTTCCCCCCGTCACCCAGGTCGCGATGGTGTCGCTCGGCCTGATCGTCGCCGGCGGCATCTACCTCTCGTCGCACATTCCAAAGCACGTCTCGCTGACGGCGCCGGTGATCCTGCTCGTCCTCTCGGCGCTGCTGATGGCGACGAACATGGTCTCCCTGGCACGGGTGAAGGAGTTCGACTGGCCGCGCTTCTTCAGCGTCGCACGCTGGTCGCTGCTCGCCTACCTGATCATCGCGGCGCTGATCGAATACGCGTTCCTCCAGAACCACGTCCGCGGCGGGACGCTCGTGATCCTCACCCTCTCGCTGGTCGTGTTCGCGGTCCACGTCCCGACGCTGATCGGGTTCACGGTGGCCCGCTACGTGAACTCGGACCAGATGGACGCGGGTCCCGCTCACCCCTGAGCGCACGGCTTCGGTACCCGTGGGCTGGCCTCCGCGCCCCCGAGGGGCGCGGCTAGAATCGCTGCGACGCGCCCGTAGCTCAGCTGGATAGAGCGTCGGTCTACGGAACCGAAGGTCGGGAGTTCGAATCTCTCCGGGCGCGCTAAGAACGCCCCGCTAAGGCGGGGTTTTTTGTTGCCCTTGATCGCTCCGCCGATGCGATTTGCTACCAAGCTGCTACCAAAAACAGCGGCTGGCGCGCGGAGCGACGGAGCCCGCTGAGACCGAGCGCGGCAGGTCGCCCAGGGGTCGGTCCCGCTCCCCCGGCTACCTTGAGGCCATGGACGAGCACCTTGTGATCCGATCGCCGACCACCGAGCCTGCTTCTGCAGCTCTAGTCGGAGCGTGCTCTCTGGAGCGCCCCCTGCCGACGCCGCCCGCCGCCTCCTCGGCGGCCGTTCGGAGCGTGATGCGCGGCAACCGCTCCGCGGAGACGAGCCCGGAGGTCGCGCTGCGCTCGGAGCTGCACCGTCGCGGGCGACGCTTTCGCAAGCACCACCAGCCGATCCCGGGACTGCGCTGCCGGGCAGACCTGGTGTTCGCCGGAGCGCGCGTAGCCGTGTTCGTCGACGGGTGCTTCTGGCACCGCTGTCCCGAGCACGGGACAGAGCCGCGGACGAACTCGGACTACTGGGAGGCGAAGCTCGAACGCAACGTGGCCCGAGACCGCCGGAACGACGTCGCGCTGAAGGCAGCCGGATGGAGCGTCGTGCGGGTGTGGGAGCACGACTCCCCGCAGCGCGCGGCGGACATCGTCGAGGCAGCGCTGAGCCGCACCCGGTAGTCCGCGGGCAGGACGCCGGGAGCGGCGGGCGAATCTTGGACGCATGCCGGCCGATCCGAAGCTGCTTGCGTGGCTGCGCAAGCAGGTCAGCACCTACGAGCTCGACCTCGTTGCCGTGTTTCGCAAGCAGGGCACGTCGCCGACCTGGCCGCTGCGAGCAGGGAATCCCGACGAGCTCGAAGCCAAGCTCGAGGCCGGCGGCCACTTCGTCGCGCTTCCCAAGGAGCCAGCCGCACTGGCCAACATCCTCGAGGTCTCGCTCGTGGACTTCCTCCTCGAGGCCGTCGACCGAACCCGCGGCGCCAAGGCGGTGCGCGGAACCGAGCGCGGCTACCCCGACCTGGAGCTGACGGGCAGCGCGTTCGGAGGTGGCTTTCACGCCGTCGACGTCAAGGTCGCGCGACGCAACAGCGCCGGCACGCAGACGAAGAGTCGGATCACGCTCTACACCGGCAACACGTTCTTCCGCTACCCCTCGCTGCACTGGCCGGGCACCTTCCGCCCGTTCGACGACTACGCGAGCCACGTCGACCTCCTGGGGATCTACACGCTCGACGAAGGATCCCTCGGCCGGATCTCCGACCTCGAGCTGATCGTCCAGGAGCCGTGGCGGATCGGAAGCCGGCAACGATCCTCAACAACCCGGGAGTACCTCGGCGCCGTCACAAGCCTCGACGCCCTACGCGAGGGCCGCGGCGAGTTCGACGACGAGGCCGCGTTCTACAAGTTCTGGCGCACCTACAAGTTCAAGATCGGAGCGAGCGTCCAGCAACAGCTCGACAAGGCTCTGGCCGCGCAGAAGAAGTCACCGTGAGCGCGCTCACGCCGCCAACCTCACATCCGCCTCCGCCGGCGCCACCACGCCGAGATCGCGCAGCGTGCTGAGGACGCCCTCCGCGACCTGGCGCCCCAGCAGCGGCGGCACTGCATTGCCGAGCTGCAGCTGTCGCTCACGTCGGCTCCCCAGCACCTCGAAGCCGTCCGGGAACGTCATCAGCCGCTTGAGCTCGGCGGTCCGGAACCGGCGGCTCTCCCAATGGAACGGCCCGACCCACGGCCCCGGCTGCCCCTGGATCGTCGGCGACGGCGCGTCAGGCGAGGCCTTCAGCAGGAATGACCAGTAGCGCGATCGCCACTCCCACCGCGGGTTCGGGTGACCTCGCTTTGCGGTCCAGAACAGGTAGTTGTCGCCCGGCGGAACCGCGCGCAGCTCCTCGGCATACGTCCCCCTGACGACCTCCTCCGGCTCCGGGGGGTTGTCCTCCGCCGGCAGGTCGGACAGCGCCTCGCCGGCGGTGCGGTGCGCGGGCAGCTCCGTCCGCCACAGCCGCCGCGTCTCATGCGGCCCGGCGTGCGACTGCTCGGGCCACGGGAACTGCCAGAACGTCGGGTCGGTCGAGAACAGGTCGCGGCGGATCCCGACGCAAAACAGCCGCTGGCGAATCTGCGGCACCCCGTAGTCGGCGGCCAGCATCACGGTGTAGCGCATTTCGTAGCCGGCCTCGTCCATGTGACCGAGGAACCGCTGCAGGTGATGGCGTGAGCGCTTGTAGAGCAGCCCGTACACGTTCTCCATCAGCACCGCCATCGGCTGCGTCTCGGCGACCATGCCGGCATACCAGTCCACCAACGTCGCCTTCTCGTCGCGATCCTCGCGCTTGTACGGAAGCCAGTAGCCGGTCTTCGAGAACGCCACGCACGGCGGGCCACCGTGCAGCAGCGTCGCCTCCTTCCGCCGCAGCCCTGCCCGCTCGAGCAGCAGTCCCGGCGGTGTCAGCGTGATGTCGGCGAACAGCGCGCCCTCGTCGGGGTCGCAGTTCAGCCCTGGCATCCAGCGCCCGGCGTTGTGAGCGAGCGTGGCCCGAGCCGTGACGTCGATCTCCACGACCGCTCTCGTTGAGAACCCTGCCTCCTCGCAGCCGAGGTCGAGCCCCCCGGCACCCGAGAAGAGCGAGATCGCGGTCAAGGCAGGCGTGCGCATCGCCCAAAGCTATCGGTGGCAAAGGACGGCGCCTCGGACCAGCCACCGGTCAGTGAGCGGCGGGACGTCGCACCCGAAACGCAGCGCGACTGCGACGTCGCCGGTTGCGATCGCGCTGGCCTGGCTGGTGCCAACGATCGCTGGCGCGGCCGAGCGCTCGTCAGCCGCCGGCCGCGCCTGGCCCCCGGTCCGTCGCCGTTGGGATCGTCGAGCCGGGTAAAAGCTGGCCGACAAAAGCGCTCGCTGAGCACGCGATCCGACCCCCGGTTGCGCCCATCGATCGTGTTCACTGCATGCAATGTCGAACAACCTCGGAATTGCGATCTCCGCTGCGGCTTCCGGAAGCTTCGCGCTGCTCGGCGTTGGCCTAAGCAACACACTTGCTGGCGGACGGGACCGCCGAATCGCAAGGACGGAGGCCGCACTCGAACTTGCCGAAACGGAGCGGCTGATCTGGGAGGGAGCCTGGATCGAACTCCGGGCCGCGCTACAGCGGCAGCAGACCCGAATGGCCGTAGCAGGGGTGCCGGAAGATCTACTGGACGCATTCCGCCGCATAAATGAGGCGTGCTGGCGCTACCGCCGAAACGAGGAAGAGGAGTCCGGCGGCGAACAGTCAGGCATAAGCACCGCGCTTCTAAATGCCCGAGAGGAGGTACATCGGGCCATCCGCGCACATCTCCTCCGTGAGCACAGCCGACCGCGGCGTCGAACTCTCTCGAATTCAGCGGTGAGTCTCGCCGACTCTGCATTACAGCGCCCCCCGGGCTAAGCGCCCGAGGGTCGGAGCCGATTCAGCTGCAGAGCTAGCGCCGTCCGCGTGATCGCTTGCTTGTTCAAGCGAACAACGTCCAACGTCGCCATCCGATCGTGCCGATCTGCACGCTGGGACGCCGAAAGCGCTCGTGAGCAGATGCCTGTGCCGCCTCCCGCGTCGACCTGTCGATGTGTGATCTTCAAGCAGGACGCAGTTGATTAAGTTGGGAGACCAACAAAACATACAGTATGATTTGCCGGGCAGATGCCGGGACGCCAACCCCTCCTCAATACCACGGCCGATCAACGGCTGTTCGTGGACGACGTCAGCCGTTCACGCGCCGTGGCCGCAACCGAGAAGGATCGGAACGTGCTCATCAGTGGCGAGCCCGGAAGCGGCAAGTCGTCAGTGCTCTATCGGGTGCTCGATCGAGCCCGCAAGGCCGGGCGTCCGGTGCTTATGCTCGGCGCGCGTCCGGTCTCGGGTTCGCGGGCGCTGACGGATGCGCTTGTTGAGCTGGCAGTTGAGGAAGGATGGATTCCAGAAGCGGACCCGCCCGCGGCCTCGGACCCGCTGGGCGCCGCTCGCCAAGTCCGTCGGCTGCGTGAGGCTCCGGCGCGCGCCCTGGTACTAATCGACGACCCCACGACTGAACAGAGCCTGACCTTGTTCGGCCAGCTCCGCGACGAGCTGTGGCAGACGCCGGTGAAGTTCACTGCGGCCGTCCGCCCGGATGTCGCGAAGGCGCTCGCTGCCCCGCCCGCCGACGTGTTCTTCGATCAGCGCGTCCTGCTAGAAGCGTTCAACGCCGGGGAAGTCAACGAACTCCTGCGTCGCCGGAGCGACGCAGGCGAGTCCACCCTCCTGGCGGTGTTCGAGCCCGCCGTGGCGCTCCAACCCCGTGCGGCGGTCGCGCTTGCCGAGGAAGAGGGGCCAGGTGGTCGTTACGACCCGACCCGTCAGGCCGAGCTGCTGAGGGAGGCTGAAAGCGTCGCGGGACGTCCCGGCGGGATGCTCGTCGCCGAGCTATGGGGCCGGGAGGGCGTGAGCGCGAGCGACGTCGAGCTGCAGCAAAGTCTAGGCCTGACACGAAGCCGGCTGACTGAGCTCCTCCGAACCCTCACGGCCGCCGGAGTCTTAGTGTCCTATCCGGAGTCGCCCCGCGACACGCCTGGGCGCCCCCGGATGCTCTATTCCATCAGCGATCCATGAGCGCCGAGATCCTCACCGAGCTACGCGACCGAGCCGCGTTCAAGCCCAAGCCCCCGGACTACGAGCTCGCCTTGGCCCACGTGCCTCTCACGACGGTCGGACTGCCGAACCCGATCGAGGACCGAGTCGTTGGCGCCATGCGCGCAGACGACGAAACGTTCGTGCTCGTCGTCGCCCGACCAGGCGGCGGGAAGAGCAGCCTGCTCGCTTGGGCTGCCGCGGAAGCATCGGGTCACCCAGATCCACCGCATGTGCTTCCCGTGTACGTGCCAGTCGGGCACCACACGGCTGCTATCACCCCCGAACTGATCGTGCGCGGCGTGGCCGAAAACGTCGCCTTCAAGCTCGCTCCTCATCTCAAGAAACGTGAGCGGGAAGAGCTCGAGACGGCCCTGTCGATCACGATCGCGAGCACGCGCGCGCCGACCGGGCTCAGAGCGAAGCTCGCGCTGCCGCCGGTGCACGGGCTCTCCGCGGAGCTCGCGGCGGACGTCGGCGGCGACTTCGTGACCCTGATGAAGGCGGGGGGCTGGCAGCGCGGCCCCCAGGTCGGCCTCGTCGCGCTCGCCGATCTCGTACGGGCTAAGAAAGCCCACCTTGTTGTCATCGTGGAGGACACCGACATCTGGAGCGCAGGTGACGAGAACATGGCACGCCGAGCTGCGGACTTCTTTACGGCCGTGCGCTCTCTTCTCGGCTCCCCGGATGTCACCCTGCTCGCCGCCGTGCAAAGCCACTGGACCGACACCCACGAGCTGGGTAACCGCAGCAAGAACACGGCGGCTGCGCGCCTTCAGTTCCGAGAACTTAGCGATCGGGCGGGGCGAGTCCTGCACGTTCCGACCCCGGCCAGCCACGGCCACGCCCGAGCGCTAGTTCGGATGGTGTTAGAGCGACGGATCGAGATCACACTCGATGGACCGGCACCGCCCGGCGGCTGGTGCGCATCGGTGTTTGCGGAGGACGCGATCGAGCTACTCGGCCGGCGCTGCCTTGACCGCAGTGTTCGGCAGTGCCTGACCGACGTGCGCGACACATTCGATCACCATGACGTGCTTCCTGAGCGGATCGAGCGCGACCACCTCGTCGAGGCGATGAGCGCGTGAGCCTGGCGCACGTCGAATGTCGCCGAAGTGATCGTTGGCCCATGCCGCTGATGGCGATGAAAGCGCTCGCTAGGTTGCGGCCAAAGCCAAGGCATTAATCGTCGGGCTCGTTCCGCGGTAGCAGTCGTCAGCAGGCGGACGCGCCCGCTGTGCTTTCCATGGACAGCGAAGCCGCCAGCTCGCTTTGTGTCCGGCCTCGTCCGTAGGTTTTGTCCGATGGCTGAGCTGGCGCCACCACTTTCGCCGGAGCTTCGTGCCGCCGCCGAAGCAGAGCGTCAAGTCGCTCTTGATCGCGTCGACGGTCTCCGTGCCCAGGCGGCGCGGCTGCGCGCCGTCGCGGACGCAGCCGAGGACGACCTCGCTGCCGCAACGCGGCTTCTGTCTCAGCTCGACGAGATCCTCGGCATCGCCCCGCAGATGTCGATGACGCAGGTCGACGAGGTTCTCCGCGGTCAGCGGCTGCGCCAGGCCGCCATCCAGGTGCTCAAGCGGAGGCGCGGCAAGACCGCCACCGTGCACTATCGCGAGTGGTATGAGCTACTCGTCGCCGACGGTCACCGGGTCGCAGGCAAGGACCCTGTCGCGACGTTCCTCACTCAGCTTTCGCGTGCGCCGGAGGTCGAGCCTGTCGGCCGGCGCACGGGCATGTATCGCCTCGTCGCCGCCTAGCCGCAGCGCAGTCGAACTTCCCGTCCGGCGGCGGTGCTATGCCTTCTACGCAGCCGTAGCTACGCGTATCTACGAGGAGACATCGCCATGGACATCACCCAGGCATTCACCGAACTGCATAAGGTCGCCGATGCCGATCGGGCCCAGGTTCGCGAGGGCCGCCGCCGGCGCGACCTGTTCCACGACGCGTTCTGCCCCGAGGATGACGTCGACGACGTCATCCCCTCGGGATCGCTGGCGCGAAGCACGCAGCGCGATCCGATCAACGACGTCGACGTGATCATCATCTATCACCAGGACCAGCACCCCGACTGGGGTCAGCCGGGCGAAAGTGCCAAGGCCGCCCTGGACCACACGGCTGGGCGCACCCACGCGCTGCTGGGCGGCGACGGCACCGTCGCTCAGGAGGTTCGGCTGGCTCGACCGGGCAACCACGCCGTCAAGTGCTTCTTCGACGACCCGGAGACCCCAGGCGCCTTCACGGTCGACGCCATGCCCGCGCTGCGTCTGGCCGATGGGACGTTGCTGGTGCCCGAGAAGGAGTCGCAGAACTGGATCAACACCAACCCCGAACTCCTCATCGAGCGGGTCGCCGATCGTCACGGCGAGTGGGATCTGTTCCGACCGATGGTCCGCGTGCTCAAGCTTTGGAAGGACGTGCAGGACACTAGCCTGAAGTCCCTGACCGTGGAAGTGATGGTCCTCAACAACATGCCGGTGGCCCCGTCGGCGCCGCAGGCCGTCTACCGCTTCTTCAACACCATTGACAAGCAGATCGGCGTCCCGGTGATGGACCCGGCCGGGCTTTGCGGACCGACCCAGCGCGAGATCGACTGGGCCAAGGCCGGCGAGGCGATTCGCCACGCTGCCCGGGCCTCCTGGGAGGCGGTCACCGCGCAGAACGACGGGGACACCGACCGCGCCGCCTGCTTGTGGCACTCGATCTTCGGAGACGCCTTCCCCCAGCCGCCGGGCGGCTGCGAGAAGGCAGACGGCAACGGTGCCGGCAAGCTGGGCGCCGGGCTGGTCATCGGCGTCGGGTCCGTAACGCCCCGCCCGGTCAAGGACGCGCCGCAGGGCTAGGCATGGGGCCGGAGCTGCCGCGCATCAGCTGGGTCGAGGCAGAGGCGGCTCGCGCCGAGCGCGAACAGGCCGAGATGCAGCACTGGGCGCCGGACATGCGGTGGCGCTCCGACCTGACCTGGCCGGACGGGCGCATCGGCGCCGGCTGGGAGGGCCTTGCACCCGCGTGGGGGGCCGACCGGCCTGAGCCCCCGGGCGTCGCGAACCTTCTCGACGGCCGGCGTCTGCGCTTGACGGTCGTCTGTCCGGAGGCCTTCCCCGTCGTCGCGCCCGACCTGTACCCGCTCGACCCCGACGTGCCGATCGAGCGGCGCACTCAGCACAAGTGGCACGTTAACGGCGACGGTTCGCTGTGCCTGATGCAGGCCGCCGACGACTGGCAGCCCGAGAACTCTGCAGCCGACCTGGTGCGCAAGGCGGCTGGATGGCATATCGAATACCTGCTCGTCGACGCGGGCGAGCTTGACCGGATGACCGAGCGGGGCATCTACGTCAGCGACGAGATAGACGCGCTGCTGGCGGCCCGATACGCATGAGCGATCCGCTCATCGTGTTGCCGAGCTACTACGGCGCGCGGATGCTGAAGGTCCAGCAGAAGTCCGGCTACATCCTGGTCAGACACGACGCGCGCGAGAAGCTCTACGTCGTCGACGGTTTCACCCAAGGACGGGACCAGGGCGGTCGGCACGGAGGGTCGGCCTTCGTTGCCGGTCACTACCTCGCGCAGGCGGGACGCGACGCGCGCGGCGTCTGGTACGAGGTACACCCAGTGCTGCACCAGGTCGGCATCGAGGGCCGCATGAAGCAGGGGTCGCTCCCGCTGCAGTCCTTCAAGGACGCCACCGGCACCCCTTGGCTCGGTCTCAACCGCGACGGGGGTGCGCTCGCGGTGACCTATGCGCTGCTCGAAGACGGCTCCCCCGACTGGTGTGCCTGGGTCCTGTCCGAGCAACGCGGCTTCGCGCGGATGATCCCCATCGCCGTCGTCGAGGAGGAGCCGGTGCTGCTCGCGCCCCTGTTCGGGCAATGGCCCGTCGAAGACCTCGCTCGCGCGCACATCGTGGTGGTCGGCGCCGGCAGCATCGGTAGCGGCGCCGACGACGCGCTGCTCTCGTATGGCGTCGGCCATCTGACCTTGGTCGACCCCGATCGCCTCCTCACGCACAACTTCGCGCGCCACCGCGCGCATCCCCGCTACCTTGGCCGCCACAAGGTCAACGCCGAGCGCGACAGGCTCTCCGACCGCGACCCGACGATCCGCGTCGACGCCCTGCCGCTCAACGTCATCTACGACGCCGACATCATGCGCCCGCTGTTCGCCCACGCCGACATCGTCCTCGTCGCTGTCGACGGCGTCGATGCCCGGCGCGCTGCCAATCACATCGCCGCCCGCGCGGGGACACCGGCGATCTTCGCCTGTGTGCTGGCGAACGGCGCCTACGGCGAGATCATCAGGACCCTTCCCGGTGGTGGCTGCCTGCTGTGCGCTCGCGCGGAGCTGCAAGCTGCAGGAGGCATGGCGCCCGAGACGACACTTGACCGCGGCTACGGCAGAGGCACGCGGCACCTGCCGATGACCGCCGTCGGCGGCGACCTTGCGCTCGTCGGCCAGATAGCCGCGAAGGCCGCCGTCGCGACCATCCTCGAGTCCAAGGGCCACCGCGAACAGCGGCTGCCCGGGAATCAGGCCATCGTCTCCCTGCGTCCTCGGCCCGGACTCGCCGCGCCCTTCGACGCCGACACCGCCTTGCAGATCACCTGGCGCGATCTGCCAGCTTCTCGGGCGGATTGTGTCAGCTGCGGAGAAACGGCATGACCGCGCCCAGCGTGAAGATCCTCCCCGAGGTCGAGCAGCGCATCCGTGAGCTCGCGGCCGGCTCTGAAGACGGGCGCGAGACCGGCGGCATCCTGCTCGGCCGCGGACCGGATGGGGACGGCGTCATCACGGTTGAGCAGGCCGGCGATCCCGGCCCCTCCGCGAAGCGCCGGCCGGACTTCTTCCTGCGCGATCTCGACCACGCTCGCGAGCTCGCGGCCGCGGCGTGGGACAACGGGGAGGCCGTATGGGTCGGCGAGTGGCACACGCACCCCACGGGTCCCCCGACTCCCAGCAACCGCGACCTCGTGACCTTTGCCGGGCTCCTGGCAGACCCGGAGCTGGCCTTTGCCGCCTTCGTCTCCATCATTGTCGTTCCGGATCCTGACTGGGCGAGCAGCCGGCTGCTGACCTGGGTATTGGGGGCCGTGCCGAAGCCGCCTCGCGGGCGGCTCGACCCGTAGGGTGACCGCATGACCGTAGATCTGCACCGCATCCTCCAAGCGCACCAGCGCACCCTCCTCGCCGGTCTGGACGGCGCCCGCGAGATCTTCGAGAACAACGAGGCCAAGGGCGATGCGGTGGAATTTGAGTGGGGCGAACTCATCGACAAGTTCCTGCCCAGCCGCTACCGGGTGACGCCGGCGTTCGTCCTGGATTGCGAAGGCGAGCGCAGCGACTTCATTGACATCGTCATCCACGACCGCCACTACTGCCCGCTGCTCTTCGAGCAGGGCGGGCAGAAGTACATTCCGGCCGAGAGCGTTTACGCGGTGCTGGAGGTCAAGCAGGAACTCGACCGTGGGAACGTCATCTACGCCGCCGAGAAGGCTGCGTCGGTGCGTCGGCTGAAGCGAACTAGCACGAGGATCGTCTCTCTCGGCACCGCCGAGAACGCCCGCCCCCTGTTCGAGATCGTCAGCGGCGTGCTGGTCACCAAGAGCTCGTGGTCACCGGCGTTCGACGAGCCGTTCAAGACAGCGCTTCGCGACGCGGCAACTGAGCACACCACGCTGGACATCGGCTGCGCCGTCCGACACGGTGGGTTCGCCGTTAGCTGGGAGAACGGCGAGCCCACCGTCGCCGTCAGCGAGCCGGAGTCGTCGCTGATGTTCTTCCTCCTGAGGCTGTTCGGCGCGCTTCAGGCGCTCGGGACGGTGCCGGCCATCGACCTCGCGGAGTACGGCCGGTCGCTCGAAGCTTGATCGAGCAGATAGGAACGCTCCATCACGCGACGGCCGGCAGCGCCTCCGCTTCGGACCAGAAGCGAAAGCTAAGCATCCAGGAGCCCGCATCGACGGCGAGCGAGCCGCACGATTCCTTTCGTCCGTGGCCGGTTGCGGCGGTCATGAGCGCACTCGGCGACCAGGGCATTGCGCGGGCGGCGCCGCCGCCGCAAGCGCTTCGCGACGAAAGGACTCACTGATCTGGCGCTCCGTAACGAAGCCAAATCGTCAGCTCTACCGAGACGGTAGGGGGTAAGCGGCGATCGGCACGACGACGGCGCGGCTGAGTGTGTCGTGCCACGTCTGCCTTTCGCGGCTCCAGAGCATCCAGAGGTAACCGAGGTAGAACGGGATGGCTGAGAGGATGCGGGCGAGGTCGCGACCGAGTGCGCGCTGGTAGCCGAGCGGTTGTCCGTCGTCGAGCGAGACGACGCGGATCTGCATCGCGGACTTGCCGACGGTCTGGCCGCGGGGTCCGCCTTCGAGGTAGGTGAAGTAGGCGATCCCGATGAGCGCCCAGAGCAGGGTGCCGGCGGTGTAGAGGATTTGGGAGAGGATCAGGTAGGCGATGGCGATGATGATGCTGTCGATGATGTCGGCGAACAGGCGTTGCCAGAACCCGGCGCGCGGCCCGGTTGCCGTGTGGGTGCGGATTTGTTCGCCGGCGGGGACGAATGACATCAGCTCTCCTCTCCGGCATGGAGCCGTTTGATCTGTTTGGAGCGGGCCATCTCGAACTCGGTGTCGGTGAGGGTGCCGGCGGCGTGGAGCTTGGTCAGTCGTTCGAGCTCATCGACCGGTCCGCTCGGCAGCTGCTCGGGCGCCGGCGGTGCCGTGATCACGACGGGTGCTGCGGCGGCCGTTCGGGCGGCGGCGAGTTGGGCGGTGAACATGCGCGAGAGGGCGCCGCGGACGGTTTGGGGTGGGTAGCGCCAGTGCCGCAGCAGGATCTCCGTGTGCCGGGAGCTGAGGCGCAGGAACGAGTCGACTTGGGTCTTGCGGCTGGCGTTGTTGAGCATCGAGGCGATCGCCATCCCGGTGAGCGCGCCGGTGATACCGAAGCCCCCGCCTGTATACCGGCCGCCGGTGGTGATCATGCCGCGGCCGCCGACCTCGAGCTCAAGCAGCTCTAGGTAGGGGAGCATGGTGCGGCCGCGAGCGCCGATCTCGGCGAGGACGAGCACCCCGTCGGCGAGCGCCGCGACCGAGCAGAGCGTCCCAGTGGGTGGGCAGTCGCCGCTGCCAGCGACGGCTTCGAAGCCGCCGAGGACCCGGACGTCTGGGTCGCCGCGGGCCAGCCCGTGATCGTCGAGCGAGCGCCAAGCGTCGGCAGCGGTCGCGCCGCGCGCGCGAAGGCGCGCGGTGCCGACGTTGGCGACTTGGTTCAGGCACCAGGGGCATGTCCATCCAGTCGGCTTGCGGCCGCGGGTTGCTGCGATCACCTCGGCGCCGTTGCAGCGGTCGCAGCCGACGATGAAGTTCCGCCGCCCACATCCAGAGCAGTCGAACCTGGACTCTTGTTCTGGGACCTGGTTCGGCGTGGCAGGCTCGGCAGCCCAGCGTGTAGGTCCCCGCCGGCACTACCGCACGTTCTCCCTCTCCCATCCCGTCAGGGATTCTTCCACGTGGCGCGCTCCCCGACGAGGGTCAGGCGCGAGGGCCGCAGTCGGCACCGAGGGACAATCGGCCCGTGCGCCGGTAGCTTGATAGGCGTGGAGGATCTGGATCGTCGGCTGTTGGCGTTCCTTGGCGCCCACCCGTTCGTTCTGGCGTCGCAGATCGAGCGGTTCCTGGGAATCGACCATGCCACCGTCGACCGGCGGCTGGTCGCGATGGAGGCCCGGCGGCTGGCTCGCTCAGAACGCCTCCAAATGAGTGGAGTGGCGTTCGTGCGCGTCACGGGCGCGGGGCTGCGGGCGATCGGCAGCCGGCTGCCGGCGCCTGGCTTCGATCTCGCCGGCTACCGCCACGACGTCGGGATCGTGTGGTTGTGGGTGGCGGCCTGGGAGGGTGTGTTCGGGGAGCCGGAGCGGGTGCTGTCACGGCGGGAGATGCAGGCGTTGGATCGGGCAGCGGGCCAGGCCGGCGATCCGGACGGCCGCTTTTCGGTTCCGCTGGTTGGCCCGACGACTGCCGGCCCGCTGTATCCGGATGTGATGATGGTGTTCTCCTCGGCGCGGGTGGCGGTGCATCTGGTGGCGTGGCCGCAACGGCGGCTTGACCTGGACGGGCTGTTTGCCGGGCACCACAAGCGTCCGGAGGTGGCGGATGTCGTGCTGTGCTTCGTCGACGACGACGCGGTGGGGCGCAAGCTCAGGACTGCGGCCGAGCGTGAGGGCGTGGCAGAGAAGGTGCGCGTGCAGAGGGTGGTCGGCGAGGGCACCGCCCTCCCGAGGGCCGGCTCGTGATGTCGCTCAGCCCACCGATGTCGGTGACGGCAGGATCGGTTCGGCGTTCAGCCAGAGCGCGTCGAAGTGGGTGAGGAACCGGTCGAAGAGGCCATGTGAGCTCTGCCGCTTGAGGTGCAGCATCGGCGCGGCATCCCCTGGCACGCCGTAGAGGTGCAGGATCACGAGCATCTCCTCGTCGAGGCGCAGGATCGAGTTGACGCGCGCGGTCACGAATGTGCGGGCCTCGATGCCTGCGGTCGTGATCAGCGTCTCGACGGTCGTGATGCTGCGCTCGACCTCCCGGGCGCTCTCAGGTATGTCGAGCAGCCCGACGTCCTCTCCTTGCTCAGCGTCGGTGAGGACCAGGTGAGCCGAGTCAGGGGCTGAGAGCAGGAGGCGCACCGAGCAGCCGGCGGCCGCCTTCTCCTCGAGCACCGCCGTAGTACCCGCGCCGGAGAGGACGTCAGCGAGGGTGAGGTCGAGCAAGTCGACGTGCTTGGTTGCCCGTCGCAGGAGGGCCCGCCAGTCGGTGGCGGCCAGATCGTTGGCGTGGGCGTAGGCAGCGAGGATCTCCCCTTTCTCGTCACGGCCCTCCACACGGAGGTCAAGCTCGGGCCACAACTCCGCCTCAGTGATGCCGAGCACCTCGGCGACCCTGGTGCGGTACAGCCCCCGCGGCGTGCGGCCGGCCAGCCAGCGACGCGCGGTCTTGGGGTCAACCTCGACCCGGCCGGCCAGCTCTTCGACCTCGATCCCGGCTTGATGGATCGCGGCGCGCAGCCGCTCGTTGCTCACTCGGGACTCCTGTAAATCGTGTGTTTGCGGGCTGGATTGTATGAAGCGTCCCCCGAGCGTCCCGAAGCGTCCCGCAAAGCGTCCCTGGGCGTGGTAGAAACGTCCCCGCCCCAGGCGGATGGTGCTGGGCATGGACACCCATCCCGCACCCCACGCTTCACATCGATCCGGGCGGCTGCTCGGCGCCGATGACGTCGCCGAACTCCTCGGGGTTTCGCGCACCTTCGTATACGCGCTCGCCCGCCGCGGCGAGCTGCCCACCGTCCGTGTCGGCGAGCGGTACGTCCGCTTCCGCTCCGAGGCAATCGAGGGCTGGATCGAAGCCCAAGAGTCACACGGGCGGAGGCGGTACTCGTGACCCGCCACGACAATCGAATGCCGCAGGGGTGGGGTCCGCAACCGGAGCTGCCGCGCCAGCGCGACCCCATCCGGCTGTTGCTCAGCCTGGTGCTGCTCTGCGCGGCGATGTCGAGCACTCGGATCATGGACGCGCTGCTGCTCTGCGCCCTTATCGTCGGGGTGCGCCGGCTGCGCCGCCGCCTCCTCGGACACGCCGTCTCAGCTGAGCCGCCGTGGCTGCCAGCGTCCGCTGGCAGGCTGCTGCCCGCGGTGCTCGACGAGTGCCAGCGGCTGGGCGGCGGCCTCTACCTCGGAACCAGCCGGCAAGGAGGTTGGCGGCTGGGGCGGCCTGAGCGGGCGGTCCTGCTGCTCGGGCCGCCCAGGTCGGGAAAGACCTCCGCGGTCATCATTCCGGCGCTGCTCGCGCACGCCGGCCCGGCGGTCTCGACTTCGACAAAGCCCGACGTGATCGTGGCCACCGGACCAGCCCGCTCCCAGCTCGGACGTGTGTGGCAGTTCGACCCGACCGGCACCGCCGCGGCCGCCGGCATGGGCGGGGAGCTGCGGTGGTCCCCGGTCGTCGGATCGCGGTCCTGGGACGGGGCGCTGCTGATGGCCCGCGCGATGGTCACCGGCGCCGGCGTCGGCCACGGCACCACCGACTCCACCCACTGGTCCCGCCGCGCCCAGGCGCTGCTCGCCCCATTGCTGCATGCGGCCGCGACCAGCGAGCTGGGGATCGATCGGGTTCACGGGTGGGTGCTCAGCCACGACCTCGACACCCCCCGACAGCTCCTCGAGGGCGCCGGGGCGGAGCTGGCCGCCGGAATCGTGGTGGGCCTGCAGAACACCGAGTCGCGGGAGCGCTCCTCGATCTTCTCCGCCGCCGCCGACGCGCTGGACGCCTACAGCTCGACCGCCGCCCTGGCCGCGGCGGCCAACCCGAACTTCGACCCCGACCGCTTCGTTCACAGCCGCGACACGATCTACATCCACGCGCCGGCCGAGCACCAGCAGCTCGCCGCCCCGCTCGTCTGCGGGCTGCTCGCCGAGGTCCGCGCCGCGACCTACCGCGCCCACGCCGCCCGCGACCTTCCCAGGCGGGTGCTGCTGGCACTCGATGAGGTCGCGAACATCGCGCCACTGGCCGAGCTCCCCGCCATCGCCTCCGAGGGCGGCGGCCAAGGTCTGCAGCTCCTCGCCGCCCTCCAGGATCTCAGCCAGGCCCGCGCCCGCTGGGGTCCGGCCGCCGACGGGTTCCTGACCCTGTTCGGAGCCAAGCTGATCCTCCCCGGGATCGCCGACAGCCGAACCCTCGAAGCTGTCTCCGTCGCGCTCGGCGAGTACGACCGACCCGTCGTCTCCACCACCCGCCAGCCGACCGACTGGCTCGGGACCCGGCCGACCCGGACGTTCTCCACCCAACGCCAACGCGTCCTCTCCCCAGGCGAGATCGCCGCGATCCCGCACTGTCGGGCGCTGCACCTCGACGGCGTCGCCTGGGAGCTGCTCACCGTCACCCCCGCACACGCCAGCGACCCGTGGCGGACGCTGACCCAGGACAGCACCCCGATGAACCGCCGAGCAAGCGTCACATCGGCCGGCGATCCGGGCTCCCGCGGGCCTCTTGTGGCGCGGCACGCTAACGGACGCTTTGGGGACGCTCCGGGACGCTTCGGGGTCCGCACGGAAGGTGCGTTTAGTGTGGTCCTCGGGATTGGGGACGTTCAGGCACCGTGCAGCGGGGGCTTGTCGTGCTGACGGTCGCGAAGGTCACCGGCAGGGTCGCGGCCGGCTACGCCGACTACCTCGAGGGCAAGACCACGGGCAGCCAGCTGGGGGACTATTACCTCAAGGACGGGGAGCGGGTCGAGGCACCGGGACGGTGGGCAGGCACCGCGCTCGGCGCCGGGCCGGTCGTGGACGGTCGGGAGCTGCGGGAGCTGATGGCCGTCCGTCACCCCCAGACCGGCAAGCAACTGCGCCCGGTCGGCGCAAGCGGCGAGGCGATCGCCGCGTTGGACGCGACGTTCTCGGCCCCCAAGAGCGTCAGCGCCACCTGGGCACTGGCCGACCCCGGGCTGCGTGCGGCGATCGAGCAGGCGCACGAGCACGCGATCGAGCAGGCGCTGCGCTACGCGGTGGGGCAGGTCCCGATGGTCCGCCGCCGAGTGGATCGCAAGACGGTCGTGCACGTCAAGGCCGCTGACGTGGTCGCGACGAGCTGGCGGCACACCACCGCCCGTGCCGTCAATGGGCGGCCGCCGGACCCGCAGCTTCACTCGCACGTGCTCCTTCACGCCGCGGTGCGCACTGACGGGAAGTTGGCGGCCATCGACTCCCGGGCATGGTGGCTTGCCGGCCGGGAGGTCGGCGCCGCCTACCGCACCGAACTCGCCCACCAGCTCGCCCAGCTCGGGTTCGAGATCCGCCGTGGCACCGGCCGGGCCGGCCGGTACTTCGAGATCAACGGGATCCCCCAGCAGCTGCTCGACCAGTGGTCAAGCCGCCACGACCAAGTCCGAGCCACGATCCAGGCCCGCCTCTCC
>Ga0070739_10003971_pt1 | contig 17963 bp, 11 predicted proteins | sample Coa_R1_7_FD_66445 | JGI IMG/M metagenome (GOLD analysis project Ga0070739, IMG submission 66445) | Surface soil microbial communities from Centralia Pennsylvania, which are recovering from an underground coalmine fire - Coalmine... | ecosystem: Environmental > Terrestrial > Soil > Unclassified ... | reverse complement strand
CGCACCGAGATCCTCTCGGCCCAGTTCAACGGCGCGACCCTGCTCGTGCTCGGCCTGCTGATCGTCTACGGCGCCGTCCGGCGCCTGATCCACCCTCCGGCCGTGACCGGCGCTGCGGTGCTCGCCGTCGCGCTGGCCGGGATCGCCGTCAACCTCGCCGCCACCCGGGTCCTCTCGGGGGCGAACCGGCGCAGCCTCAACGTCGAGGGCGCCTTCCAGCACGTCCTCACCGACCTCGCCGCGTTCGTGCTCACGGCCGTCGCCGGCGGCGTGATCATCGCGACGGGCTTTCACCGAGCCGACGGGATCGCGTCGCTGCTCGTCGCCGCGATCATGCTGCGCAGCGCCTACGGCCTGCTCAAGGCGAGCGGCCGCGTGTTCCTCGAAGCCGCCCCCGAGGGCCTCGACCCCGACGCGATCGGGCGGCGGATGGCCGCGCAGCCGGGCGTGATCGAGGTGCACGACCTGCACATCTGGGAGGTCACCTCCGGCTTCCCGGCGATGTCGGCGCACGTCCTCGTCGAGCCCGAAACCGACTGCCACGAGGTCAGCCGCAGCCTCAAGCAGCTCCTGCACGACAGCTTCGCGCTCGACCACACGACCCTTCAGGTCGACCACGCGCCCGTCGAGCTGCTCGAGATCGAGCTCCCCTCAGACCCCGAACAGCGCTCAGACCCCGAATAGCCTTAGACGCATGACGGTCATCTGGCACGGGCTCGAGGACACCTTCCTGATGGCCTGGGAGGTCTGGTGGGCGCTCGTGCTCGGCTTCCTCGTCTCGGCGATCGTCCAGGCGTGGGTTCCGCGTGAGCGCATCGAGCAGCGCCTGTCCGGCCGGGGAGCGCGCCCGCTCCTCACCGCGACCGGGCTCGGCGCGGCCTCGTCCTCCTGCTCCTACGCGGCGGTGGCGATCGGCAAGAGCCTCTTCCAGAAGGGCGCCTCGGCCGCCTCCGCCCTCGCCTTCCAGTTCGCCTCCACCAACCTCGTCTGGGAGCTCGGGCTCGTGCTGTGGGTGCTGATCGGCTGGCAGTTCACGCTCGCCGAGTACCTCGGCGGGATCCTGATGATCGTGCTGATGGCCCTCACGCTGCGCGCGTTCGTGCCGACCAGCGTCGAGCGGGACGCGCGCAACCACGCTCGCGGCGCAACCGCGGCCGGCCACGAGCACGATCACGGCGCCGCGTCCGAGCCGCTCTCGTGGCGTCGGCGCCTCACCTCGGCCGAGGCCTGGGCGGACGTCGCCGCGAACTTCCGTGGCGACTGGCGGATGCTCTACAAGGAGATCGCGATCGGCTTCCTGCTCGCCGGGTTCGTCGCCCAGCTCGGCAACGGCGCCTTCAACAGCCTCTTCCTGGGCGGCGCGCCGCACCTCGTCCGGACCGTATGGGGCGCGTTCATCGGGCCGGTGATCGCGGTGCTCAGCTTCGTCTGCTCGGTCGGCAACGTCCCGCTCGCCGCGGTCCTGTGGAGCGGCGGGATCAGCTTCGCGGGCGTGCTGGCGTTCCTGTTCGCCGACCTGATCGTGCTCCCGATCATCGCCATCTACCGCAAGTACTACGGCACCCGGTACGCGCTTCGGATCGTCGCGCTGATGTTCGTGACGATGGTCGCTGCGGCGCTGGCGATCGACGCGATCTTCGCCGCGGCCGGGCTGATCCCGTCTGGCCCCCGCCCCTCGCGCACCGATGTGTTCGGCGGCCTGGCCGTCAACTACAAGCTATTCCTGAACGTCGCGGGGCTGGCGATCTTCGCCGCCCTGTTCGCGCTCACGATCCGCCGTGGGGCCCCGGCTCACTCGTGCGAGCACCATCAGCAGCACGAGCCCGCCGCCGGCGGCGCACCAGCCACCGCGCGATGAGCGCCAGGATCACGACGCCCACCGCGGCCGCGAAGTACCCCTCGTACTGAACCGCGGTGTTGTAGATCGTGTCGATGTGGTTGCCGGAGAAGTAGCCGACGCACACCCACACGGCCACCCACAGCGCCGCCCCCAGCGCGTTGAAGGCGAGAAATGCCGTCCAGTGCATGCCGCTGATCCCGGCGATGATCCCGTTCGCCTGCCGGAGCCCCTCGACGAACCGCGCGATCACCACGACCTTCCCGCCGTGGCGCTCGAACCAGTCTGTCGCCTTGTCGACCCGCTCGCCCGTCAAGAAGATGTAGCGCCCGAAGCGCTCGACCAGCGCCCGCCCCCCGAAGTGCCCGATCGCGAAGCCGATGTTGTCGCCGGTGACCGCCGCCGCGCACGCGATCACCCCGACGAGCCACACGCTCAGCCTGCCCGTGCCCGCGTACACCGCTGCGAGGATCAGGATCGTCTCCCCCGGCACCGGCACCCCGAAGTCCTCGAGCAGCACGAACGCGGCCACCGCCAGGTAGCCGTAGTGGTTCAGCGGCCCCTGCAGGTTGTGCAGGACGCCTGGCAGGTGCGCGGTGGCCATGAGGTCCGGTCCTACCCCGTATATTCGCCGACATCGAGGAGGCCGATCCAGACGTGACGAACGACGGGCTCACGCGGCGGACGCTGATCGCGGGGGCGGGAGCGGCGGCGGCCGGGGCAGCGCTCCCTGACAGCGCGCAAGCGGCGCGCCATCGCAAGGCGCGCCGCCCGAAGAAGGACTCGGCCGACGTCGTCGTGATCGGCGCCGGCCTGGCCGGCCTCACCGCCGCCACGCAGATCGCCCATGCCGGGCGCTCGGTGATCCTGCTCGAGGCGCGCAACCGGGTCGGCGGCCGCACGCTCAACCACGACCTGACCCCGCAGGGCTTCCCGGGGCGCGTGATCGAGGTCGGCGGCCAGTGGGTCGGGCCGCTCCCGGGCGAGCCGGCCACGGCCAGCGTCCCCACCCAGGCCGTCTACTGGCCCCAGGCCGAGGTCTACCAGCTCGCCAGATCGCTCGGGATCGGGACCTACAAGACCTACAACGCCGGCGATTACGTCGACTACTCGACGGTCACCGGGCGCACGACGTACGCGAGCTCGACGCGCATCCCCACCGATCCCGGCACCGCCAACGCCGGCTACGGCCTCTACCAGCTCAACGAGATGGCCAAGCAGGTCCCGACGGACGCGCCGTACACGGCCGCGAGCGCGGCACTGTGGGACTCGATGACGTTCGAGACCTGGATGCGCCAGAACCTCCAGCCGGCGAACCAGGCGCCGGGCGCGAGCACCAACTCGCTGATCAACCTCGCCGTCGAGTCGGTGTTCGCCGCCGAGCCGCGGGACCTCTCGCTCCTGCACGTCCTCTTCTACACGGCCTCCGCGGGAACGCTCGACAACCTCGTCGACACCGGGAACGGCGCCCAGGACAGCCGCTTCGTCGGCGGCTCGCAGCGCATCTCGATCGAGCTCGCGAAGCGCCTCGGGCACCGCGTGCGCCTGAGCTCGCCGGTCCGCAGGCTGAGCCACTCGCGCGGCCGGGTGACGGCGAGCGGCGACCGCTTCGAGGTCTCGGCGCGCCAGGCGGTGGTCGCGATCCCGCCGACGCTCGCCGGTCGGATCGTCTACGCGCCGACGCTCGCGCAGCTGAGCGGCGACGGCGGCCTGCGCGACCAGCTCACCCAGCGCCTCCCGATGGGCACGACGATCAAGGTGCAGTGCGTCTACGACCGCCCGTTCTGGCGCGACGACGGTCTGGCCGGGCAGGCGACGAGCGACACCGGGCCGGTCAAGATCACCTTCGACAACACGCCGTACCCCGACCCCGGCACCCCCCACGCCTCCCCCGGCGTGCTGATCGGCTTCATGGAGGGCGACGACGGGCGCGCATGGGGACAGAAGACGCGCGCCGAGCGCTACGCCGCGGTCGTCGACTGCTTTGCCCGCTACTTCGGCTCGGGCGCGCGCAACGTGCGCGGCGGCATCAATGGCTACGTCGAGATGCTGTGGGCGCGCGAGGAGTTCACCGGCGGCTGCTACGGCGGCATCTTCCCGACTGGCGTGTGGACCGCCTACGGCGAGGCGCTGCGCCGGCCGATCGGCCGCGTGCACTGGGCCGGCACGGAGACCGCGACCACCTGGAACGGCTACATGGACGGCGCGGTCCGCTCGGGCCAGCGGGCCGCGTCCGAGGTGCTCGCCGAGCTCTGAGAATGTCAGCGACCGAACCTTGGCCGGGCAATGGCCAAGGTTCGGGTCCCGGGCGCGCCCGGAATGCTCAGTTTCCCCGCATAACGGCCGATAACTCCAGCTATGGAGGTGGTTCAGCGGCCGATCGCCCGCCGGCTGGTCGTTGGCGTGACCGCACCGATCGCGGTGGCGATCGGGGCGATGCTGGCCGACTACGCGGGACTCCCCGGCGCCGCCTGCTTCGACGTCGCCTGGACGGCCGCGGCCGTGAGCGCCGTCATCGGGATGCTCGCCGCACGCAGCCGGGCCAAGACCGCCAACCGTTTGCGCTGGACCCTGTGGGCGCTGGCCGCCGGCGCCTGGCTCGCCGGGCAGCTCGCCTGGGACCTCTACGGGATCATCGGCTTCCCCTCCTCGCCGAATGCCGCCGACGCCGGCTGGTGGCTGTGCGCGCTGCTGATCATCGCGAGCATGCTGCGGCTGCCGAGGAGCCCTCGCTCGATCCAGGTCGTCGCCGCGGTCGAGTCGATCCCGCTGATCTTCGCCGCGATCGCCCTGTGCGTCGGCGAGCTCTTCTCGGCGGCGACCCACTCGCGGCTCGACCTCGCCTCGCAGGTCTCGGCGCTCGTCTATCCGGCCCTGTTCGTGTCGGCGGCGGTCCTGACCCTCCAGGCGATGCTGGCCGGGGCGCTGCGGGGGCTGCGGACGTGGTCGCTGCGACTCGTCCTGACCGGGATCGCGGGCCAGGCGATCGCCTTCATCTTCTGGAGCGACCAGCTGCTCGACCAGAGCTACGTGCCGGGCCACTCGCCGCTCGATCCGATCTGGGTGCTCAGCTCGGCCGCGCTCGGGATCGGCGGCCTGCTCGCCGCCCGCGCCCCCGAGGAGGTCGCCGAGCAGACCGAGCCGAGCCGTCTCGGCGCGGTCCTCCCCGGCGGGATGTTCATCGCGATGTTCGCCGCGCTGGTGATCGCGCAGATCGTCGGGGCGGACTCGGGCAGCTCGTTCACGCTACGTCTCGGCATGCTCTGCTCCGGGGCCGCGCTGATCGCGCGCTCCAGCCTGCTCGGGCGCCGCATGCAGCAGATGCTCGACCGCGAGCGCGCCAACCTGGCGACGCTCGCCGAGCGGGAGGCCGAGCTCGCCCGGCTCAACGAGCAGCTCGTCGAGGACTCGCGCCTCGATCCGCTGACCGGGATCGGCAACCGCCGTGCGCTCACCGACGACCTGCCGATGTACGAGACGCTCCAGCGCGAGCACGACGCGAACATCGCGATCGCGCTCTGCGACGTCGACCACTTCAAGGCATACAACGACCGGCTCGGGCACCTCGCCGGCGACCAGGCGCTGCGGATGATCGCCTCCACGGTCCGCGGCGCGCTGCGCAACGTCGACACCGCCTACCGGTTCGGTGGCGAGGAGCTCCTGCTGATCCTCCGCGAGGTCACGCGCGAGGAGGCGATTCACGTCTCCGAGCGCGTGCGCACGGCCGTGCAGCACGCCGCCTTCCTGCACCCGGACGGCGAGGACGGGGTGCTGACCGTCTCGATCGGTGTCGCGTGCGGCGATGCCGAGATCGGTCAGCTGCTCGCGCAGGCGGACGCCGCCCTCTATGAGGCCAAGCGCCTCGGCCGCAACCGGGTTGTCGCCGCCGGGCGCCACACCGCGCCGCTCCCGGTCCGCCAGCGCGAGCCCGCCAGCGAGGGGCCTGTGCCCCGCCACCTGCGCGGGATGCTCGCCGTCTCCAGGGCGGCCGCCGCCGGGCAGGGCGCGATGCCGGTCGTGCAGGCGCTGGCCGAGGCGATCCACTCGGAGCTGTCCTTCCACGTGGTCGCGATGAACCTGCTCGAGCCCGAAGGCGACCAGATGCGCGTCGTCGTCGTCCTCGGCGACCAGGATGCCCGCGCCACCCTGCTCGGCACGACGGCCTCGCTGGCCAGCTGGTACCGGCTGCTGGCCGCGGGCCAGGACATCCACGGCGCAGCTTGGCTGCCGGCCGGCTCCTACGAGCCCGAAGCCGACGACGGGCCGATGTGGACGCCCTCCGGGGTGCCCTCGCTGGCGGCGGACGCCTGGCACCCCGAGGACATGCTGCTGCTCCCGCTGCGCGGCGCCGGCGGCGAGCTGCTCGGCGTCGTCTCGGTCGACCAGCCGCTGCTCGGGCGCCGTCCAAGCGAGGCTGACATCGGCGTGCTGATGGCCGTGACCGACCACGCCGGGCTGGCGCTCGACCAGATCCACCGCGGGGGCGGCGTCGCCCACGAGGGGTCAGCCGAGCTGCGACTGGCCGCCGTGATGCTGCTCGCAGAGACGCTCGACCTGCGCGACCCGAGCACCGCGCTCCACTCGCGCACCGTCGGCCAGCTCGCCCGCCAGACGGCGGTCGCACTCGGCCTCCCGCCGGCGCACGTCGACCGCATCCAGGCGGCCGGCGTCCTGCACGATCTCGGCAAGCTCGGGATCGCGGACGCGATCCTCCACAAGGCCGGACCGCTCGACGACGCCGAGTGGCGCGAGATGCGCCGCCACCCCGAGGTGGGCGCGCGGATCCTCGAGCACGCCGGGATGCTCGACATCGCCCGCTGGGTCCGCGCCCACCACGAGCGGATCGACGGCCGCGGCTACCCCGAGGGGATCTCCGACCACGAGATCCTGCTCGAGGCGAAGATCCTCGCCGTCGCCGACGCCTACGAGGCGATGGTGTCCGATCGTCCCTACCGAGCCGGCATGTCTCACGACTCGGCCAGGGACGAGCTCGTCCGCTGCGCGGGCACCCAGTTCGACCCGGATGTGGTCGCCGCGTTCCTGCGCGCCCTCGAGCACGCCTCCGACGGAGGCGAGGCAGACGCCGCGCTCGAGACCGTGGCCTGACGGCTCGCGGTCCAGGCCAGCATCGCCCCGAGACCGGGCACCCAGATCGCGATCGCGTGGTAGACGAGCACCGCGCTGACCGACGCGGCCGGCGAGAGCCCGTATAGGACGAGCGCCCCGGCGAGCCCCGAGTCGAGCACGCCGAGGCCGGCCGGGATCGGCACGAGCGTCGCCAGGTAGCCGATGCAGTAGGCGATCAGCACCGCGAGAAAGCCGATCCGGTGCCCGGTCGCCGCGCACGCCGCCCACAGGGCGCCCATGTCGAGGCACAGAAAGCCGATCGCGCCGAGCAGCCGCCAGTGCGCCGAGACGACCTCGCGCCAGGCTGCCTCGAGCGACGCGCCGGCGCCGCGCAGCGGGAGCGGCGCGCGAGCCCCGAGCCGGCGCGCCAGCAGCATCACGGCGGTGGCGGCGGACAGGACGAGAGCGGAGACGAGGATCGGGCCGCCCGTGTGCAGCAGATCGTGGGGCCCGTCCGGCACCCGCGCGAGCAGCAGCAGCGCGGCGAAGCCGTTGACGAAGAAGCCGAACAGCGTCAGCAGGCACAGCAGCGCTCCGCAGCGCTCGGCGAGTCGCTTGCCCGGCACCCCGTGACGGCGGAGCAGCAGCCCGGTGGCCGCCGCCGAGGAGATGTTTCCTCCCGGCAGGACGGCGCCCGCGCCCATCGCGATCCACGCAACCCGGCGGCTGATCCCGCGCGGGGGCTCGGGGAAGAAGCGACGGAAGACGACCACGTAGCTGAGGCACGAGGCCAGCTCGAAGGCGACCGCGCCGGCCAGCCACGCCGGGCTCATGTTGCTGATCTGGTCGATCACCTGAGCGGGCGGCGCGACCCACAGCAGGAGCGCGACCGAGGCGAGGGCCACGACCGCCGTTGCCGCAGCGCGCAGCCCGCGGTGCCGCCAGGCGGGCACGGGAGCCGGGACCGGAGTGCCTCCGTGCGCGCTGGTCATCTGAGCGTATCTTGACCGATCGGGCAAACGGAGCCCGAGGGCGCGGCTCAGCCGCGCGCGAGGTGGCGTGCGATGACGAGGCGCTGGATCTGGTTGGTGCCCTCGAAGATCTGCATCACCTTGGCCTCTCGCATCATCCGCTCGACACGGAAGTCCTGCGTGTAGCCGGCGCCGCCGAGCACCTGCACGGCGTCGGTTGAGACCTTCATCGCCGCGTCGGTGGCGGTCAGCTTGGCGATCGAGGCCTGGCGGGCGAAGGGCAGGTTCCTGTCCCGCCGCCGCGCCGCCTCGAGGGTCGTGGCGCGGGCGCCCTCGACGGCCGCGGCCATGTCGGCGAGCAGGAAGCCGAGCCCCTGGTGCTCGATGATCGGCTTGCCGAACGTGTGGCGCTGTCTGGCGTAGGCGACGGCCTCGTCGAGGCAGGCCTGCGCGAGGCCCGTCGCGACGGCGGCGATTCCGAGCCGGCCGGAGTCGAGCGCGTGCAACGCGATCTGGAGGCCGGCGCCCTCCCCTCCGATCAGGCGCTCCGGCTCGGCGGTGACCCCGTCGAAGCTGAGCGCGGCGGTCGTCGACGCCGTCAGCCCCATCTTGCGCTCGGGCGGCTGCGGCGTCAGGCCTGGGGCCTGGCCGGGGATCAGGAAGCACGAGATCCCGCGCGCGCCGGCGGCCTCGTCGTCGGAGGTGCGCGCGAACACGATGTAGAAGTCGGCCTCGCCGCCGTGGGTCACCCACGCCTTCGTGCCGGTGATCCGGTAGCTCCCGTCGGGCTGCGCCACGGCCCGCGTGCGCATCGCCGCCGGGTCGCTGCCGGCGTCGGGCTCGGACAGGCAGTAGCCGCCGAGCAGCCGTCCGCTCAGCATCTCCGGCAGCCAGCGCTCGCGCTGTGCCTCGCTGCCATGGGTCGCGACCACGTGGCAGGTCAGCGCGTGCACGCTGACGCCGACGCCGACGCTCGCCCATGCGCCACCGATCTCCTCGAGCGCCTGGAGGTAGACCTCGTAGGAGAGGCCGCCGCCGCCCCAGCGCTCCTCGAACGGCATCGAGAGGAGGCCGAGCTCGCCGAGCTTGGCGAACACGGCGCGCGGGAAGCGGTGCTCGGCCTCGGCGCCGTCCACCTGCGGCGCGAGCTCGCGCGCGGCGACATCCCGCGCCAGCGCGACGATCGCCTCGGCTTCGGGCGTCGGCAGCATCCGCTCGGCGGGCATCGATTGCAGGGTACGTGACGCTTTGCACGCCGCGACGTAGTGGGAGTAGGCTCGCGCGCGCAAACCGAGGAGGTCAGGATGAAGAACTACCTGCTGGTGCCCATGTTGCTGGCGTCGATGTCGGTGGCGGTGGCGCCGGCGCTGGCCGACTCGACCGTGACCGCCACCGGCTCCCAGCAGGAGAAGGTGGTCCCCAAGAACCGTCACAACAACGCCTCGATCGTCGCGGCGGTGAACGCCGCCGAGCAGGCCGGGATCGCCGGCGCGATCGCCAACGCGCACTCGCTCGCCGAGCAGTACGCGGCGGCGGCCGGGCTGACGCTCGGCGACGTCCAGTCGGTGACCGACGTGTCCGGCAACGGATACTACGGCCCGTATGGGCCGTTCGGCTTCGGCCCGTTCGGCCCCGGCAAGTACTGCGGGACCGTGGTGCAGGTCACCTTCAAGAAGAGCCACAAGAAGGGCAAGAAGCCGGTCATCTCGCACCGCAGGAAGGTGCACCGCTGCTTCGTGCCCCAGTACGAGGTGACGACGCTGAGCGTGACCTACGCGGCGAGCCCGAGCTCGAGCTCGACCAGCTAGTCACACCTGTTCAGACGGACAATTCGCACCCGCGCGGCGCGAATTGTCCGTCACAGCAGGCTTTTCATGCGCTGGCGGACAAAGTGGCGGACGGCGAGGACGATTTGTCCGTTTGAACAGGTCCGAGGCTCGGCGCGGAGGGCGCGCTCAGGGGAACTCGATCGCCTGCTGGAAGGTGGGGCGGTTGACCCACTCCTGCGGCGGGATCGTGATCGCGCCGAGCGCGCGGTACTGGATCTCGTCGTGGCACATCTGGTCCCCGGCCGCGCAGCTGCCGTTCTTCGGGTAGACCTGCGCCGGAGTCTCGGTCGCGGCCTGGAGCAGCGAGGCCTCGAGCGCCGTGCGGCAGCGCTGTCGCGAGCCCGCCCCGCAGTAGACGCGGTTGAGCCCGCCCCGCACCCGCTGTCCGAGCACGGCCCGCAGATCCTTCTGGATGATCCCGTAGAAGCCGGTGTCCCAGGCCGAGCCCTGGTGTGACTCGGGCGTGTTGTCGATCCCGAAGTCCCCCTCGATGTCGCTCAGCATCGTCGAGCCGAGCGCGGGCTCGAGGTCGGCCTTGACCAGCAGCGGCCACCAGGCGTCCATGATCCGGATCGCCGCCGACTGCTCGTAGTCGCCCGACACGCCGGGATTGGCGCGGTTGATCCGGTGCGCGCCGCTCGCCACCCAGGCGCGGAGCTCGTCCACCGCCGTGCGCAGCACCGGGTTCGCCGGTCGCCCGATCACCTTCAGCGCATACGGCAGCACCTGGACGCCGCGCAGGTCCTGCGTGCCGGCGTTGCCCATCGCGTTGATCAGGTCGACGAGGCTCATCTTGCCGTGGCCGGCCCTGAGGTAGTGCTCGATGTTCTGGTCGAGCAGCTGCGAGCGGTAGATCGAGGAGTACAGGCCGTCGACGTAGTCGTAGCCGTGCGCAGGCTTGTTGTTCCAGCTCGTGATGAAGTCCTGGTCGACGACGTGCGGGTGCGCGCTCTCGGGGACGTAGCGGGCGACCGTCGAGAGCGGGCTCGACTGGGCGCTCGGGTGCCAGCCGGCCCACTCGTACTTCGACCAGCTCGGGAACATCGGGTCGGTGTGCGGAGCCCGCACCGCGTTCGCGCCCGAGCCGAGGTAGGCGATGTGGTCGCGGTTGATGTAGAACCAGTTGAACGTGTAGCCGATCCCGTAGGCGTTGTGCATGAACTGCTGCGGGGTCTGCATCAGGTCGGGGTTGTTGTAGGCGCCGAACGCGGCCGCCGAATCGAGCTCGTGCATGTAGGTCGAGCGCTGGTTGGTGTAGACGACCGGGCGGCCGTGGATCGTGGCCCGCGCGATCACGAGCCCGTATGCCGTGCGCAGCGTCTGGAGCGTGACCGAGCCGGCCGGCGTCGAGTCGGCCAGGCTCGGCTGCCAGGACTCCGACTCGGTGAGCTTCTGCATCGGCACGCAGGACGAGCCGAGCACGTAGTAGTCGGAGTTGGCGGCGACCGCGCCGCCGCTCGGGTTGCACAGCGGCACCGCGAACGTGTCGATGATGTTCTGGCCCTCGGAGGTCGCCGACCACGCGTAGTCGGTGCCGTGCCCGAGCTCGACGTACACGTTCGTTCCCGGGAACGACGCCCCGTCGGCCTGGATGCCGGGGCCGTGGATGTCCTCCTCCATCAGGATCTCGGGCGACCAGTAGGCGACCTGCGGGCCGATCACCGCGATCGGGTGGCCGTTGGCGGAGTGCCGCGCGCTGACCAGCAGCGCGTTCGAGTCGCTGGTCGGTCCTCCCAGCAGGCCCGGCAGGGGTTTGACGCCGTGCGGGCCGGCCGAGCCGCTCGCCGCGACCACCGGGTTCACGTAGTGGACCGTTCCCGGATCGGGCAGGGCGATCGTGCGCAGCGCGACGCGGCTCGGCTTCGGCAGCGTCTGGTAGGGGAACGAGCCCTTCTTGACCGTGGTGGGCGCCTCGGGATCGTTCGGCTGGGTGAAGCTGAGCATCGTCCCGAAGCCCGAGCGGTCGCGCTTGCGCCCCTTCGGGCGGTGGCGAGGCGGCAGGCCGGGATAGCCCGCGACCGAGTAGCGCTCGCGGCCGAAGCGCTTGAGCAGCTTCTCGTAGAGGATCGCCCGGCTGAGCTGGTCGCCGCCGCCCTGGCCGAGCTCGCCGCCGATCAGCGAGGCGGTCGAGATGATGTCGGTGATCGTGAACGGCTTGGGCCCGTTCGGCTGGCCGATCGCCACGTACTCGCCGGGCAGGTACAGCGCCTCGTTGATCGGGTTGGCCTCGGCCATCTTGATGTAGGCGTTGATCCCGTCGACGTAGTTCTCGCCGTCGGAGACCACCTGCGCGCCGCCGGGCTGGCTCTGGATGTAGGCGACCTGTGCCATCAGGTCGGCCTGCGTGTACGGGGCGTTCTCCCACACGCCCTCGTCCATGCCGAGCTCCGAGCCGCCCGCGAAGCCGGCCAGGTCGCCGGCGCCGGCGTGGCGCAGGACGTCGATCATGAACAGGCGGTCCTCGGCCGTGGCGTAGCCGATCGCGAACTCGAGCTCGGCGCGCGTGTCGCCGTAGATGTGCGGGACGCCGAAGCGCTTGTCGCGGACGATGTATGCGCCCGGCTCCACCTCCTGGGTCCCGGCCACGTCGCCGGCCGGCACCCCGAAGCTCGCGTCCTTGAAGTAGTCGGTTATCTGCGAGGCCTGGATGCCCGGCGCCGCCTGCGTGAGCGAGTGGTACATCGACAGCTGGTCGATGTTGTGGGGCGGGCGCGGCGGGTTGCTGCTGTTGCTCTTGGTGGCCGCCTCGAAGGCGGCCAGCTGCGCGTCGTTGTCGAAGCCGTTCTGGCCCGCCGGAAGGATGTTGTAGAAGGTCCCGTACTCCCCGGCCTGGTAGGGCTGGGGCTGGGCGGCGGCCGCCGCGGGCGCGAGCAGCGCCGCCTCGAGCACGAGCATGAGGATGATGGTCGTCCGTGTCCGCACCGGTCTCGGGTCGGCAGCCTACTCGCTAGCCTCGGCGCTCGTGCCCGACGAGCGCACCGCCGAGCTGATCGTCCGCTGCCTGGAGAACGAGGGCGTCACGCACGTGTTCGGGATCCCGGGCGAGGAGAACATCCACCTCGTCCAGGCGCTCGCGTCGTCGAGCATCCGCTACGTGCTCGTGCGCCACGAGCAGGCCGCATCGTTCATGGCCGAGGTCTACGGCCGGCTGACCGGCCGCGCCGGGGTCTGCTCGGCGACGCTCGGCCCGGGTGCGATCAATCTGATCCTCGGCGTCGCCGACGCGACCACCAATTCGACGCCGGTCGTGGCGCTGTCGGCGCAGGTGGGGATGAACCGCGCCTACAAGGAGTCGCACCAGGGCGTCGATCTCGTCTCGATGTTCGCGCCGGTGACGAAGTGGTCGGAGCTCGTCGCCACACCGGACGCCGTCCCCGAGATGATCCGCAAGGCGTTCAAGCTCGCCCAGACCGAACGCCCGGGTGCCGTCTACCTCGCCGTGCCCGAGGACGTCGAGAAGGCGCCTGCCCCCGCCGGCGTGCGTCCCCTGGCCGTCAACGTCCCGCGCCCCGATGAGCCGTCGGCCGCGCAATTGCAGCGCGCGGCCGACGCGCTGGCCGCCGTCCGCAGCCCGATCGTGCTGGCCGGTCACGGCGCCGCCCGGGCCGGCGCGAGCGCGGCGCTGATCGAGTTCGCCGAGCGGCTGAACGTGCCGGTCGCCACCACCTTCCACGGCAAGGGCGTGTTCCCCGACGACCACCCGCTCGCGCTCGGCGCGGTCGGGTTCATGCGCAAGGACTACGTGAACTTCGGGTTCGACCAGGCCGACGCCGTGATCGCGGTCGGCTACGAGCTCCAGGAGTTCGACCCGGCGCGGATCAACCCGGATGCCGACAAGACGATCATCCACATCCACCGCTTCCCGGCCGAGGTCGACCAGCACTACGAGGTCGCGGTCGGGCTGCAATCGGACATCCCGCGCACGCTCGGCGCGCTGGCCGATGCCGTGGGCCGGCGCTTCGAGCCGGCGCTCGGCGAGCAGGCGATCAGGGGGATGATCGCCTCGGAGCTGCGGCGTGGCGCCGAGGACGAGCGCTTCCCGCTCGCGCCGGCGCGGATCGTCGCCGACACGCGTGCGGCGCTGCGGCGCGATGACATCGTGCTCGTCGACACGGGCGCACTGAAGATGTGGATGGCGCGCCTGTATCCCACCTATTCGGCGAACACGTGCCTGATCTCGAACGGGCTCTCGACGATGGCGTGGACGGTCCCGGGGGCGATCGGCGCGAAGCTCGCGCGTCCGGACTCGCGGGTGCTGGTGGCGACCGGCGACGGCGGCTTCCTGATGAACTCGCAGGAGATCGAGACCGCGTTGCGCGAGCGGATCCCGATGGTCGTGCTCGTCTGGGTCGACGACGAGTACGGGCTGATCACGTGGAAGATGGACCTCGAGCTCGGCGAGAGCCGCGACACCGCGTTCGGCAACCCCGACTTCGTTCAGTACGCCGAGAGCTTCGGTGCGCGTGGGTACCGGATCGAGGCGGCCGGTCAGCTGCTGCCGACCCTCAAGCGCGCGCTCGAGGACGACACCGTGTCGGTGATCGCCTGCCCGGTCGACTACTCGGCCAACCTCCAGCTCACCGATGCGCTCGGCGAGCTCGACGAGTCGCTGTCCTGATCAGGCGCCGCCGACGAGGGGGTGGGCCGGGCGGATCGGCACGACGGGCGTCGCGTCGCCGAATGCGTACGCCCCGCCGGTGGTGCTGAGGAGCCAGTAGCCGGCGCCGTCGCCGGTGACGGTGAGACCGGCTGCCGTCGGGGTGCGCGTGCGATGTGAGCCGTACCAGGTGGCGCCGCCGAGGTTGTAGACGTTCCCGTACGCCGTGTACGCGTACGCGCCGCCGTCCGGCGCGGCGAGGATGCCGCGGAGCGGATGGGAGGAGCGCACCGCGGGCAGCGGCCGGGCGTCGCCGTAGGCGAGAACCGTGCCGGCCGTCGTGATCAGCCAGTAGCCGCCGCCGTCGGGGGTCGCGGCCATCCCGGCGACGTCGCTGAGGCGGATCCGGTGCGCGGCCGGGGAGCCGTAGAACGGGGCGCCGCCGAGGTTGTAGACGTTGCCATGGGTGGTCAGGAGCCAGACGCCGCCGCCGGGTGCGGCGAGGATCCCGACCACCGGGTTGGTGGCGTGCCGGCCCGAAAGCGCGGTGGCGTCACCGTAGGCATAGATGGCGCCGGAGGCGGTGGTCAGCCAGTAGCCCCGGCGGTCGGGGGTGGCGGCCATGCCGCTGATCCTGATGTGGAGCCGGCTCGCCGCGGGGGACCCGAACCAGGGGCTGCCGTACACGTTTCCGGCCGCGGAGTAGAGCCAGAAGGGGCTGGCGGCCGGGACCGGCGTGGTGGGGGTCGGCGCCGGAGTGGTCGTCGTGGGGGTTGTCGTCACGGGCGTGGTGGTGGTCGTCGGCGCTCCGCCGGTCGTCGAGGTCGTGCCTGCGCCCGCAGCGCTCGCCGACGTGGCGCCGTAGGCGGCGGTCGGCGCGTCCAGGTAGTCACCGTCGATGTTCAGCCTCGCGCCGCCGTAGGTCTCGTCGTGGCCGCCGACGTACTGGTGGAGCCGCTGGTGGGCGGCCCAGTCCGCCTGGGGGATCGTCGAGTCGGCGGTCGAGGCGCTCCCGTTCCAGTTCGCGAACCAGATCTCGTCGGGCTCGGCGAAGCTCGTGCCGTACTGCGCGACGAGGTCGCTGATGCCAGAGCCGTCGCTGCTGTAGACGCCCGACAGGTAACCGGCGGCATGCAGGCCCTGGGTCCAGGCGCCGAGGAAGGCGAGCACGGCGGCAGTGGCGGCAGCCGTGTGCGGGTAGGCCTCCATGTCGAAGTCGATCGGATTGCCGGGGCCGAGGCCGATCGCCTGGGCGCGGGTGATCGCGTCGGTGGAGGCGGCCGCGCCCTGCGCGGCGGCGGTCGCGGGCGAGGACGACAGCGCCGCGCAGCCGCAACCGTTGCCCGGCGCCTGGAGGCCCACGTAGATCGGGAGCAGGTGCCAGCCGGCGGCCGACTGGGCGCTGACCCAGGTGGAGGTCAGGTTCGTCTGCGAGCAGGCCATGTTCGTGCCGCCGATGTAGACCCCGATGGCGCCGTAGGGCGAGGACGAGCGCCACGCCGACATCGTCGCTGCGCTCGGCGTCGAGCAGGCGTCGAAGGCGCGGCCGGTGAACACCTGGCCGGGGACGGCGGCGGCCGGCGCTGAGACGGTCGCGCTGGAAATGAAGCCCCGGGCGGGGACGCGAGCGGCGTGCGCGACCGCGGGGGCGGGGCGCAGGTGGCGAACGCCGAGGATCCGCTCCACGGTGGCCGGGTCGCGGCTCCAGGTGGCGGTCACGCCGAGCCCGCCGAGCGCCGTCTGCGTCACGCGCGCACCGGTCAGGCCCGTCGTGGCGCTCGCGCGCGATGGCTCGATGAGGATCGCATCGGTGCGGCCGGCCGCGCTGGTCGGGCAGTCCTCGGCGGCCCCTGGGACGCCGAGATAGATCGCGTGGCGATCGAAGCGCACGCACGTGTGCGGGTGGCGCGCGAGGTCGTAGACGCTCCAGCCACGGGGGACGTGGACGTGAAGCCCGTGGTAGCTGATCGTCCGGGCAGCGGCCGCGCTCGGCAGGCAGAGCGCGGCACAGACCGCCGCCAGCAGCTTGCATGACACCCGCACAAGACTTGTTTCGGATCCTCGTCGCGGGGTCTTGACTCCTGCCCGCGTCCGGACGCTGACTCACCCGCTGACTCAGCCGCCGGCGTCGAGGCACTCGGCCGCGGTCACGACCTTCGCGCGCATGTTGGTCTCCATCATGCGCAGCGCCGCGTCAGCCAGCTCCGGCTCGATGTGCGCGACCGCGTCGCGCGGGATCACCACCTCGAAGTGGCGGACGTACGCGTCGAGGGCCGAGTAGAGGATGCACTGCTCGGTCACCTGCCCGGAGAGGACGAGCCGCTCGATCTCCGCCTGACGGAGGAGGTACTCGAGCTGGGTCTCGTAGAAGACCGAGTGACGCGCCTTGACGACGAACGGCACATCCTCGGGCGGGACGATCGGGCGGATCAGCTCGGGTGCGCGACCGCCGAGGGCGCGCTCGACGAGCTCGCGCCGGGCGGCCGTCCAGTCGTCGTGGTTGTCGTTGACATAGACCGTGAGCACGTCGCGGTCGCGGGCGTCGGCGATCAGCGACGCCATCGCCGGCAGCGCCTCGCGCACCGACTCCATCAGCGGCTCGGCGTCGTCGTGCTCGTAAGTGTTGAGCATGTCGGTGACGATCAGCGCGAGCGTCACGGGCGGTGGCGGCGAGCCGGCGGGCTCACGGGTTGAAGACGACCTTGAACGTGCCGTCGGTCTTGTGCTGGAAGTCGGCGTAGGCCTGCGGCGCCTGCTCGAGCGGGACGTGGTGGCTCGCGAACGTGTCGACGCCGAGCGGATCGCCGTCCATCAGCAGCGGCATGATCTGATCGACCCAGCGCTTGACGTTCGCCTGGCCCATCCTCAGCGTCAGCTGCTTGTCGAAGATCTGCATCATGTTGAGCGGATCGGCGCTGCCGCCGTAGACGCCCGACAGCGAGATCGTGCCGCCGCGGCGGACGATCTCGACCGCGGCGCTGATCGCTGCGAGACGGTCGGTGCCGGCCGTCTCCATCATCTTCTTGGCGAGCGTGTCGGGCATCAGCCCGGCGAGCGTGTGGGCGAGCTTGCCGAACGGCGAGCCGTGCGCCTCCATGCCGACCGCGTCGATCACCGAGTCGGGTCCGCGCCCCTTTGTGATCTCGCGGACCGTGCCGGCCAGGTCCTCGGTTTCGCTCAGATCGATCGTCTCGACGCCGTGGGACGCCGCGCGCTTCAGCCGGTCGGGGACGAGCTCGATGCCGATCACCTGCTCGACGCCGCGGTGCTGCGCGATCCGCGTGCACATCTCGCCGATCGGTCCGAGGCCGAGCACCGCGACACTGCCGCCGTCGGGGATCTGCGCGTACTCGACCGCCTGCCAGGCCGTCGGCAGGACGTCTGAGAGGAACAGGAAGCGGTCGTCGGGCGGGCCCTCCGGGACCTTGATCGGGCCGTAGTGGGCCTGGGGCACGCGGAGGTAGTCGGCCTGCCCGCCCGCGACCTCGCCGTACAGCTTCGTGTAGCCGAACAGCGCTGCGCCGGTCCCCTGCTCGTGGTTCTGGGTCGTCTCGCACTGCGACTGAAGACCGTGCTCGCACATGAAGCAGCGGCCGCAGCTGATGTTGAACGGGATCACCACGCGGTCGCCGGGCTTGACGTGGCCCGCGGCCTCGGCGCCG
>Ga0070739_10003968_pt1 | contig 17973 bp, 17 predicted proteins | sample Coa_R1_7_FD_66445 | JGI IMG/M metagenome (GOLD analysis project Ga0070739, IMG submission 66445) | Surface soil microbial communities from Centralia Pennsylvania, which are recovering from an underground coalmine fire - Coalmine... | ecosystem: Environmental > Terrestrial > Soil > Unclassified ... | reverse complement strand
TCGAGGTCGCCGCCCTGCTGGCGATGGACGCCGTCCTGCCGGGCCTGACGCTCTCGCGTTGGGAGACTGCCATCTGGGTGGTCGCGGCTATCGCCGCGCTCAACGCGCTGCTGCGCCCCCTGATCCTCCTCCTGGCCGTCAACCTGCCGCTGCTGCTGTTCGGGGTGCTAACGCTGTCGCTGAACGCGATCGTGGTCGTGCTGGTCGGCCTGCTCGTGCCCGGCTTCGACCTGCAGACGCCCTGGGACGGCTTCGTCGTCGCCCTGGGGCTGTCGGTGGCGAACACGGTCTTCACCGGGCTGCTCAGCATCAACGACGAGGACTCGTTCTACCGCTACGTGGTGCGGCACATCGCCCGCCGGCGCTTGCCGCGGGCCGACCGCGACCGCGGCGGCACGATCGTCATCCAGATCGACGGGCTGGCCGAGCCGATCCTGCGCCGCGCCCTGGCGCGCGGCTTGATGCCGACGCTGGCCCGCTGGCTCGAGGCGGGCAGCCACCGCCTGGTGCGCTGGGAGTGCGACGTGCCGTCGATGACGAGCAGCGGCCAGGCGGGCATCCTGCACGGCAACAACGCCAACATCCCCGCCTTCCGCTGGTACGAGAAGGAGAGCCGGCGGCTGTTCGTCTCCAACCATCCCGCCGACGCCCGCCTGCTCGACGAGCGCCAGTCCACCGGGCACGGCCTGCTCCGCGAGGACGGATCCAGCCTGGGCAACATCTTCCGCGGCGGGGCCGCGCGGAGCGTGCTGACGATGAGCGCGCTCACCGATCACGGCGGTAGCCTGCGCGTGCGGCCGCGCGACTTCTACAGCTACCTGGCCAACCCCTACAACCTCTACCGCGCCCTGACTGGCATGGTCGCCGAGATCGTCGTCGAGTACTGGGAGGCCTGGCAGCAGCGGCTGCGGAACGTCCAGCCGCGGATGCACCGCGGCGGCGCCTACCCGTTCCTGCGCGCCGTGACGAACGTCTTCATGCGCGACGCGACGGTCTGGCTGGTGGTCGACGACATGTACGCGGCGCGGCTGGTCAGCTACTGCGACCTGCTCGGCTACGACGAGGTGGCACACCACGCCGGCCCCGAGAGCGACGACGCGCTGCGCGTGCTGCGCGGGCTCGACCGCCAGATCGCGGCGCTGGAGAGCGCCGCCCGCGGCGCCCCGCGCCACTACGAGCTGGTGGTGCTCTCCGACCACGGCCAGAGCTACGGCGCGACGTTTCGGCAGCGCTACGGCCTGACCCTCGGCGAGCTGATCCACCAGATCCTCCGCGGCGAGGAGTCGGTCCACCAGGCCAGCGGCCACGGCGAGGGCTGGGCCCACCTCAACGCGGTGCTCAGCGAGATCGTGCGCGGCGAGGGCGTGACCGGCGACGGCGCGCGCCGGCTGCTCGGCCGGCGCCAGGCCGATGGCTACGTGGACCTGGGTCCCGACCGCGCCCACCGCGCCGCGAGCGGCAGCACGGACGTCGTGGTCTGCGCCTCGGGCAACCTGGCGCTGGTCTACTTCGCCGATCACCCCGGGCGCCTGAGCCTCGAGTACATCGTCGCCGAGTACCCCGGCCTGGTGGAGAGCCTGGTGGTCCATCCGGGGATCGGGTTCCTGCTGGTCCACTCGGAGGCGCGCGGGCCGCTGGTCCTGGGCCGCGGCGGCGTGCGCTGCCTGGACGGCGACGTGGTGGAGGGCGAGGACCCGCTGGCCGTCTTCGACCCGCACACCGCTCACTTCCTACGGCGGCTGTCGACCTACTCGAACGTGGGCGACCTGGTGATCAACAGCCAGTACGACCCTGCGACCGGCCAGGTCGCCGCGTTCGAGGAGCTGATCGGCTGTCACGGCGGTGCCGGTGGCCTGCAGACCGAGCCGTTCCTGCTCTTCCCCTCCCGCTGGACGCCCACCGACCCGGTCATCGTCGGCGCGGAAGCGGTCCACGCCTTCCTCAGCCAGCACATCCGCCCCGGGCCGCCGGCCGCCGTGCCTCACGCCCGGCCTGCTTGAGACTGCCCGTCGGCGGCGGTCTCGCTGGGACCGATGCGACGAGCAGCCGCTGGCTGGAGGCTACGCGCTATACTGCTACGATCGGGTGTACGATCTGATTCGTTACCCGCATGGAGAAGAGGCATGGCGGAAAAGATGATCTCCGACTCCGCACAGGATGGGGCGTCCGGGCTGAACGAGGCGGAGCTGATCGCCCACTATATCGAGCCTGATCTGGACCGGCCCGGGCCCGCAGAGGCTCGACTCGTGGACTCGGGCGTGCCGGTCTGGGCCCTCATCGGCCACTACCAGGCGACGGGCCGCGACCCGGCGGTAGTGGCGGCGGACTACGATGTGCCGCTCGCGGCCGTCGCGGCGGCTCTGGCCTATTACGCGCAGCACCGCGCCGCCATCGATGCGCGGCTCGAAGCCAACGCCGCCTAGCGCTCGTGGCCGACCTGTACTTCGACAACGACGTCTCGGTCCACCTCGCCGCTATCCTCCGCAGCGTGGGCCATACCGTCACTCTGACCCGCGATCTCCGGCGCACCCGGGCCTTTGACGAGCAGCAGCTCGTCACCGCGCTGGAGCTGGGCACCAGCCTGGTCACGCACAACTACCGGGACTTCTTGCTGCTGCACCGCGCTGGGAGCTGTGGGGGACCCGCTGGCAGAGTACGGAGCTACACCCCAGCATTCTGGTACTGCCGCAGGGCGCTCCCCAGCTACTCGCGAATCATCTGACCGACCTGCTCGGAAGCGGCTCACCCGCGCGGAGCAGCCTCTATCGGTATCGTCGCTCGACCGGCCGGGTTCGCCACCCCTAAGTCGAGCAGCCAGTAGGCGGCGGCGCGCATTGGCAAGCGGTAGGCAGTAGGTCTGCCAGCGGCCATCGACGAGCTGCGCCCAGGCAGCGCGGGTCTGCTGATGATACCTGTCGCGGGGATTGACGACAGCCAGGTAGCCCGAGGAATCGAGGAACACACGCCGAGCTAGGGGAACGGGACGAGTCGCGGTCACGGCGTCTCTGGCGCGGCCGCGTCCGCGAGGTACTCGTACTTCCGGCTGGAATCGGTCGGCGGCGCGTCGGTGGCTGAGCCCACCAGCTTGCTCATCGGATCGTCCCACGTCATTGGCCGGACCGTCTCGCGGGCTGCCCGCGCTTTGGCGGACTTGGACGTTACCGGCTCCACTAGTTGGTCGAGAGCTTCCCGGCGCACGCGGGCCCCCCTGCCAACGCGCACGGCTTCGAGCCTGCCGTCGGCGATGAAGCGCCGCACGGTGATGGGGCTGACCTTGAGCATCTGGGCTGTTTCTTGAATCGTCAATACATCCATCGGGTCACCTCTCTGATATGCACAGATGTACAGAAGTAGCCAGCAGATGTCAAGGTCGTTTGGTGCGTGGACCAAGGCCATCTCACCGCGCTCTAACGAGATGAGCCTACTTCGCCCTCGTGTGCCGTAGACAGCCGAGCGCGCGGGGGCTATGATGGGCCACACCGCGAGCGGCGTCGGCGGTTGGCGTGCAGAAGACAGGAGCGGGGGGTGGCCATGCGGTCGTGGAGGATCGGAGCTATTGGTCTCGCCGTCCTGGTCGGCGTCGTCTGGGGTGCGCTCGCGCCGCCGCGGGCCACGGCGCCGACGCAGGCCGCGGCGCTGTCGCAGCCGGCCGTCGTGCAGATGGCCACGGTCGAGTCGAGCGGCAACGCCGGCTTCTACATCGCCATCGAGCGCGGCTACTTCCAGGAGCAGGGCCTCCAGGTCGAGCTGAACAAGTACGCCACCGGCATCGACTACGTGCCGGCCCTGGCTCGCGGCCAGGTGGACGTCGCCAGCACCGACATCAGCGCCGGGTTCCTCAACGTCTTCAGCCGCGACATCCCGATCAAGATGGTGGCCGACCGCGGCAGCCTGCCGCCCGGCGCCGGCTACATCGCGCTCATCCTGCGGCCGGACCTCGCCGACCAGGTCCACGACTACCGCGACCTGCGCGGGCTACGCTTCGGCGTCTCCTTCCAGGGAGCTTTCACCGAGCGGCTGATCGGGCGGGCGATGGAGCTCGGCGGGCTGACGCTCGCCGACGCGGACGTGACCTACCTGCCGTCGGGCGACGTGCCGGCGGCGCTGGCCAACAGTGCCCTCGACGCCTCGGTGGTCTTCGAGCCGCAGGTCACCATTGCCCGCGAGCAAGGCTTTGCAGCTCGCTGGCGCGGCGCCGACGAGATCCTCCCCAACGGTCAGTCGGTGGTGATGTCCTACGGGCCGCAGTTCGCTAGCCAGACCGACCTGGCGCGGCGCTGGATGCTCGGCTACCTGAAGGGCGTGCGGGACTACACGGAAGCCTACCGACGCGGGCCGAACCGCGCCGAGATCATCCAGTTGCTGACCCAGGTCACGCCGCTGCGCGATCCCGCCCTCTGGGAGCGCATGGTCTGGACGGCGATCGACCCGAACGGCAAAGTGAACGCCGACAGCATCGTCGACACGCAGGCCTGGTACCGTAGCCACGGCATGCTGCAGTCGGACGTGGACCTGCGCCCGTTCGTCGACTCGTCGTTTACCGATTGGGCCGTGCAGCGGCTCGGTACATACCAGTAGCGTCCCGTGCGCGGATCCAACGCGAACCGCTCTGCTCCGGACTATAAATTTGGCCTTAACCGTCCCTTCTCCCCATCTTCAGCTCAAAAAAAGCTGAACGCACGTACACTGACGGCAGGGGGGGCAAAGAACGTGGACGCCGCCGAGCGCGGCGTGAGAAGGGGGCGCGGCAGATGATCGACCTGTTGATCGCGCTGGCCCAGCGGGCTCAGCGCACGGAAGAAGGACAGGGCATGGTGGAATACGGCCTCATCATCGCCGCGGTGGCTATCGCGGTAATCGTCGCCCTGTTCGCGCTCGGCCCCAAGATCGGCTCGATGTTCAGCTCGACGGCAGCCAGCCTACAGTAGCCACCGCGCGGGTCCCTGGCTTCCTGACCGAGGACAATTTCCACCCTACCGCTGACGCTCCGCGGCTCGTACGCGGAGCGTCAGTCGTCCTACGCGCTCGACCTCGGCGACCACCGCCAGCTCGGCCTCGTAGTCAGTTCGGCGGTCGGGGTAGGGCAGAACGATCGGGTCGGCCGCGCCGACCAGCGACGATGGCGCCTTGAGGAACATGCCCTGGTCGCGCACGTTGCGCGTCTGCGGGCCGTACATGCTCTCCAGGTCGGCGCGCTGGGCGTCGCCGCGGACGTAGTTGGTCGGCGCGGCCACGATCTTCGTCGGGTTGGGCACCGGCGGCAGGAGCCTGACCGCGTCGAGTGGCAAGCTCGCGCCGGCCGCGGCCTGCCGCTCGATCGCAGGCCGCACGGCCGCGAAGTCGGCGATGGCACGCAGCATGAACGTCTGCGGCCAGGCTGGGTCCCAGCCGGGGATCGCGGCCGTGACGTCGTGCACCCGGTCGCCCTGCACGACGCCCACGCGATAATCGTCGTACACCACCAGTCTCACGCGGCATGCTCCTTCGACCAGTCGTGGTGCAGCAGTGTAGCACGGCGCTGGCCGATCGACCGGGATTCGGCTATGCTCCAATCGACCGTGGCCGCCCGAGGAGAAGGGCTGCCCGTGCCAGGGAGTGCTGCCACGATGCCACCGACCCAGGAGCTACGCGTCTTCCTCGCCGAGCTGGAGCGCGACCATCCCGAGCAGGTGCTGCGGATCGCCGAGCCGGTCAATCCGGTCTACGACGCCACGGCGGTCGTGTTCGAGGCCGAGCGCCAGCCGGCCTGCCCCGTCGTCTGGTTCGAGCGGGTGGGCAGCAGCCCCTTTCCCGCCGTGGTCAACGTGCTGTCGACGAAGGGGCGGCTGGCGCGCGGGCTGGGCGTGGACGAGGCGGCGCTGGCCGCCGCCTTCGGCGAGCGCGTCACGCGCCTGGTCGAGCCGCGCCGCCACGCCGATGCGGCGTTCGAGGCCAACACGCTCGAGGGCGACGCGATCGATCTGGGCCTCCTGCCGGCCCTGACCCACTTCGAGCAGGATGGTGGCCCCTACATCACCGGCGGGCACGTCGTGGCACGCGACCCCTACACCGGCGTCGAGACCATCGGCTACCACCGCATCATGGTCAAGGGCCCGCGGCGGCTCGGCATCAGCCTGCACTCGCGGCGCCGCATGTACGAGTACCACCGGCGCGCCGAGGAGGCCGGCCGCCCGCTCGAGGTGGCGGTGGTGCTTGGCGTGCCGCCGGCCGTGTCCCTCGGCTCGATCGCCTTCCCGCCGGCCGACGCCGGCAAGTTCGGCATCATCGGTAGCCTGCTCGGCGAGCCACTGGAGATCGCCCGCTGCCGCACGGTCGACCTCGACGTGCCGCGTTGGGCCGAGATCGTGATCGAGGGCCAGATCCTCGCCACGGAGCGCGAGAAGGAGGGCCCCTTCGGCGAGTTCACCGGCTACGCCTCGACGCGCGGCACGGAGAACGTCCTGATCCCGACGGCGATCCAGTACCGCGACGGGGCGATCTACCAGTCGCACAACGCCGGGCTCTCCCTCGAGCACTGCATGTTCCTCGCCTTCCCACGGGAGGTGATGGTGACCCAGGTGCTGCGGCGGACGATCCCCAACCTCAAAGCCGTGCGCGTCCCGATCCGCTCCGGCTGCGGCAGCTTCCACGTCTACGTCTCGATCCGCAAGACCGCCGAGGGCCAGGCCAAGCAGGCGATCATGGCCGTGCTCGGCGCGGACCACTACTTCAAGCACGTGATCGTCGTCGACGACGACGTCGACGTCTTCGACGACGAGGAAGTGCTGTGGGCGGTGGCGACGCGGATGCAGGCCGACCGCGACCTGGTCGTGGCCAGCGGCGGCATGAGCACGCTGCTCGACCCGTCGTCGCCGGATGGCTCGGGCGCCAAGCTCGGGATCGACGCCACGCGGCCGCTCGGCCCGTTCGCGGACCGCCTGACGCTGCCCGAGAGCGCCATCGCCCGCGCGCGCGCCCTCATCGGCGCGGCGCCGGTCGGGGTTTCGGGTTTGGCCTAAGAAGGCAAGGTGGAACGATGGCCAGGATCGTTCTCGGACTCGGCACCTCGCACAGTCCCATGCTGAGCACGCCGCCAGAGCTGTGGCCGCTGCACGTCGAGCGCGACCGGCAAAACCCGGCGCTGCTGGCCGGCGACGGCACGTTCCACACCTACGACGAGCTGCTGGCCTGCGCCGACCCGCGGATCGCCGCCGAGGAGCTGACGCCCGCGCAGTGGCAGGCCCGCCACGAGACGAGCCAGGCGGCGATCGTCCATCTCGCCCAGGTGCTGGCCGAGACGGCGCCGGACGCGCTGGTCGTCGTCGGCGACGACCAGCAGGAGCGCTTCCACGACGACAACATGCCGGCGATAAGCGTCTACTGGGGCGACCGTATCACCAGCACGCCGTTCAGCGCCGAGCACTTTGCTACGATGCACGCGTCGCTGCGCGCCGCCTACGGCGGCTACTACGGCGACGAGCCCGCCGAGTATCCCTGCCACGCCGCGCTCGGCCGCCACATCATCGAGCAGCTCGTCGCGGCCGACTTCGACGTCGCGCACTCGCGCGAGCAGCCGCCGGGCGTGAACATCGGCCACGCCGTGGCGTTCGTCCAGCGGCGGATCATGAACGGCCGCGCCATCCCGCTGGTGCCGGTGAGCCTCAACACCTACTACCCGCCGAACCAGCCGCGGGCCACGCGCTGCTACGCTCTCGGGCGCGCCCTGCGGCGGGCGATCGAAGTCTGGCCCGGCGACGAGCGGGTGGCGATCGTCGCCTCCGGCGGCCTGAGCCACTTCGTGGTGCTCGAGGAGTTCGATCACGCCGTGCTCGCGGCGCTGGCGGCCCGCGACGAGGCGGCGATCGCGCGCATCCCCGAGCGGCTGTTCCAGACCGGCACGTCGGAGACCAAGAACTGGATCACCGCCGGCGGGGCGCTGGAGCACCTGCAGATGGAGCTCGTCGCCTACGTCCCGAACTACCGCTCGCCGGCCGGCACCGGCATCGGGCTCGCCTTCGCCCAGTGGCGGTGAACGGGGGCCAGGCGCGAGCCGGTGTGAGCCCGCGGGCCATACCGGCTCGCGCTGGTTTGGCCAGGAGCGGTGAGGAGGCGCCGGTTCAGCCCTCCGCCGGTGGCTCAGGCTGTACCGAGCGCTCCAGGTCGAGCGCGGGGCCCACGGGCGTCTCCTTCGTCGCCACGCGGACGACCTGCTGAAGCTGGACCAGGTGCCGCGCCGCCGCGACAAGCTGCTCGCCGGCGGCCGCGACGAGCGCCTCGAGCGCCGGCGGCAGGCCGCCTTGCTCCTGCACCAGCTCGAGCGCGCCGCCGACTACCGTCAGCTCGTTGTTCAGGCAATCGGCCATCTCGCGCGCGGTGTAGGTCACGCCCTCCAGCCGCCCCTCGACCCGCTGGCGCTCGCGCAGCGCCTCCTCGAGACGCTGCCGCAGCGTGACGTCGCAGATCGAGCCGACCAGGCGCACGGGGCGTCCCGCGGCGTCCCACTGGGCCTGGCCAACGGCGTGGAGCCAGCGATACTCGCCGCGATCGTCGCGCAGGCGGACCTCCAGGTTGAAGGGCAGGCGGCCCTCCAGGTGGTCGCGCTGCGCGGCCAGGTAGCGCGGCTGGTCGTCGGGGTGGAGCCGTGCCGCAAACGCCTGCTGGCCCGCGAGAGCGTCGTCGCCGTGGTAGCCCACCAGCTCCTTCCAGCGCGGCGACAGGTAGCCGCACCCACGCTGGAGGTCCAGGTCCCAGATGCCCGCGGCGGTGCCGTGGGCGAGGAGGGCGTAGCGCTCGGCGATGGCCTGTAGCGTGCGGGCCGGCACAGCCGCCGGCTGGCCCGGCGCGAAGGCGGTGGCGTAGCCCACCACGTCCGGCTCGTCGGCCGCGCCGACCTGGGCCGGGGTCAGCAGGTCCTGGATCGGCCAGGGCGTGCTCGGCAGCGCGGCGCTCGCGTCGTCGGGCGCTGCCGCGATGCTGGCCTCGAGCTCGGCCACGCGGCGGCGCAGCCGGTCCACCTCGGCCCGCAGCGCCGCAAGCTGGTCGGCGTTTGCCATCATCTCGCTCCGGTTACCCGTCGGTGTACGACAGGTTAACGCGCCCACCACGGCGCGGCCTCACCGCATGACGCGTACCAGGCCGGCCGGCGCGCCGGCCGGCCACGGCCCTCCAGGGCGTGAGCCGGGAGTGCCCCGGGGTCGTGGCGTGGGCAGGCCTCGCGGCTCAGTCGGGCATGGGCACCGGGCTCTCCAGCACCACGTCGACGAGATAGGGACCCTGGTGGCCGATGGCCTCGCGCAGAACGGGCCCCAGCTCTTCGGGCCGCTCGACGCGGCGGGCCGGCACGCCCATCGCCTCGGCCAGGCGGTCGAAGCGCAGCGGCGGATCGTTCAGGTCCATGCCGACGAAGCGACGCCCCTTCACGGCGCTGCCCAGGTACTCGATCATGTTCAGCTTGAGGATGCGGTAGCTGGCGTTGCCGAGCATGACGTAGGTGACCGGGATCTTATGGTGGGCAGCGGTCCACAGCGCTGTAATGCTGTACATCGCGGCGCCATCGGAGCAGACGCCCACCACCTTGCGGTCGGGGCGGGCGAGCTGCGCGCCGAGGGTGCCGGGCAGGCCCGGGCCGATGCCGCCGCCGCGGCCGTTCAAGTACTGGTCGGGCCCGCTCGGCTGCAGCGCGGCGAGCAGGTGGGCCTGGTTGGTGATCGGCTCCCCGAACACCAGGGCGTTCTCGGGCAGCGCCTCGCGGATCTCGTGCATCAGCCGCGGCGCCGAGATCGGCACGTGGTCCCAGTGCGCGCGGGCCTGGGCGCGGTAGCGCTCGCGGGCGGCGGCGGTGCGCTCGGCGACGGCCGCGGCGCGCGCCTGGGCGGCGCGGGCCTGCTCCGGAGTCTGCTGCTCGCGCACCAGCGCCGCCAGCTCGACGAGCGCCGCCTTCGGATCGGCCACCATCGCCACGTCGGCGGGGAAGTTCTTGTTCAGCTCCCAGGGCAGCAGGTCGATCTGCACCAGCTTCGTGCCCGGCGCGAGGACCGGCTCGGGCTTGGGGAAGATGATCTGGAACAGCGGCGCGCCGACGCAGAGCAGCAGGTCGCAGTCGGCGAGCGCCGCCTTCAGCGGACGCGGGCCGCCGGTGAAGGAGATTGGGCCGAGGTTCAGCGGGTGGGCGTAGGGCACGTTGTACTCGGAGGCGTAGTTCTCGAAGATCGGCGCGCCCACCAGCTCGGCCAGCGCCACCAGCTCGTCCTGGGCGCCGCTGAGCGCGATGCGGTCGCCGGCCATGATCATCGGGTGCCGCGCCTGCAGCAGCAGCTCGGCGGCCTGGCTGATCGCCGCCGCGTCCGGGCGCACGCGCCAGCTCGTGTAGGCAGTGGGCCGGATGTCCATCTCGGCCTCCTGGTCGAGCACGTCGATGGGCAGGCTGAGGAACACCGGGCCCTGCGGCGGATCGGCGGCGACCTTGAACGCCCGCCGGACGGCCTGTGGCATGTCGTGGGCGTGCTCCACCTGGTAGGCCCACTTGCACAGCGGCCGGGCCATGTCCACCAGCGGGCCAGTTAGGTGCGGCTCCTGGAACAGGCCCTGGCTCTCAGACTGGCCGGCGAAGATCACCAGCGGCGACTGGCCCACCTTGGCGTTGTGGATCATTCCCATCCCGTTGCCCAGGCCCGGCGCGATGTGCAGCTCGACGAAGGCCGGCCGGCGGGTCAGGCGCGCATAGGCGTCGGCCATCGAGACGACGACGCCCTCGTGCAGGCCGAGGATGAACTCGATCTGGGGATAGTCCTGCAGGACGTCCATGAACCCCTGCTCGGTAGTGCCCGGGTTGCCGAAGACGAAGCGGACGCCATCCGCCACGAGCTGCTCCATCAGGGCGCGCTTGCCGGTCATGCGGGCCATGGCGAGCTCCTCATTACTCATCGATCTGGCGCGATCCGCGCCCGCCTGCGCCGCGGGCCGCGTTCCCAATCGCCGGAACGATAGAGGAAAACCCGCCCGCGGCGCCCGTCGACGCCTGCCTCGCGGCTCTGCTAGCCCGCTTCAGCTCCCACCAAGCGGTACACGCAGAACTCGGGTGGCCTGGGCCTCGACGGTGATCGGCGGTTCCAGGGGATTGCCCGCCGCCACCGCGCCGAGCATGACTAGCGGTGAGCGTTCAGCTCCCCCGGACGGCGGCATCGTCAGGAGGTTGCCGAGGCGCCACTAACGCGGTACAACCGCGGCATGTTGGAGGCGGCATTGCCAGGCAGCCGGCCACCATCTCTGCTCCTTGCACCACGGAGGGGCTGAAGGATTACTGGCGGCCTAACGCAGGCAGCACAATGCGAGGTAGGAGTGCACTGTGCTCCGGACGCGATTCACCGACCTGGTTGGTTGTCCGATCCCCTTGCAGCAGGCGGGCATGGGGGGAGCGGCTACCCCCACCCTGGCTGCGGCGGTGGCGGAGGCCGGCGGGCTGGGGATGCTCGCGGCGGTGATGATCCCGGCCCCGACCCTCGCCCAACTGCTCGACGGGCTACATGAGCAGGCGGCCGGTGCCTTCGGCGTCAACTTCCTGATCCCCTTCCTCGATCACGCCTGTGTCGAGGTGACTGCTGCCAAGGCGCGCGTCGTCGAGTTCTTCTATGGGGAGCCCGATGCTTCGTTGGTTGCCGCGGTCCACGCGGGCGGCGCGCTAGCGGCCTGGCAGGTCGGCTCGCGGGAGGAGGCGACCGCCGCAGCGGCCGCCGGTAGCGACCTCGTCGTCGTGCAGGGGGTCGAGGCGGGCGGACACCTGCGCGGCCGAATCGGCCTGCTCCCGCTGCTGACGGAGGTGCTCGAGGTCGTCGACGTGCCGGTGGTCGCGGCCGGCGGGATCGCGACCGGCCGCGCGATGGCGGCCGCCCTGGCCGCCGGGGCCGCCGCCGTCCGCGTCGGCACGCGCTTCGTCGCCGCCCTGGAGTCAGGCGCCCATCCCCGCTACGTCGAGGCGCTCCTCGCGGCCCGGGCGGAGGACACCGTCGTCACCGAGGCCTTCTCCGCCATGTGGCCGAATGCTCCCCATCGCGTCCTGCGCTCCTGCATTGCGGCTGCCGAGGCGTTCCCGGGCGAGATGGTCGGCGAGGTGGTGATGGGCGAAGCCCGGCTGCCGATCCCGCGCTTCGCGGTGCCGACGCCCACTCGGGAAACCACCGGTGCGATCGAGGCAATGCCACTCTACGCGGGGGAATCGGTCGGCGCCGTCAGGAGCGTCCAGCCGGCGGCGGTCATCGTGCGGGAGCTAGCCGAGGAGGCCGAGCAGCTCCCGCAGCACATGCCGGGGAAGCACGCCAGCAGCTAGCTCGGCCTCCAGGCGGAGGCTGAACGGTTACGAGCGTCTGTCGACTCCGGTTAGCGGGTGCCACGCGCCGCCCATGCCCGCGCGAGTAGGTGGATCGATCCATCAGCCTGGAACGGAAGAGCGGCGCGAATGCGCTCGCGCAGCCTTGCGCGACGCTCCTCATCCAGCGACATGGCGTAGCCCGGCGCCGGGGCTTGTCCGCCCAGGAACGGCGACCAGTAGTCATCGAAGTCCCGGAAGACTGTGGGGACGTCGATCGCCCGCACATCAACGTCGCCCAAGCCGGCGTCGCGGAAGAGATCCGCCAGCGGACCCGGTTGGCACAGCGGGAAACGTCGCCCCTCATCCAGCTCGAGCGCGGCCGGGTCCAGCGCCACGGCGGCGTCCCAGAAGTGCCGCATGAGCTCCATGCGTCCGGCGTAGTCCCAGACGTAGGCCGCTATCGTCCCACCGGCGCGCGTCACCCAGGCCATCTCGGCCATCGCTTGATTTGGGTTGGGGACGAAGTTCAGCACCAGCCCGGAGACGACCGCATCGAAGGTGCCCTCCCCATGAGGCAGCGCTTGGGCGTCAGCGACCTCGAAGTGCACGCGCGGGTCTCGCACCTGCTCGTGGGCGTACGCAATGTAGCCCGCCGAGGGATCGATCCCCACCACCTCGCGCGGGGCGGCGTGCGCCAGGATGGACGCGCTGAGCGCGCCCGTACCACAACCCACGTCCAGCCAGCGCGCTCCGGGCGGCACGGCAAGCCAGGCTAGGAACTCTCGGGCGACCAACCGGCTCCAGCGCCCGACGTACGGCTCGTAAGCCGCCCCGCTGGCCCAGACGTCCTTCGACCCCGGCCCCTTCCTGACGCCCGAACCGGCTTCGGCGGCTGCCATGTCCGGTACTCCTCCCTGCACTTAAGAGGCCGGCGCCTGGACGGTCGCCCCGAGCTGTTGCAGCAGCCCGAGCGTGTCGAGGAGTGCCCAGCCCTCGACTCGCTTGCCCTCGATGACGCGGTCGATAGCGAGCCCCATCGCCGTGACCTCGCGCCCCGTGGGCGCGATGCCTCGAAACGTGCCGCGGTGAGCGCCTCGCCCTGTCCAACGAGTGATGACGAAGTCTCCGTCCGAGAGCATTTCGTCCACGATCATCCGCCAGTGCGGTGCCACAGCGCGGACAGCCGCGCGATTGCCACCAGTCCCCAGCGCCCGATCGCCTCCCCGCCCCGGTCCACCAGGGCCTGGCAGTCCCGTTTGAGGTGAGCATAGTACAGCGCTCACCGCTCGGCCGGCAATCGGCTATACGCCAACCAGCGGTCCGACCCGACGCCCAAACGCGGCGCCCAGCAGCGCTTCGACGACGGCTCCCCCCGCGACGGTCGATCCGAAACACGGACAGCTCGGTGGTGACCATCGTCCACAACCAGGCCCGCTGTTTGTCCTGCCGCCAGCCTGCTTCGTCTATGTCGACTACGTCCGCCTGTTGGACCACCGCTCGGGCTTCCACCACTACGGGCGCCAGGGCGGCATTCTGCGCGTGCAGTGCGGCGTTCTCCAGCCAGAGCGCCGCCAACTGCTCCAGCAGCGGCGCTTGGTCAGGAGCCGGAACCGTCGCCCGGCGCTCCCGCACTAGCGGCAGAGTCTCTCGATCATGCTGCAGTTGTGGCGCGTCGCTGGCGTACTGGCAAAGTCTCGACCATGCCTCCAGGCTGGGGAACTGAACTCTTACGCCTGCTGGAACGGCGCGCCGTCGAGTCGTTAGAGTACGCCGAGCGGCAGCGAGCCGTTGCGGAGAACGAGCATGAAAGACGAGTACGTCCCTGCGGCCCCCGGCACGGCCGAGTGCCCGCACTGCGGCGCGACCGTGGCCGGCGCGCCCGGCGACTGGACGGCGCTGGAGACCGCCGCCCTGCGCTGGCGCTGTCCCCAGTGCCGCCGCGCCTGGACGGAGTTCCGCACGCCTGCCAGCGTGGAGCGCGCCTGGACGCGCGCGCCCGACAACAGGGCGCAGGGCAGCTAATAGGCGCCCGTGGCACGTGTCCTGCCGCGGGGCCGCAGACCAGACGTGAGGGACGAGCGTGATGGCGGGCGAGAGCTTGCCCCAGGACCCGCGGGCCCGTGAGCCTACGCCGCCGTTCCCGGAACAGCATCAGTCGCCCCCCGGGCTCGAGGCGGCGATGCGGCCGCGGCCCGACTTTGGCGAGCAGACCTACCAGGGCCGGGGGCGACTACAGGGCAAGGCCGCCATCATTACCGGCGGTGACAGCGGCATCGGCCGGGCCGTCGCCGTCGCCTTCGCCCGCGAGGGCGCCGACGTGCTGATCTCCTACCTCGACGAGCACGAGGACGCGCGGGAGACCGTGCGGGTAGTCGAGCAGGCCGGGCGCAAGGCCGTGGCGGCGGCCGGCGACGTCAGCGCCGAGGAGCACTGCCGGCGGCTCGTGCAACGCGCAATCGAGACGTTCGGCCGCCTCGACATCCTGGTGAACAACGCCGCCTTCCAGAAGCCCCGCCAGCGCATCGGGGACATCCCGTCCGAGGAGTGGGACTACACCTTCCGCACCAACGTCTACGCCGCCTTCTGGCTGTGCAAGGCCGCCCTGCCCCAACTGCCTGCTGGCGGGGCCATCATCAACACGGCGTCCGTGCAGGCCGACGACCCGTCGGCGAGCCTGTTGGCGTACGCGACGACCAAGGGCGCGATCGTGACCTTCACGAAGGCGCTGGCACGCGAGGCGATCCAGCGCGGGGTCCGCGTCAACGCGGTGGCGCCTGGCCCGGTGTGGACGCCGCTCATCGCCTCGACGTCGTCGGCGCAGACGATCCCCCAGTTTGGCGCGAGCCAGCCGATCGGCCGGCCCGCGCAGCCGGCGGAGCTGGCGCCCGCCTACGTGTTCCTCACCTCGCCCGAGGCGAGCTACGTCGTCGGCACGGTCCTCGCGGTAACTGGCGGCTAGCCGCTCGTCTAACGCACCCGGTCGCCGCGGCGTGCGGCCCGCGTGGCGGCCACCTTGCTCTCCACGTCGGGGCGATCTCCTGCTCCGGGGCAGTCTCTCCTGCCCAGGCCGGGAGCGCCGCGGCGCTACACTCGGCAGCGCGAGCGCCGGAGAATCGGCGGGGGCGACGACGTGGGTGCTATAGTGGGCTCTCGCTCGGTGTTCCGCGTCATCATCCAACCCGAGATCGCGAGCCGGGCGGATGCCAAGGGCTAACGTGAGATCATCGGGACCGCGGGGCAGGCGAGGCGGAGTCGGGGAAGGCGGGAGCGTGGGAAGGAGCGTTGCGATCGGTCTGCGCCTGGGGCTCTGCGTCCTGGTGCTCGGCCTGCTAGTGGCCTGCCGCGCTGGCACGCCGAGTAGCGCGGCCAGCGGCGGGGTGGCCGCCACCGCCGGGCCGCCCGGCGATTCGGCTTCGGGCGGGTCGGCGGCGCCCGCCGCGTCCGATGCGCCCCCGTCTCCGATCTCGATGCGAGTCGCCTATCCGGCGATCAGCGCGCTCCAGCTCCCGTACTATCTGGCCGAGGACGCCGGCCTGTTCCAGCGCTACGGCCTGGACGTCGAGCTGCTCTACGTCCAGGCCGCGCCCAACGTCGCGCGCAGCCTCATGGCCGGCGACATCGCCATCGGCGGGCTCGGTCCGCGCGTGCTCCTGGAAGCCGCGGCCCAGGGCGCGGACCTGGTCCTCATCGCCAACCAGGTCCCCACCTACTCCTTCTCGCTGTATGGCGATCCCCGCGCCGGCGTCCAGCGGGTCGAGGACCTGCGCGGTAAGACGCTGGCCGTCACCCAGCGCGGGTCGGCAACGGACCTGGCGGGTCGGCGCGGCCTGCGCCACGCGGGCCTCACGCCCGAGGAGGACGTTAGCTTCGTCCACGTCAAGGACGTGCCGGCCGTGCTCACGACCGTGCTGCAGGGGCTGGCCGCGGGCGGGGTCGTCTCCCCGCCGTCCACGCTCAAGGGCCGCGAGGGAGGGCTCGTCGAGCTCCTGAACCTGCGCACCCTCGGCCTGCCCTACCTCGACGTGGCCGTCGGCGCCCGCCGCGAGTACCTGGCGACCAACCACGAGGCGGCGCGGCGCTGGATGCGCGCCTACAGCGCCGCGATCGCCCTGCTCGAGGCGGACCCCGACGCGGCGAAGCGCGCCCTGGCCCGCTACACCTCCACGGACGAGCCGGCCCTGCTGGACGAGTCCTACGCTGCGGCGCGGGAGATCTTCAGCTACGGCGTGCCGTACGTGCCGCTCGACGCGCTCCAGGCCGTGCTGGACGAGGTGGAGAACCCGGAGCTGCGGGCCATGCCGCCAGAGCGCTTCGTGGACCAGTCGCTGGTGGCGGAGTTGGACGCGGAGGGCTTCTTCGCGCAGCTACGGCAGAATCCGGAAGGGAGTCGCCCATGACGCTGATCCTGACCAACGAGGAGATCGCCCGCCTGCTGCCGATGCCCAACTGCCTGGCCCGCCTGGAGCAGACCTACCTGGCTCTCGGCCGCCGCGAGGCGGCCAACCGGCCGCGCAGCGACATCTACGCGCCGTCGGACGAGCCGACGCGGCGCTACATCTTCAAGACCATGGATGCGGTGCTGCCGTTCGCCGGCGTGGCCGCGCTGCGGCTGAACTCCGACGTGATCCTGTGGGAGAAGAGCGGCGCGGGCGTGCGCAAGGACAAGCAGCCGGTGGCGCCCGGCGGCAAGTGGGTGGGGCTAATCCTGCTGTTCAGCACGCGGACGGGCGAGCCGCTGGCGATCATGCCGGACGGCGTGATCCAGCAGCTCCGCGTCGGGGCGACGAACGGCGTGGCGGCGAAGCTGATGGCGCCACCGGATGCGGCGGTGTACGCTCTGCTCGGCGCCGGCGAGCAGGCGGCAACCCAGGCGGCGGCGATGGTCGCCGTGCGGCCGCTGCGCGAGATCCGCGTCTACAGCCCGACCCGCGAGCGCCGCGAACGCTTCGCGGCGGCGATGAGCGAGCGCCTCGGCCTGCCGGTGCGCGCGGTCGCCTCGGCCGAAGAGGCGGTGCGGGGCGCCGACATCGTGGGCGCCGCGACGAACAGCATCCGGCCGGTGCTGGAGGCGGAGTGGGTGGCGCCGCACGCCCACGTCAGCACGATCCGCACGCCGGAGGCGCCGCCTCCTCTGCTCGAGCGCTGCCGGCTGATCGTCGTCCACACGCGGACCTGGGCGCCGGCCAACTACATCGTCGGGCGGGGCGAGGAGCCCGTGTACGCTCACGACCCCCGCGAGGCGCTCGGGGACGAGCACGGGACGACCGCCGACGCCCTGGAGAGCCAGAGCCGCTTCCTCAGCCGCCAGCCCGACCTCGGCGAGCTGGCCGCCGGCGAGGTCGCCCTGCCGCCACCGGGTAGCCTGACCTGCTTCGTGAACACGATGGGGCTCGGCGTGCAGTTCGCCGCCCTCGGCGCGCTCGCCCACGAGCGGGCGCTGGAGCAGGGGATCGGCCGCGAGATCCCCACGGACTGGCTGCTGGAGACGGTCCATCCCTGATGCGCCAGGCGGCCCCGGGAGGACGACCGGACTGCTGACGCGGCGAAGGGAACCACGCCTGCTTGCTTACTGGTCCAGGGGAGCCGGGTAGCCTCATATCAAGTTACCGTGAGTGCTTCGGCTACGGCGGAGTCCCGCGGCCACCAGTGGAAGGCGGTGTAGCCGCGGACGAGCTCGGGATGGTCGGCGA
>Ga0070739_10003963_pt1 | contig 17982 bp, 11 predicted proteins | sample Coa_R1_7_FD_66445 | JGI IMG/M metagenome (GOLD analysis project Ga0070739, IMG submission 66445) | Surface soil microbial communities from Centralia Pennsylvania, which are recovering from an underground coalmine fire - Coalmine... | ecosystem: Environmental > Terrestrial > Soil > Unclassified ... | reverse complement strand
ATGAGCTGATTGGAGGAGGATGGAGTTTCAATCAGAGCTCCATTCTGATAACGCAGCAGCCAGCCGAGTTGCCAGTCCCGCACAATGTGCGACACCACGCGCAAGCCCGCGCTGTCGCCGGGCGTCCCCGGTGTCGTGTAGTTGCCCGAAATCACCACCGAGGTCGGCGGGACCAGCTGGTTGAGCTGCTTGGCCAGGCCCGTGTTGTACAGGTCCGAGATGATCGGGTTATACGACAGGAAGATCGGAGCCTCCGATCCCGCGCCGATGTCCGTGGCATGGGCCCACACGAACGAAGCCTGCGCCGAGAGACCGTGCGAGAAACGCTTGGTCACCTTGGTCTGCAAGGCGTCATACCAGGTCTTGCCGGAGGGCGGCCCCAGGAACGAGCTCGGACCGCCGGAAGCCCACTGCGGAATCGGACGGAGTTGCTGGTTGACGGTTTGATTCGGCGGCATCCCCGGATAAGCCGGGAAAAATCCGCGCTGGATGGCCTGCGGAGAGCTGATCAGACTCGTCAGCAAAGCCAGATCCGACGGATTATTGCGGCTGAGCCCGTAATGCGCCAGAAGCTGATCCGTCAGACAATTGCATTGGTACGGGTCAAGACCTTCCGCCGACCACCACACCCCCCGGTTGCCCACATACGTCGCTTCCACGACGATATCTTTCTGTAATTCCCGCTGGATGCCGAAGCTCCACTGGAGGGTCCGCGGCGGGCGGGCGTCCGAGTTGAAAATGGTGTTCGGTGACGACGGCGGCAATAACCCCGCCGTCAAGATCGGCTGCTTGCCCGGATCGTAGTTCGGCCACGTGACGTTCGGGTACGGATTGTTCTCGAAGGCGCCCGTGGCCGGCGCGATTCCATAACCGAGCGAGTTGAACGTATAGTAATCCGCCAGGCTGTATTGCAAGCCGTTCGGCGTCTGAACCACGCCGTAAGTAATCCCCGCGCCCACCCGCAAAACCGTCTTTGGGTCGATCTGGTAGGCCGCTCCCAGGCGCGGTCCGAACGCCCAGGGGTAGTTGTGCGAGAAATCGCACTTGCAACTGGCTCCATAAATAACCGCGCCCAATCGGCCTCCTACCGTCGGGTTCGGCGTGGAGAAGGATGCCACCGGCATGCGGCCATATTGCTCCTTCAGATAGGTCTGGAAGTCGTAGCGCAGCCCGTAGTCCAGAGTCAGCTTTCGCGTGACCTTCCAGGTGTCTTGCACGAACAGCCCGATGCTGTGCTGCCCCGTCTTCGTCTGCGTGTTGGGGCTGATTTCGATGTCGTCCGGCAGGCCCAACAGGAAGCTGGCGTAACTGAAGCCGGTCGGAACGGAAAAGTTGAAGGGCTGAAGATTCTGCCAGGGATCGGCCGTTTCGGCGTTGTTAATTCCAAAGGCGCCGTTGGCCCGCCATCCGCTTTTCTCCGGATATCCATCCACCGTCAGGTCCCCGCCGTACTTGAAGGAGTGGTTCCCCTTGACCCATGTCAAATTGACGTTGGCCGTCGACTTCTCCTCCCACAGAAAGGCGATGAATGCCGGACCGATTCCTCCGAAGTTGGGGCCGCCGTAGCCGCCGCTGATAAAGTTCACTAACCCCGCCGCGATATTCGTCCCCGAGGGGTTGCTGCCGTCAAAGAACCCGCCGATCGAGGGAAACCGGTTGGTCTGGAAGTAGCCGTGCATCCCCAGCGAAGACTGGTCGAAATTCGGATAGTCCGTCGGCTGGTACTGCTGAATGTAACCGACGCCCATGTGCAGCAACAGCGTCGGCGTGATGCTCTGATCGTAGTTGACTCGAGTCGTCACATTCCGGTTGGCCGTCGGGTTGGGCGCGTTGTACGGTTCGGTGACGCTGTTGGCGTTGGGCGAATTGGACTCCAGCCGCGAAAAATACCAGCCCAGCTTGATGGTCGAGCTGATCGAGTGATCCAGCTTGAAGGACCAGTTCGTGTCGTGCTTCCAGTTCTGGTAGGCCGGCGCCAGGTAGTTGTTGATCAGACCCGGCTGGTTCGGCAGCGGGAAGAAGGTCTGAATCTTGGCCGCCACCGGATCGAACCGGCTGAGCGGAACTTGCTGGTTGGGGAACGGGCTGCGGACCTGCGCTCCGTTGACCGTTCGCGTCGTTTGCGGGTCGAAGATCTCGCCGAAGCTCAGCGTCTGGCCCGCCGGATCCACGGCCGGAGCCCCCGTCGCCGTGTTGACGATCGGAGGGCTGAACGCGCAGCCCACGCCCGGAACATAGGCAAAGCAGCCCGAGGTGGAAAAATCCCCCGCCCGGTAGGCCGGCGTCGGCACGGTCTGAATGCTGTTGGAGGTCGTCCTGTTCTCGCGGAATTGCTCGAAATTGAAAAAGAAGAAGCTCCGGTTGGTCCCGTTGTAGACCTTCGGGATGCGGATGGGCCCGCCCAGCGTGAATCCATAATCGTTGCGCCGCACGGCGTTGCGAATATGCTGGCCCGCTTTGTTCGGGCTTTGCGTGCCGGCGTCGGTGAACGGCAAACCGGCATTCAGCGCTTCGTTCACGAAGTAGTCGTACGCGCTGCCGTGATACTGATTGGTGCCCGACTTCATGGTGTAGTTGATCGCGCCGCCGCCTACCTGGCCGTATTCCGCCGAGAAATTGCTCGTCTGGACGTTCACCTCCTGGATGGCGTCCACCCCCCCGCCCAGGCTTAACGACTGCATCGCTTTCCAGATGTTTCCCGTCGCCTCCTGGCCTTCGATGCGGATCGCTTCGCTGTTGCTCGGCAGTCCGTTCACGACAATCGCATTGTCGGTGGAGAAATTCACGCCGGGCAACAGCTCCATCGACTGCAACGGGTTCCGGATGGCCCCCATCGTCCCGGGCCCGAGCATGTTGCTGTAGTTAATGGTCAGCACCGGAAGCTCATTCAGATCCTTTACTTCGACCAGATGGCTCATCTCCGCGCTTTCCGTCTTCAGGAGCGGCGCCGTATCGGCCACCGTCACCACTTCGTTCGCCGTGCCGAGTTCGAGCGTTACGTCCTTGCGCGTATCCGTCGCCGAAATCACCTGCACGTTCTGTTGCACGAATTTCTTGAATCCCGTGGCGTTCACCGTGATCTCGTAAATCCCCGAGGGAACCGCAATGACGTAATTCCCCGTGCCCGACGTGCCGCCACGATACACAAGGCCCGTCTGCGTATTCTTCACTTCGATCTGTGCGGAGGGAACCACCGCACCCGCGGGGTCTGAAATCGTCCCGGTGATCGTGCCTTGATTCGACTGCGCCCACACGGCGCCAGCCGTTAACCACGCGAGGGCCGCAACCTTCCGGAACATGCTACTCCCCCGCTCGGGAAAAGCAATTTGCATTGGACATCTCCTGAGTTGTTGATGCGGGTTCCGCCTCTGCCCATATTCCCGCTACAAAATGCGGGCAGCATACGATGAAAAAATGAGGGCGTCAAGCAGCGGGCGGCTGATAGACTCTATCACGCCAGTTGATACGTGAGGCCGCCCGGGCGCCCACGCCAGATGCGCTCTGCCCCCCCGGTCCGGTACAATCTTCGTTGCCATGACACCAACCAGCTCGAAGTGGCCAGCCCTGCTGTGCGCGGCTACCGCTGCGATCCTCCCGGTCCGGGCGGAGTTGCAGGAAAAAACCGCCCAGGTGGCCGGAACCACCGTGCACTACAAGGTGGTTTTGCCCAACGGATACGATCCCGCCAAGGCGTATCCCGCGATCCTGGCCTTCGGCGGCGGCCCGGAAACCATGAACACCGTGGACTCCATGCTCAACCGCAACTTCCGCGCCGAAGCCGAAAAGCGCGGCTACATCGTGGTCGCGCCGGCCGCGCCCGATGATCAGCTCTTCTTCGAGGGCGGAGCGCGGATTTTCCCTGATTTCCTCAAGTTGATCCTGCACGAGTACAAGATCGAGAACGATAAATTCCACATCGCCGGCCCTTCCAACGGCGGCATCGCCGCCTTCCACGTCGCCGCCGCCAATCCGCAGTATTTTTTGTCGGTCACCGCCTTCCCCGGTTATATGTGGGAACCCAGCCCCGCCAAGCTCCAGGCGATCTCGAAGATGTGCGTGTTCATGTACGTCGGCGAGAACGACGAGTACCGTTGGCACGGCGAAATGAAGAGGGAAGCCGAGTTCCTCCGCGCCGGGGGAACCGTGGCGCACTACACGGTGGAGAAAGGCCAGCCGCACCGGCTCGATACGCTCGCGGGATCGAATGCCGGGCGGTTGTTTGACGGCTTCGAGGAAACCAAACGGGGCTGTCACAAATAAGGCCCCGCCGCGCGGCAGTGATCGGGCCGCGCGGAGCGGCCCTACTTCGTCTTCCGGGAGTGCTGGCCCGTCGCCACCCAGACAACGCTTGCACCTACCATCAGCAGCGTGACCGCCAGTACCGCGATATAGACCATAAAGCGGACCTCCTTGATTCGCGCCGATCAGCATACTCCCGCGCGCCCGCAAGCGCCAGCCCCGAGAAGGTTCGACTGGACCCGGCCCTGTCGCAGGCGTGAGTTTCCTGTTATGTTGGACTCTCGCCGCGATGGCCGCCCCAGGTGAGGAAGGATTGATGAGAACCGCCGGATTCTGCATCTTGCTTCTGTTTGCGCGGCCGCTGGTTCCTCAGGACCGCGGCCTGCTGCCCCAGGACATCCATCCCGTGATCCTCTTCCGATTGCCGCCGGTTTCTCCGGAGGACCTGGACGAACAGGGCCGTCGGCTTCTGGCCGCCCGCACCGGCTACCAGCCGGCCCCCGGCCCGGCTCACATCAGCGTCGACAGCCCCAGGGAACTCGATCTGGGGATCCCATCAGGCGAGAACAGCCCGGTTGGGCCCCGCTTCTTTCAGCTTGCCGTGTTGATCATCGCCCGCGAGATCGATCAGCAGTACGAATGGTCCTCGCACGAGCTGGCGGGACGCCGCCAAGGCCTGGAGCAATCCGTGATCGACGTGGTGAAGTACAACCGCGGCGTCGACGGACTCTCGAAAGGGGACGCCACCCTGGTCACCTTCGGGCGCACTCTGTTTTGCCAGCCCCGGGTCAGCAGCGAGCTGTGGCAAAAGATGGTCAGCCTCTTCGGCCGCCAGCATACCGTGCAGCTCATGATGATTATGGGCGATTACTTCCGCGTCGGCTTCATGCTCAACGCGGTCGATCAGCGCTTGCCCCCGGGCGCCCGGCACTGCTGCCGCCGTTGAAGAGATAATACTTGCGGAAAAGGGAACTACAATGCTACCCTCCAGAACCACGCGATTGCTCAAATTCCTCCCTCACCTGAGTGGTGCGGCCGCGTTTCTCCTTCTGCTGGCCAACCCCGCCCTTACCCAGCAGGGAGCCGCCAACGGCAATTGGACCTCGTATGGCGGGGATACCGCAAACACTCGGTATTCCCCGCTGAGCCAGATCGACGCCAGTAATTTCTCAAAACTGGAAGTCGCCTGGACTTTCTCCACGGCTAACCTGGGTCCGGTGGCGGAGACGAATCTGGAGTCCACGCCCCTGGTGGTCGACGGCGTGTTCTACTCGACTGCCGGGGACCGGCGCGATGTCATCGCCCTCAACGCCGCTACCGGCGAGCTGCTGTGGATCCATCGCGAAGACGAAGGCAGGCGCGCGGAGGTGGCGCCCCGGCGCCTTTCCGGACGAGGGCTGGCGTACTGGGCCGACGGAGAAGACAAGCGTATCGTCTACTTCACACCCGGCTATCGCATGATCGAACTCGACGCCCGGACCGGTAACCGCATCCCCACCTTCGGCGTGGACGGCGTCGTCGATCTCAAAGAAGAGGACGATCAGCAGATCGACCCTTTGAGCAGTGAAATCGGCATCCATGCGACGCCGGTGATCGGTCGCAACACCATCGTCGTGGGCGCTGCGCATAAGCCGGGCGGCGTGCCCACCAGCAAAACCAACGTCAAAGGATACGTCCGCGGCTACGATGTCCGCACCGGCAAGCGCAAATGGATCTTCCACACCATCCCCAAGCCGGGCGAGTTCGGATTCGATACCTGGCTTCAGGATTCCTGGTCGTACACCGGAAATACCGGCGCTTGGGGCCAATCCTCGATCGACGAGCAGCGCGGCATCGTTTATGTCGGCGTCGAGGCCGCCACCGGTGATTTCTATGGCGGGCCGCGCCCCGGCAACAACTTGTTCGCGGAAAGCCTCGTCGCGCTCGACCTCGAGACCGGCCAGCGCCGCTGGCATTACCAGTTCGTCCATCACGGCATCTGGGATCATGACAACCCTTCGCCGCCCATCCTGGCCGATGTCCAGATCAAGGGCAAACGAGTTCCTGTCGTGGCGCAGCCCAGCAAACAGGCGTTCCTGTATGTCCTCAACCGGGAAAGCGGCGAGCCCATCTGGCCCATCGAGGAGCGTCCGGTGGAGAAGGGCGACGTTCCCGGCGAATGGTATTCGCCCACGCAGCCGTTCCCCACTGCTCCGCCCCCGTATGAAACGCAGGGCGTCGCGGAAAGCGATCTGATCGACTTCACTCCGGAGCTGCACCAGGAGGCCCTGGAGATCGTGAAGCACTACAAGATGGGTCCGATTTTCACGCCGCCGGTCGTCAGCAAGGCCGAAGGTCCCTGGGCGACGCTGGTCTCCTCCCTCTCCGGCTCGAACTGGATGGGCGGCTCGATCGATCCGGAGACGGGCATCGTCTATGTCGGCTCCAGCCACGGCATCATCGGCATGGGGCTGGTGCCTTCGGGCACGCGTTCCGATGTCGGCTATATTTCCGGGCGGGCGCCGGGCGCGCAGGGCGCGCTGACCGTCGAAGGGCTGCCGCTGGTGAAGCCGCCCTACTCGCGGATCTCGGCGATCGACCTCAAGACCGGCACGATTCTCTGGCAGGTCCCGCATGGCGATACGCCGGACAACGTCCGCAATCATCCCAAATTGAAGAGTCTGACGATTCCCCGCACCGGGCGCGGCGGCGCGGCCATCACGCTGGTGACCAAGACGCTGGTGATCGCCGGGGAAAAAGGCGTCGTCACCATGGCCGATGGCCGCACCGGCGCGATGCTGCGCGCCTACGACAAGGCCACTGGCCGCGATGCCGGCGCCGTCTACATGCCCGCGCAAGCCACCGGCGGCCCCATGACGTACATGGTCGACGGCGTGCAATACATCGCCATCGCCGTCGGCGGAAATATTAACGGAAAGCCCCAGGCGCAGTTCATGGCGTTCCGGCTGCCCAATGGCGCCGCCGGCAAATAGTCTCATCCAGCACAGCGCCGTCCCCCGGATCGCGGCTCGCTCCCGGCGCGCCTCGACGCTCGGCGCCGGATATCGTTCTCCCCGCCGCCCGGGCCCTCGGTCTGCCCGGCCGGAAATGCCGAGTCGGCGCCATGCCCCGGCGGCCGCGCAAAGCCGCGGTAAATGCGCAGTCCGATCAAGCCCCCGGAGCCCTGTAGGCGACGGGCTTGCTCAGCGCTTCGTCGGTCTCTTCGGCCGTGAGCAGAACCGTGGTCTTCGTGCGGGCCATGCCGCTGGCGCACGCCGCCGAACTCAGCGCCGCCGCGCTCACGTGATCCGGCAGATCCACAATCAGCATCACATCGTAATCGCCCAGGCAGAAATACATCGCGTCGAGCTTGCCGCCCAGCTTCTTGACGGCTTGCGTGACGGCTGCCTTCCGCCCGGACCCTTTGTCTTTGGCCAGACCCTTGTATCCTTCGGCCGTATAGGTCGCTTCCACTAAGAATTTCATGCGTTTTCTCTCTTGATCGGTGGTTGGTGCGTTCCGGTAGCGCAACAAGTATAGCCCGCGCGCCGATGCGCTGCCAGCTTCCCTGCTCAGTCCCCGAATGCTCCCCGCCTACCCACCGCCGCAAATCCCGCATACACTATACGGGGAGGCCGAGATGAACCTTCGAAATCTCACTGTCTTCGCCATCGCGGCAATCGTCGCGCCGCTCCTGCCCGCCCAATCGGGCGCCTCATCCGCGCCGCGCTCCGCGGCGCAATCCGCCGCCGCGAAAACCGCCCAGGCTGTCACGGGATCCTGGAAGGCGCCGCGCACCGCCTACGGCCAGCCCGATTTTCAAGGCGTCTGGGCCAACAACACCGCCACTCCGCTCGAGCGCCCCAAGGAACTGGCCAATCGCCCCTACCTCACCGAGCAGGAAGTCGCCGCGCTCAAAAAGAAAGCCGGCGAGCTGTTCGATAACGGCAACTCCGATGCCGCCTTCGGCGATCAGGTCTTCATAACCGCGCTCGCCAACGTCAAGGGAACTAAAACGGGCTTCACCAGCACGGACGGCGGCACCGGCGATTACAACTCCGTCTGGCTCTCCCCGCGCGATTGGGACAACCGCACCTCCCTCATCACCGATCCCCCGGACGGCCGCCTCCCGCCGCTCACCGGAAAGGCCAGGAAGAAGCAGGCCGCCATCGCCGCGCTCCGCAGCCGCCTTCCCGCCGGCCCCGAGGACCGCTCCTTAAGCGAGCGCTGCATCACCTTCGGCGCACCCCGCCTCGGCGCGGCCTACCAGAGTTATTTCCAGATCGTGCAGTCCGCCAAACAGGTCGTGATCGAGCAGGAAACCATTCACGACGCCCGCATCATCCCCATTGACGGAAGCCCGCATCTGCCCTCCCACATCCGCAACTGGCTGGGCGATCCGCGCGGGCATTGGGAAGGAGACACTCTGGTGGTCGATACCACGAATTACCGGCCCGGCGTGTTCATGAATTACTCCACGCCCCAGCTCCATGTGGTCGAAAAATTCACCCGCACTTCCCCGGACATTCTTAAGTGGGAGATCTCCATCGATGATCCGGGCGCCTGGACCAGGCCGTGGACCGCGTGGATCCCCCTGCGCCACACTCACGAGATCCTGGTCGAATACGCCTGCCACGAAGGCAACATCGGCCTCCAGGGAATTCTCGCCGGCGCCCGCGCCGAGGAGAAAGCCTCGCTCGCAGGTAACAGCAGCCGTTAATTTCGATCGATTCGGCCTCGAAAAGATCCGGGAGGTATGACCCTTTACCTCCCGATCTAAGGCTGTCGGATTGCGGGCTCGCCTGCTTCCCCGCACCCGTCAACCGCCGCCCGGTGCTCAGCGTGTTCCACGCGCTGCTCTCCGCCATCGCCCGCTGGAACAGACCCTTGGCTTTCGGCGAGACCATCCGCGCGGAAACCATCCCCGCGGCCGGGATTGCTCGCCGTGGCTAAAACCCCGCAACGATCCGCGTGAGCCTCAGGGGTCGCATAGGCAGGTCTGGGGTATCGAATTTCAAACGCAGCCGGGCGCGGATGATGATAAAGTGGCAGCCAGGACATGGAGATCTGCGCCATTCACCACATCGCGGTGACCGTCACCGGCCTCGAACGCTCCCGGGCCTTTTACCGCGATATCCTCTCGCTGGAGGAGATCCCGCGCCCAACCTTCGATTTTCCTGGCGCGTGGTTTCGGTTGGGCGGCTCGCAGCACGTGCACCTGATCGTTCATGACCGCCCGACGTTTCGCCACAAGCCGCTCGATTCGCGCGACGTTCACTTCGCGGTTCGCGTGCAGGATTACCACGCGGCGCTCGCCTTCCTCCGCGCCAAAGGCTACCGCGAGGACGCCGCCCCCGACGATCCCCTCCGCATGATCGTGCAGCCCCGTTCCACCGCCGGATTCCCGCAGATCTACATCTGCGATCCCGACCGCCACGTCATCGAGATCAACGCCGAACGCCTGTAAAGCGGCAACCATGCGGAGAGTAGCGCGCCTGCGCGATCTCCCGCACCGCTTTGAAAGAGCAAACCTCGGAAAAGACTCCAAAAGTTCACGGTGATTGGCGTGCACCGCACATTTCCCGGCTCCTGCGGGCGTGATTCCACGTGGAACGGTCCCCTTCGCGGAAGCGTTTCCAATGAGCGCGAAAAGTTACAACATCGCTCATCTTTGGCTGGCTTCAGCGGCTGGCTTCAGCGGGCGTCGATTCGTTGCGGGCAAAATCGGCGGCTTCGGCGCCGCGCCGCGCGCCGCAGAGGGATTTCTACGGCCGGAACACGAAGCCGTGGGCTTGCCCGTTGGCGTCGAAATAGTAGCCGGTCACGGTGCCGCTTGCGTTGATGCTCAAGGCCACCGTGCCGGTGCTCGCGGGCGGATCGAACGCAGTGATGGTTCCGCCGGCGTTCCGCACGAATCCGTGCGAACGCCCCGAGGAGAAATAATATCCGGCGATGGCGCCGGAATCGTTAACGCTCCACGGCTCGGTGCCGGAGCCGCCGGCCACATCGAAAGGCGTAATATTGCCGGACGGATTCCTGAGAAATCCGTGGACGCCGCGCGAAGCGTCGAAATAATAACCGGCGATGATGCCCATGCGGTTGATGCTCACGGGAATCGTTCCGGAACTGCCGCTTACATCGAACGGCGCCAACCCGCCGGCCGGGCCGCGCGCAAATCCGTGCGGCGTGCCGGAAGAATCGTTGTAGTGGCCGGTGACCGAGCCGGACGCATTAATGCTGTACGCGTAGGTCGCGGCGCTCCCCGGCAAATCGAACGTCGAGAACGTTCCCGCCGGCCCGCGCACGAAAGCGTGCCCGGCGGCCGTGGAATCGAAATAGTTCCCGGTGATCATTCCGGCGGTGTTGATGCTGCGCGCGTCGGTTTCGATGCTGCCGGGCGTATCGAAGGTCAGGATTCCGCCCGCCGCGCCGCGGATGAACGAATGCGTGCGCCCGCCCGCGTCGGTGTAAGTTCCCGTGACGACTCCCGAATCGCTGATGCTCCAGGGCTGCGTGACGGCGGCGTTCGCCACATCGAACGATGCGATGGACCCGAACGCATTGCGAATGAATCCGTGCCCGCTGCCGTTGGCGTCATAGTAAACGCCGGCGATCGATCCCGAACGGTTGATCCCGGCAGGATAGGTGATTACGCTTCGCGGCGGATCGAAAGAGATCACCGTTTGCGGAAACGCCGGCCACGCGCCACAGGCCACCCCAATCCAAACCATTTGTTTCTTCATAAAACCTCTTTCCGGCTTTCTTCCGCCGCCGCCCGGATCCAGGTGCGAACGTGCGATGCGTGATGCAAGCCCGGTTCCGTTCGGCCGGCCGCGGCCGTTAGGTCCGGAGAAAGATTGCCGGAGAAACCGAACGTACTGGGCCCGCAGGAGATTTCCGGGAGCGCCGGCATCCGGCGGACGGGCGCCATGCAGGAACGATTTTTCCGGCCTGTGCAACCAGGGAACTACAGTTCCACACACATCCTTCCGTTGTCCCTTGGGGGCGAAGTCCGGAAACGCCGGCGCTGCGCCGCACGGGTGAATCGCATATAATCGCCGCAGGCTCCGAAATGGCCTGTCCGGCGCGGAGCCGCGCCGGGCGGGAGACGAAACGGTTTTTGGGGAAAAAGAGGGCGGCATGTTCCATCGAGGCAGAGAGAACCGGATCGCACGCGCGTTGGTGTCCACGCTGTTGCTGGCCGGCGCCGGAGCGGCCACGGCGGCGGGCGCGGCGAACGAGGCGCGTTTGGCGGAAGCGGCTAGGAATCAGGACTGGGATGGCGTCGGCGCGATGGTGAACCAGGGCGCGGACGTTAATGCGCGCTCCGAAGACGGCTCCAGCGCTCTGCTCTGGGCCGCGCACTGGAGCGATCTCAAGACCGCGCAACTGCTGCTGAAAGCGGGCGCGGACGCCAACGCCGCCAACGATTACGGCATGACGCCGCTGTCGCAGGCCTGCACGAACGGAAACGGCGAACTGGTGAAAGTGCTGCTGAAAGGCGGCGCGGATCCGAACACGCCGATCGGAACCGGCGAAACGCCGCTGATGACGTGCGCGCGCAGCGGCAGCGTGGAAGGCGTGCAGATGCTGATCGAATTCGGCGCGGCGGTCAACGCGAAGGAGCCCTCGCAGAACCAGACGGCCTTAATGTGGGCCGCGGCCGAGCATCATCCCGACGTCTTAAAGACGCTGATCGCCGCACACGCCGATCTGACCGCGCACACCAGGCAAGGGTTCACGGCGATGCACTTCGCGGCTCGCGAAGGCGATGAAGAATGCGTGAAAGCGCTGCTGGCGGCCGGCGTGGATATCAATATTCGCGCGGCCGCCGACGACCACGGTAAACCGGAAGCGGGAGCCCGCGCCGGCGCAGGACGCACGACGTTCTTCCGCAAAACCGCAGGGGAAAACGGTTACACGCCGCTGCTGGTGGCGACGCTGCGGGCGCAGACGGCGCTGGCGCTGTTTCTGCTGGATCACGGCGCGGACCCGAATGTGATGGACGCCGGATTCACGCCGCTGCACTGGGCCTCGACCGAATGGGAAAGCTATACGGCGAACCCGGTTTACGGCTTTTCGGATGCGATGGGCGGGATTCCGGACCGGCCGGCGAAATTGAAGCTGGTGAAAGCGCTGCTGGCGCACGGCGCGGATCCCAATCTGCGCATGAGCAAACCGCAGCCGAGCTTTGCGGGCGGCTATGAAGATACGGTGGGCGCGACGGCGTTCCTGCTGGCCAGTTCCGTGGATGACGTCGAGATGATGCGGATTCTGCTGGAGGCCGGCGCGGATCCGAAAATTCCCACGGCGAGCCACACGACCGCGATCATGGCCGCGACCGGGTTGAACCACGGAATCGGCGAGAGCGCGATCAGCGAGGCGCAGGCGCTGGAAGCCGTGAAGTTGCTGCTGGATCTGGGGCTGGACCCGAAGGGCGCGACGACCTTCGGAGAGAATGCCTTATTTGGCCCGGCGTACCGCGGCTGGAACACGTTGCTGGGGCAAATGATCGATCTCGGCGTGGACGTGAATGCAGTGAGCAAGGCGGGCGTGACGCCGTGGCTGGCGGCGGCGGGCTACGGCGACCGGCTCGGCGGCGTCCTTTACAACAAGGAAGGCGCGGACCTGCTGGTCAAACACGGCGCGGATCCGAAACTGGGGCATCCCTGCCAGGCGCAGAACAAATGCCGGGCCGAGTAATCCAATGACGAAGATCTTAGCGGTGCTGGCCGCCGCCGGATTCGCGGCCTGGGGGGCGACGCCGGCGAGCGAACTGGTCACGAAGTATTGCATCACCTGCCACAACCAAAAGCTGAGGACGGCGAATCTGGCGCTCGACACGGCGGATGCCGAGCATCCGTTCCAGTCGGCGGAAGTCTGGGAAAAGGCGATCGTCAAGCTGCGCAGCCGCTCGATGCCGCCGCCGGGGGTGCGGCGGCCGGACAACGCGACCTACGATGAGGTGGCGGGCTGGCTGGAAGCGGAGATCGACCGCGAGGCGGCGGCGCACGTCAATCCGGGGAGGATTTTGGGCCTGCACCGCCTGAATCGCACGGAATACGCCAACGCGGTGCGCGATCTGCTGGCGGTGGAGGTGGATGGCGAAGCGATGCTGCCCCCGGACGCGCAGGCGTTCGGCTTCGACACCAACGCCGAGGCGCTGTCGATCGAGCCCGCGCTGCTGGACCGCTACGTTTCCGCTGCGGCGAAGATTGCGCGGCAGGCGGTGGGCGATCCGACGATTCCGGCGGGGTTCGTGCGCTACGGCGCAATCAAGGGCAACTCCAATGAGCAGACGTATCTGCGGCAGACGGACCGCCTGGACGAGAATTTTCCGCTGGGAAGCCGGGGCGGGATCGCGGCCCGGCATTATTTCCCGGTGGACGGGGAATACATTTTCAAGCTGCGCCTGCAACGCACCTTCGACAGCATTATTCGCGGCCTGAACGCCGCGACGCGGTTCGAGATTCGGGTGGATGGCCAGCGGGTGGCGCAGTTCACGCTGGGCGGCGACGCTCCCGCGAAGAACCCCTTCACCGGTGCGCCGATCCACGATGTGCGCTACGACGGAGACGACGCGTTGCAGGCGCGAGTGCCGGTGAAGGCGGGGCGGCATCTGGTAGTGGCGACGATGATCAAAACCGAAGATGCCGAGCCGGAAGGCGGCGGGCCGGACCATATTCCGCTCTGGAGCCGGCAATCGGACACGCCGGCGACTCCGGCGGCGATTTCCTCGATGCTGATCGGCGGGCCGTACCAGGGACGCGTCCCGCAGGATTCGCCGAGCCGGAAGCTCATCTTCATCTGCCATCCCGAAAATGCGGCGGCCGAGAGCGCGTGCGCCAAGCAAATTGTGGCGCGGCTGGCTCAGCGCGCCTACCGGCGCGGCGCGGCAGAGGAGGACGTGCAGACGCTGCTGGGCTTCTACCAGCGGGCGCGGCGGGCGGGAAGTTTCGATGACGGGATTCGCGCCGCCATCGAACGGGTGCTGGTCAGCCCGGATTTTCTGTTCCGCATCGAGGCCGACCCGCCGGGCGTGGCGCCGGGCGAAGTGTACCGGATCGCGGATGTGGAACTGGCGTCGCGGTTATCGTTCGCGCTGTGGAGCAGCGCGCCGGACGACAACCTGCTGGATCTGGCGATCCGCGGGAAGCTGAAGGATCCCGGGATTCTGGAACAGCAGGTTTCGCGCATGCTGGCCGATCGGCGGGCGCGGGAGTCGCTGGTGGAGAACTTCTTCTCAGAGTGGCTGGAAACCCGCAACGTGCGGCTGTTGAATCCCGAGACCACCAAGTTTCCGTGGTTTGACGACAATCTGCGGGAGGCTTTCGAGAAGGAAATCGAGCTGTTTCTGGATGCGCAGCTCAAAGAGAATCGCAGCGTGGTGGAGCTGCTGACTTCCGACGAGACGTTTCTGAACGAGCAACTGGCCCGGCACTACGGGATCAGCGGGGTGTACGGGACGCACTTCCGGCGGGTGAAGCTGACGGATGAGAACCGGTTCGGACTGCTGGGCAAGGCGAGCGTGCTGGCGGTGACCTCGTACACCACGCGGACCTCGCCCACGATTCGCGGCAAATGGCTGCTGGAGAACATTCTGGCCGCGCCGGCGCCGGCTCCGCCGCCGAACGTTCCCGCGCTCGAAGCCAGCAACAAGGCGGGGAAGGCGATGCCGGTGCGCGAGATGCTGGAGATGCACCGGGCCAACGCCGTGTGCGCGAGCTGTCATGCCCGCATGGATCCGCTGGGGCTGAGCCTGGAAAATTTCGACGCGATCGGGCAGTGGCGCACGACCGATGCCGGGCAGCCGGTCAACGCGTCCGGGGTTCTGCTGGACGGCACGAAAGTGCAAGGGCCTGCGGATCTGCGGCGGGCGCTGGTGGCGCAGAAGGAAATGTTTGTGCGGGCAGTTACCGGCAAGCTGATGACGTACATGCTGGGGCGCGGGCTGGAATATTACGACGCTCCGGCGATCCGGAAGATCGTGCAGGACTCGGCGGCGGACAACTACCGCTGGTCGTCGGTGATTTTGGGCATTGTCAAGAGCGCGCCGTTTCAGATGAGGAAGGCAGGTTCGTGAGGAGGGCCGGTTCATGATCGTGATGAAGAAAGCCATACCGCGCCGCACGGTGCTCCGGGGCTTGGGGGCGGCGGTGGCGCTGCCGCTGCTGGACGCGATGATTCCGGCCTTTGCGGCGGGCCGGGCGCCGGTGCGCCGGCTCGGGGTGATTTATCACCCCAACGGCGTGATCTACGACAAGTGGCTGCCGGAGGGTACGGGAACGGGGTTCAAGTTTTCTCCGACGCTTTCGCCGCTGGAGCCGTTCCGGGACCGGCTGACGGTGATCACCGGCCTGTTCAGCGATCAGGCCGAAGCGCTGGGCGATGGCGGCGGCGATCATTCGCGCGCATCGGGGACGTACCTGACGGGCGTACACGTGAAGAAGTCGGACAGCGCGGTAGAAAACAGCGTTTCCATGGACCAGATCGCGGCCAAGGCGTTTGAGCGGGAGACGCAGTTATCGTCGCTGCAAATGACGGCGGACGACAACAGCATGGTGGGGGATTGCGACCTGGGCTATAGCTGCGCGTACAGCAGCACGCTATCCTGGCTGACGCCGACGCTGCCGCTGATGGCGGAAAATAACCCTCGGGTGCTGTTCGAGCGCATGTTCGGATCGAGCGACAGCACGGACCCGCGGGTGCGGGCGGCGCGGCTCAACCAGGACCGGAGCCTTCTGGATTCGGTGAACGAGCGGCTGAAGCAGCTTCAAAAGCAGCTCGGGCGGGCCGACAACCGCAAGGTGGACGATTATCTCGCCTCGCTGCGGGATGTGGAGCGGCGGATTCAGAAGGCCGAGCAACAGAGCTCCCAGCCAGCGCCGGATGTGGCGCAGCCGGCGGGGATTCCGGACAGTTTCGAGCAGCACGTCAAGCTGCTGTACGATCTGCAACTGCTGGCCTACCAATCGGACATCACCCGGGTGATCACGTTCATGTACGGCCGCGAGCAGACGGGCCGGCCGTACCCGCAGATCGGCGTGCCGGAGCCGCATCATTCGGTAACGCACCATCAGAACGATCCGGCGAAGATGGACAAGTGCCAGAAAATCCAGCAGTATCACGTGGCGCTGTTCGCGGGCTACCTGGAAAAGCTGAAGAACACGCCGGACGGCGACGGATCGCTGCTGGATCACGTGATTCTGCTCTACGGCGGCGGAATCAGCAACAGCGACCGGCACACGCACGGTCCTCTGCCGACGCTGCTGGCGGGCGGAGGCGGCGGGAGCCTGAAGGGCGGGCGGCACCTGGTGTATCCGGAGCACACGCCGCTGACGAATCTGCAATTGACGCTGCTGAACAAGATGGGCGTGCAGGCCGAGAAACTGGGCGACAGCACGGGAGTGTTCCAGGATTTGTCGGAGCTGTAAGGGGTCGAGGAAGCGCGCTCACGCCGATCCCAGGCGAGGCGCGCAGGTGACGGGGAGGGGGCCGACCCACCATAATTGTTGGTATGCGCAGGTTCCCGTTCTGCTTCGTCACGGCGCTGATGTTGACGCGCGCTCTGATGGCCGCTCCGCAAAAGGGCTCCGGTCCGGAGTCCCCGATTCCGCGGACTCCCGAAGGCAAGCCCAATTTTTCCGGGGTCTGGCAGGCCTCGAGCACGGCCTGGGCGGATCTGCAAGATCACGCCGCAAGCTACAACATGCTGGCGGGGCGGTCGGTGGTGGCCGGGGGAGAGATTCCGTACCAGCCGTGGGCGGCGAAGAAGAGAGCCGAGAATTTTCAGAACCGCAAGACGGCGGATCCGCTGAACCAGTGCTTCATGCCGGGCGTGCCGCGGATCATGTACATGGATTTTCCTTTCCAGATTTTCCAGACGCCGAAGGCGATCGCGATGGCGTTTGAGTGGTCGCTGGATTACCGGCTGATCTACACCGACGGCAGCGAGCCGTTCCCGGATTTGACGTTCTGGATGGGCGATTCGCGGGGGCGCTGGGAAGGCGACACGCTGGTGGTGAACGTGACGAATCACAACGACAAGACGTGGTTCGACATGGCGGGGGATTTTCACAGCGACGCGCTGAAGGTGACCGAGCGGTACCGGATGACGGACGCGGACACGATTCAGTACGAAGCGACGATCGAGGACTCGAAGGTGTTCACGAGGCCGTGGACCATCCGGGTGCCGCTGAAGCGGCGGGCGGACCGGGACCGGGTGTTCGAGTACGTCTGCCAGGCGGAGGTGGAAGAAGCCAACGGGGATTTCACGCGCGACGAGCATACGTGGTATCCGGGTAGCGGAGCAGGGGTGACGGCGATCGCGCCGGCGCCGGCGGTTTCCCGGGCGGCTCCGGTGGCGGCTCCCCGGGCGGCGGACCTGAAGCGGACCGCGGACGGCAAGCCGGATATTCAGGGGCTGTGGGAGACGGCGGCTGGGGGCGCGAATCAGGGTCTGGAGCGGCGTGGGCGGGGCGGCGCGAACGGGCGGGGCATTATCGATCCGCCGGACGGGAAACTGCCGATGCAGCCGTGGGCGGTGGCGGAGGTCGCGAGCCGGAATCGCACGGAGCGGGGCTACGACGATCCGACGGCGCACTGTTTCCCGGCGGGGGTGCCGCGGTCGCTGTGGGTGCCGTCGGCGTACGAGATTATCCAGACGCCGGATTATATAGTGTTCCTGCACGAGCGGGTGGCGTGGCGGATCGTGGCTTTGAACCGCCCGCACCTGCCGGATTCGATCCGGCTATGGCAGGGCGA
>Ga0070739_10003959_pt1 | contig 17997 bp, 21 predicted proteins | sample Coa_R1_7_FD_66445 | JGI IMG/M metagenome (GOLD analysis project Ga0070739, IMG submission 66445) | Surface soil microbial communities from Centralia Pennsylvania, which are recovering from an underground coalmine fire - Coalmine... | ecosystem: Environmental > Terrestrial > Soil > Unclassified ... | reverse complement strand
GGCCGTTCGGCCTCGCACCGTCCGGCGCCTCACACCAAGCGGTGCTCTCGCGGGTGCAGCCGCGCCGGCTCCCGCCGGGCCGTCAGGCGCAGCGCGAGCGCGGCCGTGTCGTCCGCCTGCGCACCGACCTGAAAGCGGTTCAGAGCCTCGTCTAGGCAATGCAGCAGCTCCTCGGGCGCCTGCGGTCCGCACTCGCCCACCGTCCGCAGCAGCCGCTCCTCGCCGAAGCGCCCGGCCTCGCCGACCGTGTCCGTGACGCCGTCGGTGTAGAGGAGCAGCACCTCCTCGGGTTGCAGCGTGATGCGCTGGACCGGCCAGGCACCATCCTCGAAGGCCCCCAGTACCGAACCCGGACGGCCGACGGCTCGCACTCCGTCGCCGCCCACGAGCAGCGGCGGCGGATGCCCGGCCGAGGCGAGCGCGACGCGATCGCCGTCGATGTGCAGGCACAGGGCTGTGCACAGCGACAGCGCGCCCCGCTGGCGCAGCGTGCGATCCAGGCGCGCGAGCACCTCGCCCGGATCACGCTCGTACTCGGCAACGAAGCGGGCGCCGTGGCGGACCAGGGAGGTCATCGCCGCCGCCTCGACCCCCTTACCGGTCACGTCCCCGATCAGCACCATCCACCCCGAGCGCGTGGCGAACGCGTCGTAGAAGTCGCCTCCCACCTCGACCGTCGCGCCGGCGCCGGCCGGCCGGTAAAGCGAGGCCAGCTCCCAGCCCTCGATGCTCGGAAGGGCGTCGGGCAGCAGGCTGTGCTGCAAGGTCGACGCGATCCGGGCGCGCTCGCTGTAAAGGTGCGCATTCTCGACGGCGACGGCCGCACGGCTGGCCAGCTGCTCGACGAAGCTCACGTCCCCCTCGCTGAACCTACGCCCGGACTCGGCGTTGACGAGCGTCATCGCACCGAGGATCCGCGTCGGCCCGCGCATCGGCACGACGATGGCCGAGCGCATCTGCACCGCTTGCAAGAGCCGCAGGTGCTCGGCGTCGCGCGCCGCGTGCTCGAGCAGCTCGTGCGGTATGTCGGGGTACAGCAGCGGCTCGCCGGTACGCAGGACGAGGCCGAGGCCGTCGTCCGGGTCGAGCTCGTCTGGCTCGAGCTCGCGCAGGCGCTGAGCGAGCTCGAGCTTGCGGGGGTCGCGATGGGCAGCCACGACCTGCTGGCGTACACCCCGCTCATCGACGAGGTCGACCGCGCACCAATCGGCGATCTCCGGCACGGCCAGCCAGGCCACGTTGGAGAGGGTCTGCTCGTAGTCGAGCGAGGCGGCGAGCACGGCGCTCGCCTGCGCGAGAAAGCGCGTGCGCAGCTCCGCCCGCTTGCTCTCCGTGACGTCCTCGATGACCGTCACGGCGGCCTCCAGTCGTCCGGCCTCATCGTAGAGCGGCGTCGCCTTCAGCACGCTCCAGGTCTCGATGCCCTCCTCGGGATGCACCGCGTGGAGCAGCAGCGGCTCGGCGGTTCCCTCCGTGAGCAGCTTGACCGAGGGCAGGTCCTCCATGCGCAGCGGGTTGCCGTGCTCGTCGGTGACCGTGTACTGGCCGAACAGCTCCACGGGGTCGCGGTGCTGGAGCTCGTCCACAGAGGCCAGGCCCATCGACCGCAGCGCGGCGTCGTTGGCGTACACGAGCCGCCCTGACACCTCCCGAATCGTCACGGCGTCGGCGAGCGATCCGACGACCGCCTCGAGCCGCGCCTCGGACTCGCGCAGCCGGCGGAGCAGTCGCGCGTTCTGTATGGCCAGGGCGGCACGGCTCCCGACCGTGAGTGCGAAGCGAACGTCGCCGGCGCCGTAGCGGCGCCCCGACGGACCGACGCCGAGAGTGAGGACCGCGAGCGTCTCCTCACCCGCGCGCACGGGCGCGAAGATCCCGGAGGACATCCGCGTGCGCCGGAGGATGGCCAGGCTCTCGGGCGAGGCGCGCGTCGAGGCGCCGCGTCCACCCAGCCGCTGGAAGCGGCGCACGAGCCGCGCCTCCCCGGAGCGGACGACGTCCTGCGCCTCTGGAGGCGCCTGACCAGAGATGGCGTCGACCGCAGCGGCGATCTCGGGGTACTCGCTGCGCACGCGGCGCACCACGCGCCGGGGCCGACCGCCATCGAGCAGCGTGAGCGTGCATGCGTCGGCGGCGCCGGGCACGATCACCTCCGCGAGCTGGGCCAGCGCGTCCTCGAGCTCAGCGCTCCCGTCGGCGATCTCGCCGATGCGGTTCAGCATCACCATCTGATCGCGCGCCACCACGGCGCGATGGCGAAACACGGCGCCCACCGTCGCGAGGATGCCGCCTCCCGCCACGACGCCAAAGCGGTAGAGGTGCGCGGCGGCGAAGAAGTAGTCGTCCCAGATCCCGCTGACCAGGGCGAGGACGACGGCGACCGCGGCCACGGCGCCCGTCCGCTCGCCCGTCTCCACGACAGACAGCGCGAGCACCGGGAACAGGTAGGCGAGGGTGAGCACCGTACTGTGGCCGGTCGCGGCGTCGATCGCGGCGAGCACCAGCTCGATGGCCAGTGCGGCCGCGACGGCCGGGCTCCTGAAGCGCAGCGCCAGCTCTGCGGCACCCGCCCAGCGCGGCTCAGTCAGGGCGGCCTGCTCCACTGATGTCGATCCTAGCCCGGGTTTGGGCTCGCGGCGACGATTTTCAGCGCGGCACCTCCGCGCCCGCGTCGCCGGCGAGCGCGGGGCGGTCCGGCGCCGCCGGTCAGCTACCCACCGATCCGACCCAATGGATCCGCTCCCAGGGTGCGCGCGGTCCCCGACTTGCCCACAAGCGACTGGTCGGGCGCGGTCCGGAGCAGGTGGTCGGCCACCGTCGAGGTGACCCCGAACCAGTAGTGCTCGTTCTTGAAGTGGTGCAACCGGTGGCCCCGCCAGATCGCGCGGTAGTAGAGCCCCCGAGGCCGGTACGGGGTGTGAATGAGGAAATGCGACCACTCGTAGGCACCGAGCAGCACGTAGGCGCCAAGTAAGCCCGTGGCTCCGTGCGCCAGTCGATCGCCGCCCAAGACGGCATGGATGGCGAACGAGACAAGCCACACCGTGAGCGCGATCTGCACCAGGAAGATCACCACCGCGTAGCGCGGGATGAGCACATAGCGCAAGTCCGCCGGGTGGCGGTGGTGCGCGCGGTGCTCACGGGCGGCCACGAGCTCGAAGCGGCGGCCGAACAGCGCGAGCGGACGCGCGTGCAGCAGGTAGACGTGAATCAGCCACTCGATCGGAGGCATCAGCGCGAGCAGGCCCCCCACGACGACGAGATCTCGCCAGTCGAAGTGCCCGAGGGCGAGTCTCAGCGCCAGCGCGCCCACCACCGCTGCGCCCAGCAGTGGGGCCGAGCGCTGCCGGATGAAGTGCCGCCAGCAGTCACCGAGCGTCAGACGGTCGGCGCGGCGGCGAGGCACCAGGTCGTCCGGCACGGTGAGGGGATCGAGCGACGGCATCGTCGAACCTGGTACCGGACAGTACCACCGGGTCGGCGGCTGTCAAGGGAGCCAGTCGTAGGTCACCCGGCTGACAACGCCCGGCTAGCCAGCGCGCGGGCGGCATGGTGTACTTGTGCGCTTGTACCGGCGGGATGTCGGAGGGTGGTTAGGGCGATGTTCGATGGCGAGGTGGCAAGCGAGGGGGAGGTTCCCCCGCCCTGTGGGATCCCGGACGGCCTGACGCGGGGGCAGTTTCTGAGGGCTGCCGGGGCGGGTGCGGGGCTGCTGTATTTCGCGGGCAGCGCTCGCGCCGCCTCGCGAGCGACAGGGAGCGCCACGCGCGCGGCCAGCAAGCCGTTCCGCTCCCGACCGGATCTTCTCCCACCACACGTGAGCGTCAGCGGGACGCCGGCACCGGCCGGCGAGGGCTACTCGTTCCTCGCTCCGACGAACGGTGGCACGACCGGACAGGTGGGCCCCCTGATCCTCGACGCCAACGGCTCACCGGTCTGGTTCAGGCCCGTGGGCGGCGGTCAGTGGGCGATGAACTTTCGGGTGCAGACCTATCGCGGCGCGCCTGTCCTCACCTGGTGGCAGGGGAAGATCATCCCGCCGGGCTACGGCCAGGGCGTCGGCGTGATCGTGGACGGCAACTACAGGCCGATCGCCACCGTCCGCGCCGGCAACGGCCGCCAGATCGATCTGCACGAGTTCCTGCTCACACCCGAGGGCACCGCGCTCGTCACCTGCTACCCCAAGCTGACGCGCGCCGACCTGCGATCGGTCGGTGGCCCGCGCAACGGGCAGGCCCTCGAGTCCGTCATCCAGGAGATCGACGTCGCCAGCGGGCACGTTCTGTTCGAGTGGCGCAGCCTCGAGCACGTCCACGTCGGCGAGTCGTTCCAGCACCCCGGCGGGGCCTACGACTACCTCCACGCCAACTCGATCGACATCACGCCGGACGGGCACCTGCTCGTCTCGGCTCGTCACACGTGGACGATCTACAAGGTTCACCGGCGCACCGGCCGCGTGATGTGGCGGCTCGGCGGCAAGCACAGCAGCTTCGCGCTCGGTCGGCCCGCGCGATTCTCATGGCAGCACGACGCACGCCAGGTCGGGCCGAACGCGATCACGGTGTTCGACGACGGAGCCGGGGCGGGCCAGCGGACCGAGACCCAGTCGCGCGGTCTGGTACTCCAGCACGACGTGCGCCACAGGCGTTTCTGGCTGCAGCGCGCCTACCACAGTCCGAAGCCGCTGCTCGCCGGAGCGATGGGCAACATGCAGACCCTGCCGGACGGCAACGTGATCATCGGCTGGGGGAGCGTGCCGGCGCTCAGCGAGTTCAGTCCCGCCGGTCAGCAGCTCTCGGCGCTCTGGCTCCCCTGGGGCCATCAGTCCTATCGCGGCTTCCGCCTCCCGTGGACGGGGACGCCGACCACCGCCCCGGTCACCGCGATCACCAGTGATCCCACGAACGGCGTCGTGCTCTACGCGAGCTGGAACGGGGCCACCGAAGTGGCGAACTGGCAGGTCCTGGTGGGGCCGAGCGCCGCGGCGCTCCAGCCGCTGAAGATCGCTCCGCGAACCGGCTTCGAGACGACCATCCCGCTGGGTACGGTCGCCGGGTACGCCGGCGTCGCGGCGCTCGACGCCGCCGGCCGCACGCTCGGCACGAGCCGCCCGGCCGCGATCCCGGCCTGAGCGGCCGAGCGACGCCTAAGGGCGTCGCGCCCGGCGGGCGGCGTAATCTACGTGGGGTGCCGCGGATCAGCTACTTCCCGCCCGAGCGCCTCGACGACCCAGAGCTCATCGGGTATCTCGAGCACGCCGCGCGCTACGGCGCTCCGCGCCCCGAGAGCCAGGCCATCCGGGCGCACGTGCCGGCCGTCCTGCGCTCGTTCTCCCAGAACTGGCAGCGCACGTTCCGCACGGGCGTGGTTGAGCATCCGCTGAAGGAGCTGTGCCGCGTCTACGTCTCGAAGACGATCGACTGCCACTACTGAGGCTCGCAGCGGGCTCTCCCGGGCGGAGAGCGGGCTCCCTCAGAGCAGGACTTCGACGAGCTGCTCGACTTCGAGCGCTCGGATCGCTTCGACGATCGCCAGAAGACGGCTCTGCTCTACACGAGCCACCTGGTGTGGAATCCCGGTGCCGTCGACGAGACGCTCATGGACCGGATGCGCGGGCACTTCAGCGAGGAGCAGATCGTCGAGCTCGGGTATTTCGTCTCGCTCACGTTCGGCCAGCAGCGGTGGATCAAGACCCTGGGCATCGGCCACGGCGAGGTGTCCGTGCCCACCGTCGCGGACCCGGCCGCGGCCACGGCCGGGCTGGCGCCCGAACAGGCCGCCGGGTGAGCGCCACGGAGCGCGAATACGCCGGTGACGCGGTGCGGGCGCGCGCGCCGCACGTCCTGAGCGTGTACCGCGAGACGCGCGAGACGGTGCTCGAGGGCGGCATTGTTGAGCGTGAGCTCAAGGAGCTGTGCGCGCGCTATCTGGCCGGAGACGATGAGGCCGTCGCCGCGATGGACGATCCCGATCGCTTCGACGAGCGACAGCGCGCCGCGCTGGCTTGGACCGACGCCATCGCCTGGGACTCCGAGCGGGCCGACGACGGCCTGTGGCGCCGGCTGCACGACGCCTTCACCGAGCCAGAGCTCGTCGAGCTCGGCTACAGCATCGCGATCATGCTGGGCCAGCAGCACTTCCTGGCCACGCACGGGGTGATCGAGCGCCCGTGACCGGGCCGACCTCCTTGTACAGGCACAGAGATTCTGGGCGGAAGCCGAGCTCGCGGTAGAAGGCCAGCGCACGTTCGTTGGTCGACCAGGCTTCGAGGCTGATCGTCGCGAGGCCCTGCCCGCGCGCCCACTCTTCTGCCGCCTCCATCAGAGCGCTTCCGACGCCGAGCCTACGGGCATCGGCAGCGACAGCGAGGTCGGCCACGTGAGCGCGGTCGGTCCCGGTCACGTCGGGGCGGACCTTCAATGAGATGAAACCGAGCCGCCGCCCGCCGGTGCTCTCGGCTATCAGCACCGCGGTTCGCTCTCCCGCGTCGTCCACGGCCCGCGCCAGCACCTCGCGAAAGCCAGGCTCGAGGAGCTTCGCCTCCGGCCAGGCGGGAGAGCCGAACTCGAGCAGGATCGACGCGAAGTCGGCCACGAATTCGCGATCACCGTCGCGGGCCGGGCGGATGGTGAGCTCGTCGGTCATGGTCCGGTTGATAGCTGACGGAGACCTTGCATTAGGCTCACGGGCTATGGCTGATGCCCCCTTCGCGGGACGGGTGGCGCTGGTGACGGGCGCCAGCGGCGGTATCGGGGCGGCGATCAGCACCCGCCTGGCCACCGCCGGCGCCACGATAGCCGTTCACTACTCCAGCAATCACACTTCCGCCCAGCGAGTCGTCGACGCCATCGTCTCCGCCGGCGGCCGCGCACAGGCGATCGGGGCCGACCTTCATGACGCACAGGCACCCGAGCGTCTCATCGCCGAGGTCCGGGAAGCGCTCGGCAGCGTCGACGTCCTCGTCGCCAACGCCGGGCTGGGCCGCCGCGGCACCCTGGAGCAGGTGGGAGCCGAGGAGTTCGACGAGATGCTGGCCGTGAACCTGCGGGCCCCGTACCTGTTGGCCCGCGCGGTCCTGCCACAGATGCGCGCGCAGCGTTTCGGGCGGATCATCTTCATGTCCTCCGTCGCGGCCCTGACGGGTGGGATCCTGGGACCGCACTACGCGTCCTCGAAGGCCGGGTTGCACGGGCTGACGCATTTCATCGCCTCGCGCGTGGCGCAGGATGGGATCACGGTGAACGCGATCGCGCCGGCGCTCATCCAGGACACCGACATGCTGCCCGGCGACCCGGGAGACCTCTCGCGTCGCATCCCCGTCGGACGCCTGGGGACCCCGTCTGAGGTCGCCGATCTCACCCTGGCCGTGCTGCGCAACGGCTACCTGACAAACCAGGTCCTCACGATCGACGGCGGCATGTACCCGCGCTGAGCGCGCCCTCCGGACCGCCCGCCGGGCCAGCTCAGGGCGAACCGGAGAGCTTGGCGTCGGGGATGGTCGGCTCGAACAGCTCGACCGGGTTGCCGGCCGGGTCCTCGACGAGGATCTGCTTGCCGCCAACGCCCGTGACCAGGTCGTTGCGAAGCCGGGCGCCGCGCTCGCGAAGGCGCGCGACGGTCGCTTCGATGTCCTCGATCTCGAGCTGGAAGCGGTTCCAGCCCCCTGGCGCCGGGAGCGTCCCGTCCGGCATCGCCTGCCCTCCGCCCGGGCCCCCGCCGGGCGCGCTCAGCACCAGCCGCAGGTCATTACGCCCGGCGCCCGTTGTGTCCGTCAGATGGACGTCCCGCGGAGCCCCGCGCTACGGGTTCGGGACGCGAGGCGCCTGCGGTCCGGTAGGCGAGAATCGCCCGATGCGCCTGCCCGCTGATCTCGTCGTGCTCCGCCACCGCGACTTCCGGCTGGTGTTCGGCGCGTCGCTCGTGTCGCTGCTCGGCGACGGGGTGCTGCCGGTGGCCCTGTCGTTCGCCGTCCTCGATCTCACCGGCTCGGCCACCGATCTGGGGCTGGTGCTGGCCGCCGAGACCGTGGCGCTGGCCGCCGCGCTGCTCGCGGGCGGCGTGGTCGCCGATCGCGTCGGCCGCCGCAGGGTGATGGTCGGCGCGGACCTCGTGCGGCTGGCCAGCCAGTCGGCGATCGGCGCGCTGCTCGTGACCGGCCACGCCACGGTGGCCGAGATCGCGGCCTCTCAGGCGCTGCTCGGCGCGGCGACCGGGTTCTTCAACCCGGCCTCGAGCGGTCTCCTGCCGCTCGTCGCCGGCGAGCACCTCCGGCAGGCCAACGCGCTGCGCGGGATGGCCATGGCCTCAGGCAGCATCGCCGGCCCGGCAATTGCCGGCGTGCTCGTCGTCACCACCAGCCCCGGGATCGCGCTGCTCATCGACGCCGGCAGCTACCTGGGCAGCGCGCTGCTGCTGGCGCGCGTGCGGCCGCTGGATCTGCCGCGGGAGAGGGCGACGCGATTCCTGGCCGACCTGCGCGAAGGCTTCGGCGAGGTCCGTGCGCGCACGTGGGTGTGGTCGGTGATCGCCGTGTTTGCCGTGACGAACACGGTCTCGGCCGCCTTCCCCGTGCTCGGCGCGCTGATCGCGAAACGCCACCTGGGCGGCGCAGGCGCCTGGGCGGCGATCCTGGCCTTCCGGGCCGCCGGCGGCCTGGCCGCCGGCGCCACGCTCCTGCGGATCGGGGTGCGCCGTCCGCTGCTCGTCGCGGTGCGCGTGGCGATGCTCTCCGCCCTCCCGCTCTTCCTGCTCGCGCTGCACGCTCCACTGGCGGCGATCCTCCCGGCAGCGCTGCTCATGGGCATCAGCGGCATGGTCTTCAACACGCTGTGGGAGACCACCCTCCAGCAGCACATCCCTTCCGCGGCGCGCTCGCGCGTGAGCGCGTATGACTGGTTCGGGTCTATGGCCTTCGTGCCTCTCGGCTTCGCGCTCATCGGCCCGCTGACGGTGGCCATTGGCGTTTCCGGGGCGCTCTACCTATGCGGGGCCGTCGACCTGCTGTCGGTCGCGCTGCTGCTTGGCGTGCGCGACATCCGCACGCTCGCGCCCCTCCCGGACCGGCTCGGCTGACCGCTGCCTGTCCGGTCGGTCGTCCACAGCACCCCGCTCGTGTGAAGGACCTTTCCGAAGCGGGGCTTTGGAGCCGGAGGCGTCGAGTGGTAGGTTCGCGCGGTGAGATTAGGGGGCGAGAGGGCGGAATTGGCTCGGATCGCGGTTCGCTCAGCCCAGATCCTGTGCCTGCTCGCGGCTGCGCTCGCGTTCGGAATCGCCGCGTCGGTCATCAAGGGCGACGGCGCCGGCATTCGCGACGGTCTCGGCAACCTGAGCGCGCCGTGGGTGACCGTGCCGCTGCTGGTCAGCGCTGCGGGTTCGCGTGGCCGGATTGCGTTCGGCGTGCTGCTCGGGTTGCTCGCGACGGCCTTGGCGCTGGCTGGCTTCTACCTATCTAACGCGTTCGTGCTCGACCTCGGACCTCACTCGACGGTGCAGGACATCACGATGACGCTGAACAGCGGCAACCTGTGGTTCAGGGCGGGCCTGATCAGCGGACCGGTGATGGGTGCGACCGGCGCGTGGGCGGTCCGACGTGGCAGCCTCAGGGTCTTGTTGATCGCGGCGCTCGCCGTTCTGCTCGAGCCGTTGGCGGTCTTCCTCGCCTGGGACGCCTCGCGTGGCTACTGGGCCGCGGGGAACGGGCAGTGGAATGTCGTCTACCTCGGAGAGGCGGCCGTCGGGTCGATAGCCACTGCTCTGCTCTGGCGCCTCCGCGCGGGGCGACGGAACCGCCGCTAGCGACGGAGCCGGTCGCCGGCAGGCAGCGAGCGGAGTCACGGAAGGACTGCGCGCAGGCGGTATGGGCCCTCATCCAGCGTGAGCTCGACACGCTTGGGGCCTTCGGCGACGATAGTCGTCGGCAACGGTCGGGCCAGCAGCCCGACCGGAATCCAGCCGCGGTTCAGAGGCGCCACGATCACGACGCCGTGGTCGTCATCTTGCCGCCAGCAGACCACGCTCTCACGGAACTGTCAACCGGAGCGTCTGCTCGAGGATCGCGAGCGCCTGGCCCTTCGCGCGCCCACCATTCATCGACGCCCCGCGACCGAGGGGCCTCGACACCGACCAACCTCCGCGGTCGGCGGGCTCCGGGCAAATTGGGAGGGGTCGCACCCGTGGCGGCATCGCCGCCGGCGGATGGGCAAGTCCCCGGGGCGACCGCAGGTGCCGCCCACCTCGGCCGCGCCTGGCGCTGACGTCCTCCCATCGTGCGGGAGCGCCACACGATCGGGCCGCTTGACAGTCGTGCCGGGCGTTTGCTCTGATCTGCGGTGCAACCTGTCAGCCGATCGGAGGGGCTCGAATGCTCAGGGGTGCCCGCGGATGGCGCTGTGCGTATTGGCTACCAACGCTACTCGTTTTGGCTGGCATTGCCCTGCCCGCACGGGCGGGAGCGACCAGCTTCCAGTGGCCCCAGTACGTGGCGGGCCCGGTGGCCGAGAGCTACACGTACGCGGCGACCTATGTCACCTCCTACGCCGGCGAGCCGCCGGTGACCTGCCACGGCGGGAACCAGTACTCGTACTCCGGTCAGGCCGTGTATCAGCTCACCACGCCGCCGACGGTGTCGCCTCCGTACTACGACCTCGTGAGCCTGCGCGCCGTCACGGCCACCGGTAGCGCGTCCCAGAACTGCCCTCCCGATGCGCCGATCAACCCGGCCGCGGGCAATGAGGCCTGGACCTCTACGCTCGCGACCTCAGCGGGACCGATCACCGGCCACCTCATCGTCGGACCACCGCCGCACAGCGCTCTGATCGCCTACGTCCCGTACATCGTCACGTCGTGCACCGGCCCCGGGTGCCAGCCGAATCAGGTTGGGAGCATCAGCACGCAGTACGTTGGATCGGATGTGGGAACCTCGAGCATCGCGGGCGCTCCCGTGGTGGCCATCACCCGCCCGACTGCGCTCGGATCCGCGGTCAACATCGACGTCACCGGTTCCAAGCAGTCCGTTGTGAGCACCCCGGGTAACACCGAGACGAGCACATGGACCTACAACGCGCACTTCCGCGGCGTCTCGACCTCGCAGGCGCTGAAGCTGATCTTGAAGAACGTCGCCAAGGTGGAGGCGCAGCGGGCGCTCCTTGAGAGCTCCATCCAGTGCATCGGGCTCGCGCTCACAGCGCACGGGCTTGCGGGCGCGCTCACCGCCTCCGCCTCACCGATCGGTCCCGCCCCCCAGTCGGCCGCTCTGGCAGACATGGCAATCGGTGCCTACGGCCAGTACAGCCTGGCCAAGAACCTCGCCGCGGGCACGCTGCAGGGCCTCCAGGTGCAGGCCAACAACTGCGCCGCCGCCCTCGTCTGGCTCCTGCAGGCGTACAAGGTGCTGCAGGACCCGCCAGTCGGCTCGCCCGACACCGTCGCGCTGCCGCTGACACCCGTGGTGCGCCCAGTCACGCTGTGCGGCAGGTATTCCGGATCACTGCGACGCTCGTGCAACAAGCTCTCGCGGCTCCTGCTCGCGCATACGCGCGACACGGCGCGGGTGATGGCCACCTACGACGCCATCCTCGTGGCCGTCGACCAGCTCTCAAGCGCACAGAGCAGCGGCGATCTATCCGGCGCCGCGTTACAAACGGCCGTGATCGAAGCCCTGCACAGCGAGCTCGCGATCAGGCAGGGCACGCTGGACAAGGACGACGCCGCCCTTGGCGCGCTGCTACAGCGCTTCATGCGCCGCGCCCGGCTGTCGGCGGCGGTCACCCGCGCAATCCGGCGCTACGTCACCAGCCGCGAGCACCGGCTCGGGATCCCCGCGAGCTCGGTCACGAACGTCGCCCACTGGCCCCAGCGGCTCGACCTCATCGCCGTGCTGCGCCGGGGGGTGAGCCTCTCGAGCGCACGCTCACTCGGGAGCGCGATCACGATCAACGACGTCCGGGCGCTCGTCGATGCCGTGAGCAGCAGTAACGTCGCGACGACCCTGAATGCAGACCTCGATCGGCTGGCGCAGGCTTCCGGCGCCGCAGCGCAGCACAGCGCGGTGGCGCAGTTCACACACGACACGCGGGGACTGTCCGCTGAGGCAGCACAGCTCCTGGTTGCAGCCGTGGGTCCGCTCGGATAAATCCGCCGGGGCCGTGGGCCTGATGGTTGCCCGCAGCGGTTCCCCGAATCCGCATCTTCGCGCCAGAAGACCACGCTCTCACGGAACTGTCAACCGGCTCTCCCGCGAGTCGACGTCTGCTCCGCAGGCACCGCGTGATCCCGGAGGTTCAGCTCGTAGGTCTGGCCGATGAGCTCGACGTCGCGGTGGAGGAGCACGTCGACGCTCGTGTCCGCGCCGCGGCCCGCTCGAGGTGCCGGCGGCAGCCACGGATGCGGTCTCACCAGGACGATCCGGCCGCATGATGTTCGTCGAGCTCGCGCCGTCGGTCCTGCGCCACGAGTCGGAGAATGGTGATATGCCGATCGGTCACGATCGGCGACCATCGGGATCGAGAATCGGAATCGAGACGACCACTGCCTCGGGCGGCGAGTGCGGTACTTCGTCCAATCGGAACAGGCGAAAGCCGAGAACCCCCTCCAGGCCGGCCAGTGCTGTGGGCGGCTCGCCGCATTCCGGGCACGCCACAAGGTACGCCGCGGCAGCGGGCGTGAAGCGCAGCCGGCAGGCGGGGCAGCAAACGTGGGTCATAGCCAAGCCCTTCTCACCAGATGGGTCGCGTCCGGTGGTCGCGCGGCTGTGATCACGGTCGGTTCTTTCCCGGCAGGCCATGCCCGCACTCGGGGCAGACCCTGTTCATCACGGGGTCGTCCAAGCGCTCGTCATCAAGCTCGAAGTACACGCGGTGGCGCCCCAGGCCGGACACCCGCAGGAGGTGCCCGCACCTGGGGCAGGTGTATCGCGGCCGTAGCTGCGGATCGGCTGCGGGCAACGCCCGGTCGGTCGGCGCGATCAGCGTCCCGCTGGCCATCGGCTCACCGCCTCGCTGCTGAAGCGCTTGCCTGACCTGCGCGGCACCGGTCATGAGGTGCCACGGCCCCGCCGCGGCGCGCGGGTGCGCCAGTGAAACGCGGCAGTCACGGCGAGCCCGAGCAGCCAGCCGAGGATCGCGGCGAACAGCACCAACCAGACGAGGGACACGTGCGAGCTGCCGAATACCCAGTTGACCTTCACGTGCGCGGTGTTCGAGGCCGCGAGCGCGATCAGGAACGCAACCAGGGCAACGGTCAGGACCGCGTAGGCGTGCAGTCGCGACCGGTGGGCCTTGCGGCGGGAGCGCTCGCGGCGCGTTTCTCGGTCCGTTGCCGCGGAAGACCGCACGGGGGCGATGTCGGGATCGGTCGCAAGCGGTGACCCGTTGCCGACATGCCCCGTGATCGTCTGGGGAATCACCCCCGCCGCGGGCGAGTCGAACGATGTGCTGCGGGTCTTGGAGAGCATTGATGAGGACCTCCTCAGGGTGGGGCGAGGGGATCTTCAGGGTCCTCTCGTAGGATACCTGCTAAGCATAGCATGAAAAGAGAGTCTAGAACTGCTAATCTAGAGACCATGGCACCGAGCAACGCACCGGGCTGGACGTTCTTGACCAACCACGCACAGGTGCTGGTATGCATCGCTCGTGACCCCGGGATCCGCCTGCGCGACATCGGCGAGCGGATTGGGATCACCGAGCGGGCCGCCCACCGCATCGTGGTCGAGCTTGCCGACGCCGGCTACATCACCCGCGAGCGAAACGGCCGGCGCAACCATTACACGGTCAACACGCACTTCCCGCTTCCCGATCCGATTGCCCGCGAGCAGAATGTCGGCGAGCTGCTGGCGATCCTCGCCGATCAGCCGGCGACCAGCCGGCGGGCCGCTCGTAGGGAAACGAGCGGATGATCGCCGGCCTGCTGCTGGCGGTCGGCTGCGCGCTGACCGGCAGCGTGTCGGTGCTGCTCAAGCAGCGCGGCGCGGTCGCGGCACCGACCGTGCTTGCCCGCCATCCCCTGCGCAGCGCGATCGACCTGTTTGGCTCGAAGTGGTGGACGGTGGGCTGGCTCGTCGCCCTGGGTGCGTGGGTGTTGCACGTCGGTGCGCTGTCGCTGGCGCCGCTGTCGACTGTGCAAGCCGTGATCTCCGGCGGGCTCGTGTTCCTGGCGATCCTCGCGGAGCGGTGCTTCGGCTTCCAACTCGGGCGCCGGCAATGGGCCGGGCTGCTGGTCACGGCAGTAGGGCTGGCCGTGCTGGGGCTGACGGCAGAGCCCGCCAGCCACGGTCGCGCCTCGGCGGCCGCGCTGATCGCGGTCGAGTGCGCCGTGATCGCCCTCAGCGCCGTGCTGATCGGGGCGTCGATCCGGCTGAAGCGACCGCATCGGCGAGAAGGGATCCTGCTCGCGACGGCCGCCGGCGCGCTCTTCGGCACCTCCGACATCGCGATCAAGCACCTCGCCCACCCCGCCCTCACCCATCTGATGCTGCTCATCAACCCGTGGACGCTGTCGGCGCTGACCGCAATGGTCGTCGCGTTCTACGCCTCCGCGCGAAGCCTGCAGCTCGGCCCCGCGATCCCGGTGATCATCTTCACCTCACTGACCGGCAACGTGGTTGCGCTGCTCGGCGGGATCCTCGTCTTCCACGACCCGATCGGCCACACCCCACCGCAGATCGCCGCGCGGATCGCCGCCTTCGGCCTTGTCATCCTCGGCGCCGCGCTGCTGCCCGGCCGGCTGCGCGCCGGCCCTACAACTGCGGCCTACCCCGCGTCGTCGAACCCCGCGCCAGCGATCGCGACCCCGCCGAGGGCCGCGACCTGAGGTAACCCACATCCCCAAGACGCGGGTCTGTAGGGGGATCGATAGCCGCGCGGCGGCGATGCCCCCTTACGGCGTCGAGCGGCGAGCGGGGCGCGGTTGTGCAAAGCGCGAAGAAGGAGTAGCTTCGATGGTGCAGCTGACCCTGCGGGCAGGACTTCAGCCCCGAGCCCGAAAGCCACCGAAGCGTGCTCGCGCTGAGGCGCGGAGCTTGAGGCAATGATCGAGACCCGCGGGGCCAGCCGCTGAATCGCCCGTCTGGTCTCGTTCCGTTGTCCTCTCGCTACATCCACCAGAGGGTCGAAAGATGCTGTGCAGTCAGCACTCAAAGGATTTCGATACCGACCGTCGCTGGGTCGTCCGCGAGGACGAGAGCAGCGGCCTTCGAAGGCCGTATCGCAGCATCCGAGACCAGCAGATATGCAGTTACGAGCGCCTGACCCGGCTCGGCGAGCAGCCAGCGGTAGTCTCGCAGCGTCGAGGGCCTGGCGCCCTTCTCGCGCTCCAGGTAGACGATCCACTCGCTCGCCAGCTCCCGGAAGGTGACGCCGCGCCGCCGCCGCTCGTCGGCGTCGGCCTCGAGCCGGCGCTGCTCCTCGTCGTGTGAGCCGATCAGCTCGTGCATGCGGACCGCCGCCTCGTTCTCGGTCAGCGTCCCCGCGGTCGCCCGCCCGCGCCAGCGTCGCCAGCCGCCGTTGCCGTCGGGTTCACCCACGACCTCGAACCACGGGTCGATTTGTTCCCAGGCCAAGCGGTCCATCCCGACGTCGCGGTCGTTGCCGCCCCTGCCGTGTCGGACGAGGACGGCGCCGCGGGTATCGTCAAGATCGCTTCCTGGAGGGCGAGCGCCTCACTGATCCTGAGGCCGGCTCGCCAGAGCAGCACGATCAGTGCGCGCAGCCGCTTGCCGTGGGCATCGTCACCGACGATTGGCATGACGGCGACGATTCCCTCGGCTGTGGGCGGATCGGCCGGGTATTGCTCGCCCTTGTTGCGTCGCGGTCGGCCTCGGTGATAGCCGGGGATGGCCGCCGGTGAGCGGCCGTGGCCGGCCGCGTCCAGCAGCACGGATTCCATGCATCCTCCTTGGGTTCAACGTCCGCAGCTATTCGAACCGAGCCGCCGCTCCTTGTCCGGGCCGTGCGGCAGCCTGCCCTGTATGGCGAGCGACGATCCTCGTGCTAGACCGTCATCAACGCACGTCAGGTCCTCGACCGCGACGGTCGGCTCATCGTGACCGTGCCTGAGACCGTCGAGGCCACCGCCGAGGATCTCGCCCCGGCGCTCCAGGCCGCCTGACGCGAGCCGCCCGAACATCAGGCCGCCGCCCCCGCAGTCCGCGCGTTGCGCGTCTCGCTGCGCCGGGGCAAGATGCTCGTGTAGCGGGGATGCGGGTGCTGAGCGGTCGCGCGGTCCTGCTCGACGGTGTCGACTGGATCGGGCGGCAAGTGGGTTAGGCCCGGTTGTTGGCCTCAGCGAGCATGGCGTTGGTGAGGACGCGGGCCGCCCAGGTGACGGTCTGTGTCTCCTTGTCGGTGTCGAGGCCGCGGATGTCGCGAAGGACGATCATGGCCTCCCAGCCGATGACGAGGGCGAGGGCTGATACGAGGCGCTCGAATTGCTCTTCGTCGAGCGTTTCGCGGAGCGGTTCGAGCGCGTGCTCGATCCACTCGATGCGGCGGTAGCCGCGTTTCGGGGCGTCTGGCTGCTCGGTGTGGGCGGCCGTGACGGTGAGGCGGATGAGCTGTCGGCCGAGCGGTAGGGCGGTGGGGGCGAGGTTGAGCATGGTGCGGGCGAGTGTCTCGACTCGTGCGGCCGGATCATCGGTGTCGGCCGCCTGCTCGAGCGCAGCGTCGATCGTCGCGTTGCTGAGCGCACCGGCGGTGGCGTCGATGAGCAGCTGGTCCAGCGTCGGGAAGTACATGTAGATGGTGCGGCGGGACACCTCGGCGGCGCGGGCGATCTCGTCGATAGACGGCGTGTGTCCATCGGCGATGAGCTCGATCGCGGCGTCGACGATCGCTTTGCGCGTGCGGCGTCGCTGCGCGGGCCGGCCGGGGTGAGCGGTGCTCGCGCGGGAGGAGCCTGGTCTTGACTCGGACGTCACGGCAAGAGTATAACGTCGTGCAGTAATCGCACATCTATGCAAAAAGGATTAGAGCCATGGCTGCGGTCCCCTTCGTGAACTGCTTCGAGGTCCCCGCGGGCCGGGAGGACGCGTTCCTCGCGCTCTGGCGCGAGGTCAACGCCTACATGGCGGCCAAGCCGGGCTACGTGTGGCACCGGCTGCACCGGTCGCTGGCGCCCGACGCGAAGTTCCGCTTCGTCAACTACGCCGAATGGGAGACCGTCGAGCACTGGCGCGCGGCGCACGACGAGGGCTTCCGCCAGCTCGTGTCCCGCCCTGAGTGGGCGGAGTTCTCCTCGACCCACGCCCTGTACGAGGTTGTGGACGCCGGCCAGGCGCCGGAGGCCGCCAAATCTACTCCCGTGGTGGTTCGCGACGGGGCTGGCACCCGCTTGGACGGGCGCCCTCTACAGTGACGATCAAGCTCGGCACGGAACACGGCGCGGCGTTCTCACTGGCGCTGTTCGAGGCGGAGGCTGGGTTTCAGGCGCCGCCAGAGCTGCACAGCCACACCCGCGAGGACTGGGCGGCGTACGTGCTGGCGGGAGAGGTGGCATTTGCCACCGACGAGGGCGCGATCCGAGCCGGAAGCGGCGACGTGGTGCTGTTCCGCCGGGCGACGCGGTTTGCGTGGTCAAACCCCGGCGAACATCCAGCCCAATTCCTGGCGATCTACGCGCCGGCCAGTTTCGAGCAGTTCTTCGCCGACCTCGGCAAGGCGGTCGGCGACCAACCCGACGCGCTCAGCGATCCGGCAGCGATGGGACGTATCGTCCGCCCCCTCTGGCAGCGGTACGGAATCCACTGAACGAACGGGCGCACTTCGCGAACACAGGCGAGCCACGCGGACAACCCAGAGGACATGCCCGCGCGAGCACGAAAGCGGGTCCCGGCCCCCGCGTGGGTGGCGTCCCGCTCCTCGCCAGCCGAAGGTATGGGGCTGGGTCGGCTGACAGGCGCCGGCCGACCCAGCGGCTGCTGATTACCGCCTGATCTGAAGCCCGGCGTTGGCGGAGATCGTGGGCGACGGCCGTCCGTGGACGGTGCTGATGATCTCGCTGCTGTCG
>Ga0070739_10003958_pt1 | contig 18002 bp, 18 predicted proteins | sample Coa_R1_7_FD_66445 | JGI IMG/M metagenome (GOLD analysis project Ga0070739, IMG submission 66445) | Surface soil microbial communities from Centralia Pennsylvania, which are recovering from an underground coalmine fire - Coalmine... | ecosystem: Environmental > Terrestrial > Soil > Unclassified ... | reverse complement strand
CGCCGATCGATCACCGGCGAGCAGCCGCCCAGCGCAGCATCGAGGCGATCCTCGACGCCGCCGAGCAGCTGCTCGCCAAGGGCGCTGACACCAGCACCTCGGCGGTCGCCGCGACCGCCGGGGTCTCCCGCGTCACGCTGTACTCGCACTTCCCGACCCGGCCAGACCTGCTCCAGGCCGTCGCGGTGCGGGCGGTCAGCCGCGGCGCCCAAGCGATCGCGGCGGCAGACCTCACGTCCGGCGAACCGGACGACGCGCTCGACAGGCTGGTCGTCGCGGCCTGGGGAAAACTCGACCTGAAGGTCTTCGCGGCCGCCCGCGGCGAGCTCACCGCCGAGGCGCTGCGCCGAGCCCACGAGCAGATCGACGCCCCGATCCTCGCTCTCATCAGGCGAGGTCGGCGGGCCGGCGCGTTCCGCAAGGACGTGCCGATCAGCTGGCAGCTGGCGACGTTCTACGCGCTCATGCACACCGCCGCCGACGAGGTCAACGCAGGCCGCCTCGCCGGCCGCGAGGCGCTACCGGCCCTGAGATCCACGATTCGCGCCGCCTTCCGCGCCGGGAACGGCGCACAGCGGTAGGCCTGCCTCGGCCGGGCCGCGCCCCTCGCGCGCCCATTTCAGCCACGGCACCTCGCCCTGAGCGTTGCCGCGACCCGCGGCGGTTGGCGTCATACTTGACAGATTTGTAAAGGGAGCTGCTAGGCTGTAGCTTGACATTTCTGTAAAGCCTGGCCCCGGAGATCTTGGATCCATGCTGACTGAGCGCCTCGCCTCCATCGCTACTCATCGACCTCGGCTGGTCGCGCTGGTCGCCGCACTCTTCATCGTGGCCGCCGGTTCGCAGGTTGGCGGGCTGGCGGCGCGGCTCACGCCGTTTGGGTCGATGACCCGAGCACGCAGAGCGTGCGGGCGGACCACCGCCTCCACAACGCCGGGTTCCGTGACACCGAGATCGTCGTCCTCTTGCGGCACACCGATCCACGAACAGCCGCCGGCGCATCGGCGGTCCTGCGCACGGTCGGATCTCTCTCAGCGGATCCAGTGGTGCAGTCGGTCGTTGGCTATCCCGAGACGCACGCTTCGCAGTTCGTCTCGCGCGATGGATCGTCCACGTATCTCGCGGTCGCCCTGAAGGCAACGACGGACAAGGCCCGGCAGGACGCCGCGGGCGAGATCGCCAGGCGCCTGGCCGCCGATCGCTCGGCGGTCGTGGGAGGACCGGCGATGGTCCAGCGGCAGATCAACAAGCAGGTCGAAAGCGACCTTCGAACCTCGGAGATGTTCGCGTTTCCGATCCTGTTCGCCCTGTCGCTGATCTTCTTCCGGGGCCTCGTCGCCGCGCTCCTTCCGCTCCTCGTGGGCGGCCTCTCGATCCTGGGGGCGTTCCTGGTTCTTCGCCTCGCGAGCGATGTGACGTCGGTGTCGATCTTCGCGATGAACGTGATCACCGGGTTGGGCCTCGGCCTGTCGATTGACTACAGCCTGTTCATCATCAACCGCTACCGCGAGGAGATCGCTCGGCATGGACCGGGGCTCGATGCGATGCGCCGCACCCTCAGCACCGCGGGGCGAACCGCGGCTGTTCAGCTCGCTGACGGTCGCGGGCGCGCTCGCCTCGCTCCTCAGGTTTCCCCAGCGCTTCCTCTACTCGATGGGGATCGGCGGCGCCGCGGTCACTCTGGTTGCGGCGCTGATCGCGACCCTGGTACTGCCGGCCCTCCTCGCCCTCCTGGGTGCTCGGGTGAACGCGCTCAGCCCGCGGTGGCTGGCGCGCCGCGCCGAGCGCGAAGCACGGCCCGACTCGGCCGGCTTCTTCTATCGGGTCGCCGCGTTCACCGGCCGCGCTCCGGGCCGGACGGCGGCCGCGAGCATCGTCGTGCTGGTCGCGTTGGCTCTGCCCGCCTTGGGCCTGCACTTCACCTACCCCGACGGCGGCGTGCTCCCGGCGACCGCGAGCGCTCGCCAGGTCAACGATGCGCTCCACAGCCAATTCCCGCCATACCGCGACTCCCCGATCACCCTGGCGGTGACCGGCCGGGGAACCGCCGAGCAGGTCGTCGGCCAGGCGCGCCGGCTGCCGCACGTCGCGGCCCTCCAGCCCCCGCTCGCGCTCGCGCATGACCAGTTCGCGGTGAACGTGATCTCCCGCGACGGACCGATCACGAGCCACAGCGAGGATCTGGTTCGCCGGCTGCGCGCGCTGCCGGCCAGACCGCTGGTCACCGGCGCCACGGCCCACTACCTCGACATGCAGAGCAGCATCGCCCGCCATCTGCCCGCCGCAGCGCTGATCGTTATAACGATCACGCTGGCCGCGCTCTTCCTGATGACCCGGTCAATCGTGCTGCCGATCAAGCAGGTGCTGATGAACGCGCTCGGACTCGGGGCGATGTACGGGCTCCTCTCGCTCGTGTTCCAGCACACCCCGAGCGCCGAGCTGCTCGGGACCGTCAAACAAGCCGGCATCGAGGAGCCCCAGCTGGTGCTGCTGTTCGTCGTCGTCTTCGGGCTCTCGACCGACTACGGCGTGTTCCTCCTCTCCCGCATCAAGGAGGCCCGCGACGCCAGCCTCCCCAACAGCGAGGCGATCGGCATCGGACTCGAGCGCACCGGCCGGATCGTGACCGCCGCCGCCCTGCTGTTCGCGGTCGCGTTCGGGAGCGTTCACCACCTCCCGCCTCGCGATCAGCAAGGAGCTCGGCCTCGGACCCGCCGCCGCCGTGCTGATCGATGCGACACTGATCCGCGTCCTGCTCGTCCCATCGCTGATGCACCTCCTCGGCCGCTGGAACTGGTGGACACCGCTCGGCCGCAACCGGCGCCCAATCTCCACTCCATTCCCCGTCAGCACCTCATGAGCCGGCACCCGGCCCCCGACGCACCGCATCAAGACAGCCAGCGAGAACGACTCGAAAGGAGTGCTGCTTTGCCCACCACAACCCAGCTCATCACGCGCGTTGACTTCGTCCCCTTCTCCACGCGCGACATCGATGCGGCCTGTGCGTTCTATGGAACGACCCTGGGGCTGCCGCGGTCGGTCTACGTGCCCGAGCGCCACTATGCCGAGTTCGAGACGGACAACGTCACGATCAGCATCGTCGACGGGGAGAAGATGCGCATCGGTCACCACGTCAACACGATCGCGCTCGCACTCCACGTCGAGGATGTCGCCGCGGCCCGTGCCACTCTCGAAGAGCGGGGGGTGCGATTTCAGGGCGACACGCTCGACACCGGCGTCTGCCACATGGGCTTCTTCAGCGACCCCGACGGCAACGCGCTGATGCTGCACCACCGCTACGCGCCACGCATCGACGCAGCCTGACGGGGCCAGGTCACCGGCATCTCGCTGACTCCAAACCCGCGGCTAATGCGCTCGTGGACCTGCTCCGCGCAGGCAGGAGCGCCGCGCCTGCTCAAGCCGCTCGATGCTCACGCTATGACAGCATCAGCGGGGCGCGCCTACCCCACGCGGGCGATGCCGCGCTCCCGCGCCGCGGGTTGCGGCGGGGAGCGCAGTACCGCGGACTTGCGGTGGCAATGCGGCTGCGCGGTCAGGGCAGCAGCGAGACGGTGATGCGGGTCTTGGCCTGGCTGATCTCGGTGGCGTAGGCCGTTCCGCGGGCGCCGTTGTAGGCGCCGGTGCCGCCGGTGATCGCCACCGGCGTGTTGTGGGCGTGCTGCGGGAGCAGCCCCTGCGCGGTCAGCGTGCCTCTCGAGAGCTTTACCCAGATCGTGCAGGCGATAGGCCCGCTTCGGCTCATGATCGTGCAGACGCCGCGGTCATAGCCGGTGTCATCGCCGGTGACCTTATCGCCGAAGCCAATCCGGTCACCGGGCCGCGGCTCGCCTCTGGGGAAGAACCCGACTTGCTTCTGCGAGGTTCCCAGCAGGTGCAGGGTGGTTGCCTGCGTTTGGGCCGCTCCGGCCGTCGCCAGCGCCGCTGTCGTCAGGATCGCTGCGCCGGCGACGGCGAGCGCTACGGCGAGCCGTCGGCGGGCGCGCGAGAGCGTGTGCTTGGTCATGGTGGTTCTCCTTGTTGTTGATGGCCTGAGGTCGGCTGTCTTAGGCGGCGGCGGGCGCCGGACTGATCGCTGGGTGTGGTCGCCAGGCGAGTGAGACGCTGGCGGCGAGGACCCAGATCAGGAACAGCATCGTTGGAAGCTGGGAGACACCCGCGGTTGGCGCCGCAAGCGCGGCGAGCTGCAGCGCAGCGATCGCCAGCGCGGAGCGCCGCAGCCAGCCCCTGACGGGCACGAGCGCCAGGAACACGGCCGATGCTGCCCAGCTTGCGCTGAACAGCGCGGACTGCACGTAGAACAGCGCCAGCAGCTGCTGGTGGGCGAGGCCGTGGCTGGTGCCATACCGGATCGCGTCGCCTGCGAGCAGCGAGGCCCCGGTCACGGCCACGAAGCTACCCGCGGCCAGCAGCCCGGTCCCGTGCAGCGCCCGGGGCCGGGAGCGGAGCAACCAGGCCGCGAATGCGGCGAACGCCGCCAGCGAGGCGAGCTCCATGTGGGCACCCACCCACGCGCCGGCCCCGGCGTGCTTCGTGATCGCCGCGAGGATCTTTGCGGTCGGGTCGCCCAGCGTCACGTTCGGCTGCGAGCCTGCTGCGACGCCGCCCAGCTCCAGCCCGACGAATAGCGCCCCAGTCAGCGGCACGAGGCGGTTGAGACGGTCCTGTTTGTTCACTGCGCTGCCTCCTTCCGTGATTCCCGGCGAGCACCGTACGGGGGCACGCGGGGGATGTCGTCGGGCGCGCGGGCGATCTCTTCCTCTGCCGGACGGGTGATCTTTTGACCGCCGTATATCTGCCGTGCGGCAGATGTAAACTCGCCGCCTGGGGGTTACCGTGGCCGCCGTGTATCGCTTTGCTCGGGGTGAGCGCCTTGACCGGCTGGTGGCCGTCTGCCTGGTCGTTGCGGCGGAGGTCGTGCTGTTCACCGGTAACGCCAGCCCGGGGCTGCCACGAGGGCTGGGGGCCGCGCTGGCGGTGGTTGTGCCGGCCACGGTCGCGGTGCGCCGCCGGTGGCCGCTGGCCGCCGGGCTGGTGGCGATCCTCGGCTTGAACCTGATCTTCTTGGTTGGCGCGCACGACTACTGGCCGCCGTTCGCGATCGCCTGGATCTGCGCGCTGTACGCGATCGCGGTCTGGACCGGCACGCGCGGGTTCCTGCTCGCCATTGGAATGCTCGTTGCCTCGAACGTGCTGACGCTGCTGGGGCCCGACCAGACGCCCAGCAATGTGGTGACGTTCACGGTCGTGCCCGGGGTGGCGATGCTGATCGCCCGCCGCGCGGTGCGCGACCGGCAGCTTGCCGCCGAGTGGCACGCCGCGCGGGCGGAGCTGTTGGAGCGCGAGCAGCAGCTGCGCGCTAATGAGGCGCTGGCCGAGGAGCGCGCCCGTATCGCCAGGGAGCTGCACGACCTGGTGGCGCACAGCGTGAGCGTGATGGTCGTGCAGGCGGGCGCCGAGCGCCACGCGCTCGCAGACGGCCCGGCGTCCACGCGCGAGACGCTTAGCTCGATCGAGCAGGCCGGCCGTCAGGCGCTGGCGGAAGCCAGGCGGCTGCTCGGGATGCTGCGCCGCAACGGCGATCAAGGCGAGCTCGAGCCGCAGCCGAGCCTCGACCAGCTGGACTTACTGGTCGAGCGGGTGCAGCGCGCCGGGCTGCCGGTGACGCTCGCGGTGGAAGGCGAGCCGGTGGCGCTGCCCGCAGGTATCGATCTGTGCGCCTACCGGATCGTCCAGGAGGGGCTGACCAACGCGCTCAGGCACGCTGGCCCCGCGCACGCGCGGGTGCAGGTGCGCTACGTGCCTGAATCGCTCACCGTCGAAGTCCACGACGACGGGCGCGGCGTCTCGCAGCCAAACCGCGACGGGGCAGGACACGGGCTGATCGGGATGCGCGAGCGCGTCGCGCTCTACGGCGGCCAGCTCACCGCCGGTCCTCGCGACGGCGGCGGGTTCGAGATCCGCGCGCGGCTGCCGTTGGCGTGAGCACGCGCGTCCTGATCGCCGACGACCAGGCGCTGGTCCGGGCCGGCTTTCGCAAACTGCTCGAGTCCGCCCCGAATGTCGAGGTTGTTGGCGAGGCCGCCGATGGCTACGAGGCCGTTGAGCAGGCGCGGCAGCTGCGACCGGCACTCGTCCTGATGGATATCCGCATGCCGCGCCTTGACGGGATCGAGGCGACCCGCCGGCTGACCGCGGACGGCGAGGGCATGCGCGTTTTGATCCTTACCACCTTCGGGCTTGACCACTACGTCTACGACGCGCTGCGTGCCGGCGCCAGCGGCTTCATGCTCAAGGACGCGCCCCCCGAGGAGCTACTCGCGGCGGTCGAAGTGGTCGCCCGCGGCGACGCGCTGATCGCGCCCGCCATCACCCGCTCGGTGATCGAGGAGTTCGTCCGCCGCTCGCCCCCACCCGCCCCACCACAGGCCGCACTCGAAGAACTTACCGAGCGCGAACGCGAGGTCCTCGAGCTCCTCGCCCAAGGCCTCTCCAACGGTGAGATCGCCGAACGGCTCGTCGTCTCGGGCGGGACCGTCAAGACGCACGTCGCGCACGTACTCCAGAAGCTTCACCTACGCGACCGCGTCCAGGCCGTGATCCTCGCCTACGAATCCGGTCTGGTGAAGCCCGGCCAAGCGCAGCGCAGCGTCGCGAGGTGACCGCCGGCCATCGACGTGGCTCCACGGACGGGTGGAAGTCAGCCGGCGTGGAGGCCCCTCGGTCGTGGGGCGTCGATGAACGAGGCATCGTCGCCGAGCGGAACACGAGCTTGGATGCGGGGGAGGTGCTCGCCGAAGAACAGTGTGGCCGAGAGCTCGCCTCTGGTGCGCGCGCCGGTCTTCTCGTAGATCGACTTCAGATGGTCGTTGATGGTGTGCGGCGAGATCGCAAGCCGGCGCGCCGCCTGAGCTGCGCTGGCGCCTCGTAGCATCAGCTGAGTTACCTCCTGCTCGCGTCGGGTCAGGCCATATGCCTTGAGCAGCAGTGGCGCGACCGTGGTCGGGTGGGCACGCTGGATGAAGACAGCGACCTGCCCCGAGCGCGCGGCACCGAGCCGCCCGCCGTGCAGGACGAGCCAACTGCCGGCCGGGGTCTTCACCGCAGAGCTCGGGAGTGCCGGTGCGCCTGCTGCGCCGGCGCTGAGGAGGGCCGCTCTGGTCGCGCTCGCGACCGCGTGGATCGCGGGCGAGGCCAGGCCGGCTTGGATGCTGCTGCCCGACAGCTCCTGGAGCAACGGTTCGGCGGAGGAGGAGGCGCGGATCAGCTCGCCGGCGGCGTCGAGCTCGATGACCCCGGGAGCGTCCGGAGCGGCAGAAGCGGATTCGCACGCCTCCGTGATCAATCCGCGGCGAACAGCGCGTGCGAACAGCACCGAGGCATCCGCGAGCAGGTCCACCTCGGGCTCCTCGAACTCGGGTTCTCCGGCGCCGCGCACCAGGATCAGCGCCCCCCAGGTGCTGCCGTCGGCGACGAACGCGCTGCGGAGCTCTGGACCTAGTCCGGCTGGCGCCAGCAAGTCGCGGAAGCGCGGGCTTCTCTCGGGGTATCCGCCGGTCGCCGCGCGCATCGTGGCCGCCTTGCGCTCGGCACGGGCGAGCTGGTCGAACTTGTTCACATCCTCGACCGCGTACTCGTTGTCGGCCAGGATCGAGAAGCGATCGGGGAGGTCCTGAAGACGGTGCTGGGTGATCAGGTTCGATCCGGGGTCGAGCGTATGCCAGCACGCGCCGGCGAACGGGACGACCCGCTTCAACCTCGCCGCTGCCTCGTCGAAGAACTCGGCCCGGGTGGGCGCGCGTAGGGCCAGGCGCTCGAGATCCACGAGCAGACGCTCCGGCGCCCATCTCCCTCGGCGTGCGCTGCTCGTGTTCATCTCCTTCGCCGTCGCCAAGCGTATCCCAAGAATTCGGGATTCCCGCGGCGACCGGCGCGGCGGATCATGCCCCATCCCGGTCTCCTACGACGCGTTTGAGTCGATCGCCGCTCGCCAGAACGTCATGGTCGAACCGAACGACGTAGAGCTGCCGGCGATCGTCTTCTAGGAAGGATGCAATGTCACGACCGATAATTGTGGTGACCGGCGCGACGGGCCTGGTGGGTGGGAACGTCGCCCGCGAGCTGCGGCGGACCGGGGTGCGACTCGCGGCCCTGGTGCGCGACCGGGCGCGCGCAGAGGAACTGCTAGGCGCTGAGATCGAGTTGCGAGTGGGCGACTACGAGCGCCCCGAGACGCTGGACGCGGCGTTTGACGGAGCGGACCGCGTGTTCCTCTGCTCGCCGCTCGGCCCGCGGCTGGCTGAGCTTGAAGGCAACGCGATCGACGCCGCGCTTCGGGCGGGTGTGCGCCACGTCGTCAAGCTCTCGACCGCGGGCGTAACACAATCGACCGCGGCTCCTGCAACGCCGCGTCAGTACCCGCTTCACCGCGCCGCGGAGCAGCGGCTCGAGCGATCGGGGATTGCGTTCACCCATCTGCGCCCCGGCCCGTTCATGCAAAACACGCTCAACTTCGCACCCTCGATCGCCGCTGAGGGCATCTTCCGGGGGGCCTGGGGACAGGGCGCGATGGGGTACATCGACGTGAGGGATGTGGCCAGCGCGGCGGCGCGAATCCTGACCGGAGAAGGACACGAGGGCCGCGCCTACGAACTCACCGGACCGCAGGCACTCGCCCCCACCGACATCGCTCGCCAACTCTCAGCCGCGCTCGGGCGCGAAGTCGAGTACCAGGACGTCCCGCCCGAGGCCGTACGGCAAGCCATGCTCGCACGCGGAATGACGGAATGGTTCGCGGGTGCGATGGTCGAGGTGATGCAACACACCCGTACCGGCGCCGCGGCCCGCATCACGCAGGCGATACTTGAACTCACCGGTCGCCCCCCACGATCGTACGTCGAGTTCGCTCACGAATTCGCCCACACGTTCCTGAACCCTGAGCGCCTCAGAACGCGCGACTGATCCCGATCATCGCCGGCGCCTCAGCCGGGGAACATGCCCCGCCGTTCAAGGAGACCTGCCTTGATGGCGCCGCGAGAGGGCGCGTTGGCTCCCCGCCGTGCGCGCGGGATCCGCGACAGCGATCGCGCCGGCTGCCCGGGTCAGGGTGAGGGCTGAACCCGCCGGGCGATCTGGCGCAGCTTCTTGTCCAGTGTAAGCAGCGCCGAGTCGGTCCCGACCGCTGTCGCAAGTGACAGCGCGTCGGGGAGCCGCAGCGACCGATGTTCCGCTCGCAGTGCTGCGGCGCGGCGCGCGACCGCTCGATCGATCGAGACGATCGAGATCCCGGCTTCATCGAGGAACCCATCGACGGTTGCGTCGGTGCCTCGTTGCAGTGGCCGCACGATGCTCTCGGCGTATACCGTCGCTGCCACAAGCAGCTCGTCGCCGGCCGCTAATCGCGGCCGCAGCTCCGCGACTGCTGCGGCGTGTTGATCGTCCCCGGGGTCGAGGAACGCGATCACGATGTCTGCGTCCAGCGCTACCCGCGCCACTCGCCACGCAGCCGATCTAAATAGCCCCGGGGGTACGTGCCGGCCGGGAGACTGCCCGCATAGCGGTCGATGACGTCTTCGGCACGCTCGAGCTCGATTCGACCGCGACCGATCGCCCGGATGACGACCTCGTCCCCTGCGGCCAGGCCGGCATCCCTGAGAACGCTGACGGGAAGCGTGACCTGATGCTTTCGGGAGACCCTGCTCATCGCTTTACCATTCTATCAGTCCGTAAAGCAGCTCCCAGCATTCCACGAATTGATGCCCGGCGCACCCGAGGAGCCGATCGAGCTGGTCGCCATACCTGCGGGCCGATGCGCACGCACCAGTGGTGCGGCTCGAGCTGTGAGTCGAAGGAGGAGCTCCTACTCCTCACTGTTCGGCTACCCGGTCGACGCGCCTGGCGTGATCGAGCGCGAGGCGGGGCGGCAGGCCGGGTCGACGACGCTGAGGGTGAGGGCACCGAGATCGACATCCGCTGACCCGCGACGCCGGAGGCCGAGCGTCTGTGGCTGATCATGAAGTGGCCGTGACCGGGTACGGGTCACGCCGACGGCGTCGCCAGGCGAAGGTCTAGGCCGTCGCGGCGGGCATTGCCTCGCGGCGTTGCGTGCTCGAGCCCTCCGGCAGCACGTTGAGCAGGGCGTTCAGGTCGACGTCGCGCCGGGCGGGATGCGAGACCGGCAGGCTCGTCTGGACCTGGTAGCGGTTGCGGCGCCCCACCCGTTCCCGATCGAGATAGCCCGCCTGGACCAGATCGGCGACGATCCGCTGCGCCGCGCGCTCCGTGATCTGCACCTCCGCGGCGATGTCGCGGATCCGTACCGCGGGATCGTGAGCGATGCACAAAAGCGTCAGGCCGTGGTTGGTAAGGAAGCCGAAGGGTGGCATGGGGTGAATCGTAGCGCATGTCGCGATCGTACTTTCGCGACAAGACAATCACGCTAACGAATACACGTTTTGAAATTCGTGTATGCTCAGTCGTACGCCTCGGAACCTCGGATCATCGTTCAGGCCCTATGCGCTGCCACCGGTCGCGCAGGCCGGCTCGATCGCCCTGGCCCCGCGGCCGCTAACAGCATCACCCCTCGATTCGGGAGCCAGCAGCTTGAGTAGCCGAGAAGCCCATCCTTATCCCCAAACGTGCCAGCTGGAGATCGACCGCCAGACTGGGGCCGATGGCCTCACCCTGACCGTCCGCGGCGAGATCGACCTCGGATCGGCCCCCGCTCTGGAACGAGAGCTTCGGCACGCAGAGAGCCGGGCCCGACGCATCGTGCTTGACCTCGCCGGTCTCGAATTCATCGACAGTGCTGGAATCCACGCGCTTATCGGAGCGCAGGAGCGTGCCGCCATCCACGGTCACGAGCTCGTGCTCACCCACGTTCCCGCGCACGCTCGGCGACTATTCACCCTGATCGGAATCAGCAGCCTGTTCAGGATCGAATAGCGCGATCGCGCGGCTGAGATCGAGGGCGGGCCCAGCTCGCACTCGACCGCCGTCCGGAGCTCGGTGTCAACGACCGACACCCGGGCCACCGGCGATCCGCAGCGGGAAGTGGCCACGGGCCCGGGCTGGCCATCGTCAAGGCCATCGCCCAGGCCCACGGACCCGAGCGCGGCGCGTCCCCGCTCGACAGGGGCGCTCGACGTCGAGGTCAGCTCCCCCTCTCCCCCGGCCTCGACCGCCGGCGGGTGGGGATTCCGGTGCCGCCCTACGCGCTGCGCACCCTCCGAAGGGCCAGCCTGCCAAGCGCGCGGGCGCTTCCGCGTCCGGGGTCGAGCTGCTGCGCACGCACCCGCAGCAGCTGCACGATCTGTGCGGTGGCCACGAATGGGTCGGCGATCACCCTCCCCTCGGCAAGGGAGAGGGCCGCGACCGCTCCGCCCGCGCGCTCGGCGATGAGCGCTTCGCCGGCCAGGCTCTCGCTCGAATCGAGCTCGGCCAGCCGTTCGAGCGCCGGCCGATCGCTCGCGGTCGCTGTCCGGATCACGATCGCGTCGATGCCGGTCACCGTCGATTCGGCGGCAAGCCGCCTGCGCGCGGCGGCGTCCCGCAGGTCCTGCTGGCGGGAGCGCGCGAGCGCCTGATTGAGCTGGGGGTTCATCGTCCGGTCCTCCTGGTGGGGCGCTGGTTCATCGTGCGTCCCAGAATCGGCTAAGACGCGCAGACGCACATCGGGAGAACGGCGCGAGCTGATCGCCACTGCCCCTTAGCTCTCGCCGCGGGTGCCTTACGGCCCCCGGCGCAGCCGCGGCCGACGCCCTCAGCGACCGTCGGCCGGTGGCACTGGGCGGTAGGTCACCCGCACGACGTCCTCGCGCTGCTGGCTCAGGTACCAGTCGGCCACCTCGCCTGCGTCGACCGTGGCCCTGACGACGCAGCTCGCGCCGGGCGGCGCCTGCGCCACCACCTCGCCGCGCGGAGAGACGATCATCGTCGGGCAGTGCTGGTCGGGGTCGCAGACGTTGGCGGCGAGCACGAAGCGCTGGGTCTCGGCCGCGCGGCTGACCAGGTGGCTGCGCCACACGCCGGCCGGTGCCCCGGCGTCGGCGGCATGGGTCAGGTAGGCGAGCAGTTGCGCGCCCGACCGGGCCAGCGCGTGCCACTGCTCGGGGAATCGCAGCTCACGGCAGATCTGGCAGCCGACCGCGATCTGCTGAGTGCCCGCGTCGACCGTGAACACGGGCAGCTCCCCGCCGGCGGACAGCCGGCCGCGCTCCGCGGTGGCCAGGTTGACCTTGCGGTAGATGCCCCGCCGGCCGTCGGGCGAGAAGTGGACCGCGGCGTTCCACCACCGGCCGCCCTCGGCAAGCAGCGAGCCGCAGAAGACGTGCAGGCGCTGGTCGACGGCGGCCGCGGCCACCGTGTCGATCGCGCGGCTGACCGCGGCGGCGTCGAGGGTCGCCAGGCCGGACAGCTGCGCGTCGTAGCCCGAGATCGCAGCCTCCGGCAGCACCACGACCTGGGCGCCGCGGGCCTCGCGCAGCGCGCCCTCGATCGCGGCCAGGTTGGCCTGGATGTTCCAGCTGATCGGGATCTGGGCGGCCGCCACCTCGATCGCCATCGGCCATGGGTAGCAGAGTCCGGGGTCGCCGCGCCGTGGACGGCGCCGGTGGGGCGCCCGGGGCCTCCCCGCGGCCGGCGGCGTTCCCGCGGCCAGCGGCGTTGCCGCGGTCGACCCGAGGCCCGCGGCGGGCGCGGCGGCGAGATGCCCGCCGGCGTCCCCTGCGCGGCCCCCATAACGTTCCTCTCGGCCCGCCGGTGAACTCGAGAGGCACGAACCGCGCGTTATAGCCGCCTCTTTGTACCTCTCGGGACCCCGACCGGCTCGAGAGGAACGTTGTGAGCGCCCGCGCTCGCCCGCATCGGCTTCGCGGCCGGCTGACACGGCACCCGCGCTCGCCCGCATCGACTCGGCGGCCAACCGGGCGACCAGCGCGCACGGGCCCGCCCGCCGCGGCCGGCAAGCCCCCGCCCGCGCCCTCAGGCGACGTACGCGGCCCGCGGCCCCGGGTCCGCGGGGGCGGCGGACCGGGCAGACGGCGTCAGCCCGGCGAGGACGCCAACGGCGCGCTCCAGCTGATCCGGAGCAAGCGTGAAGGGCAGCCGCAGGTAGCGCTCGAGCAGCCCGGCCCCGCCGAACCGCGGGCCCGGCGTGACGTGCAGGCCGCGCTCGGCCGCGCTGACTGCAAGGCTCGTGCTGATCGGGCCGGGCAGCTCGGTCCACAGGAAGAGCCCGCCTGCCGGCAGGGTGAAGCGCCAGGCGGGCAGGTGCGCGCGCAGCGCGCCGGCCAGCGCCTCGCGGCCCCGGCGCAGCGCGGCACGCCGCCGGGCCGTGAGCTCGTCTAGGCGCTCGAGCACGCCGACGGCGAGCAGCTGCTCGAGCACCGGGCTGGCCATGTCGGAGGTCGCCCGCGCGAGGGCGAGGCGCTCGATGAGAACGGGATCGGCACGCGCCCAGCCGATCCGCAGCCCGCCCCACACGGGCTTGCTCAGCGAGCCGATCGTGATCGTCGAGCGCTCGGCGAAGCTCGCCATCGGCGGCGGCATCTCGACACGGTCGAGGTCGAGCTCCACGAACGTCTCGTCGATCACGACGTACGCGCCCGTGCGCTCGAGGATCCGCGCCACCGCGCGCCGCGACGGCGCGTCGATCAGTGCACCGGTCGGGTTCTGGAAGTCGGGGATCAGGTAGGCGAGCAGCGGGCGCTCCGAGGAGGCCAGCGCGGCGAGCGTGGCGATGTCCCACCCGGCGTGCGTGGTCGGCAGTCCCCGTAGCCGCAGCCCCGCATTGCGCAGCACGTCGAGCGCCGCCGGATAGCCGGGGATCTCGACCACGGCGGCCTGGCCCGGGCGCGCGATCGCTCTTACCGCAAGGTCGAGCGCGTGGAGCGCACCCGAGGTCACCATGATCTGCTCGGGCCGCGTGGGCAGCCCCCGGGCGCAGAAGCGCTCGGCGATCGCGCGGCGCAGCTGCGGCAGCCCGAGCGGGTCGTAGCCGTGATGGTCGAGCCAGCGCGGCAGCTCGTCCGCCGCGGCGCGGGCCAGCTCGTCGAGCGCCGGCGGCGCGGGCAGCGCGGCCACCCGCATGTCGAGGCCGTCGACGCGCACCCCGGCGTCGGGCGCCGCGCGGTGCCCGCCGGGGATCGCAGCCCAGCTGCCGGCGCCCTGCCGGCTGGCCACGTAGCCCTGCGCCCGGAGGGTTGTGTAGGCCGCCGTGACGGTCGCGCGGCTCACCCCGAGCGCCGCCGCCAGCGCGCGCTCGGGCGGCAACCGGCTCTCGAGTGCGATCCGCCCGTCGAGCACGAGCGCACGGATCGTCGCCGCCAGCCGCTCGTGCGCCGGCCCATCGAGCCGCCAGTGGCCGAGCAGGTCGACCATCCGCGACGCCGTGACGATGCTCATCAGACCACTGATATCAGATTGGCCTGTTCCGGCATAGGCCAATCTGTGCGAGACTCGCGGCGTGCCTGCTCTGAGCCGATTGGTGCCGGCGCCGCGGGGGCGCCGGGTGAGCCAGCTCTACGCCGGGATCGTGCTCTACGGGATCAGCGACGGCCTGCTGCTCCTGGCCGGGCTCGGGGTGGACCCGTGGGATGTGCTGCACCAGGGCCTTTCGCGTCGCCTGGGTCTCGGTGTGGGCACGTGGGCGCTCATCGTCGGCGCGTTCGTGCTCCTGCTCTGGGTGCCGCTGCGCCAGCGCCCGGGCTTCGGCACGCTCAGCAACGCGCTCGTCGTCGGCCCGGTCATCGACCTCATGCTCGCCGTCGTACCCGCCCCCCACGCGCTCGGGCTCCGGGTCGCCTCGCTGCTCGCCGGCGTCCTGCTGAACGGGGTGGCCACGGGCGCCTACATCGGGGCCGGCCTCGGGCCCGGGCCGCGCGACGGGCTGATGACCGGCCTGGCGGCGCGAGGGCACGCGATCCGGGTCGTTCGCACGGGAATCGAGCTGACGGTGCTGGCAGGCGGCTGGCTGCTGGGCGGCACCGTCGGCGTCGGCACCGTCGTGTACGCGCTCGCGATCGGCCCGCTGGCGCACTTCTTCATCCCCCGCTTGCGCGTCGCCGGCGAGGTGAGCGTTGGGCCGGTACCGGCCGGCGCCGTGCTGGCCGGCGAGACGCCAGCGCCAGAGTGACGGGTGATGGGGGGGGTCATGGCCCCGGCGTAGCTCCCTTGGCGACGAAGCAGACCGAGCGACTACGGGGCGAGGAACTCGTGGTGGGGCTCGCGCGGCCCGAGAGAGGTCGCCGAGGTTCCACGACGAACGAATTCGAGCCCATCTGGCCAACGCGCGACGAACTGATCGCCGGTCTCGTCCTCGTAGCGGATGAAGGTCACGTCGGCGATGTCGACCCGAAAGAGGTGAAAGCGCCCGGGCTCCGGCTTCCAGCCCATCCGCGCCGTGACCTCATCCGCGTAGCCGCGCTGCCGATCCAAAGAGTCCTCCATGATCGCCCGGCCCCGGACCTTGTACTCCCCAGCTGAGCCGTCGCGAGAAGTCACAATGCCGTGCACGAGCACGCGTGAATCGCGAATGAGATCCGCGGCCTTGAAAGAGCCGTGAAGCATTGACAGCCAGAACTCTCCGTCCCACAGAAGCGGCTCGACCGGACTGATGCGCGGCATCCCATCCCGACGGATCGTGCCGACAAGGACGACGCCCGGCTCGATCAGTCGCTCCCTGCCCAGCGCCGCCAAACGCGGTTGCTGCCGCTCCAGCTCGCTCCAGCGCATCATGCCTCGCTTGGTAGCTGCTCTCGGTTCTACCCGAGCATAGGTCGAGGCTCGGACTTCTCTCAAGCCTAACGCTGCTGCATTCGCCTCGGAAGCGGCCTCAGCTCATCGCGCTTGGGCCGAAGGTGTTTTGGCCGGGCCGGTCGGGCGGCGCCGGCCGGCCGGGCGCTCTTGCTCGCCACCGTCTGATCTGCAGGCCCGGCGCGCCCGGCAACAACTGCTCGATCTCGACTGGCCCCTCATAGACGCCGTCGAGGAAGCGCTCGGGCTGCTCGAGGGCGAGCCTCAGGCAGGGCACCCGCTGCGCGGCCGGCTCGGCGGCCTACGCTCGCTGCGCCTGGGCACCTACCGCATCATCTATCAGCTGCCAGACAATGACCACACCGTCCGTGTGGCCGCGATCCGCCATCGCTTCGTCGCGTACCGGACCGCCCCCCGCTAACCCCTGCGGCGCCGCCTGGCTGCCTTCACTGCCTCCTGGTGTCCTGCGCCCAGCCAGCGCATTGTCGCCGTTGAAGTCGCTTCGCCGGTCGATGTCGGCGCCGGCGGCGACCAGGAGCCCAACACACTCGATCGCCCCGAAGGCTGCGGCGAGGCGCAGCGCGCCGCAGCCTTGCTCGACGTTCGGATCGGCGCGGTCGTCGCGGGGCGCGCCGTGCCGCTTGCGCGGCGGGGTCAGTGGTGCACGCCGCGCTTACCGTGGGGCTTGTGGGCGGTGAGCTTGATCTGCTTGGTGATGATCACCGGAGCGTGACCGCTGGTGATGTAGGCGATCACCATTGTGGCTCGCTGCGTTTTGCCGGTGCCGAGCAGCTTCTTTGCACCATTGGTGAAGCGCAGAACAATGCTTGCCCGCCCCGCCCGGGCGAATGTGTGCGCGCCCGATGCCAGCATGGTCGGCTTGGCCTGGCGATGCTTGTGCTTGGCGGCTGCCGGCATCGCGCGCAGCGGTGCGTGCAGAAGGTGCGTCGATCCGCATGTGAAAGGCCCGGCCTTCGATCCCAGCAGCACGATCGTGCAGACCGTCCCAGCGCCCGGCACCGAGACACCGAAGCTCGTCGACCACTGACCTACCGTGAGCCGCTTGACCGCCCGGGCCGCGGCGCTCGCTATCGCCGCTGCCGCTTGCTTGAGCTGGTGCATGGTGGGCGGCGTTTGGCCAGGCGTACCGACGCCTCCGCCACCGCCTGTGCCGCCTCCACCGGTGCCGCCTCCGCCTGTGCCGCCTCCACCGGTGCCGCCTCCGCCGGTGCCGCCTCCACCGGTGCCGCTCTGGTTGATGACCTGCGTGACGGTGCTGGAGCTCGAGCGCGAGTAGTGGCCGTCGCCTGAGTAGCTGGCCGTGATCGAGTGCGATCCGGCAGTGCTGTAGGTCACCGGGCAGGTGGCCTCGCCGGTTGTGGTGTTGACCGCCACGGACCCGCAGCCGAAGATCGTGCCGCCGCCGTCGCTGAACGCGACGGTGCCGCCGTCCGGCGCGGGGCTGACCGTCGCCGTGTAGCTCACCTGCTGGCCGACCGTCGCCGGGTTCGGCGACGAGGACAGCGCCGTGGTCGTCGTTGTCGGCGCCGACGGCGGGTAGTCAAACTCGTACGCCGCCCCCTGTTGGGAGTTGCTCCCGACCTGGTGATAGGGCGCACCGGCGACGACGGTCGACCCGGACAGGCCGACAAACTCGAGGAGGTCGCCGCTGGCGCCGTCGGAGGCGGTCAGCTCCGCGGTCTCGGTGGAGTTCGCCCACCCGCCCGCGGGCTCGCTGAACACGTAGGCCGCCCCCTGTTGGGTGTTGCCCCCGACCTGGTGACCGCCTGCGCCGGCGACGATCGTGGAACCGGACACGGCGACCGAGATGCCGAGTCCATCGCTGGCGCCGCCGTCGGAGGCGGTCAGCTCAGCGGTCTCGGTGCTGTCCGCCCACCCGCTCGCGGGCTCGCTGAACACGTAGACCGCGCCCTGATAACCATTGCCGCCAACCCAGTGTTCGTTGGCGCCGGCGACGACCGTCGAACCGGACACCCCGACAGACCAGCCAAGCTGGTCATAGGCCGCTCCGTCGGAGGCGGTCAGCTCGGCTGTCTGGGTCCCATTCGCCCACCCGCTCGCGGGCTCGCTGAACACGTACACCGCCCCCTGCGTGTTGTTGCTCCCGACCTGGTGGTGCGGCGCGCCGGCGACGATCGTCGAACCGGACACCCCGACAGAGTTGCCCAATTGGTCAATGTAGGCGCCGTCGGAGGCGGTCAGCTCCGCGG
>Ga0070739_10003953_pt1 | contig 18008 bp, 16 predicted proteins | sample Coa_R1_7_FD_66445 | JGI IMG/M metagenome (GOLD analysis project Ga0070739, IMG submission 66445) | Surface soil microbial communities from Centralia Pennsylvania, which are recovering from an underground coalmine fire - Coalmine... | ecosystem: Environmental > Terrestrial > Soil > Unclassified ... | reverse complement strand
CGAAGTCCGAAATGGAGAGCGTCCGCAAGCTGGGAGTGCCGTTGCTGGTGGACGTCGGGGTCGGCGATAATTGGCGCGATGCGAAGTAGGATCGGTTCGGGCTTGGCGCTTGGCCTGCTGGCGCTGAGCGCCTGCTCCAAGCCTGCCCCCAAGCCGGTGGTGGTTCCGGAGGTCTATCGTGCCCGGTTCGAAACCTCCAAGGGCGACTTCGTCGTGGAGGTCTATCAAGCCTGGGCGCCGCGAGCCGCCCGACGTTTCGACGAGCTTCTGCGGATGCACTATTACGACGAAAGCAGGTTTCATCGCGTGCTTCCGGGTTTCATCGCGCAGTTCGGCATCCACAGGGATTTCAATGTGCACGGCACGTGGCGCGAGCAGTTCATTGTGGACGATCCCCCCCAAGGAGAAGAACCTGCGCGGCACGCTGAGTTTCGCGCAATCCGGCCCCAACACGCGCGCCACTGAAGTGTTCATCAACCTGAAGGACAATCCCGGCCTGGATGAAGACCGCTTCGTGCCGTTCGCCAAGGTGGTGGAAGGCATGGAGGTGGTGGATCATCTCTATTCCGGCTACGGCGAACTTGGGCCGGAGGGCAAAGGTCCAGACGCGGGCCGCGCCGAGTACGAAGCGAACGAGTATATGGTCCCGCGGTTCCCGCTGCTCGACTACATCAAGCGCGCGCAGATCCTCCCGTAGCCTGGGCAAAGGACCGCATGCGCGCCGCCCACTTCAGAAATCGCCAAAGCTCACCACGGTGCTGCCAGAGGAACGCGCGAAACTGCGCCGGCGTGATTTGGCTGGCGTGCCAGCCCCAGTAGGTCTCGATGCGCCACCGCAGATAAGGGCTGGTCCAGGGATGCAGGCGGTGCCCCTTCGCGGCTTGCCAGAGGAACGGAAGCACGGTTCGATGATCCCCGCGTCACCAAGCGCTACTTGCCAGCGGGCGCAAGGCTGGATTTGCTGGCCGCCTCCGGCGTCGCATAGTAGCCGCTTCGCGTGCGCACTTGCAGATTGCCGTAGCCCTTCACCTTCACCTCGATCCTGCGGTAGCTGCCGTCGAGCGCGGTGTTAAGGGGCGAGTAGGCCAACAGATACTGGTTCCGGATTTCATGCGCGACCTGGGGGGTGATCTTTTCGACCTCGGCCAGGTCCTTGGGATAGAAATCCAGCCCGCCGGAGGCTTCCGCGAGATTCTTGAGGGCCCGTTTGGCGCTGCGGGCCTCGCGCGGCTCCTCCTCGCTCAGCAAGCCGATGCAGTAGACCAGCACTTCGCTGCGCTGGCACTTGCGCAGAAGCTGCTCCAGGGTTTCGTTGCTGGTGTTGTCGTTGCCGTCGGTGACCACCAGCAAAACTTTCTTGTCCTTCTTGCCCTTATCCTTGACATAATCGATGGACATGCTGATGGCATCGCGCATGGCGGTGCCGCCGCGCGAATCGATCTTATCGAGCGCGGCTTCCAGTTTCTTGATATCGCTAGTGAGCGGCTGGTCGAGGTAGGCGTCGTCGTTGAAATCGACGATGAAAACCTCGTCCTGCGGATTCGAGGCCTTCACCAGCGCCAGCGCGGCGGCGGCCACTTTGGCGCGCTTATCGCGCATGCTGCCGCTGTTATCGATAATGATGCCCATCGAGACCGGCACATCCTCGCGGCGGAAAATCTTGATGGGCTGTTCGACGCCGTTTTCGAAGACCTTGAAGGCCGATTCCGGCAGATCGGTAACCAGGTGGCCGTTCTTGTCGATCACGCTGACATGCAGATCCACAAGCTGGATCCCGCCATGGAACACGGGCGTCTCTTCTGGACCATCGGCAGGATTGACCGCATTTTGCCCGCGGGCGATTTTCGCGCACAGGCTCAGACCCGCGCCGCCCACCAACGCTAAAATCTCTCGTCTACTGTGCAGGCGCATAATAACCTGGGCGATGATTGGCCCGGAGTTGCGGCAATCCCGCCGTTTTCACCAGTTTCACCTGAACCCTTCGAAACTTTCCGTCCCGCTCGCGATTCTTTGGATGATATCCGATCACGTACTGATTGCGCAGTTCCAAACCGATCTTGGCCGCGATATCCGGCAGATCGCCCAAGTTGTCGGCGGCGAAAAACCGGCCCCCGGTCGATTCCGCGATCTCGTTCAGCAACCCCGGCCCGCCCGCTTCCTCCGGCGTGCGATTCCGCCCGGCCAGCGATTCGAAGATGCCGATGGCATAAATCTGTACATCGGACTCCCGCACGGCGTTCTTCACCTCGCTCTCGGTATACCGGCTGGAGTTATCTCCGCCGTCCGAGATGATCAAGATCGCTTTGCGAGGGTTTCGGGCCTTTTTCATCTCGTTCATGGCCATATAGACGCCATCCAGGAGCGCCGTTCTTCCTTTGGATTCCAGGAAGGGCAGGCGATTCTGGACGTCTTCGGGAATGGGCGTGAAGGGGACCAGCAGCTCCGGCCGGTCATTGAACTGGACCAGGAAAAATTCATCTTCGGGATTGGCGGTCTTCAGGAATTGCGCGACGGCTTCGCGGGACCGGCGCAGTTTCGCGCCCATGCTCCCGCTGGTGTCAAAAACCACACCCACGGACATCGGCGCATCCTCGCTTGAAAACTGCGCGATCTCCTGATCCACCTTGTCTTCGGTGACCTTGAAATTCTCGCGATCGAGACCCGTCACGTAGCGCCCCACCGGGTCGGTCACCGAGACCCAGATGAGAGCCAGGTTGGTATCGACGCGGATGTCCGCCCGGCGGTCGGTAACCGATTCCGGCGTCGCACCGCCAATTTTCGGACGCGGCGTCACCTCCACATTCGGTTGGGGGCCGGTCCGTTGGGGTTTGTCCTTGTTGTCCTGAGAACTGGCTTTGTCCTGAGCGCTGGCGATCATCACGACCGCCACAACCGGAGCTACACAACCGAGCACGACCAGGGAACGTCTCATAGAACGCGCACCCTGGGATCAGTATACCAACGCCATCTTGGTTTTTCGGCGCTCGCGGGGGCTTCGATCCCGTGCAGGATCTCCGCCAGGATCTCCGCCGTTGCCACCACGGACAGGCTGGAGCGGTTGAAGTAGCGGTTGCCGTCCGCGAAAGCTACTTTGCCCTCCTCTACGGCGCGCAACTTGTGCCACCAGGGTAGCTGTTCCAGAACCTGCTGCTCCGCCAGGGCTCTCTCCAGGTCGAACCCGCAGGGCGCGATCACCAGATATTCGGGGTTGGCATCGAGGAGCAGGCGGGGATCGATCGCGCGGGAATACTCGCCGGGGCTGCCGAGCACGGGCAGGCCGCCCGCGATCTCCACCAGTTCGGGTCCCCAGTTCCCCATGGCAAAAATCGGGTCCACCCATTCAAGAACCGCGACCGTAGGCCGCCTCCGCCGCGCGGTCCGGGACTGTAACCCTTCGATTTTTTCTCGATGCGCTGCAGCGACCGCCGCCGCGCGTTCCTCGAGGCCGATCGCCCGGGCGATTTCGAAAAGGCTCTGGAAAATCTGGTCCACGGTCGAAGCCGTTAGAGCCACAATCCGGGTCCCCGGGAACTCGCAGCGGCCGCGGCGCACGTCGCCGGGGGTGACGGCGCACACCTCGCAGTGCTCCTGGGCGAAGATGATGTCCGGATGCAGTTCACGAATACGATCGTAATGAATGGTATAGAGCGGCTCGCCGGAGCGGACGCGGCGTGTCACCTCGCAATCGATATCGCGGCTGGACACCTGGATGTCGAAGGCCGGTTCGCTGCACTGCGGAAGACGGCGAACCCAGGCGGGGTGGTCGCACTCGTGGGAGCGCCCGGCCAGCCATTCGCCCGCGCCTAAATCATTTACCATTTCCGTCGCGCTGGCCAATAAAGAAACGATCCGCATTCGCCGTCCGTTGTGCTAATATCGATTGTGCCGCACCGAATTCTGGGCGTCATCCCCGCCCGGTATGCTTCGTCCCGGTTCCCGGGAAAAGCCCTCTCCCTCATCGCCGGTAAGACCATGCTTCAGCATGTCTGGGAACGGGCATCGCAGGCGCGCTATATCACCAGCCTGGTGATCGCCACCGATGACGAGCGCATTCGCGATGCCGCCGAGGATTTTTCCGCCCGGGTGATCATGACGCGGGCCGATCATCTTTCGGGAACCGATCGCGCGGCCGAAGCGGCTTCGGCATCCAACGCCGACCTGATTGTGAACATCCAGGGCGACGAGCCCACGATCGATCCGGCGGCCATCGACTGCGCGATCCTCGGGCTGATCGAGAACCAGGATGCGCCAATGGCGACGCTGAAAGTCTGCATCCGGCGGGCCGAAGACGTGCACGATTCCAATATCGTAAAAGTGGTCACGGATCTCCGCGGCCAGGCGATTTATTTCTCGCGCCACCCGGTCCCGTTCCTGCGCGAGAGGGGCGAATCCGCCGCGTTCTTCAAACACATCGGCCTGTACGTTTACCGCCGCGATTTTCTGCTGGGATACGCCGATCTTCCGGTGGGTCCTCTGGAGCGCGCGGAGCGCCTGGAGCAGCTCCGCGCGCTCGAAAACGGCTACAAAATTCAGGTGATCGAAACCGATTACGATTCCTTCGGCGTCGATACGCCCGAAGATTTACAGCGCGTTTCGGAGATTTTCGAAAAATCCATGGTGAGTGAAACGTAAAAGAAAATGGCGAAATACATATTTGTCACCGGTGGCGTCGTTTCTTCCCTCGGAAAAGGAATCGCCGCGGCGAGCCTGGGCTGCCTGCTCGAAAGCCGGGGCCTCAAAGTGACGCTTCAGAAATTCGACCCCTATCTCAATGTAGATCCCGGGACCATGAGTCCCTTCCAGCACGGCGAGGTCTTTGTGACCGATGACGGCGCCGAGACGGATCTGGACCTGGGCCACTATGAGCGCTTCACTCACGCGCCGCTGACGCAGGCCAACAACCTGACCAGCGGCCGCATTTACGAGCAGATCATCTCACGCGAGCGGCGCGGCGATTACCTTGGCAAGACCGTCCAGGTGATTCCGCACGTCACCAACGAGATTAAAGCTGCGGTCCGCCGGGTCTCCACCGCCTCGGACCAAAGCCCCATCGACGTGGTGATCGTCGAGATCGGCGGCACCGTGGGCGATATCGAATCGCTGCCGTTTCTGGAGGCCATCCGGCAGTTGCGCCATGAACTCGGCCGCGAAAACACGATTTTTGTCCACGTCACGCTGGTCCCCTGGATCGCCGCCGCGCAGGAGCTGAAAACCAAGCCCACGCAGCATAGCGTGAAGGAGCTGCGGGCCATCGGCATCCAGCCCGACATCCTGCTGTGCCGCAGCGAGCGCCCGCTTCCCCAGGACGTGAAGGAGAAAATCGCCCTGTTCTGCGACGTGGACGTGAAGGCCGTCATCACCGCCAGCGACGTCGCGAGCGTCTACGAGTGCCCGCTGGTCTTCGCCGAGCAGGGCGTGGACGAGATCGCTCTGCGCCTGCTGGGCCTACAGGCCGGCGAGCGCAACCTCACGCGCTGGAGCGACATGGTCCACCGGCTAAAGCATCCCGTCAAAGAGGTTGCCATCGGCCTGGTTGGAAAATACGTCGAATACGAAGACTCCTATAAGAGCCTCAAGGAAGCCCTCCTGCACGGCGGGCTCTCGCATAACGCGAAGGTCAACATCACCTGGATCGAATCCGACCGCCTGAAGTGGCCCGAGTGCGTCGAGGATCTGCGCTCCTACGACGGCATCTTGGTGCCCGGCGGCTTCGGACGCCGCGGCGTGGAAGGCATGCTCAACGCCATCCGCTACGCGCGCGAGTTCAAGGTGCCGTACTTCGGTATCTGCCTCGGCATGCAGACCATGGTGATCGAGTTCGCGCGGAATGTGTGCGGGCTGGCGACCGCCAACTCGACCGAGTTCGATCCGGCCACCCCGGACCGCGTCATTTATAAACTTCGCGAGCTGAAAGGAGTGGACGAGCTGGGCGGCACGATGCGTTTGGGCGCTTATCCCTGCCTGCTGGCCGAAGACAGCTTCGCGCGCCTGGCCTACGGCACGCGCGAGATCAGCGAGCGGCACCGCCACCGCTACGAGTTCAATCGCGAATACGAAGAGATCCTGAAACAGCACGGCCTCAGGCTTACCGGCGAGACGCCCGATGGGGTGTACGTCGAGATCTGCGAGCTCGCCGACCACCCTTGGTTTCTGGGCTGCCAGTTCCATCCGGAGTTCAAATCGAAGCCGCTGGAGCCGCATCCGCTGTTCCGCGCGTTTGTGGGAGCCGCGCTGGAAGAACAGCGCCGCCGCGCCAATCTGCACGAAGCCCGCGGCGAACGCCGGGACTCGGTCGAGCCCGTGGAGGTGGCCGGAACCGCCACCCGCGCGAATCACGTCACTGCGTAAGGCAACCCGTCCCGCTGGCGGCCTTGTCCTGAACCCATGCAGATCGCCTCTCAGGTCGAAATCGGCTCCGGCGCGCCCCTGGCGCTGATCGCCGGGCCGTGCGTGATCGAGTCCGAAGAGCACGTTCACTTTCTGGCGGCGGAACTGCGAAAACTGGGGGCGCCGCTAATCTTCAAAGCGTCCTTCGATAAAGCCAACCGCTCCAGCGTTTCGTCCTACCGCGGGCCGGGCATGCGCGAGGGCTTGCGCATTCTTCAAACCGTGCGCGACTGCGGCCTCCCCGTGCTGACGGATATTCACGAGCCTTGGCAGGCTTCGGCGGCGGCCGAAGCGGCCGACGTCCTCCAGATCCCCGCGTTCCTGTGCCGCCAGACCGATCTTTTGGTGGAGGCCGGCCGCACGGGCCGCGTGGTGAATATCAAAAAGGGCCAGTTCGTCTCGCCTCACGAGATTCGTCTGGCCGCGGAGAAGGTGGCCTCGACCGGCAACGAGAGGATTCTGCTGACGGAACGCGGCTCCTGCTTCGGCTACAACAACCTGGTGGTGGATATGCGCGGCCTGGTGATCATGCGCCGCTTCGGCTACCCCGTGATCTTTGATGCGACCCACAGCGTGCAGCTTCCAGGCGCCACGGGCACGGCCTCCGGCGGTGAACCTGAATTTATCGAGCCGCTGGCCAGCGCCGCGGTCGCAGTGGGGATCGACGCCGTGTTTGTCGAGGTCCACGAGGCCCCCGAGCGGGCGCTCTCGGACGGGGCCAACGCGCTCCGGCTGGACAAGCTCCCCGGTCTTTGGCAGCGTCTTACGCGGTTGTGGTCAGCCCGCGGTTCCGTCCAGAGCGGCGCATCGAGCGCATAAGGAGTTTTACGCGGCTCTAATTGCCGCCCGCGCCGCAATTCCGCGTGCACTTCGGCGGAATCACGAATTTGTCTTTTAGCTTCTCGCGGAACGCCGGGTACATCGTCTCCGGCCCGCCCAAGGCCGCCTCCTGCGGGATGTGATAGATCCGGAACATCTCATCCAGGAACGGATTCTTCCCCGGCAGGTAGTGCGGCACGCGGCCTTCCTCCACGCCCTCATCGCCCGGAATGCACGGCGGCCCGGCCGCGTTCACCATGTTTTGCGTCAGCACGAAGGTGCGCGTGATGTAGTACGGCTCGGCCAGATACACTGGATCTTCCAACATCCCCGTCACGGTGAGCATGTCTCCGTGGCGGATGAAATGCTGTGTGATCACCGCCTGGTCGCTGATGGGCGCGCCGTTCCGCCGGGCGTAGCCGGTCTTCATGTGCGTCGTCACGGCGCTCAGCACATCGCCGTCCCACTTGCCGGTCGTGAACCCGGTCTGAGTATGGGGAGCATTGGGCGAAGGATGGGGCCGGCCGTCCATCCAGATGGTCATCGGCCCGCGCGTCTCCCAGCCGCCGATCACCCACGCCGCCGTCTTGCCCGTCAGAGGATCCTGTTCGTTCCAGATCTTCAGGCTGAACGGCCCGATCATCATGTGCCACTGGGTGTAGAACGCGCAGATCCGCTCCGGCATGGAAAGTTGCGATTGGGAATAGCTCAACGCCTTGGCCCGCCCCGATTCGTTGAAGGGCAACCCGGCGAAATCCAGCGGATTCGGACCCGCCCCCCGTTCCATCGCGTCTTCAAAATTCTTCGCCGCCCACGACCCCGATAAATCGATCTGCGCCGCGGCAGGCCAAGCCACGCAGAGCAGCGCCCCTGCGACCAAGGTGTGTCTTCGCATCCTGTTTCTCCGCATGTGTGTCCTCACCATCGCGCCGAGCACTCGGACGGTTTCCATCCGGCGTCGCTCGCCTGCTTCCGGAACTGCGATGTAATAATGAACGGCTCCCGCAGATACACCGGGTCGTTCACCACGATCGTCACGATCATCCAGAAATCTCCGGGGTGCTCCTCGACCACGTCGAAAAACTCGGTCAGCGCCGCATTTTCGCTGTAGGGCACTCCGTTCTTGCGGAGGTAGCCGGGCTTGAGATGGGTGGTGGTCACTTTGAGAGACCCCTTGGCCTGCGGCGGCGCGTTGGGATCGCCGCGGCCCGCGCGCGTAATCTCCCACTCCGCGGCCGAGTCACCTTGCAGCGTCGCCGGACCCGCGGGAGCCTTCCAATCGCCGAAATGGAACAGCCTGGTCTGCTTACCCGCGTCTGTATCCATGCGCAGCGTTTTGTCGTCCTGCCAGGTGATGTGCAGCATCTCCGGGACGCGCAGCAGAGCCGGCGCGCCGTAGGATTTGCACTGCTCGCCCGCAGCCTCGTCCCTGGCCGGGTCCCAGGCGTCGGCCAGCTTGCGAGCCGCTGGGGTCATGGGAACACCTTGATAATCGCCCGGAGCCGGCGTCACCATGCGATACCGCCAGTCCTCGGTGACGACGGACATCCAGTACCCAGTGAGATCGATTGGCGCGGCGTCTTTCGGGCTCGAGGCAGGCGCGCCGCCGCGGCCTCCCGGCACCTGCGCGAATACGCAACAACCAGCCAGCAAAATGACGGCCGCCACCCGCTCCATTCCTATCGCGCCTCCTTTTGCATCAGGCTCTTGTAGACCGCTTCGACGAACATATCCGTGGTCCACGGCCCGGTTTTCGAGCCGTATTGGGTCTCGAAGGGCTTGGCCGGCCGAGCGGCCTTGATCTGCTCAAGGCTCATGCCCTGCTTCATCCAGTCAGCGATCACGTCGCGGACGATAACCACCATATCGCGATAGTCCACCACGTCCTGCTGCTCGCAGGCGCGGCCGTGGCCGGGAATGATGTAGGTCCCGCTGTCCTGGTAGACGAAGGGCACGGAGGGAATCGCCAGAGCGATCAGCCGGTTCAGCGCTTCGATTTCCCCCTGGATGCTCCCGCCTTTGGCCAGATCGATGATCGGGAACCGGGTGAGATCGAGCACATCGCCCGCGGCCACGACATCCGAGGCGTGGAAGAACACGAAGCTATCGGCATCGCTGTGCGCGGCGGGCTGATACAGCACCTCGATCCCTTCGTGGTTCATCCGCAGCGTCTTGCGGTCCTGAAAAAAGGCCTCGGTGGGGATGGCTTCGGTGGGGAACAGCGCCGGCTTGCCGGTCGGCGCGCTCATGCGCCGCAGCACGCTGTCGTGCGCCAGAACCGAGGCCGCGCCGCCATTGGTCATCGCGTTGGAAAATCCCGCGTTGCCGATCGCGTTGACGAAAATCGTCTGGCCGGCCTTGGCCAGGTTGCCGTTGCCGCCGACATGGTCCGGTTCGGCGCCCGTGTCGATGATGTAGCGGATCGGAAGATCGGTCAGCTTCTTCAGCGCCGCCAGCACCTGGGGGGATTTGTCCGCCGCCCCCGCATCCACCAGCACCACGCCGTCGGAGCCGATCTGCACCCCAATATTCGACCCGGCTCCCGCGATCATGTAAAAGTTCGGGCGCAGCTTGACGATATCCAGCCCGCCCGGATCCAGCTCAGCCGCCCATCCCGAGGCCACCGCAAACGCGATGACTCCGAACAGCGCACACCACCCCCGGCGCCAACTCATTTCGACTCTCCTCAAGCTATGACAGGGTATCAGTATTTTGGCTCTCACGCGAGTCCAGACTTACTTGACTGAATATGCTCGGCCTTGGTAACATCCAATTTCCGATAGGAACAGTATAGATTGCGGATCCTCCTGATCAGCCTGGCTACTATGCCCCTCGTCGCCCAATACGACAAGGTAGCCGCGCTCGGTTCTGATTCCTCATTAACCCCCATGGGCGGACCTGCATCCTCCCCTCCCCTCTCCACGGAGCCCTATAATCTTCCCGATTTCCGCCCGACCGGCAAACTCAACGACCATCTCCCCAAGTGGCTCCAGTTTGGCCTCGACGAACGATTTCGCTTTGAAAGCGAGGGCGGCGAGCCATACCCGTTGAACCGCCTCCGGATCGGCATGATCATCCAGCCGGCTCCCTGGATCAAAGCGGCGGCCCAGGTCCAGGACGCCCGGTCTTTTCTTCAGGATTCGCCCACCGGCCCTCCGAACAACGTCCGCTGGGACCTTAAGCTCGCCTATGTTCAGTTCGGGGACATCGAACGGCATCGCGTGACCTTGACGGTGGGCCGGCAGCTCATCGATTACAACAGCACTCTGATTGCGAACTCGGAGTGGCGCAACCAGGCCCGCTCATACGACGCCGCCGTCGCCAACTTCCGCCTGAATCGCTTCCGCGCGGCGCTGTTCGCCGCTTCGGTCGTCAATCCTCTGCCCTCGGGTATCTCGCACCATCAGGAAGGCAACAACATCTACGGCGCCTATGGCTGGATTACCCGTGTTCTGCCGAGGTCGTCGATCGAGCCGTTTTTGCTCTGGCGCGTCGCTCCCGCCGCGCCGGTGGAGGCATCCGCCGCACATACCGGCCGCCTCAACGAAAAGGCTGCCGGATTCCGCGTCCGCGGCGCCGGACTTGGCGGCTTCGATTACCGCTATGAACTCGTGTCCGAGCGCGGCTCGGCAGGCTTGAATCCCCTCCGGGCCTGGGCCACCACAGCAGGCCTCGGCTACACCGCCGGCGCGCTCGCCTGGCGCCCGCGATTTTTCGCCGGCTACGATTACGCCTCCGGCGACCGTCATCCCAACGACGGGATTCGCGGAGCGTTCGACACGATGTACCCTACCGCGCATGACCGCTTCGGGATTGCCGACCAGTTCGGCTGGCAGAACATCCTTGCGGGGCGCGCGGGCGTTACCGTGCTCCCCTACCGCCGCTGGTCGGTATCCGGCCAGATGCTCGACTTTTGGTTGGCCACCGCCAGCGATTCGGTGTACAACAGTTCCGGCGGATCCGTGCTCCGCGATCCAACGGGGCAATCGGGCCGCCATCTTGGCCGGGAACTGGATTTCTACACCTGGTACGAGATTAATCGCGAAGTGCACATCGGCACAGGGATCGGCCACATTTTCCCCGGCGAGTTTCTTCGGCGCCGGGGCCGCAGCGCGGCGTACACCTATCCTTACTTCGTCGTGGAGATGTTCGACGGCAAGCGCGTCCGCTGACGCCTAGAACGGCTTGGTCAGGAACGGCAGCGTGAGGATGTTCGACCCCACCGTGTTCGCGCAGCCCGGGGCGCCCGGACCCTGCGCGCAGCCCCACCAGTTCAGCTTCGCGCCCACCAGGCCGCCGCTGGCAAGGTTGTCGACTCCGGTCATCACGTTGATGAAGTTGTTCAGGTGCACCGGGGTGACCGCGTTGGTCTTGGCGGCCACGGCGATCGACTCCTGCTGGATCGTGTTACCCGCAACCACCGTGCCCGAAATCACCGCCACAGGGTTTCCCATGCCGTCATCGCCGCCGGAGACATTGATGCCCGTGGGACCCGGCGTAAAGGTATCTTCCGTGTCCGCGCCGTTTCCGGAAATTGTGTTGCCGGCGATCATGTTGTCGTTGAGGTTCGCGCCGGCCGAATGCGCGTGCATGGAAACGCCGGGAAGCCCATTATCCATTAGAGTGTTATTCACTACGACATTTCCGAATGTCTTGGTGAAGGGAGCCGGAGAGAACAAGCCCACGCCCGCACCCGCGCCCGGAAGCTGCCTTCCGTTGCGCCTCGCGATATTGCCCAGGATGGTGTTGTGATCGACGCCTGCCGCGGTGGGTTGCGGGCCAACGGGGCCAGCCAGCGGGTGGGATGCAAGCGTAATGCCGCAATCGAAGGGATTGTCCTGCACCAGGTTGTTCATGATGAGATTGTCGTGGGTCTCGCCTGTGTCATCACTGAGCAGAATGCCGCCCGCATTGTTTTCCACGATGTTGCTGGCGATCACCTCGTGATCGACGCCGCTCAGATGGATTCCTTCGCCGCAGTCGAAGTCCTCGGCGGTCTCGAACGACGGAATTCCAGGGCAGGTTAAATTGCCCGTGTTGAGCGAGCGATTGGCGCCCGTTACGAGGGTATCCTGCACCGCGCCGTAAGACGTGTTGGTTAACAGAATGCCTTCATAGTTGGCGTTTTGCACCGTGATGCCGGAAATAAACACGGCTTGTAGGCCCGGATTGTGCAAGCCGTCCACGTAAATCCCGTTGGGAAGACCCGTTGCATCGATGATCGTGTTGCTGCGATTCGCGCCGATCAGCGAGATCGCTTTGCCGATCACCACGTCTTCGTGATAGATTCCTTGGGAAACCTGAATCACATCGCCCGGAGATGCCGCATTCACGGCTGCCGTGATCGTCGAATAAGGGCATGCGGAATTTGGGTTCTTACTGACGCAAAGCGTAGCAGCCTGTAGTGCGGAAGAGAGTGTACAGGCCGCGAGAACTAAGCCGCCGGCCAGGCCGGACCTTCGATGTTTCATCTTTGTACTCCAATCTCACCGTGGGTGTGAATCATCCGCTTCTCGTTTTAACCCCCAAGAGCCGAAGCCGTCAATATATCTTCCGATGCATGCAAACGAAGCGGGATCGCGGCTGGCCATTCAGCATATGCGAAGGCGAAAGGCGCAGTCTCGTATACTGGCTTCTTCCATGAAGATCACGTTCTGGGGCGCGGCCCGAACTGTCACCGGATCCATGCATCACGTCGAGGCTGCCGGCATCCGGTTCCTGCTTGACTGCGGTCTGTATCAAGGCCGCCGCCAGGAAGCCTACCAGCGCAACAGCGTGTTCCCGTTCCCGGTTTCGAGCATCGCCGCGGTGATCCTTTCGCACGCCCACATCGACCACAGCGGCAACCTGCCGAGCCTGGTGCATCAGGGCTACCGCGGCCCCATTTACTCGACTCCGGCCACCATCGATCTATGCTTTCCGATGCTGGCCGATTCCGCATATCTTCAGGAGAAGGACGCCGAGTTTGTCAATCGCCGGCGCGACCATCGCCGCGCCCTCGGGCGCGACGACCGGCTGGTATCGCCGCTTTACACTTCCGCGGATGCCGAGGCGGCCTTTCCGCTCTTTCAGCCGGTGGCTCTGGGCGAGGTGAAGCAGATTTCCGGCGGTGTGCGGTACCAGACTTATGATGCCGGCCACATGCTCGGCTCCACCGCGATGATCGTCGAAGCCGATGGGGTGCGCCTGGCGTATTCCGGAGACGTGGGGCGCCCCGGCTTGCCGATCATCCGCGACCCGCAGCCGCTCGACGCCTGCGATTACCTGATTCTGGAGAGCACCTACGGCGATCGCCTGCATAGCCAGATCGGCCATGTTGCGGACAAGCTGGCCGACGTGGTGAACCGCACCGCGGCGCGCGGCGGCAAGATTATTGTTCCGAGCTTCGCGGTCGGCCGGACTCAACAACTCGTGCTGGTGCTGCATCAGTTGATGGATGCGCACCGCATCCCGTCGATTCCCATCTTCGTGGATAGCCCGCTTGCAGTGAACGTCACCGAGGTTTTCCGCAAGCATCCCGAGCTTTACGACACCGACGCCAGCGTCTTCCTGCGCAACGGCCAGGATCCGTTTGGCTTCTACCGCCTGAAATATGTGCGCGAAGTCAGCGAATCGAAGGCCCTCAACGATCTTCGCGGACCATTCCTGGTGATCTCGGCTTCGGGCATGTGCGAAGCCGGGCGCATCCTGCATCACCTTCGCAACAACATCGAGGACTCCCGCAACACGATTCTGCTCACCGGATTTCAGGCCGAGAACACGCTTGGCCGGAAGATCCAGGAGCAGCAGCCCGAAGTGCCCATCTTTGGCGAACCGATGCGCCTGCGCGCCGAGGTGGTTTCCCTCGACGAGCTAAGCGGCCACGCCGATCAGCGCGAGCTGATTGAATGGATGCGCCCGTTCGCGCGCGGGCTGAAGCGCGTATTCCTGGTTCACGGGGAGCAATCGCAGGGGCCCGCTCTGGCGAAGGCGATCAAGCGCGAATACGGAATCGAAGCGGTACAACCGGTGCGCGGCGAAACTTTTCAACTGGCCTGAGCTCGGCGCGAGCATGGCTCCGAGGCGATCCCCGCACCCGCTCTCGACGCCGAACTCCAGATGCATACTAAACTGGTAGTTTGACCGAGTTCGAACAGCGTCGGAGGAGCGTATCGGACCAGTTGCATGCGCACAACACCGAGGCGCTGATGGTTTCCTCGCCCGCGAATATCCGGTATCTCACCGGATACGCAGGCTCGAACGGGCTGATGTTGATGACCCGGACCGAGGAACACTTCTTCACCGACCCCCGCTACGGCGCCGACGCGCAGGCGCACATCACCTGCCAGGTACACGTCGCCAAGGGACCGCTGATCTTGGCCGCGGCCGCGATGGTCAAGCGGAAGAAGGTGCGCAGGGTTGCGTTCGAGCCTGCCTGGCTGCACGTGGATCAGTTCGAGCACCTGAAAGGCGCCATTCCCAAAACCACCGTGCTGCGCGGCGTGGGGGGCATCGTGGAACAGTTGCGGGCCGTGAAATCCGCCGACGAGATCGCCAAGATCCGGCGCAGCGTGCGGGTCAATTCCGAAGCGTTCGCGCGGACCATGAACCGGGTGAAAGCCGGGATTCGCGAGCACGAGATCGCGGCCGAGCTGGATTTTCAGATGCGCATTCTGGGCTCGGAGAAGCCGGCGTTCGATACGATCGTCGCGGCGGGAGCGCGCTCCGCGCTGCCGCATGCGCATCCCAGCGCGCACCAGCTCGCGCCGAACGAGCTCCTGCTGATCGATATGGGCGCGATGGTGGATGGCTACGCCAGCGATATGACGCGCGTGGCGCATCTGGGACCGGTGCCAAAACGGACTCGCCAGCTTTACAGAGCCGTGGCGGAAGCCCAACAGGCGGCGCTCGACGTGGTCCACGCCGGCATTCCGGCGAGCAAGGTCGACGCGGCGGCGCGGGCCGTGCTGAAGAAGCACAATCTGGAAAAAGAGTTCGTGCACTCGACCGGACACGGGCTCGGGCTGGAGATTCATGAAGCGCCGCGCGTCGGGAAGAAGGAGAAAACGCGGCTTCAGGCCGGCATGGTGATCACCGTCGAGCCGGGCGCCTACATCAACGGCTTCGGAGGAGTGCGTATCGAGGACACCGTGCTGGTGACCGAGCACGGCTGCCAGGTGATGACCCCCACTCCGAAGAGACTGTTCGACCTTTAATGACCAACGAAGAAATCAAAGAGCTGCTGCGCATTTTTAACGACAGCGGAGTGGCGGAGATGGAAGTGCAGCGCGGCGAGGACCGCGTCTGGATGAAGCGCGCCGCGGGCGAGTCGTCCGCTACTCCGGAGGAGCCGCCCGCGCCCGAAAAGCCGCGCGAAACACCAGCGGCGAGGCCGCCCGCCCCTGCCGTTCCCGCCGCCGCGCCAGCCGCGGAGCCGTCCTCCCCTCCGATCCTGGTGAAATCGCCCATCGTGGGGACCTTTTACGAATCCCCCTCTCCGGAGGCGGAGCCGTTTGTGAAGATCGGCGATCCGGTGGAGCCCGGCCAGGTGCTATGCATTATCGAATCCATGAAGCTCATGAACGAGATTGAAGCCGAATCGGCCGGCGTGATCGAGGCCAGGCTGGTCCAAAACGGGCAGGCCGTGGAGTATGGCGAACCGCTGTTCGCCATCCGGCCCCGCTGAACCCGCATGTTTCAGAAGATCTTGATCGCAAACCGCGGCGAGATTGCTCTCCGGGTGATTTGCGCCTGCAAGGACCTCGGCATCCGTACGGTGGCCGTGTATTCGGAAGCCGACCGCCACAGCCTCCACGCGCGCTTCGCCGATGAGGCGATCTGCATCGGCCCGGCCAAAAGCGCTCGCAGCTATCTGGATATTCCCAGTGTGATCAGCGCGGCGGAAATCACCAACGCGGACGCCATCCATCCGGGCTATGGGTTTCTGTCGGAAAATGCGGACTTCGCGGAAGTCTGCGAGACCAGCGGGCTGAAATTTATCGGCCCCAAGCCGGACGTGATCCGGAGGATGGGGCTGAAGCAGGTGGCTCGCGAGGCCATGGATCAGGCGGGCGTGCCGATCTTGCCGGGCTCGCGCGGAATCTTGAAGAGCGCGGAAGAGGCGCACGAGATTGCGGAACAGATCGGCTACCCGGTGATGCTGAAGGCGTCGGCCGGCGGCGGAGGCCGCGGTATGCGGATCGTTCGCGATGCTTCCGAATTGGACCCGCTGCTCGCGCAAGCGCAGGCCGAAGCGGCTGCGGCGTTTTCCTGCGGCGATATGTACATGGAAAAACTCGTCGAGAACCCGCGGCATATCGAATTTCAGATCCTCGGCGATGAGCACGGCAATGTGGAAGTGCTGGGCGAGCGCGAATGCTCGATTCAACGCCGGCACCAGAAGCTGGTGGAGGAAGCGCCCTCGACCGCGGTGAGCGGCGAGCTTCGCCAGCGCATTTCCGGCGCGCTACGCGCGGCCCTGCGCGCGATCGGCTACACCAATGCAGGCACAGTCGAGTTCCTGATGGACGCCGAAGGCAATCTGCACTTCATCGAGGTGAACGCGCGCATTCAAGTCGAGCATCCGGTGACGGAGATGGTCACCGGCGCCGATTTGGTGAAGAGCCAGATTCTGATCGCGGCGGGCCGCCGGCTGGAAGAGGTCCTGCCGTTCCCGCTTGGGCAACCGCCGCTGTGCGGCCACGCGATCGAGTGCCGCATCAACGCCGAACATCCCGAGACGTTCGTTCCCTCGCCGGGGAAAATCACAGCCCTGAATCTGCCGGGCGGCGCGGGCATCCGGGTGGACACGGCAGCCTACCAGGAAGGCGTGATCCCGCCTTATTACGATTCGCTGGTGGCCAAGCTGATCGCCTGGGGATCGAACCGCGAGGAGGCCCGGGCACGGATGCTGCGGGCGCTGGAGATGTTCGTGGTGGAGGGGATTCACACCTCGATTCCTCTGCAACAGCGCATTCTGAGCCACCCGGATTTCATCTCCGGCAAGCTGGATACGGGTTTTCTCGCGCGCATGCTCTAGCCTTCAGCGGCCGGCCAGAAGAAGCCGCTGCCGCTCCGTGTAATGGCACCAGCCCGGCGCTCCGGTTCGCACGCCGAGCCGCATCAGATTCAGGCGCGCATCGAACAGGCAGGGATCGCGCGCCAGCGCGCGCGCGAAATCCGCCTCCGCCGCCGCAGTCTGCCCGAGCGCTTCCAGAGCGACCCCGCGATTGTTCATTGCGGCGGCGCTTTCCGGGTCCAGCGCGAGCGCGCGTCCAAACGCGGCCAGGGCTTCGCCGGGTTGGTTCTGCACCAGTAGAATGCGGCCTCGCTCGGCAGGGATCGCGGGGTCCGAGGGCGCAAGGCGCGCGGCTTCTTCGAGCAGCGCCAGACCGCGGGCCGGCTCGACCAGCCGAGCGAGTTGCAGCCGGGGACGGATCTTTTGCGGGGCGCTGCGCAGCGCGCCGGTCCACAGCGCCTCGGGACTGCGCCACAGCGAGGCAAAGTGGATCGAGACCGCCAGCAGGACGGCGCCGGCGGCCGCCAGCCAGCGGGTGTCGAGGCGCTTTAGCAGCAATCCTCCGCACGCGCTCAGGGCGATCAACGGCAGGTACATGCGGCGGTCGTTAGCCAGGTCCGCGGCGGGGAAAATCGAAGAACTGGGTGCGAGCAGAACCAACCCGGCGATGAACCAGAAGCCGGCGTCAAGCCCGGCGAATCGCCGGGATGCGAGCCACACCCCAGCAGCGAGCGCAGCCCACGCCATCACGGCAAGCGGCGCCGCGGGAATCGTCACCGGATAATCGATCGCGAATCCCCAGGGA
>Ga0070739_10003952_pt1 | contig 18016 bp, 13 predicted proteins | sample Coa_R1_7_FD_66445 | JGI IMG/M metagenome (GOLD analysis project Ga0070739, IMG submission 66445) | Surface soil microbial communities from Centralia Pennsylvania, which are recovering from an underground coalmine fire - Coalmine... | ecosystem: Environmental > Terrestrial > Soil > Unclassified ... | reverse complement strand
TTTATCTTTACCACCAAGAGCAAGAACGGCTTGTTGATTTTCGCAAGGACAACTAACGGCTCAGCCGGCGCAACGCTGCTTTTGCTTCCTCGGTGCGTTGAGCCTCCGGCACTCCGTCGGCGAGCGCTTGCAGAACCTCGCGCGCCGGCTGCGTACCGAGGTGCTCCAGCGCCTGGATGGCGCGATGAGCGCGCAGACGCTCGGCGGTCCAATTGCGTGTCTGATCGAGCAGTTGCTGGACGCGGCGGTGGACTTCCAGCGAGGGCTTATTCTCAAGCGTTTGCCGCAGCGATGGAGTGATTGCATCGCCGAGACTGCTCAGTTCGTCCGTGGCTTTCTGACGTGTCCTGAAATCGTTGCTATCGAGATCTGCAATCAGCCGGGCGACCGCTTTCCCATCCGGGCGCGGCACAGGCGGCAGACGTCTCTGAAGGAAGGGCACAGCTTGCTCGGGCGCGGCGACGAGCGACCAGACGGCGTCATAGGCCTTGGCTGCATCCACATCTGCAAGAGCCATCCAACAGGTCTCTAGTTGCCGTGATGTCAGCGCCTTGGCATGCCAACGGCCATCGGCGCGCCGGCCGGTGATGTCCCACAACAGAATGGTCGAATCGCCGGAACCGCTGGCCACACTTAGGCCGTCCGGTGAGAAGTCCACGCTGCTGACGAAGCTCGGATGACCCTCGAAACGCCGGATCAGCCGGCCCGTGGCCGCCTCCCAGACGTGGACGGAGCTATTGTTCTGGCCACGATGAAAGAGGGGATGCCATACGGTGCCCGAAGCAACCAGCTTGCCGTCCGGAGAGAACGCCAGCGCGCCGACCCATTGGCGATGTCCCGCGTACCGAGACAGTTCCTTGCCGTTTGCCGTGTCCCACAAGCGGACCAAGGCGGCGTTCTGCTCTGCGGTGGCGAAGGCCAGTATCCGGCCATCGGGAGAAAACGCCACGTGAGGCCCATAGGTAGATTCTTGGATACGAACCTTGAACTGTGTCCGTTCTTTGCCGCTGGCCACGTCCCAAAGATACAGTGCCCGTCCGGCTGGGGAATTCGCTCGCCCCGCTATTCCGCAAGCCAGCGCCTTACTATCCGGCGAGAAACACAGAGTCATGTCTCGGTTCGGAACAACTTTGATTTGCCGCATCTCCTTGCCGCTGCTCGCATCCCAAATGTGGATAAGGTCATCTTCCGCTCCGGATGCCACGAGCAGCCGGCCATCGGGAGAAAAAGCGAAATTTCCGGCCATGCCCTTCTGCTTGCCCAATAAGCGGCCAGGTTTGCCTGTGCGAACGTCGAACAGGCGCACTTCACACAGACGTTCTTTGAAATCGGTCAGATCGCCCAGGGCCAGCGTGTTGCCATCGGGTGACAACGCCGTTGGTCTTCTATCCGCGCCCATCCAGGTGAATTGGCGACGGGGCCTCTGCGTCGCCAAGTCCCACCACAGCACTCGGCTATCTCTGCTAATCGAAACGAGGCTGGAGCCGTCGGAGGAATAGCGCACAAAGTCGATGAAACCCTGAGGATCATCCGAAGGATGGCGTTCGCGTCCGGTGGTCACGTCCCACAGATGAAGCATTCCCCAGGTTGTTCCCGAAGCCAGCGTCTTGCCATCGGGCGAGAAAGTGATGGCGTGGACTGCTTGCGTACCGGACTGCCAGCGCCGTTTCTCCACGCCCTGCTCCACGTCCCAGAGCCGGAACGTGCGGTCATGATGCTCCCAGGCCAAGAGCGTTCCATCCGGCGAAAAGGCGATCGGCCACTCGATTTCCATCTCCTTGCCGCGGAGGGTGCGCAACGTCTGTCCCGTTGCCACATCCCAGCGGCGAATCGTTTCATCTGCACTTAACGAAGTCAACCGCTTGCCGTCCGGCGAAAAGACGATTCTCCAGACCGTTTTTTTGTGTCCGCTGAGCTGTCGCCGTTCCTTCCCGGTGGCCGCATCCCAGAAGTGGATCACGCCGTCCATGCTGGATGAAACGAGCGATTTGCCGTCCGGGGAATAGGTCAGCGGAGAGACTTCCCCCGAATTACATTCAATCCGACGTTGTTCCTTTCCGGTGGAGGGATCCCAGAGACGCACGGTACCATCGGCGCTCTCTGTCGCCAGCTGTTTGCCGTCCGGGGAGAAAGCGAAGCCGCGGATAACCTTCTGGTGGCCCTGCAAGCGCTGCACTTGCTCGCCGGTGACGACATCCCATAAAAAGCAGTCGGAATTGTCGGTGGTGGCGATCATCCTGGCGTCGGGAGAATAGGCCAGCTCGTTGAGCTGGTTGTAAATGGAAAAACGGCGCAATTCTTTGCCGGTAGCGGCGTCCCAGAGGGTGAGAGCGGAACCACCTTTGCCGCAGGCTGCGATCGTTCTGCCGTCGGGCGAATACGCCAGCGCGTTAACGAAGAAACCGTGCCGCCAGCGCACCGTGCCCAGACGGGCGATGGCGCCCTCGGGCAGCGGATCGCCGTGGCGATCCGTCCGGAGCTGCGGAGCTTCTGCTTTCTTCGGTTTCGCTGCTTCGGGACTTGCTTGCGGGAGCGCCGGTGCTTCTGCCGGCTTCTGCATCAGCAGTGTGCTTGCCGCGCCGACTGCGGTTGATGCCAACAGCAATACGGCTAGGAGCAGCTTGCACTTACCGATAGTAACTGTGGAGACGCCGGCTTCGGCTAGTGCAACGATCGTCGGCGCGGGCGTATGCAGGGCCGACTGCATCGTCTCGGCCCACAAGGCAGCGCGGATGCGTTCGGTCGTCAGACCCAGCACGAGGAAGGCAGCCGGCAGTTGCACGCCGCGTCGCTGCAAGCGTCGCCGCAGCAAATCACGGCCGCGTTCCAGCCGGCTCTTCACGGCAGCGACGGAACAGCCTAACGTCTCCGCCGCCTCATCTCGTGTCCGGCCTTGCAAGCAACACAAGATGAGCGGAACGCGTAAAGCCTCCGGTAAACGCTCAATCTCTTCGTCCACCGTGCGGCACAATTCCCGGCTACCCACGTCGTCAGCGATATCGCCCGCTGTCACGGGTTCCGGCAGGTATGCTTGCGGCCGCTGTTTCCGCGCGCGCGCCAGCGTCTTGCGGGCGATGCGCACGGCAACCGTGTGCAGCCAAGCTGCCAGCGAAGGCCGCGCATCAACGGCGTCGGCCCGACGCACCAAGGCCAGAAACGTGGCCTGAAACGCATCTTCGCAATCGGCTTCATTGGACAAGATGCGGCGGCACACACTCCAAACCAAAACGGCGTGGCGTTCAAGCAATTCCTCGAAAGCGGCGGCATCGCGCTGGTGTGCGAAACGCCGCAGTAAGTCGGCATCGGCAGATTGCGAGCGGGGCCGACACAGAACACGGCAGCGAGCGATCAACGCAGTCAAGGCAGCAGACATGAGTGGTCTCTCCCGTTGGCGAAATCGATTCTAGTGTATCTATTCCGCCAACGGCAAGAACGGCCCGCGAAGTTACAAAGATGAGTCCCGCCCTAGGGAGCGGTTGCAGGAAGACCACTCCCTAACGGTCGCGGCTCAACCGCAGCAATGCCGCTTTCGCCTCTTCCGTACGCTGCGACTCTGGTGCTCCAAGCGCGAGCGCTTGCAGAACCTCGCGCGCCGGCTGCGTACCGATGTGTTCCAGCGCTTGAACGGCACGATGATCGCGCAGGCGCTCGGCGGTCCAATCGCGCGTTTGATCGAGCGATTGCTGGATACGGCGACGGACTTCCAGAGAAGGCTTGTTCTCAAGCACCCGCCGCAAGTCTTGAGCGATCGAATCGCCGAGCTTGCTCAACTCCTCAGTGGCTTTCTGACGTGTCGTGAAATCGTTGCTATCGAGATCCACAATCAGTCGGGCGATGGTTTTCGCATCCGGTCGCGGCACAGGCGGTAGATGTATCCGAAGGAAGGGCACGGCCTGCTCCGACGCGGCGACGAGCGACCAGACGGCGTCATACGCCTTGGTTGCGTCTTCGTTCGCCAACTCCGTCCAGCAGGAATCCAGCTGGCGCGGAGTCAAGGGCTTGACATACCAGCGCCCATCCGCGCGCCGGTTGGTGATGTCCCACAGTAAGATTGTGGAATCGCCGGCGCCGCTGGCCACGCTCAGACCGTCCGGCGAGAACGACAAAGCGCCGACGCAACTGTGATGTCCCTCGAAACGCCGGATCAGCCGACCCGTCGCCGCCTCCCAGATGTGGACGGAGTTATCCTTGTAACCAACCGTGCCGCTCCCCGAAGCGAACAATCTCCCATCGGGGGAAAAGGCGATGCCGTTGACCGGCTCCTGATGCCCCATGTGGCGGCTCAGTTCGTTGCCGCTCGCCGCATCCCACAGCTGGACGCTGCCGGTGAAGTCCTTGCGATCCGTTATTGATGCGGCCAGCACCTTGTCATCCGCAGAGAAAGTTAGAGCCCCTACCATCCCGTCGCATTTCAGCGAACGGATTTTTTTGCCGCTGTCCATGTCCCACAGGTGGATGACGTGTTTCTCGGTCGGGTGGAGAGTTGTTGAGGTGGCCAGCACTCTGCCACTGGGCGAAAATGCCAGGATCGCAGCCTTGGTATCCAGTCGGTGAAGGAGCTTGCCATCGCGCGCATCCCAGATGTGGAGGACGGGGTCAAGCGAGCCCGCCGCCAACAATCGTCCATTGCCAGAGAAGGCGAGCTTGGCAATACCGCCTTTCTCGTGCATTTGCAGCACACGAGCCATTTGGTCAGTACGGAGATCCCAAAGACGCACTTTGGAATCGGTAGCTGACACAAATGCAAGCGTGTTGCCGTCAGGAGACAACGCCCTGATGCTCGATGACTTCGTCGTCCAGGAAAACCGTCGCCTCGGCGTTGTTGTCGCCAGATCCCACCACAACAGGCATCGATCATCGCCAACCGATACCAGCGTCTTCCCATCCGCAGAGAAACGGACGAATCGAATGAATCCTTGGTGCTCCTCGGAAGGATGCCGTTCTCGTCCCGTGGCCACGTCCCACAGACGAATGCTCTCCGCTCCCGAGGCGAGTGTTTGGCCGTCGGGCGAGAAAGTGACGGCCTGGACGGCCTTGTTGCCGGCCCCAGCCTGCCAGCGACGTTTCTCTTTGCCGGTCGCCAAGTCCCAGAGACGGATGGTGCCACTGATATGGCCCGAAGCCAGCACCGTACTATCGGGGGAAAAGGCGATTGGCATACTGCTATGAAAAACATCAACCCCTAGCTTCTCTCCGACAATGCGGATTTGTCGCCCCACCTCCGCATCCCAAAGGCGAATCGTTTCGTCTTCGCTCGACGAAGCAAGCTGCCTCCCATCCGGGGAAAAAGCGATTTTCCGGACCGCTTTTGTATGTCCATGCAATTGATGTTGTTCCCTCCCTGTGGCGCAATCCCACAGGCGGATGACGCCGTTCCTCTCCGAGGTGGCGATTCGTTTGCCATCGGGCGAATAGGCTAAACCTTCCGCTCCACTTGAGCCGCACTCGATTCGACGCAACTCTTTTCCGGTGGCCGCATCCCACAAGCGCAAGGTGTTATCACCGCTCTTGTCGCGCGCACCCAAGGTTGCCACGCATTTGCCGTCCGGGGAAAAGGCGATCCTGCCCCTATCGAATTGGCGAATCTCCTTGCCTGTGGCGACATCCCAAAGGCGACAGAATGCGAATCCTCCGGTGGCTAGAACCTTGCCGTTGGGCGAAAAAGCGAGAGAGTCCGGCTGATCGCCCTCGTTGGGGAATTGGTGAATTTCCTTGCCGGTAGTGGTATCCCAAAGGGTAATATCTCGGCCAGAACCGCCGACGGCGATCCTTTTGCCATCGGGGGAATACGCCAGTGCATTGACGGCGAAGCCGTGCCGCCAGCGCACCGTTCCCAGGCGGGCGATAGCGCCATCCGGCAGCGGGTCGCCATGACGGTCCTGGCGTACTAGCGGAACTTCGGGTTCTTTCCGCTCCTCCGCCACGGGTTTCGCTTGAGGGAATGCGGGTGCTTCTGCCGGCTTCTCGATCAGCATCGTGCCGACCGCGCCCGCCGCGCTCGACACCAACAGCAACGCGGCCAAGATCAGCTTGGCCTTGCCGATTGTCACTGTGGAGACGCCAGCTTCGGCTAGGACAACAATCGTCGGTGCCGGCGTGTACAGCGCCGACTGCATCGTCTTGGCCCATAAAGCGGCGCGGATGCGTTCGGTTGTAAGGCCCAGCATGAGGAAGGCGGCCGGCAATTGCACACCGCGTCGCTGCAATCGCCGCCGCAGCAAATTACGGCCGCGTTCCAGCCGGCTCTTCACAGCAGCAACGGAACAGCCTAACGTCTCCGCCGCTTCATCTCGTGTCCGGCCTTGCAAGCAACACAAAATGAGCGGCACACGCAAGGTGGCCGGCAAGCGCTCGATTTCTTCATCCACCATGCGAAACAATTCACGGCTACCAACTTCGTCAGCGATGTCTCCCGTGGTTGTCGGTTCAGGTAGCGATTCGCGCACACTTTGCTTCCTTGCACGAACTGCTGTCTTGCGAGCGATGCGCACGGCGACGGTGTGCAGCCAACCGCCCAGCGGCTGACGCCCATCGAGACGGTTGGCCTGCCGTACCAGAGCCAGAAACGTCGCCTGAAAAGCATCTTCGCTATCGGCTTCGGTCCGTGCCACGCGCCGGCAGATTCCCCAGACAAGCGGCGCATAGCGTTCGAGCAGCTCTTCAAACGCTGCCGCATCGCGCTGCTGAGCGAAACGCCGCAACAACTCGAAATCCGCAGCGTACGAGCGCGGCCGGCACAGAGCGCGGCAGCGAGCGACCAAGGCAAGCAGAGGTGTGGAAGACATGATGCGTTTCTCCCGACGACGAAAATCAGTCTATACTGTTTCTTCCGCCAGGAGCAAGAACGGCCTACGGATTTTTTGGGGAATCGAGGATACAGGCCGGGGAATCAATGGCGTGGATCAGAAAGGAAGATCGACGCTCTCGCCGCCGGAACGGGTCGATAACGCAGGCATGATCGAGGCGGCCGAGTAAGAGAGAAAATGCACCGAGCCATCGGCGAGAAGAAAATGCGCTCCGCCGATGTGCATGCTCCAAAAGTGAAAGGCGTCGCATTGATTCTTGGGACGGCCGGGCCCGAAGGAGTAGGGGCCGAGCGGGCAGTTTGGGGCAAAAGTTCCCATATTCAGCTCCTGGACGCCGAGCACCATGTCCGCAGAGCCGTCTTTTGATTGCCCTTCTCCGGCGTACCACCAGCCCAGGATGCCGTCCGCGCTCGGCGGCCGTTCGCCGACGCAGAGCGTGTTGCTGGTGCCGTCTTTGATGTCGGTGAGCCGGATAACCGAATCAAGAAACAAAACGCCGTTCTGACGAAATTGGTTCGTCCCTTCTACACCCAGGTAATCCGTGAACGTGACGCGCTGTCCGTCCTTGAGTTGCTCGATGGAAAGGCTGCGCGGATCAGCCGGGCAACAGAAGAGCGACACCACCACAGTCCGATTGGTGTGCGGCGGATTATCATAGAAGCTGCGATCCTGGGCGTAAGCCTGCTGTGCATTCGCCCAAAGCGCTTGCTGCTCCAGAAACGGCAAGATGCGGGTGTGCCAACTCATGAAGGGATAGCGATCGGTACCGTCGTGGTAACTCATTCCTGGGGGAAGGCTGCCTTGTGTGTCATGATACTGTTGCAGGGCCAAGCCGATTTGCCGCAAGTTGTTCGTGCAGTGCGTCCGCATGGCAGCATCGCGGACGCGCTGCACGGCAGGCATGAGCAAGCCGATGAGGACACCGATGATGGCGATCACCACCAGTACCTCAAGCAGAGTCAAACTGTAGCGCTGCTGACTCAACTTCATCCTACTCGCCCTTTTCGCATTCGCCTCTGGCGCAGTCGTCCCTGAGCTAGGTAGTCGAACAAAAGTCTGGACAGAAAGAATTTTTCTGAAGTTGTAGATTTTGACCATTGGTACATTTATAGGTGCCCTTTGGGGCTGGGGCGGCGGGCTTGCACTCAAGGGTTGCACTGCTATAATGCACGATTGTGACCCAATTCTCGCATTCCGGTTTACCTGAATTGCCATCGCAGGCGGTATCGCTATAATCGTCTTGAACACCACCCAGAGCAGTCCCATATACGGCTACTTCAGCGGGCGTATGACCGTCTGCTGTCCACACCGTACCCGCATAATTATTACCGCCGCTATCCCAAGTAGTAGACATGAATTCGCAGTACTTGCAAGGAATACAATCATTCTGGCCACCCGCCGCAAATACGTTGGCACGGCTGGCCATATATCCCGCCACCAAAACCGCTAGCCAAACTCCCAAGAGAATCCACCTCGGTGTGTGTGGCCAATTCATGTGTGCGACTCCTTTTGTTTTAGTTGTGTGCGAAGCGCCCAAAAACGAAAGACAAGTGGCAATGTCGTTGCCGATTCACGCCACTAAAACTCCCAAAGTAGTGAGAAATCAGTCCGATGGAAACGCCTTCCAACAAAAGTGCGGCCGAGCTTCACGGAACGCGTCTACGTCGTCTGGCCCAGAAGTAAGAGCCGCTAATTGCCAAAACGGGGAGCGCCGACCAGGTCCAAATCCACAAGCTCTTGCGCTGAAGATGCTCCTGATATTGATCGCCTTTGCGGCGATACGGATCGGGTAGCTCCTCCCGCTTCCCTCTCTCCTTGACCCGGTAGACGGATACTTTGCTCGCTGGCGTCACTAACGGATGCTTGGTGGGAAGGTTCGTCCGCTCCTCTACTATCATCCCCGGCTTAATTTCCATCTGATAATCAGAATCCTGGATAGCAGGATCGAGATCGTTTTTTTCTACGCGCATGTTGTCGGTGAAGAGCAAACTGCCTCCAGTGTAGAGTTGGTAACGCCAACGATCCGGTAGCCAACCGCCCGATGATTTGCGGTAGTGAATTGTAAAGTCGCGTGATGGCTTGGAGTTACAATAGCTAAGTTGCCGCAGGATCGCGCTTTCCCGTTCTGTATCCACCCAATACTCTTCAAAACTGGTCGTGATTGTCTTCAATGTCTGGGTGCGCACGATCAAACACGTTCTCCCGTCCTGTACTCCGGTCCCGTGAATATAAAGATAATCCGCATCCGGCTTGTTCCGCAGTTTCCCCGGGATAATTGGCTCAAACACCGTATAGATACGGCCGTGTCCGAAAAAGATAGGGTAGAAATCGCTGTGGAATTCTTCGGTTTTCATGTTTCCGGAGGTGATGGAGATTTCCGGCGCTTTGCTGCCAAGCCCAGGATTTTTGTCCCTCGGCACGGCGTTTTTTGCCTCGGACCCATCGAAAGTGCTTTCTCTCACCACAGGAAAAAGCTTCCCAAAATCCAGATGGTAATGTAGCTCTTCAAGCCGCGAGCGATGGCGTCCTTTCTCGAAATCGAGAAACAGCGTCAAACTCACTTCCCCAACCAAATCTTTCGGCGGAATAGGCTGGTCGCGCCGCAGGCCAGGTTTGTAGCTGAGTAGAGGAAGAGCATCGGACGACCCCTTCGGGACTTTGTGTTCGCCGCGCACCTCATAGCGCACGCTGCGGAAGGCGTTTTGCCGCTTCTGCCAATCCGCCAACACTTTTGCCAAGCGGGGATCAATCTCTTCCGCAGTTCCCCAAGCGCAGGTCACTAGCACGCCGAATAATGTAAACATCCACAAATGAAAAGTCTTTGTATTCATGGTCATTTCCTCTCCGTGTTGTCTGCTAGAGAGTTCACTTCGCCGCGACAGCAGACCTGCACCGGCAGCGTGATTAACTTCTTGTCTGCCTTGCGAATGACAAATCGGACCTCGCTGATCTGTTCGCCTTCCTTCCTCACCTTCCGTCGAACACGAAAGGCACGTCCGGCAGGGATACCTTCAACCTTCACCGGCTCCGCATGAAGGTCTGGACTATCGATTTCGATGTGATCTACCGTTACTTTCGCATCCGCCGCTGCTTGCAAAGTAACCACGGCCTCCGTCGCTTCGCCGACCGGTTTTGCTTCCAAAAGCAACTGTGCTGGCAACAGTCGGTCTTCGGGCTGCATTATCCCCGATATTGGAAGGGTCACACCGAGTGCTTTCTCTCCGTTTGGCGTAACCGTGAAGATCTGAACATCCGCCTGGAATTTGCCCGGCGGCAAATCGGGGTTCGCAGCGAGGACTATCTCAAACTTCGTCTTATCGTCTTCCTGCTGGTTGATTGTAACCGTAGCCGCTTCCGGTTTCACCCTCACTTCGAGATGTTGACAGGGCACATGGACGGTTGCCCTGACCTTTTGCGTTACGGGTGTTCCGCCGTGAACCGGCCTCTCGCCGAAATCGACGGCCAATTTATCGAGCGTGACGCGGCTCACGATGGTGCCTTGCAGCTTCCAGCCCAAGCGTGGCCGAGACTTCGGATTGAGGACCGGAAAAAGCATTACCTCGAAGGGGCGCCGCGATTGTCCATGATCCGAATACGTGCGATGCGTCAGATCGAGCGTCAAGTCGATGGTCGCCGCCTCTCCGGCAGCGATGGACAAGCGGCGCGGCTTGATGTCGGTGCAGCCGCATGTCTGCTGAAGATCCTGTATCTCGATCCGCCCGCCGCTGACGTTGCGGATCGGCAACCGCCAACAATGCCTTGCTCTTCCCAAACTTCGCCTAAGTCCAGATCGGCGGAGGCTACGGACAAGCCTTCGACGACTTCCATCTGCGGCGACTGCTTCGCATTCCGCGCGGCCAACCCGGCCCAATAGGCGCCCCCGAAGGATAGACCAAGAATGCCAATCGCTAACACGCAACGGGCGTACATCTGCTGCCTCCTACCAGTTTTGAACCAATTCCTTCCGGCAAGCCGAGTTCCTCCGCGACTACCCTGTTCCTCTCGCCTTCTCAGCAATGCAGCAACAGGAACGCGGTATTTCTCCGGCAGGCAGTTTTATCCCTCTATCTCTATATTCCCCTTTTCCCTCAAAAAGCGGACAACTGCTTTCCCTTTTTTCGATTTATTTCCAACGCGGCCGAAGGGGCTTGCGGCGTCACCCGTTCCCGGCTTGCCGCTTCCGACGGAAAAAACTTTCTCGCCCGGACTCTTGCGGGAGGGTTCTCTGCAGCTTAAAATCGATTTCAGTCCTATTCGCTCTCGCCCGTTCGAGAGTGGTCGCGGCGATATTGCTCGCTAGGTCGCTCTCCCATCCACGGAGATCCCCGTGGCTGACAAACCGAACGAATTTGCTGCCTTGATGGAGCGCGTGACCCAGGGTGATCAACAAGCCATTGCAGAGATCTATGAAAAATATCACAAGGCAATCCGGATGGTCGTCCGCTATCGCCTTGACAAGTACCGGGCTCTGCGCACGCAGTTCGACTCGATGGATTTTGTCCATCTGCTCTGGCAGGACTTAGTCGCCCATCCTGAAAAACTCGGCGAGTTCTCCACAATCGAGACGCTCCTCAAATACCTCGCGGGGATGGTCAAGCACAAGATCGAGAAGACCCAGCGAAAATATACCGCCCAGAAGCGTGACCTGCGCCGCTGTCGTCATCTGAGCGACCCAGGCGTCACTGCCGCGGCCGCAGCGATCGCCGATCCTTGGCCCCGTCCCGATCAGCAGGCAGCCTCGCATGAAGACTGGCTGCGCTGGCTTGAATCGTTGCCTGAGCATTACCGGCAGGCCGTCATCATGGTCCGAGATGGTTTTTCTTACCAAGAGACCGCCGCGAAGCTTGGTTGCTCGGAGCGATCCATCCGACGGATAATGGCTAAGATCCGGTACATGCGGTCGGCGCGAGAATACGACTCATTTTTTGATCTTCGGCCGTAGTCTCGGCCATTCGGTTATCAGCGGGATGAACGTATGCCACATCGAACATTCATACCAGCGCGGTAGCAGCGACATACTTGACAGCAAGCAAAACATCTCCTTAGATGAATTCGCTTTGTCCCCCACGGGCAGTAGGCTTGGTTGGAATAGAGATCTAACCACAAATGTCCTTTCGTTTGTTCATCTATTACTGTGCTTTATGCGGAGGCGGCGGCGCCTTTCTCGGCTGGATGCTCGGGCGGCCCATCAACCTCAGCAGCAGCATTTTGACGCAGGGACTCAAAGGCATGTTCCTGGGTCTCTGCGTCGCTTGGGCGCTGGCACTAGTGGACTCCCTGGGAACGTTCTCCCTGCGGCGTTTGCTGGCGATCGGTCTGCGCGTCGCGACGGCGGTTGTCGTCGGCACTCTGGGCGGTCTACTCGGCGGCTTGGTGAGTCAAGCCCTCTACGGCTGGAAGGAGTACGATGTTTTCCTAGTCCTGGGCTGGACCATCACCGGCTTTTTAATCGGCGTATCACTGGGCGTCTTCGATCTGCTGGCCAGTCTCTTGCGCCGCCAAGATCCCGGCGCGGCGCTGCGTAAGATTTTCAAAGGGGTCCTCGGCGGTACGTTGGGCGGCATCGTCGGGGGCGTCTTGTCGTTGTTGCTGTTGAGCGGCTGGACGCGGCTCCTGCGCCGGTTGGGCGGCGATCTGCAAGTGGAAGAGCGCTTATGGAGCCCTAGCGCGTGGGGCTTCGTCGCCTTGGGGGCGTGCATCGGATTGCTGATCGGCTTGGCCCAGGTCATTTTGAAGGAAGCCTGGCTGAAAGTGGAGGCCGGCTTCCGAACCGGGCGAGAGATCATTCTTGCCAAGCCGGAGATAACGATTGGCCGGGCTGAGAAATGCGACATTGGTCTATTCGGCGATCCGCAAATCGAGAAACTGCACGCCCGCATCTGCCTGGAAGACAATCGCTATGTGCTGGTCGATGAGGGAGCGGGAACTTACGTCAATGATGATTTGATTTATGGTTCGCGCATCCTGTGCTCGGGCGATGCAATCCGCATGGGCAAAAGTGTGCTCCGCTTTGGCGAACGCCAGAAACAAACGCATGATTAACCCGGAGCGCCAGCGATGGGCTTATGAGGTTTCCAAATGTCCCTTGTTTGCCGCAGTTGTTCGCGCATCAATCCGCCGGAGGCGCGCTATTGCTATTGGGACGGTGCAGCACTGGGTGATCGCGGACAAGCGCAGGGGCCAATCGCCGTCGGCGCACAACCCTTCCATTCTCCCTTCGTCTTTCCCTCGGGCCGACACTGCCGCAACTTCGACGAGCTACTGCTGGGCTGCTACAGCGAATGGAGGGACGCGCGCGAGCTGCTGCGCGAAGGCTACTTGGAGAGCTTCTTCGGCGCGCTGGGACGCACAGACCTGGCGCTAACTGCCAAGCAGGCGATGCGCGCCGCCGACGCCGACTCCGGACTCGATCAACTGTTGAGCAAACTGCCGTGCAGCAACCGTGAGCCGCCGCGATTGTTCGTGCAACCGCTGGAAGTGAATCTCGGTCAGCTCTCGCGCAGCAGCGATCGGCATTTCGTGCTGCACATCGAAAACCAGGGCATGGGTTTGCTGCAAGGCACAATTGCCTGCGATAACACCGCCTGGCTGATGCTCGGCGAAGGTACAGGTTCGCCGCGCAAGGTCTTCCATTGCTTGCATGAGTACACACTGCCTGTGCAAGTCCACGGCAAAGCATTGCGGGCCGGCATCAAGCCGTTGGTGGGACAACTGATTCTCTCATCCAACGGCGGAGCCACGGTGATAACGGTGCGTGCCGAAGTTCCCGTACAGCCGTTTCCTGATGGTATCTTGGCTGGGGCCATCTCGCCGCGGCAGATCGCCGAGAAGGCCAAGGTCAATCCCAAGGCAGCATCACCCTATTTCGAGAACGGAGCTGTCGCCGCCTGGTACGAAAGCAACGGCTGGACCTATCCCGTACACGGTCCGGTCTCGTCTGGGTTGGGAGCCATCCAGCAGTTTTTTGAAGCGTTGGGTCTGGTCAAGGCGCCCGTCGTGGAAATCAGCGAGACAGCGGTGCAACTGCACGGAGCACCCGGCACGCGACTGGAGCATGTGTTGCAAATCCGCGCCCAGGAGAAGCGTCCGGTGTTTGCCCACGCCACTACCGGCACACCCTGGCTGCGGATCGGCCGCATCTCTCTCGATGGCCGCACCGCGACCATTCCGGTCCAAGTGCCCCACGTCCCGGTCCAGCCAGGAGAAGAGTTGCACGGCAAAGTGCAAGTGATAGCGAACGGTGGACAGCGCTTTCTCGTCGATGTTCGGCTGACCATAACCGGCCGCATGGGGAGCGTGAGTGCTGCCGCAGCGAATGTACCGGTGCTCACGGGGGCCGATGTCGTGTCGGTGAAGGAAACCGTCCGGGAGGCCGTTACCGCTGCCGAACAGGATCCACAGAAGCTACTCGACCTCGTGCCCCTTGATGAAAGCGGAGAGCAGCCAAGGGGGTTCGCGAAACATCTTCTGCCGTTGGGCATTCTCGCTCTGTTGCTCTTTTCTGTAGTCATGCACGATCTGGGACTCATTTTCCTTAGTCGGGCGCCAGGCCACAGCGACGCCGCCGACATGACTTTGATCGATCCCAATCCCCATCTCGTCATTCGTTTTCATGACTATCCGGGCGATAACTATTTGCCCGAGCCAACCATGCGTTTCGGTATTCTGGCCAAGGATCCCGATTCTCCCAGTCGAATGAAGAAGCTCACCTTTGATGAACATGGCCTCTCGAACAACACCGTCATCCGTATGGATGGACGAGAATACTTCTTTGGTCACTCCTCCGGCGAGTGGGTCGAGATGCAGAGCAAACTGCAAGGCGAGACGGAAGGCCGGCCGCGCGACGGTTTGGCCTCGGTTTGGTCTCTACCCGACGACGCGCTCCGCGTGACCCAGGAAGTCGAGATCGTGCCTGGCGCGCAGTCGCGCCGGCTGGATACCTGTTTGGTGCGCTACATCCTGGAGAATCGGGACACGCGCCCGCATCGGGTCGGGATTCGCTTCATGCTCGACACCTACATCGGCAGCAATGACGGTGTACCGTTCACCATTCCCGGCGCCTCGGATTTATGCGATACCAAAATGGCATTTCCTACGCCGCAGCGCGTGCCGGACTTTATACAGGCGTTAGAGAATGACGACCTGCGCAATCCAGGTACGGTGGCCTACCTCCAATTCCGCATCGGCAGGAACATTGAAAGCCCTAGCCGGGTTCTGTTGAGTGGTTGGCCCAATCCAGAGCTGCGGAGGAGGGGTATCCGAGGCGCGAAAGCGCAGCTCACCGGCTGGGAGGTGCCGTTCATCTCCATCAAGGAGCGCTTCGGGAACATGGATGCCGACGATTCAGCGGTGACCATGTACTGGAACGAGCAGATGTTGGGTCCGGCCAAATCGCGCGTGGTTGGCTTCACCTACGGCTTGGGCAACGTGGACACGCGTGAGAGCGGCGGCCATCTGCTCTTGACGGTCGGCGGCCGGCTGGTGCCCAACGTCGAATTTACCCTGACGGCTTTGGTCCACGATCCAAAGCCGGGCGAGACATTGACGCTGGATCTGCCAGTGGGCCTCGAAGCGGAAGGGCAGCAACGAACGCAGATTGTGCCACCGGTGCCTCCAGGTGCGAGCAGGCCGGACAGCCCGGTCACCTGGCGTTTGCGCGCTGCCAAAGACGGCAGATATGAAATTGCGGTGCGCTCCAGTACAGGAGCGACACAAAAGCTGCCCGTTACGATCCGCACGCGCGGCGTGTTTGATTGAGGCACGGCGATAGCGAAGGGACCTAACGCTCCAAAGGCCGGATGGCGAAATCACGCAGCGTCACTGAGAAGTCTTTGCGTTCACCCTCCAGCACGAAGCGGACGATGACTTCGGAAGCGACCGCGACAGCGAGAAGAATAAGATTGCGCGCCAACGGATAATCGCAGACATCGCCGGCTACATCCTGCGGCACACGATACCGCTCATCCCAAATCACTTCACCATAATCGGCGTACAGGCCAGGGTATGCCTCCCGAAGTAGGCGAACGGCCGGCGTAAGCCAGCTGGTGGAAGCGACACCAGGCGGCTTACGCCGGCCGTTCGCCAGAAAATGCCTACTTCGGGAGGCATACCCTACAGGCCAAGAAGACCTTGACGCCTGGGCTATCAGTCAATATAATATTTCATTACCCAAACACGGAACAGGATGGCGATTTCTCTAAGCGAACGCTCCAGGATCGCACCAGTGTTCGTTATCATGATCGCTCAATCCGAATCTGAAGGCTTCATCAGCGCATCAGCGCATCAGCGCATCAGCGCCATTTGTCAGTCACTTTTTACTCAAAAAGTATCTTAGAAACATCTTTAAGCATCCATGCCTGCTGGCCAGGCAAGACGCTTACCGCAGGAGGTAAGCCTTGCCGCTTGCTTCCGGCTTGTCTGCCGGGGTTGGCGGATATTTCTGTCCCTTTTTCTGGAGGATTCAGCCATGTTTACGCTCAAGGTTCGGGAACTCTTTGGCAAGACGTTGGGTTCCTGGATGATGACACCGCAGCGACTGAAGCGGTCTACTAACTCAAGGCCGCGGTTGGAGGCATTGGAAGAGCGGATTGCCTTAGCGTCGGATGTATGGATTGCTCCGCCCAGCAATCAAGCGCTAAGTTGGGATGTGGGCACCAACTGGAGCGAGGGCCACAGTCCTGCTGCGGGAGACACAGTTATATTCGCCAATGCCCCGCCCGGCGGGAGCGGTTCCAATACGCCCTGCTACATCCCGGCGGGCGACAACCTGCCGACGCTGGGTCAACTCAACGTCGGCGCCTGGTCGGGCACCTTGACGCTCAACAGCAACTTAGCAGCCAACGGCGTTACCATCGCTCCGCGACAGAACGCCAACGGTAGTAACGATGTCATCATCAACCAGGGCAGTAATCTTTACGCCTTGCAATCGCTCAATTGGGCAGGAGGCAGCGTCTCAGGAAGTGGAAATTTCGAGGTCGGCGGCGGGACCATCAATGGGTCCATCGCGACGGACAAGCCGACGCTGGGCTGCCGGATGGATATCGGCACTTCGTACTTGGGCACCGACTATTCCGGCGGCTTGACGTTTGCGACAAGCTCGCAGCCGTTGGTCGTGAATTCGGCCGCCGACATCTATGTTAACGGCGGTAGCTCGCTGACGTTCAATAACAATTCGGGGAATGGTACTCCCGTGACCGCAATCAGCAACGGCGACACGGCGGTACATAGCATCATCATGAACGGGGGCTCGCTGAGACGCACTAACTACTGTGAGTTGTTCGTCTGTATGGGCCTCTATGTTGAGAGTGGGTCGGTCAATATCTCGAACCCGCAAGGGCAAACTTCGGGGAGTCCTCTGCACTTCACGCGGCAGAACTATGACGGTTCTGGCTTGCTGGTTATTGGCGGCTATGTTGGAATCTACGGTGATTTCACCTCGGATTATTACGGTTCTTTCCAGGGTGGGACGGTAGAGGTCGGAAGTGGCTCGACACTTACCCTTGGGGTGAACGCCAATTCTACCCCCAGTGTGGAGGAAGGCACCAAGTTCTACCTGCAAGGAACGCTCGTGCCACACGGTGGGTTCACAATGTACACGGGCACTTTCGGCACGGATGGTTCCACTACCGCTCTAGTCAAGCTCGACTCGGGTAATTTGTTGGATTTAGAGGGGGGCGAACTTGACATCACGCTTTTGGGAACCCAAGCAGGAGCATCCGCCGTGGGCAAGCTCGAGATCAACGGGGACTTTGAGTCCAACGGAGGGACTATCGTCGATACCGTTGATACGTCGAGCCTTAGCAACTTAAAAAGCGGTCTCTTCCAGGTAGACGGAAATGCGACTCTTTCCACTAGCACGACCTTCATCAGCCAAGACTTGAATCCGAATCCTCCCGCCAACTATTCCAACAACTGGAAGCTTATGAAAGTGGGTGGTACGCGCACTGGGGACTTTACCTATAGCCTACCCCCGAAATGGAAGTCCTTGGGTTGGACTGGGGGAACTCTGACTATTCAAGAGAACACTTGATTGCTGCAAGAAGCAGCGGCTGATGAGCGAGCGTGTGATCGCTGCAAGGAGGAAGTTCACACGTTCGCTCGCTTAAATCATCCGGCCGGCACAGCTCGCAATGTCCCATGAGCGAAGGTACAGGGACAAGATTCTCCCTGTACCCGTTCAATTGTGCAAGGACACGTACTATTTGAGGGCG